>Ga0335078_10008011_pt1 | contig 15694 bp, 10 predicted proteins | sample Lox_Sample_32_FD_206711 | JGI IMG/M metagenome (GOLD analysis project Ga0335078, IMG submission 206711) | Soil microbial communities from Loxahatchee National Wildlife Refuge, Florida, United States - Lox_Sample_3.2 | ecosystem: Environmental > Terrestrial > Soil > Wetlands | place: USA... | reverse complement strand
GAAAGTTCATATACAGCCCGGGAGTGATTCACTTCCGCTCGTGATGCGCTCCCATCGAATGTCTGGATTGGGCAATGGTCGTTGCCAGGTGAACGGATTAACATGCGTGGGCTCGCATCGGCAAAGCGTGGGTGTCAGAACCTGTGAAGTCCGCTTTGCATGTCTCGAACGCTTTTGCGCGTTACCCATGTTGGCCGTCCTTCGACTTGGAAGACAGTCGCCTTATTTACTGAGCTTTCTGCAAAACCGCGTTGATTGTCAGTTCAGAGCCCAGCGTTACGTCCAGCTCGCGCCTCCACTCGGTGAATCCTGGCATCGAGACCACCAGCACGTGCGTGCCAGTGGTAATACCGACCACCGAAGGTGTGCTTCCGACGAATCGCCCATCGAGCATTAAGTCGGCCCCGGAAGGAGTCGAGCTGAAACTGCACTTCACAGTCTGCGGATGATCACTGGGATTGGCCCCACGAACAGGTGTCTGCTCCGCATTTTCACTTGCAGCATTGGCCGGTTGGCCCGCGGAAGTAGTCATGGAGCCGACAAAAGCATTCCTGTCCGCCGCGAGCACGGTATATAGCTGACTTCGCGCCTTGCCGCGATCATCCACGTAGTAGACGGTAACGCCTCCCTTCCCGCGCCGGGCGTCATAACTACCGCCCTTGGGAAGCGGAATGCACCGCGAGTAGCGAGTCTCAATCGTGCAAGCGATGTGATAGGTCCTTCCATTGTCTTCCTGCACCAGCAATGTGTTGGTTACGATCGCGCTCTTGCTGTGATTGCAGTAAGCATCGAAGTTCACGTTGTCGCAGTTGATGGGCACGTCATTCCCGCCAAGGCTCACAGAGTGAGTTTCCGAGTCGAGAATCTTGATTCGAATTTCGTTATTTCTCGACGCGGCGCTCGCCATGATAGCGGTCAACAGAAGAGCCACGGCGAACGCGATCTTGGTTGTACTCATCGGATCCCGTTCCTCCTAGCCTGAAGCTTGCTCCCCGCATCCAGGTGGAAACATCGGGCTGTTACCAACTCACTAGCCGGTAAGTCCGCAAGCCTCCGAAAGCTGACGTCAGAGATTCGCAACATTGTCTTCCTAGTGCCCGCTCCCAACAAGGGGTTCCTGGGCGAAAACCGCGACCGCACCTTCACCAGGTTGCCGACCCGGCAGGCCGACCACTGCCTGCCGGATCGGTGGCTTCTCGAACGTTCGGGTTTTAGAAGGTAAAGATCGGACCGAACTCGGTTCGGTGATCCTGCCATTCGTTGCTGAGTTTTCCTGCGACCACGTAATTACCCAAGCCACTGACTGGATAATTCGGATCGAGGCGTGTGGCATAGATCGACTGCTCCAGGCCAAACGTGATGAAGGGGTTGAGCTTGTAGTACAGGGTAACGGCAGCCAACTTACCCATGCGGAGCGGCAGTGGGGCCAAGGTATTGGCCGCATTGATGCCACCGCTTGGATTGAGCAGGTCGCGATGTACCACCTGGTCCTTACCCACGTGCAGATAAAGTTGCCATCCTGCATTTCGGCCCTTGGGATCTGCGTTGAACCAACGGGAAAGCGGCAAACCGAGATTGACGAATCCGCCAAAAGCGCGAATCGGCCTCTGCGGCGCGATCACGACGTTACCGCTACAAGTGGCTCCATCCGGGCTTAGCGTGCCAGTGCAACCCAGAACCGCTGCACCTGAAGCCGCCAACGGACCGCCGTCGAGTGTGGTGTAGCCCTGTACGCCAGAAAGACCGGCAGTATCAGTGAAGTACGTGTTGACTTGGCCGCCAAAGAACCAACGCAAGTCACCGCCCTTGTAGGCGCTCGCGACCAGGGTGAACCAGCGCGTCGGTACTTGCAGTCCAATCTGGTTGCCGTAAATGGGGCTCGAAACCGTAAACCCATTCGGGAAAGCATTGTGGAAGGCAGCCGGGCCGGTGCTGGTATCGGTCACAATGGATTCGCGCCTGCCTTGAACGCCGCTCCAGAAGATCTGTGCAGGAGCCACGCCCGGCGCCTTGTCCAATTGGAATTGGAGCGCGATTCGGCCTTCAACCTCCGGCCGTCCAGAATCGGCACCTTCGCGCTCGGCTTGCGCAATCTGGCCCTGAAGACCGAGGGAGCCAAGTTTTTCGATCTCGCCCGTGCTCGGCATCATGATCGCGAAAGTGGGCGCAAATTTCAGGCTTCGCGCGTTTGTCAGCTTCTGCACCCAGCCCACCTGGAACTGCGGCGAACGCTCATAGATGTCGCCATACCAGTAACCAAGCGCCGTGGTTTCCAGAAGGTTCGGGAGCGCGCTGGATCCGAACAGGGTCCAGTCTTGCCCGCCCTCGAAATAAAAGTCGGTTTTGTCGCTGGCCGCATAATCCAGCCGTCCCCATGCCTGACGGAAGGAGAACATGCTGCTGCGAATCGACGAGACGTCGCGATTATCGACTTCACTGAAATTGCCTTCAAAGTCGGCTTCGATGCGTCCTGTGATCGTCAGCTTCGGAGAGATATCGGGCCACTCGAAATTGGACCCGATACGCGAAGATCGGGCCTTCAGATGGAAGTTCGGATCCGCCGTGGGCCCTGTGTTCACGAGGGAAGTTGTCGACAGGAACAAACCCGGGAACGGCATATCGTCGCCATTGGGGTTGCTTGTGTCGTAAACGGCGGTCGCTTTGATAAACCCGTAGGGGGTCATTTTGATCGGGCCCAGCTTGAAAGCTGCATTCAGGGCGTCTTTCTTCGGAGGGTCGACCGGTAGAACCCGTAGCGGCGAAACCGCCGGCACTATCGCTGGAGGTTTCGTCGGCGGGGGCACGATAATTGGTCCTGGTTGTTTTTGCGAGTCTGACGCTGGAAGAATCGGGGTAGTCGAAGCGACCAGATTCCGATCGACCTGCGCGGAGGCCGATGGAGTGGTCTCGGCGACTGGCTCGACCTGCCGCGATGGGGTGGAAGCCACCTGAACGGACGGGGCCGAGGCGGATGGCGTGGTGAGCGCCGCATAATCCGATGCGCTCAGAATTCCTTTTTGCCGCAAAAGCTGCAGCAGCTTCGTTCTTTGTTCCGCGGGGGTCCCGCCGAGAGACCTCGCCTCATCGGCATTGAGCACTCCTTTGGATACCAACAACTGCAACAGAGGATCGCTACTTGCCACTGTGTTTGCTTGCGCTGCAGCCGTCGACGAAGTCAGGTCTTCGCCCATCGCTGTCGCAGAAGATATCAAGAGAACCAGCAGAATGAAACCGCCGAACAACTGGGTTCGCACGCGCATCCGTTCCTCCTGTGCTGTCCTTGCCGTATTGCCTCGCCTCGGCCTCGTTCAGGGGGCTCCTTTGGGACCGGGAGATTGGCGGGCATTTTGTTATCGTTGTGTAACCTTGGCTGTGATCGCGATCACCCACCTTTGTGCGGTTTTCGGCCATCTCTTACCCAGGTCAGAAGAAAGGGCGCAATTAAAGCGTTTTGTCTCTTGTGATTTGCGTCACATCCCCACGTGACCCACGTCGCCACTTCATCTTCTTTTCTGCTTCATAGTGGCAGTGAGGGGCGGAGTTGTTGGCTGCTCCCGGGGTTCGCTAAACGATGTTCGGAAAAACGTCGATCTGAAGACTGACGGGGTCGCTCTTCAATCCGATCTGACCGCGCCGCAAGCGCTGCTCTCAAGAGGAAATTCATGAAGCGTAAATTCAAGACCATGGATGGCAACGAAGCCGTTGCCAGCGTCGCTTATCGGGTCAACGAAGTCATCGCTATTTATCCGATTACTCCTTCTTCCAACATGGGCGAGTGGGCCGATCAGTGGGCCTCCGAAGGTCGTTTGAATATCTGGGGCACGGTGCCACAGGTGACCGAGATGCAAAGCGAGGGAGGCGCGGCCGGCGCGATTCACGGCGCGCTACAGACGGGCGCTCTTGCTACGACATTCACTGCGTCGCAAGGCCTGCTGCTGATGATTCCGAACATGAACAAGATCGCGGGCGAACTTACTCCGACGGCTTTTCACGTTTCCGCCCGCACCGTCGCCACGCATGCGCTTTCCATCTTCGGCGACCATAGCGACGTCATGTTCTGCCGCACCACCGGGTACGCGATGCTCTCCTCAAACTCTGTGCAGGAGGCAATGGATCTTGCTCTGGTCGCGCATGCCGCTTCGCTCGAATCACGTATTCCCTTCTTACATTTCTTCGACGGATTCCGCACTTCCCACGAAGTCAACAAAATCGAAGTCCTCGAAGATGACGATCTTCGGGCCATGATCAACATGGATCGCGTCTTCGAACATCGTCAGCGCGCGATGTCTCCCGATCATCCTGTGCTGCGAGGCACCGCGCAGAATCCTGATGTGTTTTTTCAGATGCGCGAAACCATCAATCCCATCTACGATGCGTGCCCCGCGAAGGTGCAGGCGGTGATGGACAAACTGGCCGCGCTCGTCGGCCGCTCCTATCACCTTTTCGATTACATCGGGGCCCCGGACGCCGAACGCGTAATAGTCATGATGGGATCGGGCGCCGAAGCCGCGCACGAAACGGTCGGGGCGCTCACTTCGCGCGGAGAAAAAGTCGGCCTGCTCAAAGTCCGCCTCTATCGCCCATTCTCGGTGAAGCACTTCGCGGCCGCTCTGCCCGCAACTGTAAAGAAGATCGCCGTCCTCGATCGCTGCAAAGAAGCCGGCGCGGCCGGAGAGCCGCTTTATCTCGACGTAGTCAACGCGATACACGAGTCGCGGCGGAGTGCCGAAGTCATCGGTGGCCGCTACGGACTTTCCTCCAAGGAATTCACGCCCGCGATGGTCAAGGCGGTTTATGACAATCTCAGCCAGGCAATTCCGAAAGCTCACTTCACTGTCGGCATCCATGACGATCTAAGCCACACCAGCCTTGACTACGATGCGTCATTCTCCACCGAACCGGAAAACGTCGTCCGCGCGCAGTTCTACGGCCTCGGCGCCGACGGCACGGTGGGCGCGAACAAGAACTCGATCAAGATCATCGGCGAGAATACGCCCAACTACGCGCAGGGTTATTTTGTCTACGATTCCAAGAAATCCGGTGCGGTCACGGTTTCTCATCTCCGCTTTGGGCCGAAACCAATCCATTCGACTTACCTTGTCTCCAAAGCCAACTTTGTCGCCTGCCACCAATGGATCTTCCTCGAGCGCTATGACATGCTCGGCGCACTGGTTGAAGGCGGAACGTTCCTCCTCAACAGCCCCTTCGGTCCGGACGAGGTTTGGGAAAAGCTCCCGCGCCCCGTGCAGGAAGCACTCATCGGCAAGAAAGCGCGCTTTTTCGTAATTGACGGCTACACCGTGGCGCGCGATACCGGCATGGGCAGCCGCATGAACACGATCCTGCAGGTCTGCTTCTTCGCCATCTCCAAGATTCTTCCGCGAGAAGAAGCCATCGAAGCGATTCGCAAATCCATTCGCGATACCTATGGCCGCAAGGGCGAGGAGATCGTCGCCAAGAACATGAAGGCAGTCGATGAAACTCTCGCTCACTTGCACGAAGTCAAAGTGCCCACGCAGGTCACGAGCGCAAGTGAAATCCCGGCTCCCTTCCCCGCCACCGCTCCCGATTTCGACCGCAACGTGCTCGGCGTCATTTACGAGAATCGCGGCGATCAACTCCCGGTCAGCGCCTTCCCCAACGACGGCACTTTCCCCACCGGCACCGCCAAGTGGGAGAAGCGAAACATTGCGCTCGAAATCCCTGTGTGGGATTCGAAGATCTGTATCCAGTGCGGCAAATGCGCCATGGTCTGCCCGCACTCGGTGATTCGCATCAAGGTTTACGATTCAAAGGACCTCGACGGCGCGCCGCCGACATTCAAGTCAACTGAAGCCCGTGACAAAGAATGGGCGGGCCTGAAGTACACCATCCAGGTCGCGCCCGAAGACTGCACCGGGTGCGGCATCTGCGTCGACATCTGCCCGGTCAAGAACAAGCAGGAAACTCGTCTCCGAGCTATCAACATGGCGCCGCAGCCACCGCTGCGCGAGCCCGAGCGTGAAAACTGGAATTTCTTCCTCAACCTTCCTGAACTCGACCGACGCAAAATTAAGGTCGGCAACATCCGTCAGCAGCAGATTCAGGAACCTCTGTTCGAATTCTCCGGCGCCTGTTCGGGATGCGGCGAAACTCCCTATCTCAAGCTTCTCTCGCAGCTTTTCGGAGATCGCGCGCTCATCGCGAATGCCACGGGCTGCTCTTCTATTTACGGCGGCAACCTGCCGACGACGCCGTGGACGAAAAATGCCGACGGTCGCGGACCAGTCTGGTCGAACTCTCTGTTTGAAGACAACGCCGAATTCGGCCTCGGCTTCCGCCTCTCCATCGACAAGCAGACTGAGTTCGCCCGTGAACTTGTCAAGCGTTCGAACGGCCAGCTTGGCGATGAACTCATCAATGGACTGCTCAATTCTCCGCAAAAGGACGAAGCCGACATCTACGAGCAGCGCCAGCGCGTGACCGAACTCAAGAAGAAGTTGGAACAAATTGCCACGCCCGAAGCCAAACAGCTTCTTGCTCTCGCCGACATGCTGGTCAAGAAGAGCGTCTGGATCGTTGGCGGCGACGGCTGGGCGTACGACATCGGCTATGGTGGCCTCGATCACGTTATCGCCAGCGGCAAGAACGTCAATCTGCTGGTGCTTGACACCGAAGTCTACTCCAATACCGGCGGACAGCAGTCCAAAGCCACGCCCCGCGCGGCAGTTGCCAAGTTCGCAGCCGGAGGCAAGCCAGCAGGCAAGAAAGATCTGGGCATGATGGCCATGGCCTACGGCAATGTCTATGTCGCCAGCGTGGCTATGGGCGCGAAAGACGAACACACGCTAAAGGCCTTTCTCGAAGCTGAAGCCTATGACGGCCCGAGCGTGATCATCGCCTACGCACACTGCATCGCTCACGGCATCGATATGACTACCGGAATGCAGGATCAGAAAGCCATTGTCGACTCGGGCGAGTGGCTGCTCTATCGCTATAACCCCGAGCGCGCGGCTGCCGGAGAGAATCCTCTCGTGCTCGACTCGCGCGCGCCAACGAAAAAGGTGCAGGACTTCATGCAGATGGAAACGCGTTTCAAGATGCTCACCAAAAGTAAGCCCGAAGATGCCAAGCGTCTGTGGGCCGAAGCGCAGCACGATGCCGAGGTGAGATACAAATTCTATGAATACCTGGCGGCGAGGAAGCCGGCAACGCCATCGGCGGATCCGTTGGCGGTGAAGAAGTAGTTCTTAAGTTTTACGGAGAAGGAGAATCATGACCGACCTCTCAACCCGATATCTTGGACTGAATCTTCGCACTCCACTTGTCGCCTCGGCATCGCCGCTCTCGCAAGAGATATCCTCCATCCGGCAGCTCGAAGACGCCGGCGCGGCCGCCGTCGTACTCTATTCGCTTTTTGAAGAACAGCTGAAGCTCGAGACTCTCGAACTCGACTACTATCTCACCGAGGGCACGGAGAGCTATGCCGAGAGCCTCAAATATTTTCCCGAGCCGGCGGAGTTCCACCTCGGTCCTGACGACTATCTGGAGCACATCCGAAAAGCAAAGGCCGCCGTCAAAATCCCCATTATCGCCAGCCTCAATGGTTCATCTGTCGGCGGCTGGATTCAATACGCCACGCAAATCGAAGAAGCCGGCGCCGATGCCCTGGAGTGCAACATCTATTCCATTGTCACCGATCCGAACCTGACTTCGGCCGAAGTCGAAGACCACTATCTGGACATCGTGAAAGCCGTGAAATCGGCCGTGCACATTCCAGTGGCTATCAAGCTCAGCCCCTTCTTCACCAACTTTGCGCACATGGCCAGGCGCATCGACGCCACTGGCGCTGACGGCCTGGTGCTCTTCAACCGCTTTTATCAACCCGACATCGATCTTTATGCCCTTGAACTCACTCCGCATGTCCTGCTGAGCACCCCGCAAGCCATGCGGCTGCCGCTGACCTGGATTGGCATCCTCTACGGCCGCGTAAAAGCGGCTCTCGCCGCCACCAGCGGCGTCCATGGCGCTGAGGACGTGATCAAGCTGCTCATGGTGGGCGCGGACGTTACCATGCTGTGCTCCACTCTGCTGCGCAACGGGATCAACCACCTACGTTCGATTGAACAGGGAGTCCGCCAATGGATGGAAGCTCGTGAATACGTTTCTGTCACCGAAATGCGGGGCAGTATGAGCCAGGCCCGCTGCCCAGACCCTTCCGCATTCGAACGAGCCCAATACATGAAAGCGGTGAAGGGGCCCCAGCACATTGCCGTGGCGCGCTGATGGTGCGGCGAGGACCAAATTCGCGCCCGTCGCTCAGGGCTCTCCGAGAAAGTCGCTGACCGTGCCACGCTGCAGCAGGTAAGCCCCCGGGCCCTGCTGGCCGCGCACCGATCGGCAGAATTCGGCGACGAAGAATCCAGCCTTCAGGCTCTCGCGAAAGGCCCAACGTGTCGCCTCACGCCACTCTCGCGCCAGGACCATGTCCGCCTTCTCTACGGCCAGGATGTCGCCTGGAATCTCGATGCTCACGCGCTCGCGCGCCAGCGCCTCTGAAAGTTCGGCCCGGACCGGTTTGCCTTTGCCGTCGAACCTGACCAAGGGCGCCAACAGGCGGAGCGCATCCAGTGTCTCTACGCGGCCGTCTTTTTGACCGATTCGATCGCGCACGCGCCGCGATTCCAGGAGCCATCGTACCCATAGCCGGTCCGTGCCGTTGCGATGCAACATGCTCGAGGTTTCAGGTCCGTAAAAGTCCACCTTATATATCTCGGAGACAACGCCCAGCTTAGAGAAGTTGAAGTGCGCATTGCGGCTTTGCAGCGGGTCGAAGGTCCAGGTGATTTCGCGAACCCCCATGGCGAGCGCTCGTTCGCGTTGCGCATGCTTCAAGCGCGCGCCAAGATCGAGATGGCGATAATCGTCAAGCACAGCCAGCATGTGCGAGTGGATGGTCGTGACGCCATGTTCGCGACCAAGAAAGCCAAAGGCAAAACCCACCAGCCTTTCTTTCTCACTTCGGTCTTTTTCAGATTTCTCGCGGTGAAAAGCCCCCACGAAAATGTTGCCCGCCGCTTTCAAGGCAATCGCCATGGTCAGCGGAATGGCATCTTCACCCGCCATTCCCCAAACTTCGGTCTCTACCGTTCTTAATTGCTGCAGGTCCTCAATTGTTTTAAGGTCGCGTATCACGACCTGTGGCGCAGATGCAGTCATTGCGGGCCTTCTTACAGCACGCGTTGCGTCTTTGTCAACGTCGTGAGTTGCGAGCGACAACAGATAGCCCCCACTGTGTGGTCTTTTAAACTCAAAGACTTAGGAATGATTCCATCCAGGTCTTTGAGAAATAGAGACTTGGAAGTAAAGTGTTTATTTCTCAATGAGTTAGAATCGCCGTCGTGCGGCCTGGGATCGCGCGAATGCAGCTCTCGAGAACTAGAAAGCAAGGATTGCCATGACCATCCACGATTTCCGCCGAATTGCTCTCAGCTTTGCAGGGGCTGAGGAAAGCTCTCATATGGGCGCGCCTGATTTCCGGGTCGGCGGACACATCTTCGCGACGCTCGCCTCCGCCAAGCAGGGTTACGGGAACCTAATGCTCACGCCCGAGCAGCAAGCAGCCTTCGTGGAAGAAATGCCCCAAATCTTTCTGCCCGTCCATGGGGGCTGGGGACGCAATGGCGCAACCCATGTTCGGTTGGCGGCCGCCAGCAAAGACGTCCTTACCGGCGCGCTCCAGACGGCGTGGAAGCTGCGGGTGGAGAAGAATGGGAAAACGGGCTCACAGGCGAAGGCGAGGAAATCGCGAGCCATGAAATCGCCGAAGCAGAAAACGTGAAAAAACATAACCGCAGAGAAGGCGGAGTTCGCTGAGGACAGCACTTTGAGGAATCCTTGCGTTCCCGGAACCCTGATGATTCCTTGATCCGCACAACTGCAGATTCCTCGCTCGCCCTCACCGCTACGGGCGGCTCGGAATGACAATGTCGAAGGATGCTCTTACGGCATGGCTAAAGCCTTGCCCCATTCAAAAGCAATCGGCGAAGGATTCAGCAATCAACTCAATCCGCGGCGCCACACCTTCTCGGAGCGCATTCTCCGCGGCTCACGCTCCTCGCATCTAACTCTGCATGCTACTCTCGACTGCGGAGGCTCTCCCATGAAGCCTTTCGTCGCGCTCATCTTCTTCTTCCCTTGGCTGCTCGGGCTGACAAGTAAGCCGCTCACCGCCGCCGAACACGGCACCATCATTCGCGAAGCGATCATTTATCTTTCTCCAGACACATCTTCCTCCAAGCTCGGCCAGGCAGAGCGGGGACACGAGGTTGTTCTTCTCGACAAGAGCCCCAACTATCTCCACGTGGAAGCGATGCTCGGCCGCGCCAACGTTCCTGATCCCGCATTCGTGGAGGATGAAGACGCCGATCAAAAGACCATCACCGGATGGATCCGCGACGAAGGCGTCGTCTGGTCATCCACTCCCAACGGCGATCGCATTATCTTTGGCGCGGCGGTCGATTCTGAAGACGAAGCCAGCCGCCGTCATGGCCGCCGCGGTGCGGCCCAGGATGCGCTCCGCCTCTACTATCGGGTGTATGACATCTTTCCCAGCTCGCCGCTCGCTGCCGAAGCTCTTTATCGGGCTGCCGACATCCGCTGGCAGGTCGAGAAAGCCGACATGCTCTCGCGGCCCTCGGCTCACGAGCGGGACCCTATTTATCGCAGCGGGATCAATGAAGATCAGATGAGGCTGGTGATCAAGAAATTTCCGGGAACGAAGTGGGCCGATCTCGCGGCGTTTCACTTTATCGACAACAAACTCTGCGGCGAGTGGCAAGGTTCTTCGAAATGTCCGGATAAAGAAGCCGATCTCTACGAGAAATATGTGAAGGAGCATCCGCAATCACCGGCCGCTCCCGAAGCGCTCTACGATGCGGCCTGGCGACGGGCCGCGCTGATCGAAATCTACAAGACAGAAGAGGATTCGAAGAAATCCGGGAAGTCGAAAGAACAGGCAATTGCGCTCTCGCAGCAATTGATCTCGCAATATCCGCAAAGCGACTGGTCCTCCCGCGGACAGATGTTGCTCTATCTGGTGCAGCAGGGCGTGCCGACGTATGGGAATGAAGTCAGGTAGCTCTCAGCTCCAAGTTCCCAGCTTCAAGCTGCAAGCTCTTAGCTCTTGGCTGTCAGCCGTTCGACTTCGACCTTTGTTATGCTGGTGGCCTGCCAGGGGTCGTGATGAATACCAATAATCTGATCTGCTTCGCCGTCCTCTCACTCTGTCTCGTTCTGTCGCTCTGTCTCGCCTTTGCCGAAACTACTCCTATCTTTACCGGCGAGAGCTGGTGGAACCACGTCAAATACCTCGCCGATGACAAACTGGAAGGCCGCGACACCGGCAGCGCCGGCGAGCGCATGGCCCAGAAATATGCTGTCGAGCAACTCAAACAGGCCGGAGCAGAGCCAGCCGGCGTGAAAGGTTTCTACCAGGCCGTCAAATTCGTCTCGCGTCAGATCGTCGAGAACGATTCGAGTCTCACCCTCATCCACGATGGCAAACGCGAGCCGCTCGTGCTGGGAGAAGACGCCATCATTAGCACCCGAGTGATGCCTGCCCGCGAGGTGAGCGGAGCGCTGGTTTTTGTTGGCTATGGTCTCAAGATTCCGGAAAAAGACTACGACGACTTCGCCGGACTTGATCTTCATGGAAAGATTGCCGTCATCCTTGGCGGCTCTCCGGCGGAGATTCCCGGCGCGCTGTCTTCTCATTACCAGTCACAGGGTGAGCGCTGGAAGGCATTGCGCGAGGCTGGAGCCATCGGCACCGTCACCCTGATGAATCCCGCGTCCATGGATATCCCCTGGCCTCGAATTGCACTCAATCGCGCGCACCCATCGATGGCTCTCGACTATCCCGAGTTTAATGAAACTGAAGGCGACAAAATCTCGGTCGTAATTAACCCGGCGAGCGCAGAGAGGCTTTTCGCCGGTTCCGGCCACAGGTTTGCCGACCTCGCCGCACTGGGTAAAGATCGCAAGCCCCTGCCGCATTTCCCGCTGACCGTTTCTCTCGAGGCGAAAACTCGGGTTGAAGTCAGGAAAGTTGAATCGGCGAACATTGTCGCCAAGCTTCCGGGCACAGACCCCGCGCTCAAGAACGAGTACGTAGTACTCTCGGCGCATCTCGATCACATTGGCATCGGCGAGCCGATCAATGGCGACCGCATTTATAACGGGGCGATGGACAACGGCTCGGGCAGCGCCCTGGTGCTCGATATGGCGCAGAGCTTCAGGCAGCACCCAGAAAAACTGCGACGGTCATTGCTTCTGGTTCTCGTGACCGGCGAAGAAAAGGGTCTGCTCGGCTCGAAGTATTTCGCAGCGCATCCAACAGTTCCAGCGAAATCAATCGTCGCCGACGTGAATGTCGATATGTTTCTTCCCATCGTGCCGCTGAAGATCCTTACGGTTGAAGGACTGGACGAGTCCGACCTTGGCGATCGGGCGCGGCAGGTTGCGCAGTCGTTTGGGGTAAAAGTGCAGCCCGATCCGGAGCCGCAGCGCAACATTTTCATTCGCAGCGATCAATACAACTTCATCCGGCATGGCGTGCCTTCGATCGCGATGGAACTCGGCGCGGAACCTGGCTCGCCTGAACAGAAGATCTTGAAAGACTGGCTGACCCTGCATTACCACGCGCCTTCCGACGATACGAATCAGCACGTCGAACTGGCGGCGGCAGCCAAGTATGAAGAGATTGTGCGCGCTCTGCTCATCAACATCGCGAATGAAAATGCCGCACCGGAGTGGAAACCGGATAGCTTCTTCCGGCGATTTGCCACTGAACCCGCGAAAGCCGGGAAGAAAACGATTCCGGTGGCTTCGGGTCTGAATTAGCGAGGGATGCAGGTTAGCATGGCTTTCAAAAGCAGATTCCTCGCCCGTTCGGGCTCGGAATGACAACTTCAGGGTCGTGGAATTCATGCCAGCCAAAGTCGATCTCTATAACCACGCGTATGGCAACTACGAACGCGATATTTATCGCGAGATTCGTGTCGAGACGTATGGTGAAGACCTCGGCCAAACGAGTTGGGTCACGACCCAAGAGTCGGATGATATTCCGCGGCTTCTCGAACTAGGACGGCAGTCGAAAGTGCTTGAAATTGGTTGCGGCTCGGGCCGATATGCGCTGCGAGTGGCAGAGGCGACGGGATGTCAGGTTGTGGGAGTGGACGTTAATCCACTCGGGATCGCAAATGCCAACGCGCTCGCGCAGATGAGAGGGTTGTCGGAGAGGGTACGCTTCGAGGAGTGCGACGTATCGAGCAAGCTTGCGTTCGCCGAAGAGGAATTCGACGCCGTGTTCGCCAATGATGTGCTCTGCCATATACCGGAGCGGCTTGGTTTGTTCGCTGAAATCATTCGAATTCTGAAAGCTGCCGGACAATTTTTGTTTAGCGACGCGCTCGTCATCGGCGGGCTAATTTCGTCAGAGGAGCTGGCGATTCGCAGTTCGATCGGCAAGTATGTTTTTAGTCCGGCGGGAGAAAATGAACGCTTGCTTATGGCCGCGGGCTTCGGCATCACGGGAGTGACCGATACATCGGCAGACGCGGCGAAAATCGCCAAGCGATGGTACGACGCTCGCAAAGCGCGCAAGGCTGCGGTGATCGCTATCGAAGGCGAACCCGATTTCTCAGGATTGCAAAAGTTTCTGGCATGCGTTTACCAACTCACTCTGGAGCGGAGATTGCTTCGGTTCGTTTATCTGGTTCAAAAGAAGAATCAAGGTTCCTAACTTCCCTGTAACCAACTTCTGCGATACTGGCTTACCAACAGCCGAGGTCAATTTGAGCGACTATCTACTGTCTGTCATTCTGGGCATCGTCGAGGGTCTCACAGAATTTCTTCCGGTCAGTTCAACGGCGCATTTGCGACTCTCGGAGGTGCTACTGCACGTGCCGCTCTCGAGCGGTTACTGGAAGATGTATTCGATCGTTATCCAATTGGGAGCGATCCTGGTTCTCCCGATCTACTTTCGAGCGCACATCGCCAAGTTGATCTCTACCTGGCCCGAGGGCGAAAAGAAGGATTGCGATTACCTGACACATCCGCTGAGCCTGGTAATGATTGCGTTTGTGGTGACGGCGATACCGTCATTCCTTTTGACCAAGGTGATTGGCAAGAACCTCGAAAGTCTTTGGGTGATGGGGACTTCGCTGTTGCTGGGCGGAATCGTGATGTGGGTGATCGATGCGATGAAAGCGCCGTGGGAAAAAGCCGGGCCGGGCGCGCCGGGGTCGCCAATACGAACCTGGAGAATGGATGATATTTATGGTGGACAAGCGCTGTGGATTGGCGCCTGCCAGATTCTCTCAGCCGTTTTTCCCGGCACGTCGCGGTCGATGTCGACGATCGCGGCAGGGCAACTGGTAGGAATGTCGCGCGCCGCGGCGCTCGAGTTCTCCTTCTTTCTCTCGATGCCAACGATGGCGGTCGCGACGCTTTACACACTCTACAAATCTCTCTTGGGTAAGGACGAGAATCCCATCGGCGTCTCGCAGATCACGCCGCACCAGTGGGTGATCCTCGGGATCGGCTTTGTGGTGTCGTTCATCGTCGCCTACGCTGCGGTCGCATGGTTCATCAATTGGGTGAAAAAGCACGGCTTTGTGCCGTTCGCCGTCTATCGGATTATCCTGGGAGCGTTGGTACTGGCGGGAGCGGCGGGGTACCTGGCGCGATAGTCTTAGCGGCGAATCCGTGCTCGGCGAGCGCTCCGCGAACCTTACTTGCAACTGCTGAACCTTTCCGGCATTGGTCCTGCCGGGAATTCTTTGTCATAATTAACAAGCTCTGGCTACGATCCGGCTCGCTGCGGTAGCTTCCGTTTGCGGTCCGACGCTGCCAAATGACATTCCTTTCGCAGATCTTTGAGCCCGGCCGGAACCGGCGGCTGAATGAGCTGATCGGCTTTCTGCTGTGCGTCTCCGCGCTCCTCCTGTTCCTCGCGCTCGCGTCCTATTCGCCTCTCGATCCCTCGTTGAACAGTGCCTCGGTTCTCAATGGATCGCATTCCGCCCGCAATTGGGTTGGTATTGTCGGCGCATACCTGTCGGATTTGACCCTGCAATTTCTTGGGATCGGCTCTTTCCTGTTGCCGGTGTTTCTCGGCATGCTGGGAATACGGTGGTTTCGCTCGCGGGCGGTACAGGCTCCGATTGCGAAGACGCTGGGCGCAATCTGGTTGTTGATGTTCGTGCCGGCATTGCTGGCGATTCTGCCGGGGCGTTTGCATTGGATGGGCGCGATCCCGATTGAAGGCCTGGCGGGACGAATTTTGGGCGATGCGCTCATTCATTATCTGAATGTCGCCGGAGCGTATATCGTCTGCACGACGATTCTGGCAGTTGCCCTGTATCTGACAACTGCGTTTTCTTTCGCGGCGATTCAGGTTTGGTTGCCGACTCGCTTTGCCTTTGTGCTTGCGCTGCGCGATCGTTGGCGGGACTGGCGCGAGGAGCGCGAACGCAAACATCAGCAGAAAGAACTGGAACGCCGGCGGGCCGAAAGGCCGATGGTTCACGCGCAGCTTGTGCCCATGCGGGGCGCGGCTCCAAGAGCGGACGCTTTGCGGGATCAAGATGCGCGGGCGAACGCTGGTGCGGAGCACGACGAGCGGGGATTGCGTGGCGTTGAAACTCCTGTG
>Ga0335078_10008010_pt1 | contig 15695 bp, 14 predicted proteins | sample Lox_Sample_32_FD_206711 | JGI IMG/M metagenome (GOLD analysis project Ga0335078, IMG submission 206711) | Soil microbial communities from Loxahatchee National Wildlife Refuge, Florida, United States - Lox_Sample_3.2 | ecosystem: Environmental > Terrestrial > Soil > Wetlands | place: USA... | reverse complement strand
GTTCCACCCGAACCCGCCGTGGTTACGATGATTGCGCCCCGGAACTCATAGCTCCCAATTGCCGCCGGGGTGGACATCGTAACCGCGCTGCCCAAGGTTCCTACCGAACTACGGGTAGACAAACTTTGTGCCGTCGAGAACACCGGTCCGCCACTGCCGGGCACGCTGGTAATCGTTCCGTAGGTCTTCGCGGGTGAGAACTGCAGTGCCGGAGTGATATTCAGCACGCTGCCGGGGGATTGCTGAAGGTCAGTGTTGACCGTGCCTCCCGAGGTCACGACGCTTCCGCCGTAGAGATTCATCACCGTGCCCTTTTGCGCCGAGTATCCGTACGCCGGCACGGGCTGGTTCGTCGACGAAATGCACTGGGTGTTGAATACGTTGACCACGGTCGTCGAGTTGGCAAGCGTAGGCGTCCACACGCAGTGCGGATAGGTGAGGCTGGTGTAGGTTCCCGTCGAGTCAAGAAACGAATCGTAAATGCTGTAATTGCCCGCCGGATCGGCCATGGTGACCACGTCGAAGGTCGTATTGATGGTCAGGTTAGAGGCCTCATAGCTGGCGCCGGTTTCAGCGACGTAGATGCCATCGGCGTTGCCGTTCATCGCCACGTTGCGCACCACCGCGTGGACGAACGGGTGGTTGTGCGCCGCGTCGGCTGCTCCCCACACCGAACCCAGGTTGGGACTGGTGCCGCCAGTGTTGGTGATGGTCAGGTCGGCAGTCGTGCAGTAGCTTCCCGCTCGCACCACGGGAAAAGAAAGCCCGGTCGAACGGTAGTTGCTGGTGATCACCGTCGAGTACTTGCCCGATCCCAGCAGATTGGCGCATCCCGTCGCGCCCAGGCTTTGATCGAGCGCGCTAGTGCCGAGATCGAATGTGCCGGCCGCCAGGTGCACGCTGTCACCGTTGGTCGCCGCGGCAAACGCCGCGACCAGCGCCGTGCCGCGAGCAGCATTCGTATTGCTCGATGGGAAGTAACTGGTGGCCGGTCCAGTGGTGTGGGTGACGCAAATCGGAGCGCTGCCGCAGCTGTTGGTCATCGGAACCGCGTCGGCAGTATTTACCGGCGCCGCGACTTTCACCTCGCCCGCCGTACCATCCAGCACGTTGCCCGGCGGCACGGCGACGGTGTTCGTCGTGTAGGTGAGGGGAACGTTGCCGATCGTCGTCGAGGTGCCCGATCCGGTAAATCCTGCGAGGTAACCTCCCGTTCCCGATCCGGTGATGGTGCCTGCGGGCGCCGCGGATCCGGCGCTCGCTGCCGAGTTATTGCCATTGGCCAGGACGAAATCCGAAACGCTCTTGCCGCCCAGGGTCTCCGCTTCATGCGCCTTGAAGGCGTAGGGCACGCTGACCATCATCACGCGCGGCTGCGCGGTTTCGCCCTGGACTTGTATCTCCAGCCAGCGCTGCTCCTGTTGCGAAAACAGATCGCTGGGCAGGCCGGTCGCCGTCGTGCTGCCCAGCAGCACGTTGTAATTCCCGGTGGCGTCGGTGGTCACGTTTTGCGTTTCCATCCAGACGGGCGCACCGCCGTCCTGCGTCTTGTAAATGGAGAAGGTGACGCCCACGGTCGTCGACGTTAGTGCGACGCCCTGCGTGTCCTTCAACGTCGCGCTGTAGCGGATGAGGTTGGGAACTGCACTGGTGGCCGTCTGCTGAGCCGAGCTGACCGCGGTTAGTGCCAGCAAACTGACGAGGACAACAAGAACGCTGAGGCGACGCATCAAGCGCTCCTTTCGTTGGGTGCGATTGTCGGAGATATACAAGGCCAAAGGGGCGGCCATTGCGGATCGCCCGCAAACATTTCGAACCAGCGCGCGCGGTTTGTCAAGAGGTTATGGAACTCGGCGCATGGGAGATTAGGCCGTAGCGGACCAAAATCGGACGGCACCTGCATCGCCAGCGCGCCTGCGCCATCGCAGCGGACATACTCCACAGCGGCAGCGCGGGCGCAAGCTTGGCTATGAACTACTTCTTCCGGCTGGGATCGTCGTCGGGATTGATGTAGTTGAACTGCACCGGCGACTGGCCATGAATCTGTACCACGACTTCGTCCACGGCCATCGCGTAGTGGTGCATGCTGGGATCGAGATAGGCGAAGCTGCCAGCCGGGAAACTCATCATCTTGCTCTCGTCGAACTGATCGCCCATCCCGACCTTGAACGTGCCAGTGATCACGGTGACGTTTTCGCGCTGCGGATGCCAGTGCGGCGCAATCTTGTATCCCACAGGCATCTTCAACCGCACGGTATAGTCTCCCGACGATGCCATGGGATTACCTTCCAGCACCGCGAGCTGCGCTCCTGCCGGAACGAACGGCGGCGCCGGACCCCACGGGATCGAATCGGGAGTAAACGCATTTTTCTCCATAGCCGAAACCGTTGAGGTGCCGCGCACTCCGCCCGGCATCATCCACAATGCAGCGGCCATCAGCACCACCAGCAAAACGAAATTCCGTTTCATCGCTCCTCCTGATCGGGTCAGCCCCTGAGATGGATTGCAACTATGACGGCATTTTGTCGCCATGGCAATCAGTGCCGGATATTTCTTGTGTATTTTTGGTGTATCGGTGTAAGCTGCTGTTGAAAATAGGGTTGTGTGGATTTGCATGGCTCGTCCCAGCTCCGGCGATATTGAGCTCGATCTCGGCCGTTACGAATTGCGGCGAGCCGGCCATCGCATCAAGCTGGAAAAGAAACCGATGGAACTGCTGATCTTCCTCGCGGGCCGGCGGGATCAACTGGTCTCACGCCGCGACATCGTCTCGGCGCTGTGGAAGTCCGATCCGCTCATCGACACCGAGCGCAACATCAACAACATCGTGCGCAAGATCCGCACCGCGCTAGGCGACAATGCGGAGAAGCCGCGTTTTCTCGAGACCGTAATCGGCAAGGGCTACCGCTTCGTCGGGCCGATGCGAGTGATCAGCCCGATGTTTCCGGCTACCCAATCGCCGGACGAGAGCGTCGCGCCGCCCGCCGTCGCTCGCGGCCGCCGTACGCGCGATCCGCTGGCCTATTCCGAATTTCTGCAGGGCTATCGGCAAAGCTTCTCCGGCGATCTCAAACTTCTGCAGCAAGCCGCGCAGCACCTGATGAATTCGGTGGCGCGCGATCCGGACTTTGCGCTGGCGCACGCGACGTTGTCGTATGTGTGCACCGCGTGCCACTTCGAATTCGATCCCAGCCGCAGCTGGCTGGAGAAAGCGGAGTTCCACTGCCAGCGCGCGTTGCAACTCGATGCGGCGCTGCCCGACGCGCATGTGGCGCGAGCCTTTCTGCTCTGGGGGCCGTCGAAAAATTTCCAGCACGTCGAAGCCATCCACGAGTTGCAGCTCGCGCTTTCTCTCCAGCCCGATCTGCTGCACGCCTACAACCGCCTCGGAACCATCTTCGCCCACATCGGACTGATGGACCATGCGCGCAGCATGTTTGAGCGCGCCGCTCCCTTCAGTCCGAAGAAGGCCATCAACCACAACATCACGCAGGTCTACGTCTGGAATGGGCACTACGATCTCGCGCGCGATGAGATCGAACGCTGGCTCGCCGAAACTCCCGACAGCAAGTATGCGATGCACTTCGCGCTGCATCTGGCGATTCTTACCCGGCAATGGGAGCAAGCCGGGAGTTTGGCCGAGGAAGCCCTGCGCCTGACGCCGGACGAGCCGATCGTCATCAGCCTGCAAGGCGTGATGCACGCGGCGATGGGCCAATCCGCGCGCGCCCTGCGCTCGATGAAGCAGGCGTGCACCAATCCCAAATCGTTCGGCCACGCGCATCACACCTACTACCAGGTCGCGTGCATTCACTCGCTGCTGGGACGTACCGACGTGGGCTTCGAGTGGCTGGAGCGCGCTGCCGACAACGGCTTTCCCTGTTGGCCGTTTTTCCTGAACGACCCCGCGCTGGAGAACCTGCGTCGCCAGGCGCGCTTCGAATTGCTGGTGAGCTCGCTGCAGGCCAAGTATCCGAGTGCACTCGGGTTGCTGTAGAACTCGATGTTAGATCTTACAGGCCGCTTTCTCATACAAACCACAGCGACTAACGAGATGGACTCCGGTTAATTGACCCCACCAGTCACAACAAAGTTCCTCTTCCCGATAAACCGCTGGCGTGCGGCAAGAGTTACGGCCCTTAACCGTGTCCTCAAGCACAGGAACGCCTGAGGCGTGTTTTCTTGCAGTGGATTGCTCGGTAGGAAGTCAAAGCTAGATGACAGAAACGCTTAGGTGCCCGGGACAGCGGCGGTCGGCTGCCAACGCAAATCCCAAATCCGCCATCTAAGACCATTGGTTAAGAGTCTGTCCCGGCGGCCACTGGCCACCAACCACTAGCCAATGTTTCGGAGGCGCAATGTCCTGTTCCCGGCGCTTGATCCTGATTCCCCTGCTCGCATCCGCGCTCGCGTTGTCGGCCGCGGCCGATGACCACGATGTCCGCATCAGCATTCCCAAGCGCACCAAGCCCACGCCGGTGCAGAAGCTCAACCAGGAAGGCGTCAAAGAAGTCCAGAAGCATGCCTACAAGCGCGCCAAGGCTTTGTTCTACAAGGCGTACCTCATCGACCCCAACGATCCGTTCACGCTGAACAATCTCGGCTACATTGCCGAGCTCGAGGGCCAGGCCGACCGCGCGCAGCGTTATTACGATTTGGCGCAGGCGCAGGGTTCCGACGCCGTGGTCTACAAGTCGACCGAGCGCGCCGCCATCGGTAAGCCGGTCGGTCAAATCGCCGGCATGGCTGCCGACAGCAAGATGCAGGTGAACCGCATCAACGTTTACGCGATTGGACTGCTGCAGAAGGACCAAGCGCCCGAAGCCGACCTGGCGCTACAGAAGGCGTTGCAGCTCGATCCCACCAATCCGTTCACGCTCAACAATCTCGGCTACGCGCGCGAGAAGGAAGGCGAGCTCGAGGACGCCTACAAGTACTACTCGCAGGCTGCGGCGCAGCACTCCGACACGCCCATCGTGGTCACGATTAACAAGAACTGGCGCGGCAAAGGCATCAGCCAGATCGCCGAAGGCAATGCCAACAAGGTTCGCAACCTGATGGATCACGAGCAGAGTGTGGTCGCGCAGGTAGCGCGGCTCAACACGCGCGGCGTCGCGGCAATCAATCGCAATGACTACAAGCTGGCGCGCACCTACTTCGAAAAGGCTTATGAGCTCGACAAACGCAATGCGTTCGCGCTAAACAATATGGGCTATCTGGCCGAGATGGACGGCGACAAGGAAACCGCCGACTACTACTACGACAAAGCTCGCGCGGCCGATCAGTCGAGCATGAAGGTCGCCTACGCCTCGCGCAAAGATGTGGAAGGCATGAAGCTTTCCGCGGTCGCCGGCGACAGCGATGACGCCGTCAACAAGGCGACGCAAGAGCAGGCCGCTCTGCGCCGCGCTGAAGGCGGTCCCGTCGTGCTGCGCTATCGCAACGACCAGCCGGTGATGGAGCCTGCCGTTCCACCCAAGCCGCTGCCGGAAAATCCCCGGCCGGCGCCGACGGCGCCAGCGCCGAGTGACAACCACCTGCTGCAGCCGCTGCCCGATAACGAGCAGCCAGCAGCCGCTCAGCCCGGGAATCCATCTCCCGCGCCCAACAGTAGGTCGCAACCGCCAGCTTCTCAGCCCCCGCAAGGAGCGGCTCCGGCCAACAACGGCGGCGGATTGCTGATGCCGTTGCCCGACAATCAACAGCCGCCCGCGGCGCAGCAGCCTAACAACTCCGCTCCGCCGCAGCAGAATCAGTACAACGTTCCGCGTCCGCCGCAGTCGCAATCGCAGCCGCAGCAGCCGGTGGTTCATCGTCCGCCGCAGTCGCAGGAACAGGCGCCGGCTAACTCTAACGGTGGCATGCTGATGCCCCTGCCCGACGACCAGCAGCCTGCCGCCGCCAAACAGCCGCAGCAGTAAGCGGTCGCGCAACGCCCCTTATCCCGCTTTCGTGACTGGCCACCTGGGGGTCCAACTTGGTACAAAACGCTCCACGTTCCTGCTAAGACACCAATTAGCTCAGGCGAACTGCCTACCACTTAGGTAATACCTCACAGAAAATTGTTGACACATTAGGACTAGGGTGGGACACTTCGCGATGAGCGAATCGGTGAACAACTAGCGCCCTTCAGGGTTCCACTTCGTTTTTCTGAAGCGGCTCACCGCACGCGGATGCACGGGCAATCCCCGAAAGGATGACATCCAATGGCTGGCCGAGTCCTAGTATGCTGTTCCGTAATCGCTATCCTGGCTTTCGCTGTAGGTTGCAGTCAGAACAACCAATTAACGTCCGTAACGGTGACGCCCACGACAGCGGTGATTCCCAACACCGGAGGCACGGCGCAGTTCGTGGCTACCGGGACGTTCTCGAACGGCAAGAACGGATCGCAGACGATGCAGAACCTGACGAACCAGGTGGTCTGGTCTTCGAGCGTCGCCAGCGTCGCTACCATTGATCAATCGGGGCTGGCCACCGCAACCGGTGCGGGTACTTCAACCATTACGGCACAAGCCGGCAATGGCGGTGTGGTCGGTACCGCTACCTTGACCGTGAACAGCAATTCGACCGGCAACCTCACTTCGATAACGGTTCTGCCAACCAACCTGATCAACGTTCCCGCCGGGAACGAGACCGTGCAGTACGTCGCGATTGGCACTTTCAGCGGCTCTCTGCCAACGCAGGACATCACCCAACAGGTGACTTGGTCGTCGAACAATTTGAGCATTGCCTCCATCAACCCTACCGGACTGGCCACGACCGCCCCTCCCTGCGTTGAAGGACAGGCAGCCACCATCACCGCGAGTTTGTCCAACCTGACCGGAACCGCCACCTTGACCTATGGCTCCTGCGGTTCGATGGTTCTTCCTACGTTGACCATCTACGGACCCGGCGAAGGCACGGGAACCGTAACCAGTACTCCTCCGGGAATCAACTGCAACACCGGCACAGGTACAGGTTGTATGTCCACCGCTTTCGGGTTAGGTTCCTCGGTCACCTTGACGGCAGCCCCGGCCTCGGGATCTACGTTCGTGGGATGGTCTGCCAACTGCCAGCCTGCAAACGCCACCACCTGCAACGTGACGATGAACAACTACACCGCAGTCGCTGCGATTTTCAACCAATCCCAATAAACTAGCGAGAGAGTCGCCAACTACGGCCAGCAGCAATGCTGGCCGTTTTCTTGTGATCAAGAGTAATCAACGCCGCCGGTCCGCAAATGGCTCTGCGACGATCTGATATTCGTCCTCATACACGACATAGCCCAGCCTCTCACCCGTGATCATCCGGACATGCACCCCGTGGTTTTCCAGCATCGCCACCATCTCTCGAATCCGTGCAATATGCTCGTGCGCCGTGTCTTTGAACCACGAGATCGCCCGATTGGCCTTGCGATGGTACGGCGGTTTCGCGCTGGTAAACCGGTCAGGACGCTCCAGACGTTCGTTGAACCATCGCCTCAGTTCCTCCAGATGCGCTTCCTCGTAGGAGTACAGCCCGCCACGGTCTCGCAGGTCGTAGATGGCCTGGAAGACGCCCGCCTCTTTTCCAGAGTCGCCGTCCCGTTCTCCCACTACAAAGCGCACGTACACGAATCGCCTCCAAGAACCTTGGCCGCAGTATAACCAATCTGTTTTCAATGTGTTGGGAGGGTCCATCCCCTGGCGTGGGTCGCTCACCGGCTCGGGACGACCGCCACCGATAGCACACTTTTCCCGAAATAGCAAGCCAAAATGCGAAATTCCCGATTCGTGGGGTTGACTCTTCCTTCTCCCGGTCAATAGACTCGTACTTTCCTGTCAGGAGGAACCAACCTAAACGATGAGAGGTGTTTAAATGTTACGAGTACTCAGCCCAGTTGCGGCGACGTTGGTATTCGCCACCGCACTGAGCGCAGCACCCGGTAATAGCACACCGGATTCGCGAAAAGGGACCCCAGGACAGACCCAGGAAAGCAAGCGCTCCCATAACCCGAAACCTCAGGTCGGGAAAGCTTCGTGGTACGGCCGCGTCTTCCAGTCGCACAAGACTGCCAGCGGCGAGCTGTACGACATGAACCAATTCACCGCTGCCCACCGGACTTTGCCAATTGGTTCCTGGGTCAAGGTCACAGACTTGAAGACGGATCGGTCGGTCGTCGTCCGCATCAACGATCGCGGACCGGTCGCCCGCAACCGCATCATCGACCTGTCCTACGGCGCAGCCAAAATGCTCTCCATGAAGGGCGTAGACGAAGTTCGCCTTGACGTTCTCCAGACCCCGGACATCGCGGAGATTGCCGAGTTTCAAGGCGAGCAATAATCTAGGCGCACACCTGAGTTAAACTAAGAGCCGATGCTCCCCAAAGATCGGCTCATCGTGGCGCTGGACGTCTCCAGCGCCGCCGAAGCCCGCGGTATCGTCCAAACCATCGGCGAAGCTGCCGGCACCTACAAAGTCGGCAAGCAACTCTTCACCGCCGAAGGCCCGCAAGTCGTCCGCGACCTCATCGCTTCCGGCCGTAAAATCTTTCTCGACCTCAAGTTCCACGACATTCCCAACACCGTTGCCGCCGCCGTGCGGTCTGCCAGCGATCTCGGCGTCTCCATGCTGACCGTCCACGCTTCGGGCGGCAGCAAGATGCTGAAGGCTGCCGTTGAGGCTGCCAGCCAAGCCTCGGCCAAGCCGCTGGTCTTGGCCGTCACCGTCCTGACCAGCTTCACCGACGCCGACCTGCAGGAAATCAGCGTCCCGGGAACCGCGCTCAGCCAGGTGTTGCGCCTTGGAGCGCTCGCTCGCAACGCCGGCTGCGGAGGCCTCGTCGCCTCGGCCAAAGAAGCCAAAGAGTTGCGCCAGGAACTGGGAGACGGCTTCGCGATCGTCACACCGGGCGTCCGCCCCGCCGGATCGGCCGCCGGAGACCAGGCACGAGTCGTGACTCCCGCCGACGCCATCGCCGCCGGCTCAACCTACCTCGTCGTCGGCCGCCCCATCCTCGACGCCCCCGACCCTGCGAAAGCCGCCGCCGCCATCATCTCTGAAATCGAAATGGTCGCGGCGTAACTCACCGCAGGGACGGGTAGTGCTGGCCTTCAGACCAGCGTCAAAGTTGTTTATTTTCTATTCCGAGTCGGCTTTCAGCCGACGGCCTGAGGCCGAACCTATTTTTGAAACACGCTCTAAGGCTTTGGGCGCGTTGCCGTGCGGTGAGATGAGCTCTGGCTCTTGCGCAGCGCGGCCCGGGCAGATTCAACTCTGGTTCCGGCAAGCGCCAACAGGCCAAGGGGGATTACCACGCCGATAAGTACAACGAGCAGGTCCATTGCGGCACCTGCTCGCACAGTACGTCTTCAGTTCAGCTGGCGAATTGACGGCAGTCACTCCCCCGTCTCACCAGCGCGGTCACGATCCCTGATACGGCTGCGGTGGCGTAGCCGGTACGGTCGCGGGCGGCGCAGCGGGCACTACCTCCGGCTCCTCCGGCATGATGATCCACGCAATGATGTACGCCAGGAAGCCGCCTCCACCGAACAGCGCGACGATCAGCCAGATCACGCGCACCACGGTGACGTCGATATCGAAGTACTCGGCAAAGCCGGCGCACACACCGGCGATTTTGCGATTGACCCGCGAGCGCATCAGCTTGCGGCGTCCGGCAACCGAACCCACTCGCGTGCCGCAATAGGAGCAGAGATTGGCGTCGTCCTGAATGACCTTGCCGCAATAGTTGCAGTACATACAGCCTCCACAGAGTGATACGAACAGGATAAGCAAAGGTTCCCGCAGATGGCAAAGCCACTGCTGCGCAAGACCTTAGTACCGCCGGAACGCTTAGTAGCGCCTAGTAGCGCCGGCCTCCGGCCGGCTACTCCCGCTCGCCAAGCATGCGCAGGCCAAGGGGGCTGGGAAACTCCGGCGCCTACTTACAACAGCAAAGAACGCCGAGCGTCGGGTTCAGCGTCTGGTCCGCCTGCAGTAGCAGACAAACGCCTTCATCTAACATCGGTTATGAGCCGGTATCAACAAGTCTGAATCCCAAAATGGAAATACCGCAAGGACAATTGGCGGGTGAATTTTTGATGCCGTGGCAGTCTGGAGCTTACGATTGTTTGTAAACCCACAACCCGGAGATCCCGATGAGACGCGCCGCTACCTCCTTCGCGTTAGTACCGGTGCTCGTGCTCACTGGGTGCACGACGCTTGTGGATATAACTGCGAATTTGGTATCGCAAGGGAGGTCAGTCATGTTGAAGCCTATGACGCTGTTGCTCGTCACAGTCATCTGCGTACTGCCAGTGGCCGCGCAAGGTGGCAGCAGCAATTTGCCATCCGAACTCGTAGTGTTGCACGGGAACTGGTTCAAGGCTTTTGACGCCGGCGATGGTGCAACGATGGACAAAATGGAGACCAGCAATCTGGTATTGATCATGCCCAATGGCCAAGTCTGGCCCAAAGATGGGCCACGGGCAGGAAGCCAAACAAAAGGCGGTGCAGAGCAACGCACTTTGAGCAATGTTGCGGTCCGGCAATTCGGTAACGCCGCTATTCTGACCGGCATTCTAACCACGAAAGGAGGAGACGATAACCGTCAGATGGCAACGACTGTTGTGTTCGTCCGCTCCGCCGAGGCGTGGAAGATAGCGTCTGCTCAATGGTCTCCGATAACAAACGGCAAGTAAGCTTGCTGACGATAAATCCCGCTGATCCGGCTGCCGCCCGAGCCGGATCAGCCACCCGGCTTCACAGCCGTGATGTACCACACGTCGCGATAGACGCTCTCCGCCTTGACTTGCTGAAATCCGCTACCCTCCACCGCTTCCACCATGTCTTTCCACGTGGCCACGCCAAACGACGATCCGGCGAAATACTCCACCAGCCGGTCCAGCGGCTGCGTCCCGTCCTCCGACAAGTAACGGTCGACCAGTACCAGCATCCCTCCCGGCGGCAGATTGCGATACGCGCGGCGCAACAGCCGCTGCGAGATCGGTCCGATGTCGCACATCATGATCACGTCGTAGCCTTCGGGCAAGCGCTGGTGAAAGTTGCCCACCAGCGTGCGCACGCGCTTCGCAAGACCGGCGCGCCGGATGCTTCCCGCGGCAACTTTGCAAACCGGTGCGATGTCCAGAATCGTCGCCCGCAGAAGAGGATTCTTCTTTGCCAGCGTGATCGACATCACGCCTGATCCGCCTCCGATATCCAGTAGCGCGTGCCGTCGCGACAGATCGAGATGATTCGCCAATGCTTCCGCGTCGGGCTGATGCAGATAAGACAACATGTGGGTGAAGTTTTCCGCCTGCTTCGCACTGCGGTGCATCGCCTCGACGTAGAGCGGCCGCCGCCCACGCCTCAGCGACCGCGGCTGTTTGCCGGTCGCCAGCGCCTTCTCCAGCACGCTGAGCACGTCAAAGTCGTCGAGGCACTCGTTGGAGTATTCGCGCGTCCAGTAGATCGAGCGCTCGTCGATGAAATACTTCTCCGCAAACGCCGTGTTCCCGTAAGCACCATTCTTTTTATCGAGCAGTTGCAAGCCGACAAACGCGTTCAGAAACGGTTCGAGATAGTGAGCATGGATCTTCAGCGCGCGCCCGATCGCCTCCGCCTTCATCCGCTTGCCGTGCAGCAGACGAAACAGCTGCAGCTTCTCGGCGGCGACCACCAGCCGCGAGACAAGGAACGCCTTCTGAATATCGATGCGACTGAGGACTTCACGCGGAAACTTGTCGAGTGTCGGCTTCTCCATCGCGAACCTCGTGTGACAGAGCGATTCGTGCTGGCGCTCGGATCATAGCAGCAGGCCAAACATCCTTCAGTGACCGCCGGCATGTCTGTTGTCTTTAGCCCGGACGATAATGTCAGTGCACATCAAAGCGATGCAGGTCACATGATCGACCCGGGCCTGGAAGGAAAAGTCGTTCTCGTAACCGGCGCCAACAATCCTTGCGGCATTGGAGCCGCCCTTGCCCGCGCCTTGGCGGCGCAAGGCGCGCGGCTGTTCCTGCACTACTTTCGTCCACCGGATGTCCAGGCCAAAGCGCAAGCAGAAAAAACTCTGCTGCCCGGTGAGGCGTTCTACGCCGCACAGCGGTCAAAGTCCGCGGCCGAGGTGCTCGCCGAGCTGCACAAAATCGGCGCCGAGGCACACGCGTGCGAGGCCGATCTTTCCGGTCCGGATACAGTTTCTCAATTGTTTGAGCAAGCGGAGAATCTACTCGGCCCGGTCGAGATTCTCATCAACAACGCGGCGCACTGGGAGGCAGACACATTCGTCCCGCCTGCAGCGGAGCTAAGCAACAAGCTGGTTGAGTTGTGGAGTGATCGCCCCACGAGCACCAGCGCCGCGCTCTTCGATCGACTGTTCAGCGTGAACACCCGCGCGCCGCTGCTGCTGATGGCAGAATTTGCGCGACGGCACATCGCTCGCGGCGCAAGCTGGGGCCGCATCGTGAACGTCAGCACCGACGGCGCCGACCGCTTCCCCTCCGAGGTGACCTACGGGGCCAGCAAGTTTGCGCTCGAGAGTTACACCCGCAGCGCTGCCAGTGAGCTGGGCAAGTTTGGCATCACGGTCAACGTCGTCTCCCTCGGCCCGGTGCAAACGGGATGGATCACTCCCGGATTGGAGCGCGCAATCTTGCCGGCAATTCCGCTCGGGCGAGTCGGCACGCCCGCCGACGTCGCCGACGTCATCGTCTTCCTCGCGTCGGAGCAGGCGCGGTGGATGACCGGCCAGCGAATCTTTGTCGGCGGCGGCCACGCCATGTGAGAAGAAGTTGATCGCAACGCCTGATTCTGCAGAGGTGGGTTCTCCCATCCGGCAGACTTTGCCGATCGGAAGTGGGCAAGCTTTGCCGAGTAGGTCGGCTTCTACAGCACACCCCCGTTCTAATCCTCGCCAAATGCAAGCGATACGGAAGGCCGTGTTACGGCCAGGAAATTGCTTTTCTCTTTCGGCTCGGCACGGCTCAAGCCCCCGTCGCGCTGTGCCGATGACTCTTACAGCCCCGTCCGCGTGACGAGAGGAGACGTCATGTCCATAGCAGCAATCAGCAGCACTGACCTTCTTTACAGCAGCCAGAACGTGCAGAGCAAAATGCAGGAGATGCGGCAGGAGTTCCAGCAGTTGGGAACGGACTTGCAGTCCGGCAACCTGTCCGCCGCGCAGTCGGACTTTGCCACCCTGACTCAGCTCGCGCCGTCGTTGACATCGACCTCTTCCACGACGTCGTCAACCGCATCGCAGACCAGCAACCCCATCGAGCAGGCTTTCGCGCAGCTGGCGCGGGACCTCCAGTCCGGCAACCTGCAGGCGGCGCAACAGGACTACAGCACCATTCAGCAGGCCATGCAGAGCGCGATGGCGGTCCACGGCCACCATCATCATCACCACAGCGAAAGCAGTCAGCAGGAAAACCCGATCAGCCAGCTGTTTAATCAGTTAGGCCAGGACCTGCAATCGGGCAATCTGTCGGCGGCGCAGCAGGACTTCACCTCGCTGCAGCAGCAGTTCCAGCAGTTGGGCCTGAACAGTCTGCAGACACGGCCTCAGGTCAGCCCCAACGCGGTCTCGGTGAACGCATAGCTCGCTACGGGTTGGTGTACGCCGTTTTCAGGTAGTGCCGCGCCAGCTCGGCGGAGTTGGAGGCAGAGTTCTCCGCGATCACCGCCTGGTACTTCGCGATGGCGGTGTCGCGCTTCTGCATCAGATCGTACATCTCGCCCTCGGCCAGGGTGGCCCGCTGCTTCAGGTCGGCATCCTTGCCGGTGGTCGCGGCGATCTCATAGGCTTGGGCGGCGGCGGCGTACTCCTTCTGTCCGCGCAGCGCCTCGCCCAGGCCATACGCCGGAATCTCAATGCGGCACTGGTTGTAGGCATTGGCGTGGCAGCCGTCCAGCACCTTGCGATAGGCCACAATTGCCTCCTGCCCATGGCCGGCGGCATTCAGCAGGTGCGCATACTCCGTCGCCATCAGGAAATTGCGCGGATACTGGTTCTGCATCACGTTGACCACCTGCAAGGCCTCGTCATACTTCTGCTCGCGCCGCAGAAACAGAGCCAGCACGATCCTGGCATCGGTGGCGACCTCCTGATGCGGGCTTCCCGTCGCCTGCCGCAGATAGTCCAACCCCTTCTGCTTGTTGCCGCTGAGCCCGGTAACCGACGCCGCCACCCGCACCGGCCAGCTCAGCGAGCCGATGATGTACAGGTGTGTGCCGATCACGACCTTGGCGTCGAGGTAGTTCGGGTCGAGCTCCAGCACCCGCTCGTTGTCATGCCGCGCCGCCACGGCGTTGCGCAGCGCCGCAAACCAGGCGTGATTGGCAATGCCCATGTACGTCGACTGCAACGCCCGCGTCCCGCCGCGCGAATAGATCGCGTTGAGGTCATTGGGATTCTTATCCAGAAACACCTGCTGCTGGGACGTCGCCTGATTGACCAGCTGCGTGACGCGATCCCTCACCGCCGGATCCAGCGGCTCGGCAGGCTTCTTGGTCAGGAAGTTGTCGGCGGCGTAGGCCTCAGTATCGAGCGCGCCGATGCGGTACAGCTCCTTGAAGATAACTGCGGCCAGCAGGTGATTCGTGGCAAACGGGTCGTTGGGATGGGCCTGCTGCGCCGCCTCAAACTCGTGGATGGCCTTGTCGTACTCGAGCGCGTAGAAGTGATCGAACCCCTTGCGGGTGTTCGCATCGTTGTCCATCCGGGTGGGAACCCAGGCGCCGACAGGATCACCGGGCTTTGCGTTCTGCGGGACGCCGGGATTGGTCGCGCCATGACACAGGAGTCCTCCCAGCAAGACTCCACAGCAGAGCCACCCCAAAAACAGCAGTCGTTGGTAAGGTTTCATCGCGACCGGTTTATGGGAAGTTTACCTGATATCGCGACACCACCCAAACCTGTACAACAGCATTACAAGGAATTTACTGATGCGCCCTATGTCTAATGCCAATCGATCGTCTCAAGAGCCGTATAGCGAAAGCGAAGCCGCCGCGGCACTGGGCATCAGCATCTCCCGCCTGCACGAGTTGCTCGACAAGTACGTCTTCACCCCCGGCAACACGCGTCCGGCGTCGATTAACTTCACCTCCAGCGATCTCCTGCTGCTGGGCTATTGGAACAACCTCGCCCCGCCGAGCAAAGGCCCGGGCACCAGCAAAGTAATTGCGATGCCGAAACGCCGCTAGAGCCTCAGCGACGATCGTAAGCCGCCGTCTCTACCCCCATGATGGTGCCGGTCTTTACTCACCGGCGGGAAATTTCTGCTCGCCGCCATCCTCGGCGTGATCCCGGCATCGCTTCCTAAGTCATTTGGATACAAGACCTTCATCGTTTCCTAAGTTTTGGCTGGATTCTTGCACTGGACTTTTGCAGACGCTAGGAGAAATTCAACATGCCCCCGGTGGCCGGCAGAAGCAGCAAGGAGTATTGGCGCTCACCCAATCCTGAGATTATGCGATTGGTGAGCACCATGCCGGCGCCGACGTCGTGCTGGCATTGTGGCGCCGACTACGCCGCCGCGGCTCACTTCTGCCACATCTGCGGCAGCGACCGCGAGAAGCCGCTGACCGTCGCTGACGATCCAAACACTGCCGCCAGCTCCAAAGAGGCCACCGGCCTCCTCGATCTGCTGGGCCTGACGGTCTCTTCCCTGATCTTTTTCCTGCTCGGCATGGCCTGCATGATCGCCGCCCTTGTTACCGGCATGGTCTACAAG
>Ga0335078_10008009_pt1 | contig 15695 bp, 7 predicted proteins | sample Lox_Sample_32_FD_206711 | JGI IMG/M metagenome (GOLD analysis project Ga0335078, IMG submission 206711) | Soil microbial communities from Loxahatchee National Wildlife Refuge, Florida, United States - Lox_Sample_3.2 | ecosystem: Environmental > Terrestrial > Soil > Wetlands | place: USA: Florida... | reverse complement strand
AGGCGGCATTGTTGTTGTAGTCTCCGTCACTCGGCCTCAGCAGATGTTCCCGGCCTTGCTCGTCGACGAAAACCCGCGGGTTGCGCTCCTCGTCGGGGCCGAAAGAATTGCCTAACACCGGGGTGCGTTGATTGCGCAAGTCATCTTTAAGGCAATCGAAGGCGGTATACCATTTACCCCGTTCCACCAGCACTACGCTGAGTCCAGCCGCAGCAAGCTCCTTCGCGACAATGCCCCCGCCAGCGCCCGCACCTACGACCACTGCATTGACGTGTTTGAGTGCCATCAACTGGACCTCAAAATATCGACCTGCACGACCGACGTGTTCCTACCGCTGGCTGACGTCGTAGTGGAGCCGTCCGCGAATGGGCGGGTAGGGCGTACCGAGCATCCTCCAGCTTGCTCTGTCGCGGTTGCCGCCGTGGCGGGGGTCGCCATAGAAACTCTGCATAGTTTGATCAACCAGCCGCGCAAAGAATTCTTCCGAAGAGACCTTCTTCCACGCCGCGCTCGGCGCTCGCCCCTGTTCCATCATGCGCAGCAGTGCCACTTGCATCGGCTCCGCCAGGCCCGCGAAGTTTGCCCCGTAGAGCATCCGGCTGCTTTGGTTCACGGCGGCGATTCCCTGGCGGTACACCCTGCGCAGATGCCGGAGAGGTCCGCAGAGCTGGCGGTCCACGTAATTCACTGCACCTGCCCAGGCTGCCCCGGGGTCTTCGTCCGGAGGAACGATCTGATCACAAATTGCGGCCAGGGTTCGTGCCTCATCCACAGTCAGAAACCGCCACGGACTTCTGGCGCCGGTACAGGCAACGCCGGTGCCGGCCGCTGCGGCGGCCAAAACCGCTTGCAAGAACTTCCGACGGCTGAGCCTGTAGGCTGGTTCCATTTGCGGTTCGCTTCAGATCTAAAGCGCAAATATGCTCCGAATCGGTAGGTTGGTCTGTGACGCCGGTCACGTAACGATCCGGGAGTTGGAAGGGCCATTGGCGGTGGCTTGCGATGGGCGGGCGAGCCAGCAGTCATTCCGGGCCCAAAGTCCGCTTATGGCAAACAGGAGTCCACCTCAGAGGCTGCCAGTTTCCGGCTGGGGTGACAGATTGACGACCCGCAATGGATTCTGACCGTAAAGTTAGCGTTTGCGAGGCGTTGCTCCGCTAATACCGGCATGCTATAAGAACGAACATGCGCTGGTTCGGCCCGCGTTTCCGCACCGTCAGGCACTACGCCGGCCGGCTCCGTCAGGGACTCTCTCGCCATAAGCTCTTGCTCGCCTTCGTGGCGTTGCTGAACACCGGATTCGCCCAAGTCAATCACATTGAAGCAGCGGCGCGCCTGTTGAGCCACGGCCAGACAGAAAACGCCGAAGCGGAAGCGCGCCAGGGATTGCAAAACCCGGCGACGCGAGCCCTGGCCTTGGCGATGCTGGGGACGATTCGCTTGCAGGAAACCAAATATAAGGAGAGCACGGAGTTTCTGACTCAGGCTCTCGCGATCAATCCTCATCTGGTCGGCGCCCGAACGAGCCTTGGTGATGCCTATCTTCTGCAGGGTAAGATCGGACCGGCCAGGGCGAGCTTTCAGGAAGTGTTAAAACTCGACCCGGGCAACGTGAATGCCAGGTTTGACCTGGCCAAGCTGGAGGCCTCGCAGCGGAATTTCCGCCAGTCTCTCAATATGGCGAGCCGCATCGTGCCTCAGCTTGCCACATCCGAGGAGGGCATCCTTCTTCTGGCGGCCGACTACGGCGCGCTTGGCAAGACCGAAGAACTCAAAGCTTTGCCTGGTAAGTGGCGACAGTTGGACGCGCCGTCCGCGGAGGCATCGGTAGAATTTGCTAATTTGCTGGCTCTATACAGAATGACAGCTGAGGCAAAAGAGATTCTCGACAGCATAGAAGAGAAAATCGCAGCTGAGGCCTCTGCTCCTCTCTCCTTCAAACTAGGCCAGGCCTACCTGACGTTGGAAGTTCTCGATCATGCCGAGGAGGCCTTCAAAACTGCGCTCTCCCTGAACCCAGACTGTGTCGCATGCGACCTGAACCTGGGAGCTATCGCGGAGCGGCAAGGTAACACCGAAAAGGCTCTGGCATACCTGATTCCGGCAAAACAACATGATCCGGACAATCCGGAGGTACTATTCCAGTTCGGCAGAGTCTGCCTGGAGCGAAATTTGCTGGATGACGCGACGCCGGCGCTGGCCAGGGCAGTTGAACTGAAGCCCGACCATGACCCCTACGTCTATGTTCTAGGGTCCGCCAATGTTGCGCGCGGAAACCTCACCAAAGCTGCATCGCTTTTCTCGGGGCTCCTGCAAAAGCATCCCCAGGACGCCGTCCTGAACTATGCCATGGGCGCGGTGTACTACCTCATGGGCAAGTACACGGAAGCCGAGTTGTCGCTGAAAAAAAGCCTGCAAGCTCAACCCGACCAGGTTGCCGCCCCATATTATTTGGGCCTCACCTATGACGCTGTTGGCCAGGACGATCAGGCGGTTGCGGTGTTTCGCGGTCTGCTCAAAGCCCATCCTCAGCATGCGCCCTCGTATGTCAAACTGGGGGGCATTCTCTTGCGGCAACACCAGTATGCCGAGGCCCAGCAGGATCTGGAACGCGCCGTCTCGCTCGATCCCGGGTCGGTGGAGGCTCATCACCAGCTCGGCATGGCTCTCCTGCGTCTCGGACGGACCGCCGATTCAGACGAGCAGTTTGCAGAGTCGCGCAAGCTTGAAGCCGAACGGCGGGCCCAGAGCGATATGCGCCTCCGCCTGGTGCTTCCCGACTGATCGAATAGCTTTAAGATTACCTCTGGAAGGGTGCGGGTCGGGTAATTTCTATGGCATCGCGCGAGTTTTCGCGGCGTGACTTCCTCCGCCAAACCTGGCGCCTGGGGTTTGCCGTGCCCGTATCGTTGCTGCTCCCGGGCCTGGGGGGGCTCGCCGCAGAGGCTTTTCAAAAGCCAACTGGGCCATCCACGCTTCGGAAGCCAGCTCCCGGTTCGGCAACCCCCGCGGGATTTTCCTTCACCGACATCGCCGCCAAGGCCGGACTCGGCGATGCCATCAACGTCTTCGGCGACATCACCCATAAGCAGTACATCCTGGAGGAAACCGGCTGTGGCGTTGCTCTCTTCGATTACGACAATGATGGCTGGCTGGACATCTTTATGGTCAATGGAACCAGGCTCGAAGGCATCCAGCCCGAGAATCAACCCGGCAATTTTCTATTCCACAATAATCGCGACGGATCCTTTGTCGATGTAACTCAGAAAGCCGGGCTGGCCCGCTCGGGGTGGGGCCAGGGATGTTGTGTCGGAGATTATGACAACGACGGATACGACGATCTGGTCGTGACCTACTGGGGCGGAATCGTCCTCTACCACAACAACGGGGATGGAACATTCACCGACGTCTCGGAAAAAGCCGGGCTGGTGCAGGAAGGGGCGATGAAGCGGTGGAATACAGGCTGCTGCTTTCTCGACTACGACCGCGACGGGCACCTCGACCTGTTTGTGGCGAACTATGTGAATTTCGATCCTAAGGTGACGCCTTTGGCCGGCAGCAACAAGTTCTGCAGGTATTTCGGCCTGTCCGTCGGGTGCGGGCCCCAGGGTATGAGCGGCGGGACGAACATCCTGTATCACAATCGCGGCGATGGAACTTTCGAAGATGTGTCCGAGCGATCGGGAGTGTCGGCCCCCCGCGGGCCGCTGGCCCCGACGTTTGCCAGCGATCAATGGCTGCCGGCGGGTTCTTACGGGCTGGGGGTTTGTGCGGCGGATTTCGACAACGACGGCTGGCCTGACATTTACGTTGCCTGTGATTCCGTGCCCAGCCGTTTTTACCACAACAATCGAGATGGGACATTCGAAGAGGTGGGCCGGGAGATCGGCTGCGCTCTGAACGAGAACGGGATGCCGCAGGGCGGCATGGGAATCGCCGTTGGCGATTACGACTGCGACGGCTGGCTGGATATCGTCAAGACGAATTACTCCGACCAAACCGCAAATTTATATCACAACAATGGGAACGGCACTTTCGACGACGCCGTATTTCGCGCCGGGCTGGGCGGAAACACGAAGTATCTGGGATGGGGAGTCGGCCTCTGCGATTTCAATAACGATGGGTGGGCCGACATTTTTATGTCGAACGGCCACGTGTTCCCCGAAGTCGATACCCGCCGGCTGCACGTCACCTTCAAGCAGCAGAAGCTGGTTTACCAGAACCTCGGCGGCGGGCGCTTTATCGATATCAGCTCCCGCGTGGGCAGTCCGGTAACTGAGCTGCACAGCAGCCGGGGAACGGCATTTGGCGATTTTGACAACGATGGAGACGTTGACGTGCTCATCGTCAACATGAACGAGCCTCCGTCACTTCTGCGCAACGATTGCTCCTCGAAGCACAACTGGCTGAAGGTGAAGTGCGTCGGCACCAGGTCCAATCGCAGCGCCATCGGCGCCCGCGTGCGCGTGGTCACCGGCCAGCATTCCCAGATCAATGAAGTCATGAGCGGCTCAAGTTACATGTCGCAGAATGACCTTCGTCTGCACTTTGGCTTGGGCGCGGCTAAGGAGGCGGACTTGGTTGAGGTTCGTTGGCCCTCGGGCTTGCTGGAATCGTTCAGGAAGATTGATGCAAACCAACTGGTCACCGCGCAAGAAGGCCACGGCATCATTCGGCGAGAGGTTTTCGGCAAGCGTTAGCAGCTTCAAAGTCCAGCCTGAATTGGCTGCGACCGTAAGTGAACTCACTACCCGAGAATGGCACGACCGATGGATGGTCCGCGCAACGCGGACCATCCATCGTAATGCCTTCATCTGCGATTCGGGCTAGAAGAAGATTTGCAGCGCCAGCTGGACACGCCGCGGGATATTACACTGGCTGCCGGTCTTGCCGAAGTTCCCGTTGCCGTTGTTGGGCAGCCAGTTCGTATCCGGGTTACAGAAATAAACGCGGTTAAAGATGTTCCCGCCGTCAGCTTCGAAGCGCACGTACTTCTGCTCCCCGAAGTAGGTGTCCTTGAAGATCGAGAAGTCTTCGTTGAAGTACTTGAAGCCGCGGACGCTGGCATCCTCGCGGGGAGCGTTGCCGAAGGCAAGCGAGTCGGCGCTTCCCCCGGGAGCTGACCAGCCACTTTGATTCAGATAGGTGTCGTTATACGGGTTACTGAAGGTCCCGGAGAGGCCCTTCCCGGTCTTATCCGGGAACTTGGCATAGTTGAACAGGAACCCGCCCAGATTGTTGGGGGTCGTGATCGAGAGCGGCCGTCCCGCCTGATATGTCTGGATCGTCGACACCTGCCAGTTGCCGATGATCTTGTTCAACGCGCCTGACGATTTTCCTCCAATCGCCTTTCCCTTGCCGAAGGGCAATTGATACACCCAGCCAAAGGTCAGGATGTGGGGAACATCGTCAGAGCTGACGGAATACAGGTTGCTCATGTCGCTGGGATTTTGCACGGGTGGCCCACCGGAGGCCAGCCCCGTTTCCGAGCCATTGTTCATCAGCCGGGAATAGGTGTAGGCCACCCGGAACTGCAGACCGTGGCTCATGCGACGGTCCAGGGTGAGTTGGAGAGCGTTGTAGTGGCTATTGCCGAGCGGGAACGAGCGCCAGAGGATTTGCTGGTACTGCGGCCAAGACCTCAAGGATTGAGCCACCGTCCCGGTGAAGGTTGGGTAGGGAGCGGTCAGCCCGGCTGCCGCCGCGGTCGCGTCCGGCACGCCGTTGGTGAATCCAGCGTTAAGAACACCGGCGCCTAGAGCGAGCACGCTGCCGGGATTCATGTTATCAAATACGCCGGCAGCGCTACGGCCATCGATCAAGCGGGTTCCGTGGTTGCCGACGTAAGCAATATCTACCGCCATGTTCTGCCCCAACTGCCGCTGGAAGGAGACCGACCAGTTCTGATAGCGGGGCATGAGGTAGGTATCAGGAGCCACACCCACCGGGGTTCCGCCATTTTCAACGTCCGCCCTTAACTGAGGCGGGAAGACAATGGTTCCCGCCGGCCAGCCGCAGGGAACGCCCATGGCTGAAACCTGGCCCGGGCATGCGCTGTTGCCGTTGAAATAGAAGGCGGGGAATTGTCCGTTGGAGGTATTGGGCGCCAGCGGGTTGGTCTGGTAACCGTCCACTGGATAAGGATCCCAGGAGTCGGCCTGCACTCCGGCATAATAGATTCCATACCCGCCCCGGATTACCATCTTGTTGCTCAGGGCATAGGCGAAGCCGACGCGCGGCCCGGCATTCCAGTTGCTGTCGCCGGCTGCCTTCTTGGCGTTAAAGACGGTCGCGCCAAGGTGGCCGTCAGGGTTCTGGGCGGTGGGATCGAAGGTGGAGAAGCGGTTAAACTCCTCCGACAAGCCTGATTGCCAATCGAAACGCACACCCAGAGTGACGTTCAGCTTTCTCGAAACCTTGATGTCGTCGTTGATCCAGGGTGAGGCATATCTCATCTTTGGCATGTACTTGAACGGAATGGAGAAATTGGCGCTGTCCACCTGGCCCAAAATGAAGGAAGCAAACTCGTTTCCGGTAGATCCGTTCAAGTTGTTGCCTGATGCGTCATAGCCGGCGGTTTCGTTGGCGTTGAAGTTGAAATTGCCGCCGGTGTTGATGGACCAACCGGTCTGCGGGAACGTCATGTAGCGGAATTCAATCCCGGCTTTGATTGTGTGCCGGCCTGTAGCCCAGGTAACGTCATCGAGGAACTGGTAGCGATTGTTGATGTCGGCTCCGTCACTCGCCCAGGGTGTCCCGTAGTGCGTGTACCCAACCGGGCCATTGAAGTTGAGTTGGGGAAACCCGGCATCGTTGAAGATGGGCTGATCGGGCAGGCCCAAGCCGAGCTTCTGATTCCAGCCCACTCCTCCGGAAAGCATGTGACCCTTCATCAACCAGCGGTCATAGGCAATGGTGGTGTGGTTGAACAAATTGGGCTTGATCACCCAGTTCATCTGGACGTGATCGAAGTGGTTGGTGATGCGCTGGAAGAAGCCCTGGCCGATGTACGTATCGTTCGCTTGAGAATCCGTTGCCCCGTTGTTGGTGGTGTTGCAGCCCTGCGGACCACCGCAGTGCGCAATGCGCGGGCGGATGTTTTCATAGTAGGTGTTGCTTAGGGAAAACTTGTTGTTGAAGGTATGATCCAACCGCAGCAGCCAGGTTCTGACATTGATCTTGTTGTTGTCGTCCGAGGTCCCGCCAAAGCCGTTCACCCGCAGCGTATCCCGGTCTGGAGCGGGGATATTCGGAATCACCGTAGTTGCAAGCGAACTCCACAGCGGGTCGCTAGCGGGAATGATGTTCGCTTGTCCGGCGATTGGAAGACCGGTGGTAGCGTCGAATCCGTAGCCGTCGCGAACCGGTACGCCGCCGACCTGCCGGGTGGTGGCAGGGTTGAAGATTTCCCCCTGATAGATGGGCCGCCCCAACACGTCGTTTCCGACCACCGTGCTGGTAAGGAACTCGCTAAAATTGCCTTCTTTCTGAAGCGCGTCCGGCAGGGTGTTGACGAAGCCGGTGTTCACCGTGCTGTGGTAGTCGAGACCGTCAACGTTGAAGAACCAGAATGTCTTACCCAGCTTGGGGACCGGACCACCAACCGCGGCGCCCCAGTTGTTCTGGGTGAGGGGAAGAGTCTGCCCAAGGAAATAGTTGGCTGCATCCAGTTTATTGTTGGAGAAGAAGTCGTACACGTTGCCGTGAATTTTACTGGTGCCGGATTTCGTGGCGTAGGTGACGAACCCGCCGCTGGTGTGCCCGTACTGCGCGGAAAATGTGTTTTCGACCACCGTCATTTCCTGCACGGAGGTAAACGGCAGGGAGCTTTCCTGTGTACCCTGGTGCCCTTCCGCATAACCGAAGGCTGCGCCGTCAAACCAGTTTTCGGTGGCCATGGTTTGGCCGCCGTTGATGCGGGAAGTGAATTGACTGCCGCGGAAAAGCGCGTCGCCGTTCGGCTGCATGGGGACGTAGCCGGGCTGCAGTTGCAGCAGCGATTCGGCCAGACGTATGTCAGCCCCCATCACGGTCGGAAGGTCACGATAGTAGGTTTCGCCTACGGTGTGGGAGACTGTGGCGTTTTCGGTGTTGACCTGCTCCGCGCCGCCGACTACTTCGACGGTTTCAGTCACCTGGCCGACCTCGAGCTTGGCGTCCTGGCGGTAAGTCTGTGCGCCGGTCAGCACGATTCCTGAGCGGGAGAACAGCTTGAAGCCCTGCTTCTCGACCCGCACCGTGTAGGTGCCGAGAATGAGCGGGGGAGTACTGTAGCTGCCCGAACTGTTCGTGCCCACTACGGTCCTGGCGCCGGTCTGGTCACCGATGATGGTGACTTGCGCGTCGGGAACGGCTGCGCCGCTGGTGTCGGTGACGACACCCGTAATTACCGCCCTGTCGGCTTCCTGGCCGTACAGGCTGAGCGCAACGAACATCACCAAAGCTGATAACAGGGGTACTACGGCGGATAACGACCGGTTCATGTTGTGCCCCCACGCAGTCTCTTGACCCCAACCCAGGCCCATGGATTCTGCAGGGTGCGCCGGAACGATGGCGAAACAGGCTTCGCCCAAGAACTAGTCTGATCTTCTTAACAACCCCACGTGGGTTTGAGTAACAGGCACCCAAGCCCCGAAAATCTTTCAGTTATTCAGTCGTTCCTTACGCCCCAAGCAGAAAACATTTTCTCGAAGATGGTCGAGTAATTACCATCAGGCAGGATTGTGTGTCAAGATTTATTTTTGGGTTCAAGAGGAAAAAGTCGCTAATTTTGCAGGAAATGCCAAGTTGGGACACAAATAGGTCACCGGGATCGGAGAAATTTGTCGAAATAGAAGGCAGCAAACCCGAGTTGGCCGGCCTCGCCCTGGCCTTTGGTGGTAAACGTTTACCGTGTGCTATAGTTCGGCGGCTCCTACCTCGGGCGTTCTGTCGGATTCCAAAACCGGGATTACACTGTAAGCCATTCTTCGGGCATCAAGTCGCATAGGCGACAGAAAACTGCGTATTGACATGGACAGACGAGCCTTTCTCAAAGCAAGCACACTGGCGGCGCTCAGCGCGCTTCCCGTCGCCCGCGCGAGTGTAGCTCCGGATATCGAGATCACACTCTCACCCGGCGAATCCGGAGCGCTGATCAGCCCACATCTCTATGGTCACTTCATCGAGCACCTTGGCGGAGTGATCTATGACGGCGTGTGGGTGGGCCGCAACTCCTCCATACCGAACGTGGACGGAATCCGCAAGCAGTTCGTCGACGACATGAAGCGGATCAGCGCCCCGAATCTGCGTTGGCCGGGCGGCTGCTTTGCCGATGGCTATCATTGGCGCGACGGAATCGGGAAAGCTTCCGACAGGCCGCGCACCTATAACTTCTGGCAACAACGGATGCCCGCTGGAATCGACGCCACCGAAACCAACCACTTCGGCATTCACGAATTCATGCGGCTCTGCCGACTAATTGGCGCCGAGCCATACATCGCCGCCAACGTCGGCTCCGGCAGCCCGAGGGAATTTCACGAATGGGTTTCATACTGCAACGCGCCCGCGGGCACCCTCAGTCTCGCGGCGGAGCGCGCCGCTAACGGCGATGTGCAGCCCTTCGGCGTGCGCTATTGGGGAGTCGGCAATGAATCCTGGGGGTGCGGCGGCACGATGCGGCCCGAAGAATACGCTGCGAAGTACCGCCAGTTCGTCACCCAATTCCCCGCCTACACTGAACCGTTTCTGGTAGCGACCGGGCCGCGAGGCCATTCCGCCGATGGCGATATCGGCTGGACCACGGGCTTTTTCCAGGCCATGCGCGGAGCCACTCTTCCCAACGGATTCTCGCTCCACTTCTACACCGACTTGCGGCCCACCAAGGTGAAGGCTGGAGATTTCACCGCGCTGGAATGGTACGAAGTTCTGCTGCGTGGCTTGCGCCTCGAGAAAGTCATCGAAGACCATTGGAGCGAGATGGGCAAGTTCGACGCCACCCATCGCACCAGGCTGGTGCTCGACGAATGGGGAGTATGGTATCCGCCGGGCTCCGAGATCACTCCTGCCTACATCCTGAGCCAGACCATCACCCTGCGCGATGCCGTGCACACCGGCCTGACCTTCGACATCCTCAACCGGCACGCCGAGAAGATTGCGATGGCGAATGTGGCGCAGTCCATCAATTGCATTCATTCGCTGTTTCGCGCGCAGGGGGATAAGTTTGTCCGCACTCCGGTTTACCACGTCTTCGACATGTATCGGCAGCACATGGGAGCGCACCAGGTGCCGCTCAGCAACCCCGCTCCGGAGCTGAACGTTCCCGTGCTGGCCGGTCAAGCCCGTCTGCCCGGCTTGTCGGCCTCGGCATCGATTCGCGGCCGCCGGCTGGCGGTGACGCTCGTCAATCCTTCGCTGGATGCGGCGTTGTCTCTTCGAATCCGGTTAGCCGGAGGCACTCGCGCGACCGAAGCGCGCGGCTCGCTGCTCACTCACCAGGACATGCGCGCCACCAACACCTTCGCGGATCCCGACGAAGTCAAGCCGATTGCCCATCCGGTCAGAGTCGTTGCCGATGCTCTCGAACTTCGCATGCCGAAACAAGCTCTCGTCTTGATTGAGTGCGAACTAGGGTGAGGGGAAAACTTGAGAAGCCCGGCGTAACTCAGGGATGCTCAGTCGAGCCGGGATGTGACATGTTCCGCCGCATTTTCTCCAGTTCGCTGTTCTCCCGATCGAGACGTGTAAAAGTGTCCAGCGCCTTCTGGCTATCCTCGGCTTTCCCCAGACGGCGGTAAACGCTGGCCAACACGTAGAAGTAGGTGGAGGATCGCGGGTTGAGCGAGGTCGCGTGGTTCAGCGCATCAGCCGCTTCCTGCAACTGTCCCTGCTGCTCGTAAGCCTTGGCTTTCTGGAACCAAGCGGCATCGGCTTTGGGATCGAGTTCCAGCGCCTGCTGAGCGTAGTCGAGCGCCTTCGCGGGAGCGCCGGTGCGATTGTAATAAGCGCTGAGATTCACATGAGCACCAACGAAATTTCCTTGCTGCTGCTGGTTCAGCGCGATTGCCTTCTCGTAGCTTTGAACCGCGCCGGCATTCTCCCCCAAGGCTTCCTGCGCGAATCCCAGCGCATCGATCGCCTCGAGGTACGAGGCATTCAGTCGAACGGCCTCCTCAAACTGTTTGCGCGCGTCGCCCCAGTCGTCCTGCAGCGATAACAACTTGCCGAGATCATAGTGATTCTCGGCCGAAGCCGGACTCAGGCGGATTGCCTGTTCAAACTCGGTTTGGGCCGAATCGAATCGTCCGATGATCATCAGGTCGCGTCCGAGGATTTTATGTGCCTCGGCATTTTGTGTATTCAGCATCAGGGAGTGGGAGAGTGATTTGATCGACTCCCCGATTTTCTTCTGCGCAAACTGACTGTAGCCTAGCGCGTACCATCCCCAGGAAGAGTCGGGGTGCTTCCCGACGTAGTCAGCGAGCAAAGGCTCGACTTCGACGAATTGACTCTTGCGAATGTACTCTTCGAGCTCTGAAATCCTTTGCCGATCATCCCCTTCACTGGCGGCAGGTTGCTCGGCGCGAGCGGCACTGCCTTGCAGCGTGAGTTGGTCCAGGCTCCGCCGGGCCGCCAAGTCCGCCGGATCCAATTCGACTGCCTTCTGATACGCCGCCGCCGCGGAAGCCGAGTCGCCCTGCTTTTCCAGGACCACGCCGAGATATCGCTGGGCGATCGAAGAATCCGGCTGCAGCTTGATGGCATGCCGGAACTTTGCTTCCGCTTCCTCCAGTTCGTCCTTGGCGAGAGCTGCGCGGCCCTCGGAAAGATCAAGCAACGCGTTTTGATTGCGCTCATCGGCGGCTGAGAGCTGCCGGCTTTTCTGCACTTCGGCAGTTCCCTCCGCCTGCTTGCCGGCCCGCACCAGAGCCAGGCCAAGCTGATAATGCGCTTCCCCGCTCTGCGGATTCAGCCGGGCCGCCTCCTGCAGTTCGGCCACCGCCTCATCGACCTTGCCGCCATGCAGCAGAGCCTTGCCCAGCGCCAGGTGCGCCCGGGCAAAATCCGGCGCGATCGAAATAACCTTCTTCAACTGTTCAATCTGCTTGGCCGCTCCGTTGGGAGCGCCGGCATAAGCTTCCGCCAGATTGAACCTGGCCTTCACCAGCATGGGATCGAGCGCCACTGCCTTCTCCAGTTCGGGAACGGCCTGCTCGACGTCGGTCAGCATCAGCGCGGCGCCGAGGTTGGCATGGGCATCGGCGTAATCCGGCTGCAGTCGCACAGCCTCGCGAAATTCCGCAATTGCTTTCTCCTCATCATCGCCCTGGGCCAGGACCAGCCCGATATTGTTGTGGGCTTCGGCGTAATCCGGACGCTCTCGAACCGCTTCGCGGAATTCGGCGAGCACCTCGCCGCTGTCCGCACCCTTTCGACCAAGCAGCAGGCCGATCATGTTGTGCACTTCGGGACGCGCCGGATTCTTCGCAAGCAGATCGCGAAGCCCGGCAATGGCGCCGTCCCAGTCCGGCGCCGGAACCGCGGTGGAAGTGGCATTCAGGCCGGCTTCCAGCTGCCGCAAGCCCTCATCGAGTTCGCCCTGGCGAAGAAAAACGATGGCGAGATCAACATGCGTTGCAGTACTCGGCGGCAGAAGCGCGATGGCCCGCTCCAGGCTCGCGCGAGCCCCTGGCAAATCGCCCGACTCACGTTGCGCCAATCCCAGCAGCGCATAACCACCGCCGCTGGCGGGGTCGAGACGAACGCTCTCTTTGAGTTCCGAGATCGCCTTGGGTTTTGATCCGCTATACCAGAGGGCCGCGCCCAGGTTGTAGTGGATCTCGGCAGAATCAGGCCGCAGCGCAGCCGCGCGCTCAAGATGTTGCAATGCGGCAGGCAGGTCGCCCTCCTGCCCCAGAATGTATCCCAGCAGATTTTGACTGTTCCCGTGATTTGGGTCGGCGCGCAGCGCCTGGTCGAGTTGTTCCTTGGCGGCGCTGAAATCTCCTTTGTCAGCCGCTTCCTGGGCACGTTTATAAAACTCATCCGCAGGACTGGGAGGCGGCAAAGGCCCTTTCGACGCCGCTGCGCTCTGCTGCTTCAGCGCCAGCCCGAGGCCGTAGTAGGCCTGAGGCAGCCCAGGATCGATGCGCAGCGCATGCTCAAATTCCCCAACCGCCCCCGCTACGTCGCCATTCTGGCGAAGCGCTTTGGCATATTCACAATGGATGGCGGCATTCTTCGGTTCGGCCTGGGCCACCCGCCGCAGGTGTGGAAGCGAGGCTTCGGTCTGGCCATTCTCGCGCAGCGCAATCCCGAGATTCAGATGCGCCGCCATGTTGCCCGGCTCCAGCGCGAGCGCTTTCTGAAACATCTCGACCGCTTCGGAAAGTTCTCCGCTTTTGGCCAGCGCGGATCCTAAGTTTGTATAGGCCCGAGCATATTTGGGATCGAGAGAAACAGCTTTTCGCAGTTCGTCGATCGCGACCGGCAGATCGCCCCTTCCCATGAGGGCGACGCCCAGCCAGTTGTGCGCTTCCGAAGAATTGGGACCGGCTTTCACAGCCTGCTGGAAGGCCTGCAGCGCGTGGCCATAATCATGGCGCTCCCAGTAGGCCAAACCCAGCTTGACGTAAAGCTTTGGATTGTCAGGCTCGCGCTTCAGCGCGCTCTCGAGTTGAGCGATGGAAGGCGCCGCTTCCTTCTGCCCATTTGCGGAAGTTGTCTTCTTAGATTGAGCAGATTCAGCCGCCGCGCCCAGGACGAGGAGGAGGCAGGCAAGGAGAAAAACGAAAATCGATCGGAACCTGGAGAGCGAAGACGTAAATACGTCCACATTGCGCTTCCAGTCCGCAGTGATTCCGCTTCGAGAGTCGCGCCGATTCCCTCGCATGTTTAAGCCGCTACCGGTTCTACAAGGGCCGATTCTACAGGGGCTGGATGTGCGAAGAAAACCCCCGCGTAGTTCTGACGCACAAGGGGCGCGCGCAGGTCTTTCCCGCGCACGCCCCTTGCCTCACAACCGTTACAAGAGCGCCGCTTCCCTTCTTCGGCTTATGCTGCTCCCGCCGTCGCCCTCGGCTCTTTCGCCTCCACCAGCGGCACATTGACAAGATGCTCGCTCACGAACCAGGTCTGCAGCTCGTTTCTACGCAGAACCTCGCTTACAACCAGATCGTTGGTGCCGTCATCGCCCAGTTCAGACGCGCGTTGCGCCAGCTTTCGCACCTGGCGAATGATGATCTGGTGGGCGTCGAGCAGACGCGAGAGCTGCACCGGAACTTCTTCCCGGCCGCGGGGCGGGCGCTCGATTTGTGTGGTCTCAGCCACGTCCGCCGCCATCGCGATGCTGATGCCGCCCAGCAACTGGATCCGTTCCGCGATGGAATCCACCAGTTCATCCTGCTCTTCGTAATGCTTATCGTAAAGAAGATGGAGTTGATAAAAGGTCGGACCGGCTACCTGCCAGTGTGATTTCTTGTATAAATCGCGGAGCGTCATCGTATCCGCCAGCAGCTGATTCAGTTGTTCTGTCATCTCCAACCGGACCGGTTCTTCCAGTTCAAGCGGCAGCAGATAGCTGACCGTCCCGTACGCCTGAATTTCGCGGGCGCGCTGGTGGAGGCGGGGCTGGGCACTGATGTTTCCAGTCGGTTTCGGGTCAATGTGCTTTTTCGCCATGAAGCTTCTCCTTTTGGTGATTCGTCGTTTTCATGAAGTCGCCGCCTGTCATTCTGATTTTGGGGCGTCGGGGCGACGAAGGTTGAACTGAGGTCACCTTTTTACATCCAGAACGGTCGAATTGTCAGTCAAGGCGCCTTCCGCCTTGCCCTTAGATGGCAGCTATGCCCAACAGGGCTCCCGGGCTGGGGCCGCCGTCACAGGAATTTTTCCAGAGCCTCGCTGGTTTCCTTCGGTTGCTCCTCCAGCACCCAATGGCCGGCATTCTGAATGACCACGGCGGTGACGTCTGTCGCCACCAGTTTGGCCTGCTTCCCCAGCACGTCTCCCATGGACTTCTCGCCGGCGATAGTCAGCACCGGCATGGACAGCTTGGTTTGGGCAAGCTGGGCGAAATCCTTGGCCGCCTGCTGGAAGGAAACGAAATACTCCCAGCCCGCGTGCATGCGTCCCGGACGCGAATAGGCCGCCACATAAGCTTTACGGTCCGCCTCCGGGATGGAGTGGTTCTTGTCGGCGGCAAAATCGTTCCAGAAGTAGTCGAAGTAAGTGCGTTCCCGCCCCTGGACCAGGGCTTCGGGCGTAGGCCCGTTGAAGCGGAAATGCCAGATATTGGGATTGTTGTACACCGGCTCCCATCCCTCAACCCCAGGGAGAAACGCATCCATCAGGACAAGTTTCGTTACTTCTGCGGGAAACTGCGCTGCATAAGCATAGGCCACCATAAGGCCGATGTCATGGCCGACGACCTCAGCCTTTTCGACGCCCAACGACTTAGCCAGATCATGAATGCGGACCGCGGCATTCTTCATATCCAGCCCATCCTTGGGAATGTCTGAGTCTCCTATGCCCGGCAGATCGGGCGCGATCACCGTGAAACGCTCAGCCAAAGCCGGAATGATCGGCCTCCACATGCGCGACGTCTCCGCATAGCCATGCAACAGAATGAGCGTGGCGCCATGGCCGGCCGTCAGGTAATGCAGCTTCACGCCATCAACCTCAGCCGTGCGCGAAGCAATGGTTTTGCCGGCAGGCTG
>Ga0335078_10008008_pt1 | contig 15697 bp, 11 predicted proteins | sample Lox_Sample_32_FD_206711 | JGI IMG/M metagenome (GOLD analysis project Ga0335078, IMG submission 206711) | Soil microbial communities from Loxahatchee National Wildlife Refuge, Florida, United States - Lox_Sample_3.2 | ecosystem: Environmental > Terrestrial > Soil > Wetlands | place: USA... | reverse complement strand
GCGATTTCCCCGAATACGGGAAGATGTTGTTTTACCAACTCCCCAAGGAGAGGCTGATCTACGGCCCGATGCAAATTGAGGCGATGATCGATCAGAACACTACAATCTCCCAGCAACTGAGCCTTTGGGACCAAAAAGGGTCGAGAGTAATTCGTGGAAACCTGATTGCAGTTCCGATCGAGAACTCGTTTCTCTACGTGGTGCCGCTATACCTCACGGCGGAAGGCACGGACTTCCCCCAACTCAAGCGTGTAATCGTGATTGCAGGGGACAAAGTGGCGATGGAACCGACACTCGATGAGGCAATACAATCCGTGTTCGGGACGCCGCCGCCCCGGAATTCCGTACAGGCGCCTCGCCGGCAACCCGAATGGAGCCAGGCTAGGGCGCAGTTCGATGCGGCTCAAAAGGCAATGCAGCAGGGAGACTGGGAGAAGTTTGGCAAGTCGATGGAGGCGCTCAAGAGCCTGCTGACCGGGCCGGCACAATAGAGACGCAGAATCGAAAGGGGGTTAGGTGACCCGTCGAACAAGTGGTTTGAACAGGATTCCATGGAGGGCTGAATATGCCGAAGACCGCAGTTGGATTATTTGAAGACCCTGGCTTAGTGGCGGACGTCGTCCGCGAGATCGAGGCCCTTGGCTTTCCTCCGAAAGAGGTTCGCACCGTGCAGGAACCGGCAGCCTTCGAGGTCGCCGGGGTGATGAGCTTCCCGCGCCTTGATTACGAAGTCCACCTGATCCGGGAGCTCACCAGGATCGGGTCGACGAAAGCGGAGGCGCAGGCTTACGTCGAAGGACTGCGGCGTGGGGGGGCCCTGGTCCTCGCCACAGATTCGAGCGAGAAGGTGGAGGCCGCTGCGCAGATCATGGACCGGCACGGCGCAGTCGAGATCGAAGAGACCAGCGGTCGCGAACCGCAGCCTCCCGGTGTGGTTCGCCCCAGCATGACCTCGATACGCGATAGTCCTGTCCTGGCCGGGCGAGACCGCCAGCCGGGCGGCGGCGCCTGCTTTTTCGTGTGGTAGACTACTAAGCATTTACGGAACCGGCAACCTGCTTCCGGCCGGAGTCGTGGATGTCCAAATACAAATGTGGTCGCAAGACCTCAAAGGAGATGTAAAATGCCGACTACTCGAGATGAACTTGGAACACGCCGCCGGGCCGCCCTGGCGACACCCAGCACGCTCGGCTCCGAAGCCGTTAAAAACATCACTGGCGCTCTCAATGCGCTGCTGGCCGATGTCTTTGCCCTCTATATAAAGACCAAGAATTTTCATTGGCACGTCAGCGGACCGCACTTTCGCGATTATCACCTCTTGCTCGATGAGCAGGCCGGCCAGATTTTGGCGATGACCGACGACATCGCCGAGCGCGTGCGAAAGATCGGCGGCACGACGATTCGATCCATCGGCCACATCGCTCGCCTGCAGCGCATCAGTGACAACGACGCGGACTTTGTGGATCCGATGGATATGCTCGCCGGATTGCGAGAGGACAACCGGGCACTGCTTGCCGGTATGCGCGAAGTTCACGACCTGTGCAGCGAAGAGAACGACGTTGCCACAACCAGTCTGTTGGAGAATTGGATAGACCAAACGGAACGGCGCATCTGGTTCCTCTTCGAAACCGGACGGACGAGGTAGAATTGAGCGCGGCCGGCCGAACCGGCTGCCGACCGCATATGGAAGCCGCGTAGGAGCGCCGAACGCATTAAGAAAAGCATAATCTTTTCCTTACGCCTGCCTAAGCCGTTGGCCGTATAGTCAGGATGTGTAGCTCAACGCCAAAAGAGGCGCAAACACAATGAAAGCAACCCGACTGCTCCACGATTTGGGGCAGAGCATCTGGCTCGACAACATCACTCGCGATCTGCTGGACAGCGGAACGCTAAAGCGGTACATCGACGAGTTTTCAGTGACGGGCTTGACTTCGAATCCCACCATCTTCGATCACGCCTTCAGGAACAGCCCTGCCTATGACGGCGCCATACGCGAGGAGTTGCGAAAGGGCAAAGCCGGAGAGGCGCTTTTCTTCGATTTGGCGCTGGAGGACCTCACTCGTGCGGCAGACCTGTTTCGGCCCATCCACGACCGGACGAACGGCGTGGACGGGTGGGTCTCGCTCGAAGTTTCGCCGCTTCTCGCCTACGACGCGCCACAAACCGTCGCCACTGCGAAGGACCTGTTTTCCCGGGCGGGCAGACCGAATCTACTCATCAAGATTCCCGGGACCAGGGAGGGGCTCCCCGCCGTTGAGGAGGCCATCTTCGCTGGCGTGCCCGTAAACGTAACGCTCTTATTCTCGCGCGAACATTACCTGGCCGCCGCCGAGGCGTTCCAGCGCGGTATCGAACGGCGCATCCATGCCGGGCTTAAGGGCAACATCGGTTCGGTCGCTTCAGTGTTTATCAGCCGGTGGGATGTCGCAGTCATGGACAAGATTCCCGAGCCGTTGCGCGACAAGCTCGGCATCGCCATCGCGATGCGCACTTACAAGGCGGCACGCGATCTGCTCAGTTCGCCGCGGTGGCAACGCGCGTACGCCCTGGGAGCCCAGCCGCAACGTCTGTTGTGGGCCAGCACGGGAACCAAGGATCCAAAGGCGTCCGACGTTCTCTATGTCAAGGCCCTCGCCGCGCCCGGCACTGTGAACACTATGCCGGAGAGCACTTTGAATGCTCTCGCCAGTCACACCGAGCTCGGATCGATTCTGCCGGGCGACGGGGGCGATTGCGAAGAGGTGTTGGCGGAGTTCGGCAAGGTAGGCATCGACGTCGAAGCGCTGGCTGGCCGGCTTCAGGATGAAGGCGCCAAATCGTTCGTGAGGTCCTGGAACGATCTGATGGCGGTCCTGGCCTCCAAGAGCGACACGGTCAAAAAGGCCAGCGCGTGAAGAAGCCGATGCATGTGTTGGCTGCCGATGCCAGCTCCCCGACGCTAACCCTCTGCAAGATGGTTAGGCTCATGCCCAAGAAACACACAAAAGAGAATACATAAATGCCCGCCAATATAGCGCCGCCACACATCCCGCCTCTGATGCAACGCCCGGCGTGGAAAGCTCTCGAAGCCGACTATCGCAAGGTGCAGCCGTTGCATCTCCGCCAGCTTTTCGCCGAGGACCCTGGGCGCGGCGTGAAACTGACGGCGGAGGCCGTGGGTCTGTACCTCGATTACTCCAAGAACCGGATCACGGACCAGACGCTCAAGCTCCTGATTCAATTGGCGCAAGAATCCGGTCTCCGGGATCGAATCGAGGCGATGTTCCGCGGCGAGAAGATCAACATCACGGAGCGGCGCGCCGTGCTGCACGTCGCGCTGCGCGCCCCGCGGGGGACATCCATCGTGGTAGATGGCGAAAATGTGGTGCCGCAGGTTCACGCCGTACTCGACAAGATGTCCGATTTTTCGAACCATGTCCGAAGCGGCGCGTGGAAGGGCCATACCGGTAAGCGCATTCGCAACGTGATCAACATTGGCATCGGCGGTTCCGACCTCGGCCCGGTAATGGCCTACGAAGCGCTTAAGCATTACAGCGAACGCTCGATGACATTCCGCTTCGTTTCCAATATCGATGGCACCGACTTCGCCGAAGCCGTCCGCGATCTCGAGCCGTCCGAGACCCTGTTCATCGTCTCTTCAAAGACCTTCACAACTCTTGAGACGATGACCAACGCGCACACGGCGCGCGAATGGCTGGTCGCGGGCCTGGGAGGCGACGAAAAATCGGTCGCCAGGCACTTTGTGGCCGTCTCGACGAACGGGCCAGAAGTGGCGAAGTTCGGAATCGACACCACTCACATGTTCGAGTTTTGGGACTGGGTCGGCGGGCGCTATTCAATGGACTCGGCGATTGGCCTCTCGACCATGGTGGCAGTGGGTCCCGAAAGCTTTTGTGCGATGCTCGACGGCTTCCACCAGATGGACGAGCACTTCCGTATGACCCCCTTTGAGCGCAATCTTCCGGTGTTGATGGGCCTCCTGGCAGTCTGGTACCGCGGCTTCTTCGGTGCGCAAACGATCGCCGTCCTGCCGTACGAACAATACCTGAAGCGGTTCCCCGCTTATCTTCAGCAGTTGACGATGGAGAGCAACGGCAAGCACGTCACGCTCGACGGGAGCGGAGTCACTTACCCGACGGGCGCGATTTATTGGGGAGAGCCTGGAACCAACGGCCAGCATTCCTTCTATCAGTTGATCCACCAGGGGACGACGCTCATCCCGTGCGACTTCATCGCGTTCGGCGAGTCCCTGAATGCCCTGGGCCGGCATCACGACCTGCTGGTGGCGAATGTCTGCGCGCAGACGGAGGCGCTCGCCTACGGTAAAAACGCGGAGCAGGTCAAGGCGGAGGGTACGCCGGATTGGCTGGCGCCTCATCGCGTCTTCGAAGGGAATCGTCCTTCGAACACGATTCTGGCCGCCCGGCTCACGCCGGAAACACTTGGAAAGCTGGTGGCGCTCTACGAGCACTCCGTTTTCACGCAGGGCGCCATCTGGAGCATCGATTCATTCGACCAATGGGGAGTAGAGCTTGGCAAAGTACTCGCCCAGCGCATCATCCCGGAACTGGAGAGCGAAGCTGAGCCCCAGCTCGCCCACGATAGTTCCACGAACGCTTTGATTCGCAGGTACCGGACGTTCAAGAAGACGCCGACGTCGGGATAGCGCGGCGCGGGAAAGGAATCCTATGCAACTGGGGATGGTTGGTCTGGGGAGAATGGGCGCCAACATGGTGCGGCGGCTTCTGGAAGGCGGCCATGAGTGCGTCGTATTCGACACGTCGCCGAAAGCGGTCAACGAGCTGGCGCAGGCCAAAGCCGTGGGCGCCTCCTCACTGGCGGATCTCGTCAAACAGCTGGCGAAGCCGCGGGCTGTCTGGTTGATGGTCCCAGCGGCGGCCGTGGATAAAACCATCGCCGATGCGGTCATCTCTCTGGAGGCCGGCGACATCCTGATCGACGGCGGCAATTCTTATTATGTCGACGACATTCGGCGAGCAAAGGAACTGGCCACCAAGCAGGTCCATTATGTGGATGTGGGCACTAGCGGAGGCGTGTGGGGACTGCAGCGCGGTTACTGCATGATGATCGGCGGCGAACCGGAGGTAATCCAGCGACTCGACCCGATCTTCAAGAGCCTGGCGCCGGGGCTGGGCGATGTGCCACGCACTCCCGGACGCCAGAAGATCGGCGGCACCGCCGAAATGGGTTACCTGCACTGCGGGCCCAACGGAGCCGGCCACTTCGTCAAGATGGTCCACAATGGGATCGAATACGGCATCATGGCAGCCTACGCCGAGGGGATTGGGGTTCTCCGTGAGGCCGGAATCGGCAAACAAACTCACACCATCGACGCGGAGACGGCGCCTATGCGCAACCCCGATCACTACCAGTACGACATCAATCTCCGGGATGTCGCGGAGGTGTGGCGGCGCGGCAGCGTGATCGCGTCCTGGCTGCTCGATTTAACCGCGGCGGCACTGGTCGAGGACCAGGCTCTTTCGAAGTTCGCCGGACGGGTCTCGGATTCGGGTGAAGGCCGCTGGACGATCAAAGCTGCGATCGACGAAGGCGTGCCCGTGCCCGTTCTCTCGGCCGCCCTCTACGAGCGCTTTGCCTCGCGCGGTGAGTCGGATTACCAGGACAAGCTGCTGTCAGCCATGCGGTATGGGTTCGGTGGACACCTCGAAAAACCGGCGGGTGGAGAGGCGGCGTGAACGGAGGCGATCAATGAGCGATCGCCACTCCGACGCTCTCGTCTTCTTTGGCGCAACCGGCGATCTGGCCTACAAGAAGATCTTTCCGTCGCTGCAGGCGATGGTGAAACACGGCAATCTGGACGTGCCCGTCGTCGGCGTGGCCAAAGCCGGCTGGAGCGTCGAACAGCTTCGCGCGCGGGCGCTGGACAGCCTCGAAAAACACGGCGGCGTCGATCGCGTGGCTTTCGAAAAGCTAAGTGGTCTGCTGCGCTATGTGGACGGCGACTACCAAAATCCTGCGACGTTTCAGGCTCTGCGAAACCAGCTTGGTACCGCGCAACGGCCCGCGCATTACCTGGCGATCCCACCCGTTCTGTTTGGACTCGTGGTGGAGCAATTGGGAAAATCGGGTTGCGCCGCGGGCGCCCGCGTGATCGTTGAAAAACCGTTCGGGACGGATCTGGCCTCGGCGCGAGGACTGAACCGGATTCTGTTGCGAATCTTTCGGGAGCCGGCGATCTTTCGTATCGATCACTACCTCGGAAAGCTGCCGGTCCACAACTTGCTTTACTTCCGCTTCGCCAACTCGTTCCTGGAGCCGTTCTGGAATCGCTCGTGCGTGGAGAGCGTCCAGATCACCATGGCCGAGGCTTTCGGGATCCAGGGCCGCGGCGCATTCTACGACCAGATCGGCACGATTCGCGATGTGATTCAGAACCACCTGTTCCAAATCCTGGCAAACCTCGCGATGGAGCCTCCCGCCAGAAACGACAGCGAATCCATTCGCAACGAAAAGGTCAAGGTCCTGAAGGCGATTTCGCCTCTGGACCAAAGCAACCTCTGCCGGGGACAGTTTCGCGGATACCGGTCGGAGAAGGGCGTGGCGCCGGATTCGAAGGTCGAGACCTTCGCGGCCATGCGACTCGAACTCGACTCCTGGCGTTGGCAGGGAGTTCCTTTCCACATCCGGGCCGGAAAATGTTTGCCGGTGACCTGCACGGAGGTTCTGATCCGGTTCCGCCGACCGCCGGTGGGGTATCCGCCCTCCGATTCTGCCTCGAATTACATGCGCCTGCGGATTAGCCCGAACGTCGTCATTGCGATGGGCATGATGGCGATGGTGGCCGGACAAGCGACCGAGGGCCACCTGACGGAAATGGTTTTGAGCCACCACCCCAGCGCCGAGGAAATGGATGCCTATGAACGGCTGCTGGGCGATGCCATGGCCGGCGACGCAACTCAATTTGCCCGCGAGGATTATGTGGAAGAGGCGTGGCGAATTGTCGATCCGGTCCTGAAGGCCGAAACAGCGGTTCACGAATATGAGCCGGGAACGTGGGGACCCGGGGAACTCGACCCGGCGGTTGTCCCTCTTGGGGGTTGGCACAACCCCGCGATTACGCCTCAGTCTGAGCGTGACGAAGGGGTGCCTGACGCCGAGCGCGGCCTGTCGAACGTGGGAGCGCATGGATGATATTGCGATAAGAAAGAGACAAACTTGAAATCACAGATCAAACTCGGAAGAATTTTCGGCATCCAGATCGGGCTGCACTATAGCTGGTTCTTGATCGCTTTGCTGATCGTGTATTCACTCTACGCGCAGTTCCACGCCACCAATCCCGAGTGGGGCGACAGCGTCATTCTGGTCCTGGCGGTCGGGACGGCTGTCATGTTCTTCGTCTCGCTTCTCCTGCACGAGTTGGCGCACTCGTTGATCGCTACGGCAAACAATTTGCCGGTGAAGGAGATTACCCTTTTTGCTCTCGGCGGTGTTTCTCAGATTGAAAAGAACCCGGTGAGCGCCAAAACCGAGTTCTGGATGGCGTTTGTCGGACCGCTGACCAGCGCAGTCATCGGCGTGATTTGCCTTACCCTGGCACGCATGATCGGCAATCCGTCGACCGATCCCGGGATGGCTATGCTGCTCTGGCTTGGCTACATCAATCTCATGCTGGCTGGTTTCAACCTCATCCCGGGTTATCCGCTCGACGGCGGACGAATCCTGCGGGCGCTGATCTGGTGGAAGGTTGGCGATGCCGATCGTTCGACGCAATACGCCGCCAGAGTCGGCCAAGTGGTAGCCTTCGGATTCATCGCGTTCGGAATTCTGCGATTCTTTGAAGGCGCCGGTATCGGAGGTCTCTGGATCGCTTTCATCGGTTGGTTTCTCCTGCAGGCGGCACGGGAAAGCGACCTGCAGGTCGGACTGGCGCACACCATCAAAGGCGTGCGGGTCGCCGACGTGATGACGCCGAATTGTCCCGCCGTGGATGGCTCGATGAATGTCCAGAAATTCGTGGAGCAGGAGCTGCTTCGCACGGGCCAGCGGTTTTTCTGCGTGCTGGATGAGGGCAAACTGTCGGGTCTGGTTACTCCTCACGAGATCAAACAAATCGACCGTGCAAAGTGGCCGTTCATGACCCTGCGCGAGGTGATGCGCCCCCTGAAGGATCTCCGCGCCGTGACGCCGGATGCGGCTCTGATGAGCGCACTGGAATCCATGAGCCGCTACGATCTAAACCAGCTTCCCGTCATTTCCGGAAGCCAGTTGGAAGGTGTGTTGTCCCGATCTCAAGTTATCAGTTACTTGCATACACACGCGGAATTGCGCGGTTAAACGCGCCGCCTCGCGAAGATTGCCATGGCGTTTGACGAGGAGCCATGAAGTTAAGCCCGGATGCCGGCAAGCCGGCCCAAGCATGCATGTTGGTGAACGTACCCCGGCTCGTGACGGCCTACTATGCGGAGACGCCCGATCCTTCAGTGCCGGAACAACGGGTTGCCTTCGGCACCTCCGGGCATCGTGGTTCCGCGTTCGAAAAGGCCTTCAATGAATGGCACATCCTGGCTATCAGTCAGGCCATTTGCCTGCACCGCCAGCAGCAGAAGATCGATGGCCCGCTGTTTCTCGGCATGGACACGCATGCCCTTTCCGTGCCCGCGCTGGCCAGCGCGCTGGAAGTGCTGGCGCCCAACGGAGTGGAAGTCATGCTGGCGGAGGGCGATGAATACACTCCGACTCCTGCCGTTTCCCACGCGATTCTCACATATAACCGCGGGCGCAAGGCAGGACTCGCCGACGGCATTGTCATCACGCCGTCACACAACCCGCCACATGACGGCGGGTTCAAATACAATCCCCCCAACGGCGGGCCCGCGGAGTCCGCCGTCACCGGCTGGATCGAGGCGAAGGCTAACGAGCTTCTCGAACATGACCTGGTCGGTGTAAAAAGGATTCCTTTCGAAAAAGCTGTTCGCGCCCCCACGACGCACCGGCACCAGTATCTCAATGCCTACGTCACCGATCTCGCCAATGTGATCGACATGGATGCCATCCGGGGCGCGAAGATCAGTCTCGGAGTGGATCCGCTGGGCGGCGCCGGGGTCCACTACTGGGAACCGATTGCCGAGCGCTACGGGCTGAACCTCACGGTCGTGAACGAGGCCGTCGACCCGACGTTCCGCTTTATGACTGTGGATTGGGACGGTCAGATCCGCATGGACCCATCCTCACCCTATGCGATGCAACGGCTGATCGGCCTGAAGGATCGCTTCGAGATCGCCTTCGCCTGCGATACGGACCACGATCGGCACGGGATTGTCACCAGGAGCACCGGGTTGCTTCCAGCCAATCACTACCTTTCGGTCGCCATCTCTTACCTCTTCCAGCACCGGCCGAAATGGGGCGAGAAGGCGGCGGTGGGCAAGACGATGGTGAGCAGCCAGATGATTGACCGGGTCACCGCGAAGGTTGGCCGCAAGCTCTACGAAGTGCCCGTTGGATTCAAGTGGTTTGTCGATGGCCTGCTGGACGGTTCGCTTGGCTTCGGCGGCGAGGAGAGCGCCGGTGCGTCGTTCGTCCGTCTGGATGGCAGTGTGTGGACGACGGACAAAGACGGAATCGTCCCGGCTTTGCTCGCGGCGGAGATCACGGCGCGCAGGGACCGCGATCCCGGCGAGATCTACCACGAGCTCACGCGCGAGTTCGGAGAGCCTGTTTACGACCTCGTGGAGGCTGCGGCCACCATGGAGCAAAAGGAGATGCTGGACAGACTTTCGCCGCAACAGGTGCGGTTCACGGATCTGGCCGGCGAGAGAATCCAGGCCATCCTGACCCTCGCGCCGGGCAACGGCGCTCCCCTCGGCGGGTTGAAGGTGGTGGCGGAGAGCGGATGGTTCGCAGCGCGCCCGTCAGGCACTGAGGCTATCTACAAGATCTACGCGGAGAGCTTCCGGGGGGCGGATCATCTGGGCCGTATCCTGGAAGAAGCACAGGCGATTGTCGGCGACGCACTGGCCGCGTCCGAGCCGAGGGAAAAATCATGAGCAACCCAACCCGCATCAGCCACCCGATCTACAACCTTCTACCCACCGAAATCGAGGGATTCGACTCCCTGGCGGAACTCGCCTTGGATATGCATTGGTCGTGGAATCATGCCACCGACGAAGTGTGGCGGCAGCTTGATTTCGAACTGTGGGAGATCACACATAACCCCTGGGTCGTTCTGCAAACGGTCTCGCGCGAGCAGATCGAGCGCGTGTTAGCCGATCCCGTTTTCCGCAAGAACCTGAATGGCCTGGTCGAATCCAGCCGGCAGGCTGTGGCAGCGCCTGCGTGGTTTCAGCGGAATCATTCGGGGGCTCCGCTGACGTGCGTCGCGTATTTCAGCATGGAGTTTATGTTGAGTGAGGCTCTGCCTATTTACTCGGGCGGGCTCGGGAACGTGGCCGGCGATCAACTCAAAGCCGCCAGCGATCTGGGTGTGCCGGTGGCCGCTGTGGGACTGCTTTACCAGCAGGGATACTTTCGCCAGATGATCGACAAGAACGGAAAGCAACAGGCGCTCTTTCCGTATAGCGATCCCGGACAGTTGCCGATCACGCCGTTGCGCCAGCCAAACGGGGAGTGGTTGCGGTTGGAGGTCGCGTTGCCTGGATACTCGGTCTGGCTGCGCGCCTGGCAGGTCCAGGTCGGCAGAGTGAAGCTGTACCTGCTGGACAGCAATGACGCCGCGAATTTTCCCGCTCATCGGGGGATTACCAGCGAACTCTATGGGGGCGGGCCGGAGTTACGCCTCGTGCAGGAGATGCTGCTCGGTATCGGCGGATGGCGGCTGCTCCACGCGCTCGGCATCCAGCCGGAGGTCTGTCACCTGAATGAAGGACACGCGGCGTTCGCCGTCCTGGAACGTGCCCGCAGCTTCATGGAAGAGACAGGGCAGTCCTTCGAAGTTGCACTGGCAGTCACCCGGGCGGGCAATCTTTTCACCACCCACACGGCGGTGGCCGCCGGTTTTGACCGTTTTGCTCCGGCCCTCATCGAGCAATACCTTGGCGGGTATGCCGAAAAGAAGCTCGGCATCGCGTTTCACGATTTGCTGGCCCTTGGCCGCCAGAACCCGGCCGACTCGTCGGAGCCTTTCAACATGGCGTATCTGGCCATCCGCGGGAGCGGTGCGGTAAACGGGGTCAGCCGCTTGCACGGGAAGGTCAGCCGCCGCCTCTTTCTGCCACTGTTTCCACGATGGCCGGAAGACGACATCCCGATCGGACACGTTACTAACGGAATCCATACGCCAACCTGGGACTCTGCTCCGGCCGACGATCTTTGGACCGAGACCTGTGGCAAGGATCGCTGGCTGGGGACGACGGAAACCCTGGAGCAGGACATTCGGCGGATCTCCGACGCCAGGCTCTGGCAGTTTCGCACCGCCGCCAGCAAGTCTCTTGTGGAATACACCCGCGCACGTTTGTCCCGTGATTTAGACGCAACGGGCGCGCCGCCGGAGGATGTCGAAGCGGCTCGGCATCTCTTTGATCCCAGCGCCCTGACTTTAGGCTTTGCCCGCCGCTTCGCGACCTACAAGAGACCGAACTTGCTGCTGCACGACCCACAGCGGCTGCTTCGGCTGCTGACCGATCCACAGCGCCCGGTGCAACTCATCATCGCGGGGAAGGCGCATCCGGAAGACTACCCGGGGCAAGACTTGATTCAGGAATGGGTGCGCTTCATCCGGCGGCCCGAGACGCGCCCCCATGCGGTCTTTCTCAGTGACTACGACATGCTTTTGACCGAGCACCTGGTGCAGGGGGTGGATGTCTGGATCAACACACCCCGGCGCCCGTGGGAGGCTTGCGGAACGAGTGGCATGAAGGTACTCGTCAATGGAGGCATGAATCTGTCGGAGTTGGACGGCTGGTGGGCGGAAGCCTACACGCCCGAGGTCGGGTGGGCCTTGGGGGACGGCCGGGAGCATGGCGATGATCCCGCTTGGGACGTTGTCGAAGCCGGCGCGCTCTACGACCTGCTGGAGCGGGAAGTGATCCCGGAGTTTTATGCCCGGGACGCGAGCGGTATTCCCACCGCATGGGTCCAGCGAATGCGGGAAAGCATGGCGCGATTGACGCCGCTGTTTGCCGCCAGCCGCGCGGTGTGCGAGTATTCGGAGCAACACTATCTCCCGGCTGCCGCCGCCTACCGGGAGCGCGCGGCGAACAAGGGTGCAGCGGGCCGCCAAGTGGTCGATTGGGAGCATGCGGTGGACCGGAATTGGGACTCCTTGCGCTTCGGAGACTTGCGGGTCCAAACCAACGCGGGCCACCACCTGTTTGAAGTCGAAGTCTTTCTGAACGATCTCGACCCGAATTCGGCGCGAGTTGAGCTCTATGCGGACGGCATCGACGACGGCGATCCCGTACGGACGGAAATGAAATTTGCGCAGCCGCTCCTTGACACATCCCGCCGGCGCGTCTATCAGGCAACGGTGCCGGCTACACGTCCGGTGGGAGACTTCACGGCGCGGGTGATACCTGAACGCACGGGGGTAGCGGTTCCGTTGGAATCCGCTCGCATTCTATGGCAGCGATGAGGAAGGCCAAAGCGCTGCGGCCCTGGTTCGCCATGCGCGGGTGAAGAAGGGTGTTTAGTTCGGGACGGCGGGCATGAGCCTGATCGAATTGAAAGCGATTTTTTCCGTGGCGGTCTTCATCGGCGGCGGGGCCGGCGTGCTGCTTCCCTGGGTACTGAAAGGGGGCGCTCCTGGAGAGCGGTTCATGGCCTGGGGCGACACATTCGCGGGCGGCGTGCTCGCGGGGGCCGGATTGGTTCATCTGTTGAGCGGCGGGGCTGACGGGTTTCGCTCCCTCGCACCCGGAGTGAACTATCCCGTTGCGTTTATGTTGGCCGGCGCCGGTTTCCTGCTCATCCTCCTGATCGAAGCCGTGATCGCGGCGGATCCCGACCCCGGCGAGTCGCCGCTGCACTGCGGATCCAGGGGCGCCAGCCACGAGATCGGTCCGCGGGCTCACACGGCCGTGACGCATCCCTTCGTACTCGTCTTGCTGCTGGTCCTCTCCGTTCACTCGATTATCGTGGGCATGGCGCTGGGCGCCCAGAGTTCCGTCTCCGCGGCGCTGATCGTATTCATCGCCATCATGGCCCACAAGTCGATGGCCGGCTTCGCACTTGGTGTCGCTTATCGCCGGACCGGTTCTTCCCTGCGGGAAGCCCGTTCGGTGGCCGTGTTTTTCTCCAGCATGACGCCGCTGGGGATCCTGGCGGCGACCGCCGTCGACGCGCTGGTCTCCTCCGCCGCCCGGCAATGGTTCGAGGCCATCTTCGACTCCGTCGGCGCCGGCACGTTCCTATACATTGCAACCCTGGACATCATCCGCACGGAGTTCGAGCTTCCGGGCGATCGATGGCAGAAATGGCTCCTGGCCGCTTTGGGATTTGGCATCATGGCGGTGCTCGCCCGGTGGATATGACCGCATACTGACACCTTGGAGAATATCGTGAAAGCGCCACAACGCGACTTGCCCGATGCCATCGCGGGAGTCTCCGGACGCGCCTCCGTTCGCACGGGTTCCCCTTTGCCTTTGGGAACCCAGGAGATCGCGGGGGGAGTCAATTTCGCCATTTTCAGCCGCAATGCCACCCACGTCCGGTTGGAGTTGTTCGACAATCCAGAAGATGCCGCGCCCGGCCGCGTAATCGATCTGGATGCGGCGCGCCACCGCACCGGCGACGTATGGCACGTTTGGGTGGAGGGAATCCGTCCCGGTCAATCGTACGCTTACCGCGTGGCTGGCCCTTACGAACCGCACAATGGACATCGGTTCAATTTCAACAGGCTTCTCCTGGATCCCTTTGCTACCGCGCTTTCGCGGCTGCCGGCGTGGGATTTTCGAGCGGCCCATGGATACGATCCGTCGGCGCCGGAGCCAGACCTGAGTCTCTCGAACCTGGACGATTCCAGGTCGATGCCGAAATGCGTATTTGTCAACGAGCCCTTCGCGTGGGATGGCGACCAGCCGCCTCGCCATCCGTGGTCGAAGACCGTCATTTACGAAACGCATGTTCGCGGCTTCACCATTCACCCCAAGTCGGGTGTGGAGCATCCCGGAACTTACCGGGGCCTGATGGAAAAGATTCCCTATCTCAAAACCTTGGGAGTGACTGCGGTGGAATTGATGCCCGTGCAGGAGTTCAATGCAGATTCCGCCACGCTTAGGAATCCGCAAACAGGTCAACCCCTCAGAAATTACTGGGGATACGATCCGGTCGCTTTTTTTGCGCCTAAAGCTTCCTACAGCAGTTCGGCAGGCCTGGGCCAGCAGAAGCTGGAGTTCAAGGAAATGATCCACGCCTTTCACAACGCCGGCATCGAAGTGATCCTGGACGTGGTATTCAACCATACGGCGGAGGGAAACGAACTCGGGCCGACGCTCTGTTTCCGCGGGATAGATAACTCGATCTTCTACACGCTGGCGGACGATAAGCGCTATTACAAGGACTACACGGGCACCGGCAATACCGTCAACGCCAACCATCCCGTCGTGCGGGACCACATCCTGGCCGCGCTCCGTCATTGGATGGTCGAGATGCATGTAGATGGATTCCGATTTGACTTGGCGTCGGTTCTCGGCCGGGACGGCGCCGGCAAGCTGCTAGCCAATGCCCCTCTTCTCGAAAGGATCGCCGAAGACGCCATCCTCAGAGACGTGAAAATCGTCGCCGAGGCGTGGGACGCCGCCGGCGCATATGAGGTGGGTAGCTTCTCGAAGCGGCGTTGGGCCGAGTGGAACGGCCGGTACCGGGATGATGTCCGGCGCTTCTGGCGCGGCGACGACGGGATGCTCGGCTTGTTTGCCAGCCGCATCTGCGGCAGTGCCGACATCTATACTAAATCCGGCAAAGGCCCGGAGGGCAGCATTAACTTCGTCACCTGCCACGATGGCTTCACACTGAACGACCTGGTGAGTTATCGCTCGAAGCACAATGAAGCGAACGCCGAAAACAATCATGACGGGACCGATAACAACTGCAGCGAGAACTATGGCGCGGAAGGCGAGACCACGGATGCCGCGATCGAGTCCATCCGAAAACGGCAGATCAAGAACTTCCTTCTGACTCTGTTCATCTCGCGCGGGGTGCCGATGCTGCTCGGCGGAGACGAATTTCGCCGCACGCAAAGGGGCAACAACAACGCCTACTGCCAGGACAACGAAACGAGCTGGTATGACTGGAGCTGTCTGGAGCGGCATAGGGAAATCTTCCGCTTTGCGCGCGGCATGATCGCCTTTCGCCGAGCGCATCCGGTTCTGAGCAAGGAGCAATTCTACACGGATGCAGAGATCCATTGGTTTTGCCCGCAAGGAGGATTGCCTGACTGGGGCCCGAAGTGCAAGACACTCGCCTGCCTGATCGACGAGGATGGGCAACCTGCGCTTTTCCTGATGTTCAACGCCGGCACGCGTGGAACCGATTTTGGTTTGCCCGCCATTCTCCGGGCGGCGCGGTGGCATCTGGCCGTCGACACCTCTCGCGAAGCGCCGCAAGACCTGTTTTTCGCGGGCGAGGAACCAGTTTGGGAGAATCCGCAAACTTACCACCTGAACCCCCGATCCAGCGCCATCCTTCTGGCTCGGGGAGTGGAGGCCAAATGAAAAGAGCGATCCCGATCACGGCGTTGTTTCTGGATATCGGCGGTGTCCTG
>Ga0335078_10008006_pt1 | contig 15698 bp, 13 predicted proteins | sample Lox_Sample_32_FD_206711 | JGI IMG/M metagenome (GOLD analysis project Ga0335078, IMG submission 206711) | Soil microbial communities from Loxahatchee National Wildlife Refuge, Florida, United States - Lox_Sample_3.2 | ecosystem: Environmental > Terrestrial > Soil > Wetlands | place: USA... | reverse complement strand
TGGCGCACGAGACCGACGAGGGGGCGCGGCGACCCCGCCGGGCGGGACCGGCGCTCGGGCGAGCTGCGATCGAGCCCCCACGACGCCAGGTCCTGGGCGACGAGGACCACCTCCTGCACACCGTCGCCGAGCTGGTCGACCTCGGCCAGCACGGCCTCCTCGGAGCGCGACCGCTGACGGCCCCGGAACGAGGGGATGGCGCAGAACCCGCAGCGCCGGTCGCACCCCTCGGCCACCTTGACGTAGGCCCACGGCGCCCGGGCCGCAGGCCGGGACAGGTTGAGGAGGTCGAACGAGGGCAGCGCCCCGGCGGCGGTGTCGTCGTCGTCGGACCCGTCTGGGCCGGCAGCCACGGGTGCGACCCGGCGGCCCAGGGTCACCGGCACCCCGAACCCGGCCACCAGGTCGACCTCGGGGAGGGCGGCGGCCAGCTCGGCGCCGTGGCGCTCGGCCAGGCATCCCGTGACGACCAACCGGGCGCCGTCACGCTTGGCCTGGGCCAGCTCGAGGATGGTCTCGATCGACTCCTGGCGGGCGGCCTCGATGAAGGCGCAGGTGTTCACGACCACCAGGTCGGCCTGGGCGGGCGCCGACGCGGGCTCATACCCCTGGCCGCGCAGGGTCCCCGTGAGCTTGTCCGAGTCCACCTGGTTCTTCGGACAGCCCAACGTCTCGAGCCAGTAGCGCTCGGCCACCACGACAATCTACCGGCGGTGGTCCCACCGGCCCCGCCCGTCACCAGGGACGGAGCCGGGCACCGGGACTCGACGAGCGGAGAGGGAGGGATTTGAACCCTCGGACCCAGTCTCCCAGGTCAACTCATTAGCAGTGAGTCCGATTCGGCCGCTCTCGCACCTCTCCTGGCAGGTCAGGGGCTCGCACCCCGTCCCCGGCATCCTCGTCCTCGATCGACCCGTTCACCTGGAAGATCGACGCTGGAATGCAGGGAAGAGGGTAGCCGCGGCGTCGGAGGCCGGGCGGAAACGGGCGCCGTGTGCCCGAACGGGACCTGGGACCGGGGCAGTCAGCGGCCCGCCAGAGGTATTGGATGCGGGGGGCCACACCGATGGCCGATTCCAAGACGCATGGTGTCGCGTGCCAGGTCCAGGGGGTGAGGGCAATTGTGGCCCCATCCCCGACAGCGCGAGATCACTACGGGCCGATGGGTCCCTGAGGCAGCGCCCCGGCAGATATCGCTCGTACGACACGGTCACCCGACCGGGATCGACGGCGACTCACGGTTACCGCTCAGATGACCGTCGGGGTGCCTCGGCTCGGTGGCATGGCGCCGGGGACGGGGAGGGAACCAACCGGCGGGCCAGATCCCCGATTCTGTGCTACCTGAGGCCTGGCAACTGAGCCCACTCGGGACCACTGGCTTCCCTTGTGTTCCACGTCCCGCTCAGCGTGTTGTCCACTCGTACAACCTTCCTTCTTGTGTCGACTCGCAGATGACGGGACAGATTCCCCGGGTCGTGGTGCCGGATGGCGGTGTAGCCAACTCAACCCCGGCTATCGCAGATCCATTCGGCAACTCAAACGATACGAAGCCCGAAGTGCACTGCCGAGCAGCAAGCGTTCTGACTTTCCACAGGGCTGGGAGCCGCATCGCTCCATCTTCACCGAGCGATGTTCCGTCGGCGAAAAGAATGGAGAAGCCTGTGGTGAGGAAATCCGTAGAGACCCGACGCTTACCAGCGCACACTCGTGCATATACGTTGGCATACTGGCGATGGTCAGACCCGGAGACAGGAGCCTGGACCGACTCGACCGTAAAGTCCGCAACACCTGTGCCGTCGTACACGGGCGACCACAAGCCCTGACCCAGATGCAATCTGGCGACGATCTTTTGATTATCGAGATTGTTGACGACCGCTTGAAGGCCAAAGTGGAGTAACAGGCCCGCCAGGAGTATGCCCACCACGATCACAACGATCATCGGTCGACGTTGACGCCGTGGCCTCTGATGCCAGGCATACCCGTCCCACCACCGGAGGTGCCGATGGTCCTCAGGATCTGGGTACCAGCCCTGCGGCGGACTTGTAGCCACCGTCCAAACCTAGTGTCACCACGGCGCATAACACCCGCTATAGGCCGTCGGGGTCTGTCACTTGCACGAGATCTTCAAGACGGCGACGCCACCAGATGCGAAGCTCGGCTTCAATGCGGGCGGGGCTCACGCCGCCCCAAACTACGACCAAGCCCCGATCCTCTCGGATGGCACAATCGACTCCGGGCAAGGTCAGCATCAGCGCCACCGATTCATCGACCAGTTCACTGAACGTGTGACTGGCGAGATCTCTGAACCCGACGTGCACATCTCCATAGCCCGAGTCAGTCGGGACCTCGACGTCGATAAATCGTCCGATTTGTAGCAACCGACGAGCTTGGGTCCGACGCTCTTCAAAGGACTCGATTGCCCGCTCGTCCATCATCGCAATATCAAGTACTGCGTTCGATAGGTGATTCTCGATACGAACAGCAGTCTCCTGAATCCGCTCCACAGGGAGACCCAAGTGATCAGCGATCTGATCGATTGACATGCCCTCTAGACGCATCAACCCGACGGACCGGTCTGGTTCCGGGAGTTCCTTTGGATAGGGTGAATCTGCCACTCGACAAGTCTTACAGAATCCGCCCGGAAATGCGGACCTACGGGTGGATGGTGACGGCCACAGTGGCGTCCATCCTCCCGGTCGGGATCACCCGCTATCGGATCCAGACCGATTGACCTCGAAGCTCGGAAACACTTATCACTTCCGGGGGGCCACCGGGACTGGACCCCGCACGATGACGCTCCGAGCTAGTGGCGCCGTGGTGACTCGCTGCCAGGTTGCCGGGATCGACGCGCTCCGCCGCAAGTCAGGTCTCCCAGCGGGCGCGAAGGCGGAGTACTGCGGCCTCCAACTTGGGCAGGTCATGATCGACTGTTGCCTGCACGATGGCGTGGGAAGTATCGAAGTAACGGTGAGCAAGTCGATCGCGCATGCCGGCAACGTCCTCCCAGGGAATCTCGGACTCGGCAGCGAGCACATCAGAGCTGATCCGCTTGACGGCTTCGCCGATCTCGATGAGGCGGAGGCGGACGGCGTCGAAGACGAGCCCATCGCTTAGAGTGCCTCGCTGCAGGTGACTCCTGATGGCCTCGGCGGCTTCGAAGATGTCCTCCAGCCACTCGTCATCATGTCGGCTCACAGGGGAACCGCTTCGGCGTCGGATTCGATCCTGACCTTCCGCCGAAGGCTGTCGGAAGGAACGACGTCGACATGCGTGCCCAAGACCTCGGACAGCTCGCGCTCGAGGGCGCCCAAGGAGAACAGGCCGGTCCCCGGCGCCAGATCGACAAGCAAGTCGATGTCGCTGCCCGGTTGGTCCTCTCCCCTCGCCACGCTTCCGAACACGCGGACGTTGCTTGCCCCACGGCGACTGGCCGTGGCCAGCACGGCGGCTCGGCGCTGGCGCAGACGCCGACCAAGCGGCGTGTCCGGCAGGCCGGGCCGGGCCTGGGGGTCTGGCTCGAGCCCCAGCACTAGCCGGTGACCGGTCGCAGCCACCAGCTTGGACAGCATCCTCAAGCCAGGCTCGCGGCGCCCGGACTCGTAGGCGGCGACGACGCTTTGGGCGACCTGGGCCCGGCGCGCCACGTCCGTCTGTGAGAGGTGGGCGGCCTTGCGAGCTTGGCGGAGCAGCGCAGCGGACGCTATGGGACGTTCCTCCATGGACACATAGCCTATAGCGGATTGTCTATAGGGCAAGCCCCAGACGGACCGCGCCTATAACGCGCCTATATGTTTCCGACTCACGAATTTCCGAGAGCTCAAGTCGTGCCTGGTGAGGGCTCTACGTGTCCGCCTGTTCGTGCCTGAGTCCAGCTAGGCAGCGGATGAGCAGTGAGTCCGATTCGGCCGCTCTCGCCCCTTTCCAGGCTTGCTACCAGGTCCTTTGTTTTCGTGTCCCGCTCGGCTGACGACCCGGACCCAGCTGAGGCCCCCACCGTCGGGCCGACCGTGCCGGCACGTCGTGGACCACGGGGGACAGCAAGGCACGACGGCCGGGGCCGGCGACGCTGGGTCGCCGACTGCGGGGGTGTACCTGGCTGTCCTCCGCTTTGCCGAACACCGCCCGTGATCGTCAGACGGTCGGTGCCGAGCACCCACGTGTGCCCGGCCGACCTCGGCCTCACCGCGGCGCCGGCGCCAGGACCACCGGCCACCCGGGACGCGACGATGTGTGTCGGTCCTGCTCGGGTGCGGCCCCCAGGAGCGGGCGCGCTAGGCGACGGTGACGTGAGCGACCACGGCGCCGGCCAGGCTGGTCACGACCACGTTCCCGGGCCTGGCGCCGGCCGGGACGGTCACGATCACCTTGGTCGACGCTTCCTTGAGGATGTGGGCCGCCACCCCACCGATGGTCACCTTCGTCACCTCCGACAGGTTCTGCCCCTTGATGGTGAGCTTCTTCCCCGGCACGGCGGTCGTGGGACTCAGGCTCGTCACCTCGGGCGAGGCTCCCCCGATGTGGTAGCGGGGATCACCGGCGGGCAGCTCGAGACGGGCGACCGCGCTCCCGCCCGCTTCGACCACCGACTCCACGCAGGGCGGGACGGCGCGCTTGCCGTGGCACTTACCGAGGAGGACCGGGGCCGGCGGCGACGCCTCCACGGGCTGGTAGCAGACGAGGACGCCCTTCTTGCTCGGAAGACCCTTGACGGTGTCGGTGACCTGGACGTGCGAGCCCGTGGCCAGGCCGCTGTCCTGGACGGTGGTCACGGCCCCGGCGGAGGAGAAGTTCCGGCACGGCAGAACGGCGGTGGCCACCGCCACGGTGATGGTGGCGCTCGAACCCGCCGCCTTGGTGCCGCTCACCTCCACCTTCTGCGACGGGTCGACCAGCGTCGTCGAGCACCCCGTGGCCTCGGTCCCACAGGTGGTCGTGGCGAGGTTCGAGTAGGTCACGGACCCGGTGAATGTCGCCCCCAACAGGCTCAGGGTGAAATCGTCACCCGACGACAACGGATCGACGAACGAGGTGCCGAAGCTGAACACCACCTGGTTGGCGGAGTACGACGACACGATGATCCCGATGCACGCCGCTCCACGCCCGGCCACGAAGTTGAGGGTCCAGTCCTGGATCCAGAGGTTGCTCCCGTAGTTGGACCCGTTGGCGGGGCAGCCCGCCGCCGTCGGCGACCCCAGGCTGGCCAGGGCGCCGAATCCCGATCCGGTGACGGTGACCACCGCCGACGTCGGGGACCCGCTGAACTCCACGTCGCCCACAGCGGCGACGTCCGTGCCCCCGTAGGTGGCGGCCTGGCCCAGGCCGCCGACCGCCATGCACCAGGTGGAGGAGGTGCACGAGACCGACGCCAGGGAATCGGTGACATAGTCGGGCGGCGTCCACGTCGTGCTGTGGTCCACCGCGGCGTAGCCGTGCTGGTCACCGGCCACACAGAAGCTGGGGGAAGTGCACGACACGGCGGCGAGCGTGGGGAACCGGGTGTCGATCGAGCGGGCCGACGACCACGAGCTGCCGTTGTAGGTGAGGACGTTCCCGTCGTTGTCGGCGGTGGTGCAGAACGCGGCCGAGGTGCACGACACGGCGTTCATGGGGTCGCTGCCGGGGCCGAGGGTGTCGGGCGACGACCAGCTCGTGCCGTCGTAGGTGAGGGCGTGGCCCGAGGAGTCGACGGCGGCGCAGAAGGTCGACGAGGTGCACGACACGGCGTTGAGATAGTTGGTCAGGTCGATGGTGCTGGGCGCCGACCAGCTCGTGCCGTCGTAGGTCGTCTCCGATCCGAGGTAGCCCACCGCCACGCAGAAGCTGGGCGATGCGCACGACACCGACAGGAGCAGCGGGGGGTCGACCGAGACCGGCGCCGACCAGCTCGTGCCGTGGTAGTCGAGGGCGTTGCCCGATTCGTCGACGGCGACGCAGAAGCTCGACGACGTGCACGACACCGACGCCAGCGCCGCGCCGGGGTCGATGAGGGTCGGCGAGGACCAGGTGCTCCCGTCGTAGCTCAGGACGTCGCCGACACTGTCCACCGCCATGCAGAACGAGGGCGAGGTGCACGACACCGAGGTCAGGGCGTCGGCGTCGGCCTGCTGGGGGTTCGACCACACCTCTCCCGCCGATGCCGGCGGCGACCCGGCCACGACAGCCCCCAATGCGGTCAGGGCCAAGAGTGCGGCGCCCAGCGCGGGGAGGTGTCGCCACCGCGCCGGCAGGCTGCTCCGGCGGGCACGGTGGTCGCTTCGCTCCTCGAGTCGCACGGATCCTCCCCCACGCCCGTGGCGGGGATCAGGACGCGAAAGGCACGTCCGGCTCCATGCCGGATCCGCCTGGGTTCCCCGCCTGGTTCCAGGAGCGTGCCGTGATCATGCTGCCCGCGGTCGTCTCAGGAAACTCACAAAATTGAGGAATCACCCCAGGCGCTCGGCTGCCCACCTTTCGTGGAGCCACCCGCCCGGCACACCCCTTGCCGGCCGCTTATCCGGTGGCGCCCAGCGGCGAGCCGCCCGGCATCGGGGTCGGCCACCCCCGGTCAGCGGATCGCCGACAACGCCCGGCTCACGAGGAGACCGAACAGATGCTGGTCGGTGCTCGAGGGTGGCGCTTCGCCGAAGCCGAGGGCGCTGAGGGCGATCTCGTAGTCGTGCTCGATGAAGCCTTCGAAGGCGACGGTGAGGCTGACCGGGGTGCCTTGGGCGGTCATGGTCGCGGTCAGTCGAAGCCGAAGCACCCGTCGGTGCCGGGCGCCGACGTGGCGATGGGCGTCACGGTGACGTTGCCGATGGACACGCCACTGCCGGCTCCCTGGGCCACGTCCTGCTGGAAGAGCGTCTCGATGCACTGGCGAGCTCTGGCCGTCTTGATCGCCGCCAGGTCCGTCTGGGCGTCGGCGGCCGTCCGTTCCGCGGTGACCTCCGAGCTGATGTCGAGCTCGGGGAGGCTCGAGCCCTGCGTGAAGTCGTCGGAGCTCACGTCGGCGATCTGGGCGCTCTCCGGCGCCCCACCGGCGCACGCATCCAGCTGCTCGTCGGTGGCGTCGTCGCCGCCGTTGTTGTCGGGAGCGCTCGACTGGTAGCCGGGGAGGTCAGCGGGCCGGAGATTGACGGCGTCGGCAACCTGCGTGACCTCGACGCTCGTCGGCGCCGCTGCCGTGGTGGTGGTGGTGGTGGTGGACGCCTGGTGCGCAGCGGTATCCGACGATGACGACGACGCCTTGGAAGGTCCGCTCGAACCACAGGCAGAGAGGCCGAGCGCGCCGGCCACGACGACCGCCAGGAGAGGGGGAGGGAAACGGCGCCCGAATACCGCCATAGCCGTGAGCGCTATCGCCGTGGACATCATTAGGAGCGGATGGAGTCACGACATCCGCACAATCCGGGCCCTGCGCCCCAGCGCGGGACAGCGCCGTGACCGGTGCCGTGGATGACAGCCGCCAGCCGCAAGGAGTTGGCGTCGCCTCGCCCGAAGCGATGGCGCCCTCCCGTGGTGAGCGCGTCCGGGCGGCGCCGCGGTTGCTCGTCGACCATCCGTCTCCCGGCAGTCTCCGCCCGAGGTGCGAGCAACGGTCGTGGTCGTGTCGCTCGGTACGCTCGGCCCGTGGGGAGGCGGCACCGAGCTCTGACGGCGGTGGTGCTCGTCTCCGTGGCCGTCGCCGCGACCAGATGCAGCGCTCCGGCTCCGACCGGCATGGCCGTGGGCTCGCTTCAGGGTTGCCGGTCGGCCGTCGGCGGGCAGCACGCCGCCGGTCGGCGCTTCGCCTTCGCGCACCCGCCGACGATCATGGTGTTCGGCACCTACGGGCGCCGGGGAACCGGCGGCAACTGACGGATCGTTCCGGTTCGCTCTGCCCCCGGGGCGCTACGAGCTTCGGACCCGACTTGCCGACGGCCGGGGCGATGTGGGGACCGTGGTCGACGTGCGGGCGGGGGCGACCGCACGGGTCGACCTCCCGGCGCAGTGCCTGGCGCCGGGCGGCTGACGCCAGGCGCTCGGCGTCGGGTGCGCGACCCGGAGACCGAGCCTCGCCATCTTGCTCGGAGCGCCGACGACGGGTGCCCCCGCCCTCTCTCCACGGGGCCGGGGGCCGCCGGGGCGGCCCCCGGCCGTGACGCCCTCAACAGAGTACCCGTATTGAGGTACTCTGACTAGAGTAGATGGAAGGAGGGCGGTGGCCCGCAACCGCAGCAACCCCCTGGCGTTGGCGGTGCTGGTGTGCCTGCTCGAGCGGCCGATGCACCCCTACGAGGTGGCCACCACGCTGCGCCAGCGGGCCAAGCACCGAAGCGTGCGACTCAACTACGGCGCCCTCTACGGGGTGGTGGAGTCGCTGCGCAAGCGCGGCCTCATCGAGCCCAGGGAGACCGAGCGCTCGGGCCGGCTCCCCGAGCGCACCGTCTACGAGCTCACCGAGGCGGGCCGGGCTGAGGTCCACGACTGGCTCGCCGACCTGCTCGCCACGCCCACCACCGAGTTCCCCCAGTTCGTGGCGGCGCTGTCGTTCCTGCCGGCGCTGCCTCCCGAGCAGGCGGTCGAGCGGCTGACCGAGCGCCTCCAGCACCTGGCCGTCGAGGAGGCCGAGGCCGGGGCCCTGCGCGACCTCGTCGAGAAGCACGGCCTGCCGCGGCTGTTCTGGGTGGAGGCGGAGTACCGCGACCGGGCGCGGGCCACCGAGATCGAGTTCGTGCGCTCCCTCGTGCGCGACATCGAGTCGGGGGCCCTCGAGGGCACCCAGTGGTGGCGCGCCATCCACGAGGAGGGCGCCGGGGACGTCCCGCTGCCCTTCGACCCCGACCGACTCCACCGCACCCCGTAGGAGCTGCCATGGACGCCGTCATCGCCACGCGAGAGCTCACCAAGAGCTTCGGGACCCGCACCGGCAGGGTCGAGGCCGTGCGCGGCGTCAGCTTCGAGGTCGGGCGGGGCGAGATCTTCGGGTTCCTCGGCCCCAACGGCGCCGGCAAGACCACCACGGCCAGGATGCTCACCACGCTGCTGTCGATCGACGCCGGCGCGGCGACCGTCGCCGGGTTCGACGTGGCCAGGGAGCCCAAGCGCGTGCGCCAGCACATCGGCTACGTGAGCCAGCTCGGTGGTGCCGACGACATGGCGACCGGGTGGGAGAACCTCGTCCTGCAGGGCCGCCTCTACGGCGGCGACCTCACCAGCGTGCGCAGCCGGGCGAGGGTCCTGGCGTCGGTGCTCGACCTCGACGAGTTCGCCGGCCGCAAGGTCATCACCTACTCGGGAGGGCAGCGGCGGCGCCTCGACGTGGCCCTCGGCCTGATCCACCAGCCCGACGTCCTGTTCCTGGACGAGCCCACCACCGGCCTCGATCCCCAGAACCGCGCCAACCTCTGGGACCAGATCCGCACCGTGCGCGAGCAGGGGACCACGGTCTTCCTCACCACCCACTACCTGGAGGAGGCCGACGTGCTGTGTGACCGCGTCACGATCATGGACCACGGGGCCATCGTGGCCGAGGGGACGCCGCGCCAGCTCAAGCACGAGATCGCCGGGGACTCGGTGGTGATCGGGCTCAAGGACGGGCGGCTGGCCGAGCGCGCCAGAACGCTGCTCGCCACCGAGCCCTACGTGCGCGAGATCACCGCCGAGCCGGGTGGGGTGCGGCTGTACGTGCACGACGGGGGGGACGCGCTGCCGAGGGTGCTGCGGGTCCTCGACGGCGAGGAGATCGGGATCAGGTCCATCACCCTCGCCGAGCCCACCCTCGACGACGTCTTCCTGCACGAGACGGGCCGGTCGCTTCGCGACCGCAGCGCCGGCGACAGCCCCGAGGAGGCGGCATGACCACGACCAGGGAGCTGGGCCTCCTGTTCCAGCGCCATTTCACCCAGCAGCTCCGCAACCCGACGTGGTTGTTCGTGGGGTTCTCCTCGCCCGTGCTCTACCTGGCGCTGTTCACCCCGCTGCTCGAGCACTTCGCCGGGCCCCACGGGACCACGGGCCAGGTGCTGGACACCTTCTTCCCGGGGATCCTGGCGCTGCTGGCCTTCGCCAGCGGGAGCGCCCAGGGCTTCAGCACCATCTTCGAGCTGCGATCGGGGGTCATCGAGCGCCTGCGGGTGACGCCCGCCAGCCGCTTCGCCATCCTGGCGGGACCGCTGCTGTCGGCTATGACGTTCGTCTTCATCTTCGACGCCATCGCCGTGGCGGTGGCGTGGGCCCTCGGCTTCCGCATCCACTGGGGCGGCATGGTCGTCCTGGCGGTGCTGCTCGGCATCTTCATGGTCACCATGTCGGCGTGGTCCGTGGCCATGGCGCTCACCACCAAGGAGATCAGCGGATTCGCCTCGGTGGTGAACGGCCTGAGCCTCCCGACCCTGTTGCTGGCGGGCGTGCTCCTCCCCCTGTCGATCGGCCCCGGTTGGCTGCGCGTCCTCGGACACGTCGACCCGCTGTACTACGTGGTCGAGGGAGCGCGCTCGCTGGCGGCGGGCACCTTCACCGGCGACCACGTCTGGCAGGCGTTCGCCGTCGTCCTCCCGCTGTGCGCCCTCGTGCTGTGGTGGGCCACCGCCGTCTTCCGCAAGGCCGTCGCCTGATCGTGGCCGCGCCGGTGCGGGCGCCGCGTCCGTCGTCTCCCTGACCGGCCGGTGGCTTGTGCGGGGTCACGCCCCGCCCGACGACACCGGCTCCGGCTCGAGGGCGGCGGGCTCCCGGGCGGATTCGGCCGGGTGGCAGCGCGGACAGGTGGCGCCGAGCACCACGTCGCAGGCGTAGTAGCCGACGTGGGCGAAGAGCCAGCCGTCCGAGCCCGGGGGGTGGGTGGGCGACGCACCGCAGGGGCACTGCGAGCAGGTGAGCGAGAGGTCGCGGTGGACCACCACGATGCCCTCGCAGCGCGGGACCTTCGACCGCTCCATGGGTCCACCGTGCGCCCGCCGCGGCGGGAATCCCAGTGGCAAGGGCACCTTCGGCGCGGGCATTTGGGCCCTGGACGCACAGGACCTTGCGCCGCGGCGGGGGCCCGCCCCTACGGCCACCTAGCGGGCGAGGAGGTTCTCGTCGTCCCCCGAGGTCGGCGGGCCCGCCTGCGCCCGGGCCGGCGGCCTCGTCGGGGCCGGCGCTCCCTGGGGTGCGAAGCGGTCGCGCACGTGGTGGTAGAGGAGCTCGCCCACGCGTTCGGGATCGTGGCGGCCGTACATGGCGTGGTCGAGGTCGTCGATGACCTCGAAGCGGAAGCGCCCGGTGTGCGACAGGTGCCCCAGGGTCTCGGCCGAGCCCCGGCGCAGCTGGTCGGCCTCCTCGGGACCGGCCACCACGAGGACGTCGCTGCCGCGCTCGACCACGTAGGAGAGCGCCGCCGCCGGCGAGGGGCGACCGGCCAGGCGGTCGAGGACGCCGCGGGCGCCGTCGGGGAGCATCCCGATCGCCCTGCCCACGACCCGGCGGGCGGCCAGGGCCCGCAGCGCCCGCCGCAGTGCGACGCCCCGCCGGTGCGCCGCCGCCGGCGGCGGGGGGGCTTCGGCGCCGGCGTCGGGGGGCGCCGAGGCGATGGGGCGGATGCTCAGGACGGGATTGATGGCGACGACGCCCCTGGCGCCGAGCAGGGCGCCCCCCTCCACGGCGTGGAAGGCGCCCGAGCACAGTCCGACGAACACCACCTCCGAGGGATCGTCGGGAGCCACGGCGCGGGCCACGGCGGTGACGTCCACCGGTGCCTCGAGCGGGTAGACCACGCCGCGTTCCTGGCCGGGATGCACCCCGCTGTCGCCCAGCCCGCTCATGTCGACCCGCACCGTGCGCAGTCCGTCGGCCGCCCACTGGCGGGCGAGCTCCACCCACAGCCGCGACGGTCCGATGCGCCGGGACCGCCCGGTGTTGAAGCAGACCACCGTCGTCGGGGTGGCCGTGCCTTCGGGCTCGGTCACGATGCCGAACAGCGAGGCGTCCCCGATGCGCACCGGGCGCTCCACGACGGGGCGGCTCCCGGCGTCGCGGGCCACCACGGCGGCGGGCCCCGGCAGGAGGAAGGGCTCGGCGTCGACGGGGGCCCGCTCGGCCGGGGCCAGGGTCGAGAGCCAGGCGGCGATGTGGAACACGGCGGCCTCGGGCACGGCGGCCACCTGCCCGTCCACGTTCAACAACTCGGCCTGGGCCGCGGCCGAGGCGTGCTCCACCTCGCCCGCCCCCTCCAGCCGGGCGAACAGCCCGGCGTCGCGGGCCCGGTCGGCGCGGGTCAGGCACAGCACGTGCGTCGCCAGCGCTCCGGACGTGGCGCGCAGGTCGAGCGCCTTGATCCCCGCCGCCGTCTCGGCGTCGTAGAGGAAGCCGGGCGTGAGCACCGAGCCGTCGCCCGTGCCGGCGGGCCCGAGGGTCACCGACTGCAGCGCCTGCTGCTCGCGCAGGAAGGTGCGGCCCGAGGTGCACGGGTCCCACAGCACCAGGGCGTCGAGGGGCCGCGCCGCGGCCTCGAGGGCGGCCATGGTGCCGCCCATGCGCATGCCCACGCCGGCCACCATGGCCGGGCCCGCCCCCCGCATGAGATCGAAGGCCGACCGCGTCGAAGCCGCCCACGCCGCCACCCGGTCGGGGTCGTCGTGCCGGCCGGCCGAGTCCCCGGTGCCGTCGTAGTCGAAGCGCAGCACGGCCAGGCCCAGCTCCTCGAGTCGGGCGGCCAGGGCACGGTAGGTGGCGTAGACGTAGAGGTCCTCGCGTCCGAAGGGCGAGCACAGCACCACACCGGCACGGGCGGTGCCCGAGTCGGGGACGTGGAGGATGCCGAAGAGCGGGCGATCGGCCGGTCCGAACCACACCGGCGACGCGCTCACGGCCTCCTCCGATCACCCGTGGCCGCCGACCGGCGCCGCTGCGACCGGGCGCTCGCCGCCCCGCGTCGGGCGACGGGCTCCGGCGGCGCCACGACGTCGTCGGCCACGGCGATCGCCGCGCCCACCCGCAAGCTCATCCGCACCGTCTCCAGTCCGTACTTCTCTGTGCATCGGTCCGGGTGTGCACCGACTGAAGGCCGGCCCGTCCCGGCCGGAGCCACGTCGGCCGCTTCGGCATTCTGCCCCGGCGGGGGACGGCTGTGCTCGGAGGGTGGCCGCCCCCCATGATCCGTGGCGGCGGATCAGCGAGCCGGCACGGAGGGGACGCCGGGCGAGGAGCGGTGGTCGGCCGGCACCGAGGGCACCGGGGCGCGCCCACCGGGGGTGGACGAGCGGGCCTCGTCCAGGGCGAACACCACGGCCACCACCACCAGGACCGCCGCCGCGGCGGCGGCCACGGCGCCCCGCAGGCGCACGCCCGCCTCCATCCGAGCGCCCGGTGCCGGCTCGGCGCCGCGTCCGGTCGGCGCCGGTGCCCGGGACGGCGCCGCCGGCGGGGGCGGGGCGTCCGACCCGGCCGGTGGGGGCAGCTCGGGTCCGGTGAGCAGGTACATGCGCGCCGGTGGGGCTCGGTGCCGGTCCGCACGGGGCGCCACCGCGGTGGTGGCTGCCCGACCGTGTCCCTCCATGTACCCGCCCCTCCGCTCCGCCGGGATGTCCTGGTCGTCGTTGCCGTCGCCGGTACGAATGTGACGGAATGTGGTTGAAAACTCACACTCCGTGTTCGAGCAGGATAAACCCCCCGCCCCTGGATGGCAACGCCCGGCGCAGCGGCGGCCCCGACGACGGGACCGGGAAGCACGGGGAGCGGAGCGCGACCCGGCCGGCTGTCCGACCCGGTGGCGCGCCGGTCCCGTTCACCCCGACTGGGCCAGCTCGACGAGGTCGAGAGAGAGCAGCAGCGCCCGGTCGTGCTCGTAGGTGAGGGCCCGGGCGGCGAGTTCGAGGTCGAGCCAACGCAGCTCGTCGACCTCCTCGGACGTGCGGAACTCACCGGCGAGGACGTCCATGAGCCAGTACCCGACCTCTTTGGTCCGGCCCCGGCGATCGCGGTACTCGGTGAGACCCACGAACCCGCCCAGGGCGCACTCGTAGCCGGTCTCCTCGAGGACCTCGCGCAGGGCGCACTCCTCGTAGGACTCGCCGGGATCGAGCTTGCCCTTGGGCAGCGACCAGTCGTCGCGAACGGGCCGGTGGACGAGGGCGACCTCGACCCGCCCCGGCCCGGCCCGGCGCAGGAGGATGCCCCCGGCGGCGCGGATGACGTCGTTCCTGGCCTTGCCCCGCCCGAGCAACCGCGCCCCCTGCCGGCCCATGGCAACGAACCTACCCACGTCGGTGCCGGTACTCGGGGATCCCCGGCCACCGGGGGAGCCCCGGTCCGACGGGGTCTCCCCGGGCCCCCGAAAGCGGGCCCCGCCGGGTCGCCCGGGGACCCGAGCTACCGCCTCCGGCGTGCCTACAGTGGAACGGATATGTCCGTCCGCAGGCGCACCGACACGCGCCCGGCCGCGACCGAGACGCTCCCCGAGGTGGCGTGATGGCACGCGGGCGAGCCCAGGGCCAGGGCACGGTCGAGACCGCGCCGCCGGCGCCGGGGGACGTGCCCGGCGCGCCCGCCAACGCCCTGCCGCAGCGCTTCGGCCGCAACGTGGTCATGAACTACGCCGCCCAGGGGACCTCGGCGCTGTCGGCGCTGGTCATGACGCCCCTGCTCCTGCACCACCTGGGTGCGACGTCCTTCGCCGTGTGGGTGCTGGCCAGCAACGTCGTCCTCTACCTCGAGCTCTTCGAGCTCGGCTTCGGCGGGGCCATCGCCAAGCTCATCGCCGAGGACGCCACCGCCCGGCCCGAGGAGGCCGTGCGCACCCTCAACACGGGGTTCTTCGCCCTCTTCCCCCTGGGCCTGCTGGCCATGGTGGTGGGCGTGGGGGTGGCCTTCCTCTTCCCCGTCGTCATGCACGTCGCCCCCGCCCTGCACGGGCAGGTGGTGGTGGTCGTGCTCATCCTCGTGGTCGGGCTGGCCATCTCCATCCCCGGCGACGTCTTCGGGGGAGCCCTCAACGGCCATCAGCGCTTCGATCTCCTGGGGTTGTCGAACTCGCTGCTGGTGGCCACCTCCTTCGTGGTCTCCATCGTGATCGTGGAGCTGGGCGGCGGCCTCGTGCCGCTGGCCATCGGCTTCACGGTGCCGGGGATCCTGTTCCACTTCGTGCGCTACTGGATGGTGCGGCGCATCGCCCCGGACACCCGGTTGCGCCTCCACCTCATCGACCGCAGCCGCCTGCGCCAGGTCATGCACCTGTCGGGGTGGTTCCTGCTCACCGCCATCCTGCAGACCATCTACAACGCCTGCGACGTGGTGGTGTGCGGGATCGTCCTGGGCCTGCGGGCGGCGGCGCTGTACGCCGTGGCGTCCAAGCTCTCGGCGGCGGCCTCCCAGGGACTCGACGCCATGGCGTCGGTCTTCTTCCCCTACGCCTCCTCGGTGTTCCGCAACAAGGATCGCAGCATGGTCACCGACGTGGTCGTCGACGGCACGCGCGCCGCCATGTTCGTGGGGATGATGGTCTCGGTCGTGTTCATCGTGCTCGCCACGCCCGGCATCCACGCCTGGGTGGGCGGCGGCTACGGGACCTCCGCCCGCGTCCTCATGGTGCTGGCCGCCGCCATCGCCCTGGCGTCGCCCGTCCGGGTGGTGACCATGGTGGTGATGGCCTCGGACCGCCTCCAGGTGGTGAGTGCGGTCCGGGGGGTGGAGATCGCCATCAACCTCACCCTGTCGATCGTCCTCGGACGGGCCATCGGCCCGGTGGGTGTGGCCGTGGGCACGCT
>Ga0335078_10008004_pt1 | contig 15701 bp, 9 predicted proteins | sample Lox_Sample_32_FD_206711 | JGI IMG/M metagenome (GOLD analysis project Ga0335078, IMG submission 206711) | Soil microbial communities from Loxahatchee National Wildlife Refuge, Florida, United States - Lox_Sample_3.2 | ecosystem: Environmental > Terrestrial > Soil > Wetlands | place: USA: Florida... | reverse complement strand
GCATTCGGTACGACCAGTCCAACAAACGCGACTCCGCCGGCGACAGCCACAGATGCCCCCGTCAGGATCGCGGCGGTCAGCCCCAGGAATCGTTTCGACGATTCTACGTCCACACCCAACGACGCGGCAGTTTCTTCGCCTTGTTGGATAAGATCCAGGTCTCGAGTTTGGACCATTGCGGCGGCGAGACCTATTACGACAAACGGCGCGCACAGCCAGACGTGGGTCCACGATCTCGCATCAAGACCGCCCATCATCCAAAAGACAATCTCCTGACCGATTTGCCAGTCCACGATACTTAGCGAGATGAGCAGGCTGGAGACGGCGGCTAACAGCGACGTAACCGCGATGCCAGCGAGGAGAAGCGTTCCCACCGGTGTAATCCCCCCGCGGGTTGCCATGGCATAGACAACGACGAGGGCGAAAAAGGCGCCGATCATCGCCGCAACCGGCAACGATAGTACCGATTGGGCGCTCCAGCCGGCTGCGAAGGACATCACGGCTCCGAGAATTGCTCCGGACTCCGTACCCACCAGACTTGGTTCGGCAAGGGGGTTGCGAAACAACCCTTGCAGAACGGCTCCCGCCACCGCGAGACCCATCCCTACAAAGGCTGCCACGATCACTCGTGGGATTCGGATTAGCCATACAATCACCGTGTCTGCCTGGGTTACCCCCGCCGTCGTCACCCAACCTGCCGGCAGTAGCTTCAGTCCGGCAACATGGACGATCATTCGCCAGTCGAGCGGAGTGCTTCCCACGGCGATGCCAAACAGAATGCTCACCAGGAGAATGGGCAATAAGGCGGCATAAAAGGCAACAAGGCTAAGGCGCCGCTTACCCATAGAGAGCCTCCGCGAGAGCCATAACAATCAATCTCGTGAAAGGCGACATCGGCAGGAAGATGTTCTGTTCGAAGACCAGGATGTGGCCATTTCGTGCCGCCTGCGTGAGGCTGATAGCAGGGTCCGCCATCAGGCGAGCCAACACTTCTTTGGTCGCCCCTTTTTCGGCGCCCGCAACGATCCACTCAGGGTTCCAGCGGACAATCTGTTCGCTGTTCACCTCGTCATATCCTATTAGGCCGCCTTCCGCACCGACGTTGATTCCGCCAAGAGTCCGGACGATGTCATGGAACAATGTCTGTTTGCCATAGCTATAAGTGCCGCCGAAGCCAAGAATGCGGGGCGGGTGGGCATTTGCCGGTCGCAACGCCTTGGCCCGATTGATGTCTTCCCAGAACAGAGCGATCTGCCGCTTCGCGGCTTCATCCTCACCGGTGAGGTAGCCGGTCAAGCGGATGGTTTCAGCCACTTGTTCGAGCGTGGTGAACATCGTAAACTCGCGGTAAATCGGCACGTTGGCCGAGCGGACGATGGCGCAGAAGTCGGCTCGCGAGCTGTTGGAAACAATAAAGAGATCCGGATCAAGGCGCAGAACCCTTTCCGGATCGGTGGCAATCGCGGGGTGATTTCTTCGCGCAAGTTTGTAAACATTACTGAATCGCTCATCGTAGGCGGCCTCACTCACGGCTACCACGCGCTCCGGAGGAACCACGGAATAAACATACTCGTCGATCGACCAGTACTGAGAAACAATGCGGCGTGATGGCCGTGCGACTCGCACCACAAACGCATCGCTGTCGATAGACTCTCGCGGATACCGCGGCCCTCCCGTGCGAATGATGGGATTTCCATAGCCATCTCTAGGCCGAGCGACACGATACCTATCGCTCAAAGGTGCAAAACGATCGACGGCGACAGAGACCATCGCCACCAAGACGACCAGCAAGACTGTGGGCAAAGAGGTTTTCATACTGTGGGTAAGGAGAGATTGGCCGTTGCCTCGAAATCCGCGGGCATCGGTTCACCGAGAAACTTTTCGCGCAGGCGATAGTAGAGCTGCAAACGGTTCCAATCTGCCTCCTTCAAAAGCTGCATTTCGTCGGTCAGTCGCGGGTTGGGAAGAAACACGGTGGTCATTTGCTCACCATATCCATTCCACATGCGGAGTCCCCAACTGCGTCCGCCCGCGCAGCCTTTGCCGCGCCGCTCAAAGAACCCGATCTTCGCAACGGGACGCATTCTCTGAAGTTCCTCGGAAGCAGTGCCTTTATGTGTACTGATGCAGAGGTGAAAGTGCCACGGACCTAAATCAACAGTGAGGTATCCGTCGGAGATCCCCACTTTTGGGGAAGCTTTGAAAACGATTTCGAAAACCGCTCCTTCGATGCAGGGACCCACAACGATATGCTTCCAGTTTTGAACGAAGACTTCGTCGACAAGGTCCTTCATTGCGGCTACTGTTGGAGCAAAGTAGCTATATCCGGTAAGGGCACCGTCCGGATGCTTCACCACTTCATCAAAATGCGGAGCGACTGCGGTTGAACTCATCGAGTTTTCCTCCTCATTATGGCGAACGCTATGCGCCAGATTTTCGATTCGTTACGCGAACAAGTCCTGACTTAAAGCCGGGCAAATCGTCGGGCCTGGCAGCCCCGCGATATGCTCTTCCGGCACGGTGAAACGCCCCGCAATCGAGTACACAGCTCAAAAAGTGAAAGCGATACCGCCCAGAGCTGTCGCCCCCGCAGCCCGCCAACCTCCGACATAGTAGTCTTGATTAAAGAGGTTGCCGATCTTTGCGTAGACGCGCGCGGATCGTCGTTCTTTCTGCCAAATATCGCAACTCGTCACCAGATTCACATCCGTGTAGCCGGGAAAGAGCATGGCGCGGCCATAGTTAACATAGGCGTCCAAAGTGTTGGAATAGTGGTACATGTCGAGAGTGGTGCTCAAACGTTTCGTCCACTGATTTGTGACGACCAGACCTACCGTGTGCCGGGGGGAATCAAAAAGGCGAAAGTATGCCGGAACCATAATGTCCTGATCAGTATCGGCATTTACATAGGTATATGATCCGGTGACAGTGAGCGTCTTGGTCGGTCGCGCTTCCGCGCTGGTCTCAACACCCCGCGAGATCCCACCGGCGCCGTCGATATAGCCGGCGTAGCGGCCATACGGGTCAGTGGCAGGCAAGTAATCGTTGAACGTAATCAACTGCACGATACGGGTGTAGAAAGGCGTGACGGATAGGCGCAAGCGGTCTTTGAATAGATACTGGTCGATGCCACCATCCACAGAGTTGTAGCGGTCCGGCGCCAGACGCGGATCTCCGTAGGGGGTAAAGATTACGCTGTTGGGGTTGGACGGATCGTTGTAGAACCCTGCGCCGAAACGCTCAAAGAGAGCGGGCGCGCGGTAAGAATTACCGAAGTGCGCGCGTAGCTTCGTGCTTGACTTTGGGATGTAATAGGCCACTGACACGTCACCCGTCAGTGCGTGGGGCGCATTGAAGGTGAGGCCGGCGTAGGGATTGGGACTACCCGTGTACTGAAACTGGGGGGTGAGAACGTCGAATGACTGTTCCCGTCCGGCCAGTAGAATCTGTAGGCGGCGGTTGAGCAACGACGCCCGTATCGAGGCGTAGACGGCGTTCGAATTCTGCTGGCTTATGGTTCGTTCCGCTACCCTGCCGGGCGACGGCGTGTTGTTGTCCTGGTGATCGCTGTAGAGTTCATGCTCAAACTCATAACCAGCGGTGAAGCCGAGCCAGGTTGAAGGCTGGGCATTGGCACTTACTCCGACAGTGTCAATGTGACCGCCATACATTCCGTAGTCAACGTACTCTGGCTGATAACCTACCCCTGCAGGCCCGTTCACATAGACGCGCTCCGTGTCGACAAGCTGGTAGTTCGCTTGCCAATTGAACTTGGAAGACACCTCATGACGAAGCACCACTGCGGTGGAAACAAAGTGCGAATTGCGGTGATCGTCCGGGTCCCAGGCATTCGGAATGAAGGTGGCATTCCCGAAATTGGGGTTTCCACCCGTGGCGTAAATATTGACTTGTGCTTGAGACATGCCGATTGCGTCGATCGTGCCTGTGGCTGGGATGTTCGAATTCGGGATACCCTCATCGGTGGGGCTGTTCCCAAGCTGCAGGAAATCGTTCGTCGCCCACACCCGTCCAGTGACGCTTATCCGTGGAGTGAAGTCGTAGCGCAGGAAGGACTGGGTTCCGCTATTGCGCCAGGGACTATGCCCGTCAACTCCGTCGCGCGCGTTGACGTAAAGCAGTCCCAGAGTGTACTGCAAGCGGTCGTTCAAGGCGCCGCCGCTGAAGGAGGCGCGACCGCGATACATCCCAAGACTTCCACCTTCCAGTTGGAGGTCGGTGTGAAAGGGGCCGCCACCTTTTTCGGTGACCACATTCACCACGGCCCCGGCAGCTTCCGTTCCATAAAGGGACGATGCCGAGCCCCGCATTACTTCGACATGGTCGGTATTGATGATGTTCATTGACTCAATGAATGAACTGGCATCGCCCTGCGTACCTGCGACGTCGCGGAAGCGCAATCCATCAATGAGAATTGATGTTGCATACACAGGAAGTCCCCGGGAGCTGATTGTGGTGTACTGCCCCGGGCCGCCCTCGTTCAGCACGGCCAGACCCGGCGTAGTGGTAAGAAGGTCGGCCAGAGAATAGTCATTTCGATTCGTGATCTCGTCCTTTGCGACGACAGTCACTGGCTTCGACACTTCGTCCAGTGTTTGGGCTGCTCCGGCGGCGGTGACAACCACGCTCTGATTCACCCCCGCAACTTCGAGGGTAACGTCCTGGTGGGTCGTCCTGGCCGAGGTAAGTCGTATGTTCAACGTGGCGCTGCGGAACAGATCCCGCTCCACGGTGAGCACGTAATCACCGGGCACAAGTCCCTCCAGCTTGTACTCACCCGATGTCCCTGTAACGCTAGTGGCGGCGGCGCTTCCGTCCCCGCGGAGCGCCTTAACGTGTGCCTGTGCCACGGCCCCGCCCTGCGTGTCGACGATGCGTCCCGCAAGGCTGGCGGTGTCGCCGGCGAGTCCGTTGACGGCTAGAGCTAAAACAAATACTACCGTTCTGACCATTTGCTTTCCTCCCTTGCAATCCATCTTGCTGCCTCCGTTACCGTGGACAGTCAAGGCCCGAGGAAGTCCCGATGCAGATCTGTATCCCGCCCACCAAAGCCAATGGGATGGACGCAAGATCAGGTGCGCGATATCCAGCGGCACGGTTCGCAATGCTGCCTTATCGCGGGGGAGCTTCCTTGAGTGTCACAATATTGAGATAGACGACGGACCGTACGGGCAGACGGATTTAGCCCCGATTTAGATTGTTGTTTTGGAAGGGGGATAGCTTGCACTCTTTCCGTTCTCCGCAGAAAGTCAGTCGTCGCTATTCAGGTAGGTCTCCTGGCTGGGAGGGAGGCAATCTTATCGGCCTAACCGTTTCACCTTCCCCGAAGAACAGATCGAGTGGTACTACGAAACGGCGAACCCTCGTTCACAGTGGCGGGACCGCGCCGGTTTTGCACCGGACTTCCCTTTTACGCCCTTGCGGGCACCTGAAGACAGAAACGCTACCACAGCCAGTCGCTCAGGTCAAGCGATGCTATAGTTCGGTCGGTAGCTAAGTTTCTGACTGAGCTGAACGGCTACTCGGAACGGCTACTCGGATTGACACTTTGTCTGCTTGCCCTTATATTGATGGCGCCTACGGTGCCTGCTCTTGGCGAGCGGGCCGAAAGGGAATCCGGTGAGAGTCCGGAGCTGCCCCGCAGCGGTAAGCAGGAACGAACGCCCCGATTTAGAGCACTGGTTCAGCCATGAACTGGGAAGCTGGGGCAAATAGGGAGCCTGCAAGTCCGAAGACCTGCCGATAGGTTGTGCTTTTTCAGGCACGAAGTCCAGACGCGTCCGAGGGGATGCGCGGTGATTGCAGCCCGTTCCGAGCTGCATTTTCCCCCACTTTTCTTCGAATGCGGAGGGGTTCTCGGTGTAGGATTTGCGCATCCCCGCACCATGACGGAAGTGATCTCGTCTGACCAAGCGGCGTTCAAAACCTGAGGATGGTAGCAGATTTGATGAACTCGGAAGGGCATCGTAGTGCCGAGCCTCAAGCTATGAGGGTCCGTACCTCAAGACGAAAGCGATGCGTGACTCGATGAGCCACTGGAACAGAAGGCCACGGCCTATCTCCATTCACTCACTTCTATTCCGCATTGGGAAAAACTTTCTTCTCGATCACCCCGTGTCCAACGAGCTCGTTCGATATCTACCGCCGAACACCCGACATCTCAGCGAGTTGGCCGAAACCAAAATGTTCTCGCGCGATACCGTCGTCGGAATCTGTCGGGATAAGAATGCCCTTCTGATTACAAGCGATGTCGAGCATGCCCCATTCCTCAGCAGTCCCAATAAATCTTCCTGGGGGCTCATTCTATTGCCTCCGATGGCTACCGAGCAGAGCGACGTTCTTCGTCGGATTTCCGAAGGGAAGTTGCTGCTCCGGCCCTCCGCGGAACGATCCTGGATGTCTGAATACGTGCGCTGCAACCGGATGATGCTCGATCTTCGGCACAATCCTCCAAGCATTACTGTTTACAGCGATTGCCATTGGGTCGATGGTCCACAACAAACGGCTACTCCAAACCGGTAGAGCCGCCCGTTACCGTATTTGGAACCGTGAACTTTCAACTCGGATGATGAAGTGAAGGCAAGAAGAATCGACCCGGATCAGTTTTGTGTCACCGCGGACGACTGATAAGGCAACACGACGTTAGGCGCGGTGATGGTCCATGACGTCTGTTACACCTTCACTGGCTTAGGAGCACGGCACTTCCGCGGCAAGGCTTTCCGCACAGTCCAACGCAATATAGAAGGGCGCCCCCTTACAACAGGACAAGGAGCGTATTCGACATGAGCCTAGTTTGCGCCCATCTGGGCGATATCCACCTGGAGGAAGATCACTACTTTGCTGACACTGCTGAGTGTCTGGAGTGGTTTGTTGCGGACGCGATTCAAGCGCACACCAACCTGTTCATCGTGAACGGCGATCTGACAACCTACAAGGCCACCATCAAGGAACGAAATGTTTGGGTCGACAGGTTGATCGAGATGGCCAACCACGCCCCTGTCCTACTGACCGCCGGGAATCATGGGGCGGAGCTCGATGACGATCTTTATGTCCTGGCGAAAGCCAAAGCGACTCACCCCATTTTCCTGTGCACGAATCCTGAATTCATCGAGCTTGACGACGTGGCGATTGCCATATTTCCTTATCCGCGCAAGGCGGAGTTTGCAGCATCAACGGGGGAAAACAAACTCACCGAAGCCTTCGTCGGCCAGCTTGACGAGTTCAACCGCCGGTTTCGAGAGCGGCCCGACTCTTATCGTCTGTTCTTTGGCCATTTCGGTGTCGCCGGGGCAAAGGTGAGTAGTGGCCAGCCCCTAGTCGGCCGCTGCGCCGAGTATCCGCTTGATCCCCTGCGCGGCCTGCGGGCCCAGTACGTGGGACTCAGCCATATCCACTTGCGTCAACAATTGGCCCCCCGCGTCTGGTACGCGGGATCGTTGTCACGGTGCGACTACAGCGAGGTCGAAGACAAAGGGTATCACCTGGTGACGTTGAGCGGGCCGGTGCTCAAGCCGGATCTGTCGGATCTCGATATCCAGTTCAGAGTGTCGCCAACGCGCAGCATGGTGGAACTCCAGGCCGTCTATGAGAACGGTGAATTCCACTTCAAGAACGCTCCGGACCCTGCGCGTCTGAACGACGCCCGTGTGAAGCTGGTCGTGACCGTCGCCAAGGGGCTCCATGAATCGCTGAGTCGCGACGAACAGGCGAAGCTGCGCGAGGAATTGCTCAGAGCCCAGCCCGCGGAGTTGAAGGTTAAGATCGAGCATGAGCCGGAAGGCCCTACGGAGACTGCGCCGCTCAGTCGGGCCAAGACGGCTGAGGACAAGCTGCGGTTTTACTGGGCACTGAAAGGTGAGCCCCCGGTAGAGCGCCAGGAACGGCTGCTCGCCAAGCTGGCGCAAGTTGAGTCATCGGTGCTGGCTCAGTAGCGGCAAAGTTTCTCTCTTCCCAATCTGCGACGACAATCCCACGCCCAACACCATACAGCTTTACCACCTTCACCTACGCCCGATTCGAGTCGTGGGGAGGTCACGGCAGGACTGCTGCGCGGCCGGGTTAGAACCCGCCGTTCATTGGGAAGGGTAGGAGTTAAGTACCGTGGCTTGTCCGTCGGCGCTTCGGTTCGACATGAACCGGTGTCAACCGGCGTCGTTCCATAACCAAGGAGTTTTGGACATGAGAATCCATCAGGTAAGCCTATGCGGCATTAGCGAATCCTTTCCCGGCCCCGTCAGCGTAGATTTCGAGGGACTGGGCCCCGGCCTCATTGCGCTGGTGGGGCCGAACGGCGCCGGGAAGTCCACCCTGATTGGGTCGATCTTTGCCGCCTTGTTTCGCCAACTGCCTGGGCAGAAGCGTTCGCTTTACGACTTTTGCACGCACCCAAAGCCAGAGATTGATCTGGCATTCAGCGTCAATGGAAACCGCTACCGGTCGCTCCTCAAGATTGATCCCAAATCCCGTCAGATGGAAAGCTACCTCTTCAACGGCGATGGGGCGCCACTAACCAACGGCAAGAAAGAGGTATTCCAGGAGCTTATCCGCAAGCGCATCGGCACGATGGAGTTCTTCGAATCCGCGATATTCTCCAACCAGAAAAGAACGGGTAACTTCCTGGGCTTGGACCGGAGTGCGCGGAAGGAACTGTTCATCCGAGAATTGTTGGGCCTGGACCGCCTCCGCCTTATTGCGGCCGTGGCCAAGGAAAAAGCAGAAGAGGTGGCCAAGACCGTAATGGGCCTCGAAGGTCAGTTGAAAAGCCTGCGGGAGCTGGTCGGCGGCGTTCGTGAAGACCCAGCGGAGGTTGAAGCTCAACTTGCGGGCGTTTCATCCCGGATACAGCGGGCGGAGGCCGAAAAACGCGCATTTGATTCGCGAATGGCGGAACTCCAGGCCGCTGACTCGAATCGCCAGCCTCTGCTGGCCGAGATCGAAACCCTGAAACAGCGGCGGCGCAAAACCGATGCGGAAATCGCCGAAGCGAAGCGTCAGACCGCGAAGGATGAAAATCTTTTGGCCGGCAAGAAAGACCTCTCAGATTTGACGGAACGAGAGACGGCACTCGCGGTTCGAATCGAAGACCTGCATCGTCAAATACAAAAGGTCCAGAATCTTGAGACCACCAACCGTGAGGTTGAGCGCATTGTCCACACTCTCGATGCCGAACTGAGGACCAACACGGCTGAGCTCGACAGGCTGCGGGTGGAGCGTGAAGAGTTAGTGGTGGTGCCCTGTCGCGGCGAGGGGGCTTACGCATCCTGTCCGAAGATTCGGCGGGCCGTCGAAGCCGGCAGCAAGATCCCAAACTTGGAAGGAGAGGTAGCGACACTGTCGCTGGAAGTTGAGGTCCAGCGTGGTTCGCTTGTTCAGATCGCTACTTCCTCCTCGGAACTTGCCCGGAGCCTTGAGGGTTGCGAGCGGGACCGCCGGAATGTGGATCAGGAGCGTCGCCGTTACGAAGAATTGCGGGCTATCGAAGCACGTTTGGAGGAGCGGCTCAAGAGCCAGGTGCGACTCAATCAAGCCCGAATGGAACTGACTGAGGAACTGGCCAGAAAGGAATCCGCACTCGCTGGATTGCCTGACCTCGATGCGCAGATACAGTCTTCGCGGCGCGAGGCTGAAAAGATGGGGAACCTGATAAGCGCCGACCGTCGGGAAAGGGACAATCTCATCGCGCGCCAGGCCCAAATCAAACAGCGCCAGGAGCAATTGGAGGCAGCCAGGACACGCTTGGCCCAGGTCGAAGCCGAATACGGGTTGGCGAAAATTGAACTGGAAGACTACAACTATCTTGCCAAGGTCTTTGGCCCGGATGAGATCCAACTCTGCGAAATCCAGGCGGCCGGACCGGAGGTTTCCAGCCTCGTTAATGCTTTGCTCGAGGGATGCTTCGACAACAAGTTTGAAATCCGCTTCCGCACGCAGCGTCCCAAGGCTGACGGCCGAGGGATGGTGGACGACTTTGATGTCGAGGTCCGAAACAAGAACCTCGACAGAACCTGCTTGGTGGACGAACTGTCTGGAGGGCAGTTCGTCTTGGTCAACGAAGCGGTCAACCTCGGGATCGCCATTTACAACATGCGGCAGGGGGAAGGCATTCGCTATGAAACTCTATTCCGGGACGAGACGGTAGGAGCTTTGGATTCTGCCAACGCCAAAGGATACATAAGGATGCTGCGCAGAGCCATGGAGTTGGGGGGATTTCACCAGGTAATCTTCATTTGTCATAGTCCGCTCGTTTGGGAACTGGCGGATTCCATCCTGTCAGTCGGTGAAGGACGGATTGTCGCGACAATCCGGGCATCTACTGTAGCCGGGTAACCCGGTACCTTCATTTGCCACACGCCGCTCGTTTGGAAACCTGCGGAACCGGGGGCGGCCAAATGGTGACGTACGTGTTGTCTTGGGGCAATCGGAAGATGCCGGGGGACTAACCTCGCACCCCTATCTGCAATGAAGGTCATAAGCATGATTTGTGGTTATGCCTGCTTGTTACCTCTGAGGTTGTTTGCTTCTCTGTTCAATCGATCGACCTGAGCCGCTTCGAGGTAATTGACTCTTTATCCGAGTCGCCACAACATATGAGCCAAGAACCAAGCCGGCTGCAATGGCCTGTGCGAGCAGCGTTTCCACCGTCGGGAAGATTGAAAACCACAAAGACATCCACGGGGGGATGATCGTCACGAGCGCTGTAAGCGCTGTTGTAGGGATCCAATGGGCGAATTGCATTTCCTGGCCTTGTTCTCCCACCATTACGATGAGAACAATCCCCAGCAAAACTCCCGTCAGGACCAGCATTCTGCGGTAGGGTAGCTTTCGATGCGCGACGAACGTGAGAACCGCAACGATTGCCGAAAGGAAAATTCCCACACAAGCTCCCCACAGAACGACTGCACCGCCCAGCCGCAGACGATAGCTTTGGAGAAAGAGCACCACTTCAAAACCTTCCCGGTAAAACGAGGTGAAGCCTAGCGTACCCATTCCCCAAAGCAGGCCGAGTCGGGATCTCCCACGCCCCTTCACGTCATCAAGGAGTTTTCTCTTGCACTCGCTGTGAAGCGAAATCCAGCCAGTCCAATAAAGTTTGTGAAAGAACCAGTTCATGACAATCAACAGGACCACGACGGCAACGAGGCCAGTGGCAGCCTGCAACGCGAGAGCGGAAATGCGCTGGCTCAGATCGTCCAAAACACGAGCTGCCAAAAACCACGTGGCGAGAGTTACGATGAATCCCGCCGCGACACCAACGCCGATCGACTTGTGGCACGGCGAAGAGTCGCGTTTCAGGCCTGCTGTGATTGCAGCCAACACCAAAACGCATTCCAGCCCTTCCCGGAAAACCAGCACGCCGATGTCGAACACCGAGGAAAGGGACTTCGGCAAGGTAGAAACCGTATCGACTATGCGAGTTGCCGAGACGGCGTGCCAGAGAACAAAGCCTGCGATCGCGAATCCAGAAGTCCAAAGGGCCTGCACCGTTATTTTGGCCAACGATTTCGCCAAACCTGCGTGCTCCGTGAGAGCGATTTCAGGTCGCTCCATCGTTGTGGCTGTTTTTCTACTCATCTCGATTTTGTCCTTGGCCTCCCGGCAAGTTCTACGATGCCGCTGCACTCTTGACGGCGTCGATGACTTCGGAAGATTTCCAATCGTTTCCGGTCCAGGTTTGTTTAACAGTTCCATCCGGAGAAAGCAGGACGGTGTCCATACTATGCGTGATTTGGTTGTTCTCTTTGTAATACACGAGGCCAAACGCCGCCGCGAGTTTTGCGAGATCCGAAGGGCTGGTCGAGACAAATTCCCACTCTCGAAAACCGGCAGCATTGCCCTCAAGATATTCCAGTCCGTATTGGCGCAAGACCGGCGGCGTGTCGTAAGCGGGATCAAGGCTAATGCTCACCAACTGGGTCTTTGGATAGATCGCGGGATCCTGCGCCAAAGCTCGGTGGATTTTGGCAAACTGGCTTGTGATCAAAGGGCAGAAGGTTGGGAAGGGACAACGCGTGTAGATGAAGGTGAGCAGCACGGCCTTCCCCCGGAAGTCGGACAAGTGCACGATCCGGCCGTCCTGATTAGAAAGGGGAACGTCGGGCACGTGTTCGCCTGGGGCGAGAGCGTGGGGCTGGGTTAGAGACACCTTTCCCCGCTTGCTCCGATCGGTAACGATGACATGTTCCAACCAGTAGTCGTTGTTCCGAACGAGGACGTCCGCCGCGATCTGGTCGCCCGGTACGGCACGTTGTAGCCCGGGGGTGTCCTTGACCGCATAGTTCATGGTCATCGCGGGCATAAATCCTGGGACGTCATCGCCGGCCACGGTAACCCGCGCGGTTACTTGGTCCTTTGCCAGAAGCTGCCCGCGCAGATCGTAATGTCGAGTCGTGTTCCGGCAACCAACCGCCGCGCCTACGCCGGCGAGTAAGATCGCGGCAATGCCTTTCAATTGGTGGTGCATCAAAGATATCCTTTTCGCGTCATAGTCCTTCATCTCTCGTCACTGGATGGTTAAGGGAACGAGCACCGTATGCTGAATTTGCGTAGAGCCGCTGCCGCTCGACCCGGTTACGACGACGCTGTAGGTGCCTGCAGGCGTGCCCGGGTCGGAGGCGTTGCCGCTCCCGCCGCCGCAACTCGCGGCAAACAACAGAACCGCAAGCATCCCCAGACCCACGACGGTGGGGACACGCCATTGGCGCTTGGCAATGGCTAAGAGCAACGCGCAAAGGAGCAGCGCGGCCAAAATTATCGAAATCCTTGACGCCGGTCCGAACGGAGGGACGCGAGGACCCGGATGGACGAGAGCGTGGGGTGGCGTGGTGTTGACCGTCAGGCTGACCTGGCCGCTGCCGGTGATGGTGTTGGGATTTACGAAGCACGCGGCTTCGACCAAGGAGTTCGGAAGGGCGCACGTGAAGTTAACAGGCGCGGTGAAGTTCGCGGAATCCGTCACGCTAATGGCCGCTGTGCCCGATTGGCCCGGCTGCCCGACGGTGGCCGCTGCCGCACTTAGCGCGAAATCTTCGACGCCAATATCGAAGGCCGACGATACGGACTCGTCATAATTGGCATCCCCGGAGTAAAGCGCCGTGAAGGTATGACTGCCGCTGCTTGACAGGGTGGTGGTTAACGTCGCCTGCCCGCCGGAGACGATAACGGGGCTGCCGATATCTGTTCCGTCTTCCGCAAACTGCACAGTGCCGGTAAGTGCAGGACCGCCAGTGCTGGCCGGGGTCACGGTCGCCGTGAGCGTCACGGTGGAGTTTACATTCACGTCGGTCGCCGAGGCGTTGAGCGTGGTGGAGGTTGTTGCACCGGCCGGAAGCACCTGGATCGTGCCCATCATGCCACCATCCTCATGTTCGAGACAGTGGCAATGATAGACAAAGGTGCCGATGATGCTCGAGTCGCGGAAGTCCATGCGCAATGTGGCACTGGGATAAGCTCCCGTCCCGCTCCAGTACGGGATGTCGATGGTGTCGCGGATGGCGGGGTCGTCTACCGGCTGGCCATTAATGGCCAGGACCTGGAAATGCAATTGATGGATGTGGAAGACGTGGTCTTCGAAAGCCGTATTCTGGACGGTCCAATCTTCGACGGTCCCCTGGTGGACGACGATATTAGGAGGCTCGTTCGCATAGTAAGCGGTGGGAGTTTGCCCAACCGGGGTAATAAAGAAAGTGGTTGGGCTGTTGGGATTGCTGGGATCCTGCAAGACCTCCGAGAATTGCAGCGTACGCTGCGCTACGGGAGTCTCATCTTCAAGATCGGCGAACCGCATCACCTTTTGCGCACGTAGCACGGCAGGAAGCCGGGTGAGATTAGCCTGCTGGGTGCTCTGGGCAACGATGTTGGCGATGGGACGGGCAGGATCGAAGTCTCCGTCCGGTCCCGTGTTCCAGTACTGCGTAACGAGCTGGGCTTGATCGCCCAGATTCGGTGTAGTCACAACGAACTCAGCACGGGCGCCGGGCCCCAATAACAGGCTGGTTTCGGTCTCCGACTGGGAAGCGCCAGTTTCTCCTCCTCCGATCGGATAGCCGTCGATCGCCACAACCTGCAGGGGCTGGGGCACGCCATTGACGACGTACTGCACGTTCAGAACAGTGTCGGCTGCGGCATTGAGCACGCGCCAGAATTCCTGCTCTCCGGGCGGAGTCTCGACGACGGCCGGGGGATAGCTCGGATAGGGTATGGGCACATAGTTGAGGGAAATGTCCCAGGCGGGAATATTGGCGTCATTGCTTTCGGAATCCGGGAGCAACTGGTCGCGAACTACGAACAGGCGCTCGGGAAGATTGGCCAGCGATGTATTGACATTCTGAATGCCTTCCACGATTAAGGCGCCAGCCGCCCCTCCTTGCACCTGCCCCTCGCTATAGCCGTGGGGGTGCGGGTGATACCAGTAGAGGCCGGGAGGCTCATCCGCGGGAATCTGCACGTCATAGGTGAACGTGTCGCCGGACTGGATCATCGTGTGGATGACGTCGTCCTGACCGCACGTTGGCGCCACATTGGTGCCGTGAAAGTGCAGGTTCGTGGTTGAGGCCGTGATGATCCCGCTGCCTGGACAGTCGCTGCTGTTGCTGTTCTGAGGGTCGGCATCACGGATGACTGCCCCGGGGGTCGAGGGAAACTTACAGAGAGGACGGCTGATGGTTCGAAGCCGGCCGCCAACGCGCTTCACCTCACTGGTCTCGGTACTAGGGGCCACCGCAGGCAGCTCATTCTGGAAATTGATGATCAATTGGTCGCCCGGATTGACGTGCAGCGTGGGCGCTTCGAGCGTGGGCGTGCCATTGGCGATGAAGCAGTACCGCGTCAAGCCCTGCTCATCGACGACGGTCTGGTACGTGAACGAAACCTCCAGTGTTCCGTTCTGGCTAAACAAGTCAGGAGGAGGTGAAACGACCGACCGCGGAGCGAAGCGTGGGCAAATGGCGTCGGCCGGGTCGGGGCTTTGAGCTTCTGCGCGAGTCGCGAAGCGGGGCGGTAAATCGATGTGAACATCGGGAGCTGTCAAGCTGAACGCGGCCAGCGTGCAGAAGAGAAAGAACGCCGCACGGAAGAGAGGCTGGGACGGGGGTCGCGACAGCGCGAAGGAACTCTGTTGGCGATTTCGGACTTGTCGAAGGTGAAATCTCATGGTGTCTCTCCTCAAAACAGGAATTTCGCGCCCAACTGTACGAGGCGGGGGGCGGCGGCGTTGATGACCTGACCGAAGGTTGCGCTCGCGATGTTGCCATCGACGGCTTGTGGCCCGAAGAACTGTGCGTGATTGAAAACGTTGAAGGCTTCGAGCCGCAATTGAAGTGACTTCGATTCGGTCAGGCGTAAGTTTTTGAGGAGGGCCATGTCGAAATTGTTCATGCCGGGCCCGGAGAAGAAGCGCCGGCTGGCGGTGCCCGGCGAGCCCAGCGCGTTTTCGCTGAACATTGCCGTGTCGAAATAGGACTGGCCATTGCGGGGGTTGTGATTGAGATCGAGCAAGCCGCCGGAATAATCCGGCTCGTCCACTCCGTAGTTATTAATGCCGTTTGGCTCAGCCCCGATGAGAGAGTTGTCCCCATAGTTGACGAGAGTCACCGGTAGGCCGGTGCTGAAGTGAGTGATGCCGGTGAGTTCCCAACCCTCAGTCAAGCGGGCGGAGCCACGGAAGAGGCGCTCAAAAGGAATTTCGT
>Ga0335078_10008003_pt1 | contig 15701 bp, 18 predicted proteins | sample Lox_Sample_32_FD_206711 | JGI IMG/M metagenome (GOLD analysis project Ga0335078, IMG submission 206711) | Soil microbial communities from Loxahatchee National Wildlife Refuge, Florida, United States - Lox_Sample_3.2 | ecosystem: Environmental > Terrestrial > Soil > Wetlands | place: USA... | reverse complement strand
GGGAGGGTCTCGCGCTTGTTCAGGCCGAACTGGCGCTGGCGCGGGGAGGCGATCAGGTCGATCATGTCGTGTTCGGCGATGTTGCCGAGCAGGTAGTCGGGCTCGACGAAGTGGTCGCAGGAATAGACGTCGCCGTTGTGCTCGAGGGCCAGCGCGTTGCCGCACGTCTCGCAGTGGATGCACAGGCTGGGGGGCTCGCCGTACCAGTTGGCCAGCGCAACGTCGAACATCTGCACGTACACATCGCCGACGTCGCGGCGAACCCATTCCTCGAACACGTCGATCAGGAACTGCCCGTATCCCGCCCCGTCGATCGAGCGTGAGGTGACGGCGTCGCCTTCCTGGATGTAGAGCGGGCGATCACGCCACGAGGACCACGGGACGGTCCCGTCCGCTTCTGCTTCGGGGATGCGTTCGATGATCGGGATGAACTGCACGAACCTGGCGCCGCACTCGTCGCGCAGGAAGCAGTAGACCTCGCGTCCGCGCTCGGCGTTCGCGGCATGGATCGTCGTCAGGGCGTTCCAATCGACGTCAGCGGCGCGCAGCGCGTCGAGCCCGCGCATGACCTGATCGAAGCTGCCCCGGCCGCCGCGGGTGACGCGGTAGGTGTCGTGGATCTCGCGCGGCCCATCGATCGAGATCCCGACGAGAAACCCGTGCTCCTTGAAGAACGCCGCCCACTCTGAGTCGAGCTTCGTCCCGTTCGTCTGGATCGTGTGCAGTGCCCGCTGCCCAGGCTTCAGGTACTTCTCTGTGATCTCCACCGACCGCCGGAAGAAGTCCAGGCCCATCAGCGTCGGCTCGCCACCCTGCCAGGCGATCGTCACCTCAGGTACACGCCAGTGCGCTTCGATGAGCTGGCGCAGGTAGAGCTCGAGCGTGTCCTCGGTCATGCGGAACCGGCTGTCCGGATAGAGCATCTCCTTCGACAGGAAGAAGCAGTAGTCGCAGTCGAGGTTGCACTGCGCGCCCGTCGGCTTGGCCAGTAGGTGGAACGCCGCGGGGGCCCCGGACAGCACCTTCGAGCCCGCCGACGGATGCGCAGGAACGCCCATCTCTCAGAACCGCCGCCGCATCCGCCGGCGCTGGCGTCTGCGGACTCCGCACACCGAGACGGGCGACAGCGGCCGCCCGAACGGGTCGATGAACAGCGTCACGGGTCCCGTCTGCGCCGGCACCGTCCCCTCGAGCACCTCGATCGAGTACGACAGATCGCCGTCGCTGAGCCGGGGCGCCTTGATCACGATCACGGCGTCGTCGGGAACGTCATCGCCGGGCTCGAGGAACGAGAGCACGGCGTTCGGTGGGTCGTCTTCGAAGCTGTTCTCGCCGATCGCCCACAGGTCGACGAAATCGGCGGTGGTCATGTGCCCGACAACCCGCTCGGGTCGGTCGGAGAAGTACAGCGTCGACGGCGTGACCCCGCGTAACGTGAGGGTGCCGTCGGTGCGCTCAATGCTCTGCGCGGTCTGCACGAACATCGACTCCTCGGTCTCTAGCTGTTCGGCCAATATCTCAGTCATCGCTCAACCTCCAGATCAGGCGACGGGCGGGCGGCGCAAAGCCCTTGTTTGCGCCGCCCGCTGGGGATGTGTGTCAGTCGCGCGCGAACGCGGCGATGAGTTCCTTCTCCACGTCGACGAACGGGGCGCCGGAGACGTTGACGATCACCTTGTGGATCGTCCCGCCGGTGAACGCCCACGGGGCGTCGCCCGGGTAGTCGGCCGTGACCGGCTCGCCCCCGTCCCGGCCGATGTTCAGTCCCTCGCCGGCGAGCGAGAACTTGCCGGGCTGGGTCTTGATCTTCCCCTCGCCGACCTTCTCCTGGTCGATGTAGAGGCTCAGGGTGCCCGTCGTGGGCTGCTTGTCACCCTTCTTCTCGAACCTGGCGGATAGCCGAACGCGACCAGTCGGGATCGGCTTCTCGGACACGACGTACTGGTCCTCCTCGCCGACGTAGTTGTAGTCGTACTTGAGCTTGCCGTCCTTGATGTACAGGGCGTGACCGCCGAAGCGGCATCCGTGCGCGAACAGCACGCCGCCGGCTTCCTTCGTGTCGATCGTGACGTCGGCCACGATGGCGTAGGAGCGGTTGCGGACGTTCACCGCGACCGACTCCGGCACCTCGGCGCAGTCCGGGTAGTACTCGTACTGCTCGCGCGGCTTCGCGAGCTGCGGCCGCTCTGTGGTGAGGATGTCGAGCGCGGTGCGGGACTCGAGCGGGAGCGCCTGGTACTTGCCCGCCTCCGACCACCACAGCGAGATCAGCTCGTTCAGCTTCTCCGGCTCCTTCTTGGCCAGGTCGTGGCACTCGCTCGGGTCGGTCTCGGTGTTGAACAGCTCCCACCGCTGGTTGGTGAAATCAGCCCACCCATCCGGTGTGGCCGGGGTCACCGACGCGGCCTTCCAGCCGTCGTGGTAGATCCCGCGGGTGCTGAGCATCGAGTAGAACTGTGTCTCTCGGCCCTTGGCGAGCGGGTCGTCGAACGTCGCCTTGAAGCTCTCGCCCTCGAGCGGGACCTGCGTGGCACCGCGGTAGACCTCCGGCATTTCGATGCCGAGGCAGTCGTAGATCGTCGGCACGATGTCGATCGCGTGCTGATACTGGGTGCGGATGCCATGCTTCTTGATCTGCGCCGGCCAGGAGACGATCATCGGGTCGGCGGTGCCGCCCTGGTAGTTGGAGTAGCGCTTCCACATCTTGAACGGCGTGTTGAACGCCCACGCCCAGCCGGTCGGGTAGTGGTTGTAGGTCAGCGGGCTGCCGAGCACGTCGAGGTACTTCAGGTTGTCCTCGATCGTGTCCGGGATGCCGTTGAAGAACTTGTTCTCGTTGATCGACCCGTTCGGGCCGCCCTCACCCGAGGCGCCGTTGTCCGAAACCAGGATGATCAGCGTGTTGTCGAGCTGCCCGGACTCCTCGAGGTAGTCGAGCATCCGGCCGAGCTGGTGGTCGGCGTGGCTGACGAACCCCGCGTAGACCTCCGCCATCCGCGAGAACAGCTTCTTCTCGTCATCGGAAAGTGTGGCCCACGGCCGGACGGTGTCCAGTGCCGGCCAGTCCTGCCCCTTGGGACTCTTCAGGTCGGTGTAGGGGTTGATCGGCGAGAGCTCGGCGGCGGCGGGGATGATCCCGAGCTTCTTCTGGTTCTTGAACACCAGCTCGCGATAGGCCTCGTAGCCCATGTCGAACTTGCCCTTGTACTTGTCCGCCCACTCCTTCGGCACCTGGTGCGGCGCGTGGCCGGCACCGAACGCGTAATAGAGGAACCACGGCTTTTCCGGAGCGACCGCCTTCATGTCCCGGATATACGACATCGCCTTGTCGGTGATGTCGACCGAGAGGTGGTAGCCCTCTTCCGGGGTCTTCGGCGGGTCGACCGTGTGGTTGTCGTGGATGAGGTCGGGATACCACTGGTTGGTCTCCGCGCCGATGAACCCGTACCAGCGGTCAAATCCGCGCCCGGACGGCCAACCATGCCGTCTCGAGGCCAGGTTCTCCTCGTCCTCAGCGCACAGATGCCACTTGCCGACCATGAACGTGCTCCAGCCCTGCTCCCCGAGCACCTCGGGAATCATCGCGCACTCGAACGGGATGTGCCCGTTCGCGTTCGGGAACCCCGACGAAGCCTCGGATATGCACGCCATCCCGTTCGTCGTGTGGTTACGACCGGTCAACAGACACGAACGCGTCGGCGAGCACAGAGCCGTCGTATGGAAATTCGTGTACTGCAGGCCCCTATCGACGATTCGCTTGATGTTCGGCGTCTCGATCGCCCCGCCGTACGGCTCCAGCGCCGAGAACCCGACGTCGTCGAGCACCACGTACATCACGCTCGGCGCCCCGTCCGGTGGGTTCGGCTGGGCGTACGGCGTCCAGTCCGGCTTCGAATCCTTGATGTCAATGTTGATGACACCCTTGAATGGCTTGCTCATGATGCTCTCCGTTCCATAAACACAAATCGTTTGATCGTCTCGAGTTCGCGTCGGGGCCCGGCTGACGGGCGGCCGATGGACCGCCCGTCACGCCGCGCCGCAACCCGTCGGATCTAACTCACGGCGGCGCCCTGCGCGGCCAGCTCCTTCTGCGCCTCGTCAAGCGCCTTCTCGAAGTCCTTGCTGTCGGCGGCGACCTCCTTCTGGATCGACTTCTGGGCGCGGGTCAGCGCCTTGTCGAGCTGCTCGCCGACCTTCGACTTCCCGATCACGATCAACGCCGCCTCCCCCTCCAGCAGCCTCTCGCCCAGCTCCTTCATATCGCCCCGCGACATCCCCTCGCTGAAGTGTCCGGCGAGGCCGCCGACGAGGCCACCGGTTGCCGTCAGGCCGATGAACGCTCCTGGGAACAGAACCCCGCACAGCGCGCCAGCCGCGACCCCCCACCAGGCGCCGTGTTGGGTCGGCTTCTCATGCTTATGGACGTGAACCTTGCCCTTCTCATCCTTGTTGATGATCGCGACGTCATACGTGCCGACAAGCTCGTCGGCATGAAGCTCCAGCAGGACGTCGTAGTCAGCCTCCGCGTCATCCTTGCTGGCATACGTCGCCGCATAAACAAAAACTGGGTTATCGCTCATTTTGAGCTCCTGTCCTGGCTTGGTATTACGAGTCCTGCGACTCTCACTCCAACGTACTCAGGGTTCCGTGCGAACACATCAGCCAAAATGGCCTATTGTCGAGTCAAGTCCCGAGGCTCGCGCCATCCTTACTGAGTTCTGCCGAGTCGCCGGGGGATCTCGCCCTCGTCTAGCTTCTCCCCGCCACCGAACTGAACCGGCTTGTCACACGGTGCCGGCACGGATCGCTCCTCGCTGGGTTCGCGCCCGTTCGGCAGGCCGCCGCGCTGGTCGAAGCTGACCGCGATTTGCTGCCTGGGATCCACCTGAGTAGCCTGCGCCGAATCCCGCAACGCCTGCTTGTCGGCGTCGAGCAACTCCCCGGTCAGCGAGCGCGGCCAGAGCCTCCGGGCGAGCACCACGTTGAGCTCGGCCGCAAGCAGGATCAGCTGCGACGCGATCAGCAGCCACGAGAGCAGACCCGCGACAGCGGCAAATCCGCCGTAGGTCTGGCTGCTTCCAGCTAGCACTTGCCTCACGTACACGCCGCCTAGCGCCTGGAGACCCAGCCAGCAGCCGGTCGCGAGCAGGGCCCCGGGAAGGACCTGGCGAGTCGTGACCTGAGCCGTGGTGAGCAAACGGAACGATGCGGCGAACAGCACCAGGTCAACGGCCGCTGACCCGAGCAGGCCCAGCACCTTCGTGACCGTCGTGCCCACCCCGCCTGCCGCCACGAGACCGACCGCAGCGGTCGCGACGACGTTGACGGTACCGATCGATGCCAGCACGAGTAGACCGCGAACCCGCGAGCTGAGAAAACCGGCTCGCTTGGTGCGTGGCACGGCCCAGATGCGATCGAGCGCGTGACCGATCGCGAGAGTGACGCCGAGCCCGGTCCAGAGCGCGCCGGCCACACCCAGTGCGAGCGCGACCGCGCTGCCGGTCAGCGACCCGATCTCTCCGCTGATTTGCGGTCCGATCACGGGCATTCGCTCAAGCGTCGAGTCCAGCAGGTGGTGCTGAAGGTTGGGATTGCTCTCGAACACGAAACCAAGGATCGATGTGAACACCAGCAGCAGCGCGAAAACCGAGAAGAAGCCCCAATACGCGATCTGAACGCCGAGTCTGTCGGCCCCGTCGTCGACGAACTTCTTGATCACGGCAATCGGGATCGCCAGCGCTGTCCGGTGCTGTTGCCAGCCATCAACCCGACGTTGTGCGTCCGCGACGCTCACGGACATGGCAGATCATTCAGCGCGCCACGGACCAGGGCTGCGACCTCACCCACGCGGGCAACCAGCCCACGGGCCGCTGCCGGCGAAGGGTGGCCGGCCGCAACTGCCGCGTGCTCCGCGAAACGGCCGCTGGTTGCCACCGATCTTCGCGTCGGTTGCCACGATGCGGCACGGCCTCGAGTCACGACTGGGCGGTGCGAGCGACCGGCCGTTCCTTCGAGAAATGCCGCGTCGACCAACTCGACCCTACCCAGCATCTCAGACTCTTTGTCTGCCATTGCTTCACCGGCCTCGATTGGGGCCGCAAGAACCTGAATCGGGATCCGCCTGCCCGAGACCAACTGACCAACCGGCGGCGAACGTCGGAACCAAATGCTCTGCCCGGCTGCCGTACTGCGCCAGCTGGCGGTGATGCGTCGTCTCGGATGTCTCCACGATCGTGATTGGCTCTGGCAACCAGACCGAACTCGGGGGACCGGGCGAGCGCGGTTAGTCCGCGCTCATCGTGTTCGGGCGCCGGCAGATCATCGCTGCGCGCGACGTGCATGAGCCGGCACACCGGGGTCGGTGCAAGCGCTCGCGTCGTTCGGCTCAGCGTCGAGTTTGACAATGAGCTCTATCTCGCCGGCCGCGCGTTCCTCCTCGGTGAGAGCGGAAATGTGACGCGTGTAGGACGCGGCGCGTTGGCGACCGTCGGCCGCCAGCCACTCGTTCCAGGTGCGCGTCACCTTCTGGGCGGACAGCCGCCAGGCCTGCCATTCTCGGGACTGCTGCCCCACCGCCTCGTTGCCGACCGGATCGCTCGGCTGCGAGGCGCCACGACGACTCTTATGCCGTTTCTTGGGGCCAAAGAACATGGCGCCTCGCATGGCACCGGTTGACGCTCGTGTCGGTCGATCAGCTCTGGCCGATCCGGCCGCCGTAAGTGATCAGTCCGTAGATCGCGAGAATGTCGAGCGCAAAGATCGACAGCGACCAGAACGGATACGCCGGCATCATCATCAGCTGTACGATCGAGTTGGCGCCGAGGACGAACACACCGGTCCAGCGTGAGAACTGATTCTTGACGAACACGCCACAGCCGACGATCCACTCGAGCACGCCGACGCACAGCACGATCCATCCCCAGGTATTGAGGTTGCCGGCGATGTAGTGGGCATTGGCAGTGAAGAAGTGCGCGTTGCTGATCGCGGCGACACCCTCAATGAAGTTCAGGGTGCCGAGGATCAGCAGCAGCGTCCCGGCAAATGCGACCCAGCCGTAGCCGCGCTCGTCGTCCGTGGCGTAGTGATCGTAATCCGCTGGAAGCTGTGTTGGGGGAGTTGCTTGGACGGCCACTGTGGCCTCCTTGAGGTGGGGGATCGGGGTTGTGCCGTAAACGCTACGGTTGGGGTGCTCGGTGTGTCATCGGCCAAAAAGGCCGATATGTCGTACCGCCGCGGCGGCCCGGCATGGGTCGCGCGACCACCTTGCGTCCGGCCGCGCAGAAAAGGGGGCAGACCTCGTCGATGCTTTGACGCGGACACGCGATCTGGCGAAGGGACGAGGATCCGGCTCCGCGGCGTAGGAGACGGGCGCTGGGGACGATCTCGCACGGATCTTGTGGCCCGAACGCCGCGATCGCGAAGATCAGCCGGCCGGCCCATCACCGCGACCGCGTGCGCCCGCGGGATCGTCGTGACCGTCGATGAGCAGCCGATGCAGAACGCGGTGATAGGCGTCGCACACGATCAGCTGGCGGGACGTCTGCGCGCAGCGCACAGGTACGCGACTCGCTCGGCGTCCTCGAGGGTCTCGCACGTGACCGGGTCTTGTTCGTCGGGCATCGCGACCTCCCAGGCACCGCGGTGGGTACGATCGACTCGCACCGTGACCGGGCTCATCGGGGCACGTCGCCGAACCTGCATCTCAGCCTGAGATCCCATCAGTATCCACCTCCTTCTCTACGTGGCTTGACCGCTCGCCGGCGCCGGAGGCGACCCGCGGCCAGCCAATGCTCGTGCGTCCGTGCAGGCGTTCACCGTGCGTGAGCTCGATTTCATATCCGGCCAGCTGCCGGTGATACGGGCTCATCGCGGGCGTCCCGAAACCACGCTGGGCCCGCTCGACCCTCCCCTGAACGGCCTCGACCCTCAAGGGCCCTTTCGTCCTCGCCAGGGTCTTTGATCGTCCCGATTGGATCGGTCACGGGGCCGCTCCTCGGTTCGGACCGGTTCGACTGGTTGGGGGGGCGCTGCGCCTGTCGGCTTGCGGCGCGCCGCCGTCGTGATACAGCTCGGCCGCCGGAAGCTGTGAGGGGAACATCTCGACCGCGACGCGGGCGCGCGCCAGGCACCGCGGGCAATAGTCGACCGTCATCCAGCGAGCCTTCGGTCTGATGCTCAGGCCGCAGCGCGGGCAGTTCAGGAATGGCGCGGCGAGCCGGCCCGCAGCCGGATCCTCGGTGCTCATCGTCAACGCCACCCTCTCGACTGCCCGAGGAAAGCGAACGCGTCACCCATGCCCTGGTCAGGGCAACACCGGTCAATTGATGCGGCGTAGGGCACAATCACGCAGGGCGCTTCGGTCCCGTCTAGGCGGTCGCCAGACTTTGTGCGGTCTTCGGGTCGTCTGCCGCGGCGCGCGCCCGGATGGCGTCAAGGCAAGCGGACTCAGCCTCCTCGACGGCGCAGTAGGCGAACTTGACCGCGTGTTCGGCGTCGCGCTCGGCGACCTCCGCCTGGTGCTCAACATGTTTGGCGCCGAGGTCGGCTTTGGCCTGATCGTGTTTGTCGTGGAGCCTGGCGACATGCTCGCCCCACTGCGTCTTCATGTCACTCCACGAGTCCGCCGACTTTACCTCGAGGCCGGCTGCCTTTGCCTTCGCGTCGGCGCCACCCGCCGCCGCATCTTTCTCGAGGCTGGACGCATGCGCAGCGGCCGCTTTGCGAGACGCGTCGGCCTGAGCCTTCAGAGCTGCCTGTCCTTTGCCCTTCGCGGCCTCGACACTCTTCTCGGCCTGCGCAGCTCGATCGGATAACTTCGAAAGATCGTCTGATGCACTCATCTTGGGCTCCTTTAGCTTGCGGGTTCAGAACCACCGAGGCGGCAGCCGCGGGACTCTCAAGCCAACGTACGCGATGGTGCGCACGGCAACATCAGCCAATAGGGCTGAATGGCACACGGGTCCGGGAGCGTTACGTAGGCCCGGGTGTCGTCGTTGTCGGCGCTCGGTCGCCGTGCGCGCGCACGAGCGCGATGATCGCGATCACGAGGTATCCGAAGGCGGCTACTTTTGGTGCGATGAACGCGAGTAGGATTACCGCGAGGTAGAAGCCGAGGTTTGGCGTCGTCGCGCGCGCGATCGCGTCGACTTCCTTTTTGCTTACGTCTGGTTTGATCAGAGTGCGGTCACTCGCGACGGCACTCCAGAGGGCGCTGTAGAGGATTGCGATGACCAGCAGCGATGCTCCGTAGAAGATGACCGCGGCACGCTCGGCATCCGCGTTGCGGATCGCCTCGGCCACGAGGCTGGTCGGAAACGGCAGGAACGCGACCGCCATCAGCAGCAGCAGATTGACTTCCATCACCCGGCGGTTTGCGTACTGCACGCGTCGGAAGATCCCATGATGGACAAGCCAGATCCCTCCGACGGTGAGAAAGCTCGTGGCGTAGCCCAGGTACGACGGCCACTGATCAGCTATCGCACGCCACAGATGATTGAACTCAGACGCGGGAACGTGGATGTCGAGAACGAGCAGCGTGATCGCGAACGCGAACACGCCGTCGCTAAACGCCTCGGTCCGACCGGTGTCCCAGCGGCTACCCACCGGGGCCCAACTGACCGAAGGCCCCACCACGAGCTCTAGGCATCATCAGCGGCGAGCAGCAGCTCGCGCGCCCACGCGTACGGCGGAGCGTCTGCGGGGATCGATCGCTGGGCGAGGTGGTCCTCGAGGTCAGCGAGCTTCACGGTCCGCGCGAGCCGTCCCGCCGGTCCCGGCGCATCCGCGATCCGACGGACGTACACCTCGTAGGCTTCGCCCGCAGCATGTGTCAGAAGCTCGAGGGCGTCAAGCTCGGTACGTGTCAGGTCTTTCCCCCGCAGCTGCCGGTGCGCGGCGGGACATAGCTCGTAGAGGTCGTGTAACAGGGCGGTGGCCCGAGCGTCTGGGGGGACGGCGGCCGCGACCCGCTCGACGTGGTCGATCACCGGATCGCCAAAGCGGTCGCGCTGACCCTCATGATGTCGACTGGCGATTCCTAGCGCGATCCCAGGTTCCACGACGGTCCTCCAAAGCTCAGCTGCACTTCGATTTGCTGGCGTCGGTGAAGCTCTTGACCGAGCTCACGACATTGCTGGCGTCGAGTCCGATCGCGGCGAGCTGGGTAGCCGAAGGGCTCGACGGAAGCGCCTTTACCGCGCTCGAAAGGGCGTCGACCGACGTCTTCACGGCGCTGGTCTCGGTGGGGAAGTCGCTCTTGGCGGAGCTGACCAGCGTAGTGGCTTGACTCTTGATCGTCGTGATCTGCGACGTCAGACCGCTGATCCCGCTGCTGGAGACGGAGCTCGGCAGATTCTTGACCGAGTTCTCGAGATTCGTGCGATCGGAGCAGTACGCCGGTTTGCTACTGCCACAACCGGCTAGCGCAATGAGCACGACGGCGGTGACCATCGCTCCAGGCACGGGTACCCAGGCGCGCCTTGCGGCGGGTCGCGATCTCTCTCGGCCCATGGTGTTCAACAATCCGGAAACCACAGTCCACTCCTTAATTGACTTGGAAGAGCGAGCAGCGCTCGCGCCCACCGCGCCCTGCGCGCGAGTAACGCCTGGCGATAAGCGGCGAGAGACTCGTCCACAGCGGTTGTTTGGCCGTGCGTCTTAGGCACGGCGCTCCGCGATCCCGGCGCTGTAGACGATCAGATAGGTGAGCACGCCGATGAACGGCAGCACGATGATGAAGACGACCCAGGCGGCCTTGCTCCAGCCTGAGATGTCGGAGCGGCTGAAGATGTCGATCATCGCCATGATTACCATCCAGATCCAGATCCCGAGCGCGAAGACGATCAGGATCGTCCACAAGATGTCCAAGAACGGGTAACTGCTTGCGAGCATGAGCATGAGAATCGCCTCCTGCCGCACTCCCGCCACGTGAAGGCGGGGAAGCGGATCGGTCGTTGTCCCGCAACGTTACGGCCGGGGCGGTCGGTGTGTCATCGGCCAAAAAGGCCGATATGTCGCACTCTCAACGCCAGGGGCGGTCAGCGCCGGTTCGCGCGACCTCAGGACAGCTCCTGGATCTGCGATCGTGACCACCGTCGGCCGTCGTTCCGCATCGGAGCCGTCGCGAGCGTCCTCACCCGACTTCTCGGAGCGTCGTTCGCGGAGCGTCAGGCGGATGCGGCCCGCACGAGGAGCATGGTGGTCGCCGCGGTTCAGGTAGTCCGGAAGCCCTGTGGTTCTGTGGTGGTGGCTGGAGCGAGTGTCGCGGCGGCTGCTTTGGGCTTGGATGTTGTGGAGGAGGGCTTCTGTGTCATTGCGTAGATACCGATCGCTGCGACGGCGATGACGAGGATGCCGCAGAGTCCGCTGAGCGTGTAGAGCCCGTAGCGCGTGGTGGGGTTCGTGGCCGTCTTGGCGCGTGAGATACCGAGCAGTAGAAGCCCGAACACGATCACGACACCGGTGCCGCCGACGAGCGCGGTGAGGACGATCTTCCAGAGCTCGGTCCAATTGACCAGCGTGGCGGCGATAGGACTCAACGCCAGGACGCTCATGCGTTCGCCGGTGAGGTGTGTGTAAGCGGCGCGACGCTGACCTCGGGCGTGACGGTGGTGCGGTCGAGGTCGTCGGGCGTGATTTGGCTGCGTTGTGCGAGCTTATACAGCACTGCCGCGCCCGCGGCAGCAATCAGCGCGATCACGACCGAGCCGGCGGCGCTGCTGCTGAACAGGTCCGAGATCTCCCAGGCGGCGGCTCCGAGCAACGCCGCCGACGGGATCGTGACTAGCCAAGCGGTGACCATCTGGCCCACAACGTCCCAGTGCACGCTCGCCAGGCGCTTGCCGAGCCCAGCGCCCGTGACCCCACCGGACACGACTTGGGTCGTTGACAACGGATACCCGTAGTAGGAGGAAGCCAAGATCACCGCCGCGCTCGACGACTCCGCCGCGAACCCCTGCGGCGCCTCGACTCTGGTGAGGCGATTACCCATCGTGTTAATAATCCGCCAACCCCCCGTCGCGGTCCCCAACGCGATCGCCAGCGCGCACCCGAGCTTCACCCAGAGGGGCACGTAGAAATGCGTGGTGCTGATATCGCCGTGCGCGATCAACGCGAGCGAGATAACCCCCATCGTCTTCTGCGCATCATTCGTACCATGCGCCAGCGCCACCAACGCGGCCGACCCGATCTGCCCAAGCCGATAGCCCTTCACCGCCTCGCCCGCGCGGAGCATCCGGATCAATCGATAAGCGGCGACAGTGCCCAGCAACGCGACCGCCCCGCAAATGAACGGCGACAGCACCGCCGGAACGATCACCGACCGCACCAGGTTATGCACGTTGACCGCGCCCGACCCGGCGGCGACGATCGTCGCACCAATGACCCCACCGATCAACGCGTGACTCGAACTCGACGGAATCGTCAGATACCACGTGATCAGATTCCAGAGGATCGCCCCGATCAACGCCGCCAACACCAGCACAAGCCCCTCACCACCAGCCAACACCGTCGGAGTCACGATCCCCTTCGCGATCGTCGCTGCGACGCTGATCGAAATGAACGCCCCGACAAAGTTCAGTACTGCCGCCATCAACACCGCGACACGCGGCTTCAACGCCCCCGTCGCGATCGACGTCGCAACCGCGTTCGCGGTGTCGTGAAACCCATTCGTGAAATCGAACGCGAGCGCACCCACGACAACCAAGACCAAGATCAGCATGGGGGCGCCTCGGTTCGGCAGCGAACCAGATGGTTGGCGATGCCGCGGGCACGGGGCGCACGGGTCATCACGCCAACCGGATAGAGCGATTTTCCGAGACCACGGCACCGGGGCTGCTGGCCGGTCGTCTCACGCTGCGACCCGATCCGCGACCCTCCGGTTCGGAAAGCCGCGCGTACGTCAACCTCGTGACTCCCTGGATTGCGCGCGCACCGTGACGCTCCGCCGTTGCTGTCAGAAGCGATTGCGATGTCCGTCCAGCGGATCACGACCATCGGATCGATACTCACCCTGAAGGTGGTCAGGAACGGATAGCTGTTTGCGAGCGTGACCATCAGATTTGCCTCGTTGCAGTCCCGGCCAAGAAGGCGGGGAAGGCGGGATCGGTCGTTGGCCCGTAACGCTACGGCCGGCGCAGTAGGTGTGTCATCGGCCAAAAAGGCCGGTATGTCGCACCAGCGGCGGCCCGCCACGGGTTCGGGACCTCAGGCGAGTTGTAGAGCTGGGATCGTTACCGTGGCTGCTGTGGATTTGAGGCCGTGCTTCTCGATGATCTCGACCGCTTCGGATCGGCCGGGGACGCCGAGCTTGTCGTAGATCGACGCCACGTGGGTCTTGACGGTGGGGCGTGAGAGGTAGAGCCGATCAGCAATCTCCTGCAACGAGAGATGTGTAGGGAGGAAGCTGAGAACCCGGAGTTCGGCCGGCGTGAGTCCGTAGTCCTGTCCTCGTCTGATCCGCTCTTCGAGACGCTCTAGTCGCGCGGGGAGCGTGCCGGCATCGGGATATGCCTGCAGTCCGTCGCCCGCGATCTGCGCGAATTCGAGCGCGCCGGCGGGGTCGCCGAGGTCGAGGCTGACCTCAGCGCAGCGCAGCGCGAGGTCGATGTCGGCCCACGGCGCCGCGCCGAGGTGCCGGCGCAGCCGCCGTACATGCTCGAGCTGGCGCGCGGCCTCGGTGTGGTCGCCGCGTTGCTGGTGAGCGAGCGCTCCCGCGGCGTAGGCGGCGGCGCTGCCGGCCGCCTCGTGGAGGTGTGCTTCCTCGACCAGCCAGGTGGCTTCCACCGCCCATCGCTGCAGGTCCCGCCGATCGCCCAGCTCCGCGGCTGCGAAGGCGAGATAGCCGAGACAGACGACCCGCACGTGCGCCAGCTCGGGGTGGTCGCGCAACAGCGCGAGCCCTTCACGCAGCACGGGGATCGCCTCCTGCGGCCGGCCCAGCAGAACCTGCGCCACTCCCATCGCGCGGCAAGCGCTGGCCAGCCATCGGGTGCCCGCCCGCTTCTCGGACGCGTACGCGCGCTCAGCGTCGTGCAGCATCCGGGGGATGCCGTCGGGGGCCAACATAGTTCGGAGGCTCGCGAGGGATGAGCGAAGCGATGACGCCCCGTCGGGGGATGGCTCGTCGAGCGGCCAGCGCTCCGCCGCGGCGATGAACCGCCTGGCCCGGGCCGCGTCACCACCGTAGAAGAACCCCCATGCGGCGGCAAGCGCCAGCCGGGGGTCTGAGTCGATCTCCTCGTCGGTGCAGCGCTCCAGCCACAGTCGCACGCTCTCGCTCTGCCCGCGCATCGCGAACTCGTCCCGATGAGCCAGGGCGATCCGGCCTGCCTGAGCGAGATCGCCGCCCTCGTACGCGTAAGTGAACGCCTCGCCGGGGGTTCCGTGCTGCTCGCACCAGCGTGCCGCCCGCCGCCGGTACAAGGCAAGCAACTCCGGGTGGCGACGACCCAGCTCCGCACGAAGGAGCGCTCTGAACAGATGGTGGTAGCGATACCACTCCCGGTCATCGTCGAGCGGCACGACAAACGCATTCGAACGCGCGAGGGCCTCGAGCGACGCCGCCGCGTCGGTTGTGCCGAGCACCGCATCGCACAGCGGCGCCGTCATCTGCTCGAGGACCGACGTCCCTAGCAGGAACCGCTTGAGACGCTCCGGCTGGCGCTCCAGTACCTCTTCGAGTAGGTAGTCGGCGATCTCGGTCTGGTCGCCCGACAGGCCGGCCGCTCTCGCCTCGGCATCCTCACGACCGCGCAGCGACAGCGCCGCCAGCACCACTCCCGCGGCCCACCCCTCGGTGCGCTCGCGCAGAACCTCGGCCGCCTCCTCCGACAACTCCAAGCCTCCACTCGCGGCAACCTCACGCGTCTCGTTCGCGTCAAAGGCGAGCAGCCTGGTCCCGATCTCGACCAGCTCTCCGCTGGCACGCAGACGACCCAGCGGCACCCCTGGATCGCTGCGCGTGATCAGCACCAGCTGAGAGCTGGATCGAACCCGGTCGACGAGAAACGCGAGAATCGCCCGACTCCTCTCGGCTGTTATCGCGTCCACGTCATCCAGCACCAGGACGAACGGGTCACGCACCTCGAGCTCGGTGGCCAGCAGAGGGAGGGCGACGTCATCGATTCTGGGCGCCTGTCGAGACAACTCTTCCAACAGCTCTCCGTCGACCGGGTCCGTGCGCTCGAGCGCAGCCGCGAGCCGCAACATCAGCACCACGGGGTCGTTGTCGGTGTGGGCGAGCGGCACCCAGCAGTCCGGCCTCTGATCGAGCTCACACCACTGTGCGACAAGCGTGGATTTCCCGTAACCGGCCGGCGAAGAAAGCAGCACCAGCCGGCTGTTCTGCGCGGCCAGCCGCAACGCGGCGAGTCGAGTTCGCGTCACCACCCCGCGCCGGATCTCCGGAGCTCGAAGCTCCGACTCCCGCAGCTGCGGCCCGGTCTCGGCCAGGACACCGCTACCCATCGCTCGGCCCCCCGCTCCAGGTCTCGTGCTCGGCGGTTTTGACGACGAACGCGCGTACGATCGTCGCCGCCCTCACGGGAGGGTGGGGTTCCGCGAAGATCTCCAACAGGTCCCTCCACATGATGCGACTCCGATCCGGTCCGGTTACGTCGCACTCCGCAAAGCCAGTCAGCCGCATCGGGAAGTGCCACGTCTCGGTGCCTAACAAGGACGACCCGGACGCTACCCGTGCGTCG
>Ga0335078_10008002_pt1 | contig 15705 bp, 13 predicted proteins | sample Lox_Sample_32_FD_206711 | JGI IMG/M metagenome (GOLD analysis project Ga0335078, IMG submission 206711) | Soil microbial communities from Loxahatchee National Wildlife Refuge, Florida, United States - Lox_Sample_3.2 | ecosystem: Environmental > Terrestrial > Soil > Wetlands | place: USA... | reverse complement strand
AGGAGTATGCATTGCGAGCATCCTTCGGTGCAGCACGTCACCGGTTGATCCAGCAGTTGCTCACGGAAAGCGGCATCCTCGCGCTCGCGGGGGGCGCCTTGGGCGTGCTCCTCACTTTCCTGGGCATTTGGCTCTTTCTACATTTTGCGGGTGACTTTCCGGAGTCAAGCAGCGTCGGCATTGACGGGCGTGTACTCCTGTTCACCCTGGCCATTTCTGTTCTTACGGCGATTCTATTCGGCCTTACCCCGGCAATTCAGGCTTCGCGTCCCGACTTGAATCTCGCGCTCCGCGAAAGCGAACGAGGTTCTACGAACATGTCGCGCCGCTTCGGTCGCAATATCCTGGTCATCTCGGAAGTCGCCCTGGCCATGATTCTCCTCGTCGGCGCAGGCCTTATGATCAATACCATTCTGCATGTGCAAAGGGTCGAGCCCGGCTTCGACCCGAAAGATGTCCTGACCATGCGAGTTCCACTTCCCGAAGGCGGCCGCTACCTGAAGAGAGAACCCGGCACTGATGTCGAAGATCCGCTCCCGAGCGTCCCCGCTTTTTACCAACAACTTCTCGAGAAATTAAACGCTCTGCCAGGCGTCCAATCCGCCGGCATCACAAGCTACCTCCCGATGCGCGGCTACGAAGACTTCAGTTTTTCGATTCTCGGCCATCCCGCTCCGCCTCCCGATCAAAGGCCCGACGCGGGATATGCGGAAGTCAGTCCCGGCCTGTTCACAACTCTCAGGATTCCCCTGAGGCAAGGCCGCTTGATTGACAATCACGATGGTGCGTCCTCTCCTTGGGTGATCGATGTAAACGAAGCTTTCGTGCGTCGCTATCTCCCCAATGAAAATCCTATCGGGCAACAAGTGCTCCTTCGTTACGATCCTTATCCGGTCGACGAAATCCATCCGCGCGAGATCGTCGGCGTCGTCGGGGACGTGAAATACAACGGGCTTGGCCATGTGGCCCCTCCCTTTGTCTACGCTTCTTACCTGCAACAGCCTTTGTCGTTTCCCGGCGGCACAGCCATCGGCCACATTCAGCAAGTGGTCCTTGTGAGGGCCGCTCCAGGCATGGCAGCGGCTGGCACCACCCTTGCGGAAGACATGCGGAAAGCCGTCGCGGCCATTGATCCCGATCAGCCTGTAACGAACGTCATGACGATGAAGCAAGTGCTGGCGGACTCGACCGGCTTGTGGCAGTTCTACATGCAACTCCTCGGAATCTTTGCGACCATGGCCGTATTGCTTGCGGCGGTTGGCATTTATGGCGTTATGTCCTATTCCGTGAACGAACGCACTCAGGAGATCGGCATCCGTGTCGCTCTCGGCGCTCTGCCGGAGGATGTCCTGCGCATGGTCGCGACACTTGGCCTCCGGCTCGCTTTGATCGGCGTTATCGTTGGAGCGATTTTTGCCCTCGGTCTCGCGCGCCTCATTTCCAGCTTTCTCTATGGCGTCAAGCCCAGCGATCCATTGACCTATTTTCTCGTAGCCGCGGGTTTGGTCGGGGTGGCGCTTCTGGCTTGTTATATTCCCGCGCGGCGCGCCAGCAAAGTGGATCCCATGGTTGCTCTGCGATACCAGTGAGAGTGTTCAGGCCGCTTCATCCATGAGGCGGCGGAGCAGGCGGATCTGGCCGGCGTGGTAAATGTCGTGGAACGCTACGCCATAGAGCAAATGCAGGATTTTTTTGTTAGGTGATTTTCTGAGCGCTTTCGCGGCCGCACTGCGCAAAGCGAGATGCTCTTTCTCCAGAATCTGCTTGTCTGCTCTCCACGCCGCTTCGGTGAGTTTGCCTTCTTCCGGGCGGGAGAAAAAATTGTGTTCCTTCAGGGCGAACGATGCACGCTTGCCGCCATCGAGTTTCCGCCGCGCGGCATATTTCCAATAGGCAGCATGCAAGGTCAATTCCCAGATGTTGTGCCTTCTTTCGCCCGGCCTCCACGCCGCCTGCTCCGCGGTCACGCCCGCCAGCGACTGTTTCAGGTTCGGGCCATGCCACGCTTTTTTCTGATAGCCCTCTTCAAGAATCACCAGCATCGTTTCCGCGGTGTTCATCTGTCCTCCAGCGGGATCGTGAGTTCCGCAAGCTTCGCGCCGCCGGTTTCTCCTGTCAATCGCTCCGGGCTCTTTTCTCCCTCGGGATCGCGGTTATGTCGCCCTGGTGCCTCGCGCACGCCCCGATTGCTTTCGCTGGTAGAGCCTTCGGTCCGCTGCTTCGAGCAGCTCTTGAGCGGTTCTGCCGTCCGACGGAAAGTGCGCTGCGCCGATGCTTGCGCTCAGAATCGGAGGCTCTGGATCTTTCCCGAGGCATGATTCGATGCGCTGCGCCACGTGCTCCGCCATGCCCGGGTCCGCTTCAAATAGGATCAAGGCAAACTCGTCCCCGCCGTACCTCGCCGCAAGGTCTGTGGACCGGCAATGCTGTGTCATTAATCTGGCCAGGCGTTTCAGCGCACGGTTGCCAGCTAAGTGGCCCAGGCAATCGTTGATCGTCTTCAGCCCGTCCAGATCCAGAAGCAACAATGCAAAGGGACGATGCGTGCGGCTGGCGCGCCGAATTTCGCGGTCCAGCGTATCGGCGAACACGCCGTAGTTCGCCAGGCCCGTCAAATGATCGTGCGTGGCCTGAAAGCGAATATCCTCCTCGGTTTTCTTGCGGTCCGTAATGTCCAGGCCGACGCCCATGCATCCGATAATCTCTCCTTCGCTCGACCGCAGCGGTCCAAGCTGAATGTCCAGCGCCTTGTTTCCTCTGCCGAATTCAAAGCGGGAAGCCACGCCGAGAAGCGCTTTGTGATGCTGTGCGATCGGCATGGCCGCGGCTTCTTCGCTGCGGAACAGATCAGAGACGGTGCGGCCAACCAGCTCACAGGGACGCAGGTCCGAAAAGGAAAGGCCGGTTCCCCAATGAGAAGTGATCTTCAAGTTTCTGTCGGTGGACCATACGAGCACCGGTGCCTGTTCCATGATCATGCGCATGAGTTGCTCGGCCGGGCCGCCGAAATCCTGGTGGTTCATTTCCCGGCCGCTCTCGAAGATCAGGATCATCTCGCCCCGGTCGTCGCGGACGACCTTTCTCCGCACGGACACGGAAATTTTCTTTCCGTCCTTTCGGAGGCGTTCCGCAGTGCCGTCCGGAGGAAGATCCCCGCACCTTGAGTTCTTGAGCAGCGAATCAAGCGCCGACAATTCGCAAAGTGGCATTAACAGGGAGAGGGAGCGACCCAAAACTTCGTTCTCCACAAAGCCGTAAAGCCGTTCCGCACCGCTGCTCCAACTGAGAATGGTGCCGGCAGGAGACAAACTGAGAGTGGCGTCTTCAGAGGACTCCAACAACGCTGCCAAGACGCGTTGCGGCTGCGCAATATCGAGCAATACGTATCCTGACGGACAGAAACGGGGGAGGCGTTTGCTGCGCTTGATTTTGAGACGCCGCCAGGAAAGGGGGCTGGAATGCGGCGCCAGTATGAAAGAGTTTTGCACTCTTTCTTAGGGAGAGTTTATCACGCTCCAAAGGCGAGGCAAGTACAAACGAAAAAGTTACGGAGTATTGGTAACGCCTGACCTGGAGGCTGGACGCCCGGATCAGCAGAAAACCGAAAAGGCTTAAGAGACAGAAAAGCTTCTGAATTATTGCAAGGATTTGGCGGCGTCGTTGAGAATCAGCGCGAGACGGACACCGGCCTGCGCGAGACGCAACTCTACTACCTCGGCGGCGGAATTCTGATACGGCTCGGCGACGACGATATGCAGCTTGAGCATCCGTCCGGCAATGTCGTTGTCATCGTGGCACGTGGGTGTTTTCACGGGAGTTTCCATCGCTATCGCGACAGGCAAAGAGCCATAAGCGACTTTGTTGGCGAGATCGTGGCTTTCCCAGGCCCAATCGTCCACGTGAATTCCGGCTTTCTCCCATCCGGCGAATTCCTTTGCGAAACGCTGGTCCAGATCGTCAGCATAACGCTGGGGATTACCGACTTCCATGTCGCGCTCGACGATTTCCGTGTCCCAGATGCCGTGAAGATTCGGCGAGTAGTCCTCCGCTTCGGGACGATGCATGTTGAGCCGGGGTTCGGAGTGAAAATACTGGAGCGGGACGCAATTGCCGCCGTGGTCGTCATTGTCCACACCATGCATGGGCTGATGCAGATCTCCGACAAAATGAATGATATAGCGGAGCGCATCGGCGCGCTTGGCGGGATCTGCGGTTTTGTCCTTGAGGATGGCAACCTGCTCGGTGATGGCTTCGGTGACGCAGCCTTGATTCCCGCAATAGGGGGCGAGAGGACCCTTGGTGGCTTGGCGGGGGATGTCAATGTAATGCCACGGGCCGTTTTTGCGCTGGCTGCGGACGTCATCAGGCCACGTCGAAGCGTCTGCCATCACGTCGTAGATGGCGTTGCCGCACCAGCGGCGGAGATTGGGGTCGATGGGATTGGATTTGAGAAGGTCATCTGCCATTTTCAGCGCTTCCGGAGTGAGATGCTTTTCGGCCAGATACGCGATGGTCTGATGGCCCTTGCAACCCCAGGCTTGGGCCGGAGGAGCAAGTACACCGAAGAACAAAACAGCAGAGACAAAGAGAAATCCGAGAAGAATACGAGGCAAGCGGGTCATAAGAACTCCTTGGGAAGAAGATGAGGATAACAGGAACGGCAATGAAGTGGCGAGCCGGGAATGTCCCCAGGTAGAGCGACCGTCCAGCGTCAATCCGTAATCATGTGCAGGGCGACGACGGCAAGAATGCCGCCGGCCGTCAACGTGGCGCCGACGATGAGCAGAATCGCGACGTGTGCGCGGACGGCCGCGAGAGTGTCCCGCGCATCTTTTCGAACGCCGGCATCGTTTCGCCAGGTGTGCAGAATCATCGCGGCACCGACGACAAACGCTATAAAGGGAAGCGCGATAAGGAAGATATCGAGAGCCAGGAAGGTATGGGCCGCGGACCAATCCACCAGGCGGCGGGCGGTTCGCGCGGGTTCATAAGGCGCCGGCTGAATGTTGCGCACGAAGAGCGCGGCCATAAACAAAGAAGCCGGGAGGACAAGGAACAGCTCGGCGCATGCAAGAGTCCGTTTGAAGAGCATGATGTGACTTTATATTGTAAAGTACATTGCGTGTCAACGGATATTTCCCCCAGTACCTCGTTTGCAGTGTAATTCCGGGACGCCTTTGACCATACTTCCAGGGAGGTATGGGTTGTGCGCCCTTCTGTTGAAGTTGGGAAGCAGTAGTTTCGGCAAGATCGCGCGAAAGCCCATTTTCTTACGATGCTGGCGATTCGAGACAACCTGGCGCAATGCTGGAGTGCCCTGCGGGCACACAAACTGCGCACGTCGTTGACGATGCTGGGGTTGACGATGGGCGTGGCGACGCTGATCACGGTAATGACCATTGTGCAAGGCGCAAATCTATACGTGGAAAACAAAATCGCAAATTTGGGGACCGACGTGTTCCAGATTGCGCGCACTCCCTTTGCAGTGACGGACTTCGACGTGATCATCAAAGCGCTGAAGTACAAAAAGATCGAGATGGACGATATGGAAGCGGTGGCGGGGCGCTGCCCGGCATGCGGGGTGGTGGGAGCGACCGCAACGACGGGAGTGAAAGTGCGGTCGGGCGACAAAGAAGTGACGGACGTCAACCTCTATGGCGAAACGCCGAACATGGCGGACATTGACACGCGAGCCGTTGAGCTGGGGCGGTACTTTATCGAAGCCGAATCGGAACACCGCTCAGGCGTGTGCCTGATCGGAGACACCATCGTGCAGCGCCTTTTTCCGGGAATGGATCCACTGGGGCGAACGATCCGCGTGGACGAAAACGAGTGCATGGTGATCGGAGTGATGGAGAAGATCGGGAGCGTACTGGGGCAGGACCAGGACAACTTCGTGATTGTGCCACTCACGGTGTATTTGAAGATGGAAGGGGCGCAATCGAGCCTGACAATCAATGTGAAGACCAACAGCCAGAACTTCCAGAAGGCGCAGGACGAAGCCCGGCAAATCTTGCGGGCGAGGCGGCATCGCAACGCCACGATGGAGGACGATTTCTTCATTGGAACGAAGGACAGCTACATGGCGCTCTGGAAGAGCATCAGCACCGCGTTTTTCGGGGTGTTCATTCTGGTGAGCGCAATTTCCGTGATTATCGGCGGGATCGTGATCATGAACGTGATGCTAATGAGCGTGACGCTGCGGAGGAGGGAGATCGGAGTGCGGAGGGCGGTGGGAGCGACGAAGCGCGACATTTTGGGCCAGTTCATGGTGGAGAGTGTGCTGCAGTGCATTGCCGGGGGAATGGCGGGAATCGCAATCGGATTTCTCGTGGCGCTGCTGTTGAGAACCTTCACGCCCTTTCCCGCCGCGGTGGAAACTTCGGTGGCCATTCTGGGAGTGCTGCTGAGTTCGGCAGTGGGGCTGTTTTTCGGGATTTATCCGGCGACGCGGGCATCGCGGGTGGACCCGATCGTGGCGTTGAGATCTGAATAATGGCGATGACGCTGGCGCAGACTCGGGAGAACTTCCTGGCGGCTATGGAGACGCTGCGGACGGCGAAGGTGCGAACGGCGCTGACCGTGCTGGGGATCGTGATCGGAGTGTCGTCTGTGATCGCCATGGCGTCCATCATCCAGGGACTGAACAAATTCGTGCAGGGCCGGGTGGAATCCATGGGTTCACGGACCTTTTTCCTGCTGCGATTTCCTCCGGGGACGGACCCAGCGCATTGGCCGGCAAAGATTCGGATGAGGAAGTATTTTGACTACGATTATGCGCCGTACATCCGCGAAGCGTCACCGGATGTGCAAATCGTGACGACCTTCGGGACGCGGGGGTTCTTCCTGGGAGAGTCGGACCTGATCACGTACGGGAACAAGAGCGTGGAAAAGGTGATCATTCGCGGCGTGGAACCGGAGTACGCCGACGCCATCCCGCTGTTCTCCATTGACAAGGGGCGGTTCATTACGGAGTTTGACGAGCAGCATGCGAGGGCCGTGGTCGTGCTGGGAGCGGCGATCAGCGAATCGCTGTTTCCCAACACGGACCCGATTGGAAAGACGGTGCGGCTGAATGGATGGACGTACGAGGTGATCGGTGTGTTCGAACACGATCAGGGGCTGTTTCTGGGGCCTGGCGTGGATATATTCGCGGTGATCCCGCTGAGCAATTTCCGCAAGTGCTATCCGGATTCCAAGGAATTGATGATGGCATTCACGATTCCCCAGGACGTGAACGTGGATACAGCGCAAGGCGAAGTGATCCAGGCCATGCGGCGCCTGAGGCGGCTGCCCGCGGGAGCTGAGAACGATTTCGAGTTGACCTCGCCGGACTTTTTGAGCAATTTATGGAATCAATTGACCGGTGCTCTGGTGATTCTGACAACAGTGATCAGCTCGATTGGATTGCTCGTGGGCGGGATCGGGGTGATGAATATCATGCTGATCTCCGTGACGGAGCGAACGCAAGAGATCGGAGTGCGAAAAGCCATTGGGGCGCGGCGATCGGACATTCGGTTGCAATTCCTGCTGGAGGCGGTGGTGCTGACACTTGTGGGTGGAACAATGGGGATTTTGGGGGGCGCCGTGATTTCGCTCCTCGTGCGGACGCTGGTACCCTCCGTGCCAGCCACGCTGTCCTACCTTTGGGTGACGATTGGATTTGTAATTTCCGTAGCGGTGGGTTTGTTTTTTGGCTATTACCCCGCGAAAGTCGCGGCGAACCTCGATCCCATCACTTGCCTGCGATATGAGTGAGTACGCCGCATTTCGCCACCAAAGCTAATCCAACGTCATTCCGCTGAAGACCGTGTCGCGAAGTGCAGGAGATTGTTCGAGCTCCCGTCCATTTTTCCGGCGAAATACAACGCGACGATCGCCACCAGAATGAACATGCCAAGCATCTGCATAAGATTTCAGGCGCTGAGCCAGCGCGCGACGGGCTTCCAGGACTCGGTGTGGTCGCACACCACGCGCAGGGAAGCCGTAATCGGGATCGCCAGAAGCAGTCCCATGCCCCCCCAAACCCAGCCCCAGAAGAGGAGCGATATGGTGATGGCGACTGCGTTGAGCTGCACCCGGCGGCCCACAAGATGGGGGGCCACGAAATTCTGTGCGAGCACGTGGATGCCGGTCAGCACCGCCGCAATCACGACTAAAATGCTCGCGTTGTTCCATTTGGCAAGCGCTAGCAGGAACGCCGGAAACCAGGCCAGAACCGCACCGATGTACGGAACCATGTTCAAAGTGCCGGAGGCTAAGCCGGTGAGCACGGGATAATCCAGCCCCAGGATCCAGAAGAATAGACTGCTGATCGCGATCACCAACAGGGTTACTACGGTCATCCCCAGCAAATAATCGCGCAAAACGCCGCGTAGATCGTCCAGCGTTTCCTTCACCTGTGTTCGGCGGGAGGCGGGAAATAACTGCAAGGTGGCGTGCCAGGACTGGCGTTTGCCGGCAAGCATGAAGAAAACCAGGAAAGGAAGAAAGGTGACTTCAAGGAACAAGGCATAGAGCGAACCGATGCCTCGAAGGATCAATGCGCGCTCGAATCCCGCGTCCCGCACAGTTTCAATCGGCGGCGGAACATTTGGCGCGCCGGGCGGATTGCCGGTCACGCGGTTTTCGATACCGCTGAGCTTTGTCTCCATCGAGTCAACGGCCTTCTTCAGGACTTCGCTGTATCTGGGCCAATTGGAGGCAAACTCTGCCGTGCGCGCCCACAGAGAATAGCCCAGACCCCCCAGCAGCGCGGCCAAAAGGAGCACGCTCACGAGCGCGCCAATAGTGCGAGGAACACGCATGCGCTCCAAAAGCTCGACGATGGGATCGAGGCAATAGGCGAGCAAAATGGAAAGCAGAAGAGTGATGACCACGCCCTGGGCGTAGTAGCAAAAGAGCAAAATAATGGCGGCGGCGATCACGCGCATGCTGAAGGTCGAAGCCTTCAGCCGCACGTACTCGCGTCTCTCGGGCGCCTCGGTCAAGGGTACAGGGATCTCCGTTCCTCACACGTTAGCACAGATGCGGCGGAGCGCCGCGCATGTGTTTCCGGCCTCGAACAAGAGCGAGGCTTCGCAAGCGGGGCACTCCGGGCCGTGTGCTAAGATTTTTCTAAGCTCTGGATGCATCGGAATCCGCGCGAAAACTTATGGCGAAAGCACTGTTTGGGACGGATGGGATTCGCGGAGTTCCGGGGACGCCTCCGCTGGACGATGCGACCCTGTTTGCCACAGGTCTGGCCGTGGCCGCCTATCTGCATCGCGGCCATGCCGCCCCTCACGCAATGATCGGTCTGGACACGCGCGAATCCGGCGAACACCTTGCGAGCGTCCTGGCGGCGGGTCTCGAGAAGGGCGGCGCGCAGGTCAGCTTTGCAGGTGTGCTGACGACCCCCGGTGTGGCTTGCCTCGTGCGCCAAAACGATTATCACGTCGGAGTGGTCATCTCTGCATCGCACAACCCTTACCACGACAATGGCGTCAAGCTGTTCTCCCACGCTGGAATGAAGTTTCCGGACGCGGTGGAAGAGGAGATCGAGGGGGACATTTTAAAGCACGCGCCGGGGTCTGCGCCTGGCGCGCTGCCTCAATTGGCGGCGGACGAATCCTTGCATGCGGAATATCTGGAGTTTCTTCGCGGCCGGTTGATTCCGGGGGCGAATTTGACGGGCATGAGGATCGTGCTGGACTGTGCGAATGGCGCGGCATACCGGCTAGGTCCGGAACTTTTTGGGTCTTTGGGCTGCGACGTGGTGGCGATTGGCGTAGCCCCCGATGGACGCAACATCAATCATGGATGCGGCTCACTCCACCTGGAGTGCTTACAAAAGCGTGTCGTAGCGGAACGTGCCGCGTTCGGCGTCGCCTTTGACGGCGATGCTGATCGTGCCCTTTTCGTTTCCAATGGCGGAAGCATCGTAAACGGTGACGCAGTCATGCTGGCTGCTGCGAGATACCTGAACTCACAGGGGAAGCTCCCGGGAAACAGGGTTGTAGCCACCACCATGTCCAACCTGGGCTTGGAACGCGCCCTGATTCGCGAGGGGATGATTCTCGTGCGGGCCAACGTAGGTGATCGCTACGTACTGGAAGAAATGCTGAAGAGCGGAAGCACTCTCGGCGGAGAACAGTCCGGCCACATCATCTTCCTGGACGATTCCCCGGCAGGCGACGGTCTGCTCACGGCCGTGAAGATCGCTTCACTCGTGGCGATCAGGGGAAGCCTGGAAGCATTGATCGCCGGAATGAAGGACTATCCGCAGACGATCCTGAACGTAAAAGTGAAAGTCAAGCCACCGCTCGAGCGGATTCCAGAAGTGGCTCGCGCGCTGAAGGAAGCTCAATCCGCGCTCGGAGACAACGGCCGCATCGTATTGCGCTATTCCGGGACGGAACCTCTCGTGCGCGTCATGGTAGAAGCCGAAAGCGATTCTGATGTGCTGCGGTTTAGCGAGTCCATCGCGGCTGCCGTCCGCGCTTCGATTGGCGTCTAGCAGACCTCAATTCTCTCCCCGGCAGTAACCAGGAGCCAAAGCAACCTTTTGCGTCAGCATCTCCCAAAGATTGGATGCCCGCAATGTTAACTCTGTGGGATTCTGTAGGTCCCTGCCCCTTCCTTCGCCCAAAGGAGGTGGGATTCATCCACTAAGTTGTTATTTTATATTGAGTTACAATTTTCAAGGCCCCACTGGGCACGCTGGAATTCCACTTGCTCTCTACACCCGCAACACAATGAGATTGGCTTCCCGGGGTGGCCGGAACTCAACCTCGACTGAGTCCTGGTTATGGGGGGTCGATTAATAAAGGGGGCTTGCACCAGCCCCCTTTTTGTTTGGCCAGGCATCAGTGGTTTGGAACGCATGCACAGCCGAGTGGCTCATTACTCTGCATTCTCGCGGGTGAGTCATCGAAGTGGTTTTGATAGGGCGGGCTTCGGTCCGCCCTATTTTTTTCGTGAGAGCGTAATCCGCAAAAAAAGTGAGCCGCCGGTGGGGGTCCCGGCGGCTCGGGCGTGGGGATGGAGGGCTCTTCTGAAGTTCGAAGAAGAAGCAACGATCACTAACAGGGCCAATTGTCACAGCGAGGCCACCCAGCGTCGATAGTTCAGTCGGCCCACTCCCTGGAGTACTCTCGCAGACGAGGATCAGTACCTGAGTACTGTTACCAGCAGAAAATAAAGGCCTCAACCAGTACGGCCGATAGGGCCATTAGCTGCCATCGAATGCGCGGCCCTCCCATGAATGGTCTACGCCGCAGCGGCCGGATTCGAAAAGACGTGCCCATCGTATTGCTTGGCACGGACGCTACAGGAAGAGTCTTCTCGGAGGAGACGCGCACGGTTGTTCTGAGCCGCCACGGCGCGGGGATCGTTTCTTCTAAGACTTTCGCTCCGGAAGAGGTTCTCACGTTGCGGTTCTCCGATTCGAGCCGCGAAGCCGACGTTCGTCTTGTCGGTCGCATTGGAGACACACCAAAAGGGTTCATTTACGGCGTGGAATTTCTCGATCCTTCCATCAACCACTGGGGCCTGGAGTTTCCCCCGCCGGAGGATTATTCGGAGGTACCCAGGGGCATATCGCTGCAGTGTACGATTTGCCATCTGCGAAGAGTCGTAGAGCAGAGCGAAATCGAAGCGGATGTCTTTCTGGCGACGGGCAGTGTCTTTCGGCCCTGCGAACAGTGCGGGCAGGCCACGGCATGGCGCAAATGGATACCGGCCCTCGCTGCGGCACAAGGCGTGTCGCCTCCCGGCGCAACGCTCTCTCTCCCCTCTGCTGCCACGGCCACACCTGCCTTGCAAACCGGAGTGCTTCCGAACGCGATGCTTAATGCTTCCCCAAAGGCGACAACCGTTCTGGAAAGGTTGCAACCAGGCTCTTCTCCCATGCTTTCGCCACCGGCTCCCACCAAGAGACAGAACCGCCGGAAACACGTCCGAACCAGAGTCTCCTTCACGGCTTGTATCCGCTTCCCGCTTATGGGTGACGAACTGGTGGAATGCGAAAATGTGTCAAAAGGCGGGCTGTGCTTTCTCAGCAAAAAGCGTTATCCGGAAGAGGCGCTCGTTGAAATCGCTGCGCCCTACGAGCCCGGCACGCCAGGGATCTTTGTTCGCGCCCAGATCAAACGGATCGAGCAGGTCCATGAAACTGGACTTTTTCGCTATGGCGCGGCCTATGGCCAGTCATGAGTCAAGCCGAAGCGGGCCGACCTTCCCGCCTCTTCGCATTCCATTCTTTCGAAATGGACTTTTACCATTCGAATGCTCTCTTGGGCTTCCAGGTCCTCGAAGGCATGCGCTGTCCTTGCCCGCCCCGCATTGCGCTACACTATTACGGTCGAGGGAAAGATGATTGGCAATCTTGTCCAAATCGTTCTCATGGTCGTGAGTATCATGTTGCCCGCCGTCGCGCCCGCTTCTGCTCCTCGGCAGGACCATACGAAGCCCACCATCCTGCGTTTCGTAAAGAACCCCGATTTAGCACCTCCCTTTACCATCAAGGATTTGAACGGCAATCCGCTGTCGTTAAGCGACGCCAAGGGAAAAGTTGTCCTTTTGAATTTTTGGGCAACCTGGTGCGGTCCCTGCCGGGCGGAGATCCCCGATCTGATCGAACTGCAGAAGGAATACAAAGATCAGCTCGAGATCATCGGTCTGGCAACGCAGGAAGACGATGCGGAGGAAGTAAGGAAGTTTGTAGCCGAAAGCGGCATCAATTATCGCGTGGCTATGGCTCCGGACGAAGTTACCGAAAAGTTCGGTGGTATAGCAGCGCTGCCGACTTCCTTCGTGATTGATCCGCAAGGACGCGTGGTGCAGAAGCATGTCGGGCTAAACGATCCCTCTCTCTACGAGCTGGAAGTCCGTTCTCTTCTGGGCGAACCTGTGAATGCCACGGTGGAATACTTCGAAGACACCGGTCAGGTCTTTCTGGTGAATGCCGACCGGGCTACGGAACTCCCGGGAGTGGACATGAGCAAACTCTCGCCCGAGCAGAAGAAAGCCGCATTGCGCAGGTTCAATTCCGAAAGGTGCACCTGCGGTTGCGGCATGACGCTGGCGCAATGCCGCATCAACGATTCCGATTGCGGCGTGAGCAAGGCATTGACGGAGAAAATTGTCTCAGAAATCCGCAACGGAAACACAAAAGCAATGCCCTCGCCGGTGAAAACCGAAGCGGGGGGATCAAAGATATGACAGGCCTAGAAAGTTGTCGCGCTGGCTGGGCAGGCTGAATCGAATTTGCTCTGCGGGGCATAGTGCAAGGTGCCGGTAGTGTCTTCTTTTGGCGAATTCGTGCCCACGAGATAACCTTTAGGGCTCCCGTCGGGGCGGAAGGACATCGCCATGTTGCCTTTGTCGTCGAGAAAAAGTTCTTGCCCTTTCCAGGTGCCGATCAAATCCAGCTTGATCACCGGTTTGCTGTTTTTCTGAGAAAACAGCAGGAGCTGCATTCTCTTGCCATCCGTGTCGAGCCAGGCGTGCTGCAGGTAACCGTAAACGGTGAAGTTAAAGCGCTGCCCGTTCGGTGTGCACAGAATGCTTTTGCCCCGGAGATTTGCCCGGCGGTAACCGGATCCGTGTGGATCAAACCAGATTTCCAGGTACAGCGGATAGCGAGCACCGGTCGTGGACTGCAGAGTACCGGCGCCGTGCCACATCAGCGCGGGTGTCCACCGGTCGCCCATATGCAGAGCCCAGGGGTTGAGAAGCAAAAAGATCACGATGACGCCCGCAAGAACCACACTAAGATTTCCGAAACAACCCAGCTTCTTTCGAGCAGGGCTGGTTCGAGGCCCGAGCGGAGCAGTTGGATTGGTTGCCATGAGCCTGGTTTGCGTCCTGCGCGTCGCACATTACCACAGCACGGTCGTGACGGAGGCGAGGGCGTGCAGGCAAAAGTCACCGCCGGGGGCCGCTGCTCTTCCCTATGAACACGAAAACGCTTTTCTTTGTGCTGTTGATTCTTTCCGCGAGCGGGTTTGTCTCGCCGCCTCTGGCTCTTGCGTTGGGGATCGTATTCGGACTGATGTTCGCGCATCCCTACCATACTGATGGACGAGCCCTCTCGAAATTTCTGCTGCAGGCTTCCGTGGTGGCGCTCGGGTTTGGAATGAATCTTCAACAGGTACTCAGTGTCGGCCGCAGCGGATTCCTTTACACGGCACTGGGAATCAGCTTCGCCATGCTTACTGGGATTGCGCTCGGGAAGCTTTTTCAAGTGCGCGGCGCGACTTCCTACCTGATCGCAACGGGCACGGCAATCTGTGGCGGCAGCGCCATAGCAGCCATCGGACCTATTCTGCACGCTGACGAAGAAGAAATGGCCGTTTCCCTTGGCGCAGTTTTCATCCTCAACTCCATTGCCCTGCTTATTTTTCCTCCCATCGGTTTTTATTTGCATATAACCCAGGTCCAGTTCGGACTCTGGGCCGCTCTGGCCATTCACGACACAAGTTCTGTGGTGGGAGCCGCGGCGCGCTATGGCGCGGAAGCCCTGGTCATCGCCACGACGGTAAAGCTCGCACGGGCCCTGTGGATCGTGCCCCTTTCTTTGGCTACCGCGGCAGTGAAACACAGCCGGGCCAAGATTCAAATTCCCTGGTTCATTTTCCTCTTCTGCCTTGCGGCAGTGGTCAATACCTACGGGCCGCAAGACGCCCACTTGTCGCAATCCCTTTTTCGGCTTGGCCAGTTGGGTTTGACCGCTACTCTTTTTCTGATTGGAACTGGAATTTCGCGCGAAACGCTCGCACGGGTGGGCTGGCGTCCTCTGATCCAGGGCGTGCTGCTCTGGCTGCTTGTGGGGCTCACCTCGCTCTATTTCATCCATAGCGGCTGGATACGGCTATAGGTTCGATCACACGAAAAAGAACACCATTGCACAGATAAAACCGTGCGTCCAGGTTGCGAAGCCGGCTTGCAGCAGCCGGCGAAACCGAACTACACTCACGACCGGGCTAAGGGCGCGTCTTACGCAGGACGAGGGGGTCGAGAGACATGAACAGGCGAGTGGGGATCTTGTTGGGAGCCTTGGTTCTGGCCGGTGTGCTGACCGTGCGCGGTGCCTTTTCCAAATCGGCTCCCCGGTTCGATCACAAGGCGGTCAATCTCCCGGATAAAACAGTGCAGGCGCCGTTTAGTGACGCAATTCTCTCCGGCAAAACGCTCTATCTTGCGGGCCGCATCGGGTTGGATCCGAAAACCGGCAAAGTTCCAGAAAAAGTCGAGGACGAAGTCAAAATCATACTTGATGGCGACAAAGCCGTGCTGGCTCAAGCGGGGATGACGATGGACGACGTCGTCTACGTCCAGGTCTACTGCTCCGACCTGTCTCTCTATGACAAGTTCAACGACGTTTACCGGACCTACTTTTCCAAGGATTTTCCAGCTCGGGCGTTCATCGGCGCTGGTTCCCTGCTGCGCGGAGCCCACTTCGAACTCCAAGCCATTGCGGTGAAAAAGTAGTTCCGTATTGGCAAGATTTCGCCTCCTGACACGGCGCTGGCCTAGACCGGCCCAGAACCTCGGGAGCGAGACCTCCCTCAGTCATCAGAAACACCCTTCTGGAGCTGCGATATGACAATATATGGTCTATTTAATAATGCCCACATATGGGCATATGTTATCATGTCGGCTCCTATTAGATGTTTGTCTCAGGATCACGAAGCATAAGTTATTGAAATAAAGTTAGATACA
>Ga0335078_10008001_pt1 | contig 15706 bp, 14 predicted proteins | sample Lox_Sample_32_FD_206711 | JGI IMG/M metagenome (GOLD analysis project Ga0335078, IMG submission 206711) | Soil microbial communities from Loxahatchee National Wildlife Refuge, Florida, United States - Lox_Sample_3.2 | ecosystem: Environmental > Terrestrial > Soil > Wetlands | place: USA... | reverse complement strand
TGGCCACACTCCAGGCGTTCATCTTTGCGACCCTGGCGGCGATCTACATCGCCGGCGCTGCCACTCACCACTAACACGACAAGGAGCCCCTGATGTTTCTTATGCACGTCATTCCAATCGCGGCCTCCGGGATCACGGCCGGCTTCGGGATCGCGGTCGGTGGCGGTCTCGGCGCGGTCGGCGCCGGCGTGGGCATCGGCATCATCTTCGGCAAGGTGATCGAGGCGGTCACGCGCCAGCCCGAGATGCGCGACGAGATCACCAGCATCCAGTGGCTGGGATTCGCACTCACCGAGGCGGTGTTCTTTTACGGCCTGGTCGCCGGTCTGCTCTCTTACGTCCTCAAGTAGATGGCCGCCGTCTCGCATCTCCCCGTCGCTTCCTCGAGCGGCTCTTTCCTGATCACACCCAACGTCGGGCTGATGATCTGGACGCTGTTGCTGTTCGGCATCTCGATGTGGATCCTGTGGAAGCTCGCCTTTCCGAGGATCTCCGAGGCCCTCGACCGCCGTCAGCACGCGATCGAGGACTCGATCGATCACGCCGAACGCGTTCGCAACGAGGCCGACGACCTGCTCGCCGAGTACCGCGAGCGGCTTCGGCAGGCCCGGACTCAGGCCGAGGAGATCCTCGACCGCGCGCGCCAGACCGGCGAGATCACCGAGCGCAATGCGCAAGCGCAGGCCGAAAAGCGGCGCGAGCAGCTGATGGAGCAGACTCGCCGCGAGATCGAGGCCGAGACGCGCCGCGCGATCCAGGAGATCCGCCGCGAGGTGGCCGACCTGACGGTGATGGCGACCGAGAAGGTCACGCGCAAGGTCCTCGACGAGCAGGATCAGCGGCGGCTCGTCGAAGAGGCGCTGTCGGAACTCGACTTCAGCGCGCTCGCGCCCTCGGAGGACGGTCACTAGCGATGACCCGTCGCGGGGGTAGCCAGTAGTGGAAGAGATCGCCCAGGTCTACGCTCGGGCGCTGTTCGAGGTGGCCAAGGAGCGCGGCCTCCTCGACGAGCTGCGCGACGATCTGAACGAGTTCGCGCAGGCGCTTTCGGACACGCGCCAGCTCGCCGTGTTCTTCTTCTCGCCGTACTTCTCGACCGAGGAGAAGAAGGATGGCCTGAAGCGGGTGGTCACCGGGGCCGAGCCCGTGTTCATGAACTTCCTGGAGGCGCTGATCGAGCGCCACCGGATGCCGGCGATCTTCCGGATCCGGGACGACTACCAGGCGCTCTGGGAGGATGAGCGCCATCTGCTGCCGGTCGAGGTCACGAGCGCGATCAAGCTCGACCAGGCGACGATCACCGAAATCGGCAACCGGATCGGGGAGCAGACCAAGCGCACGGTCGAGCTGTCCAGCAAGGTCGATCCGGACATCCTCGGCGGGATCGTGCTGCGGGTCGGCAACGTGATCCTCGACGCCTCGATCCGCGCCCGGCTGGAACAACTTCGCAAGCAAGTCGCGCGGGCCTAGGTACGCTCGCCCGCCAAGGAGTCATGAATGCAGATCAACCCTGACGAGATCACCTCAATCCTCAAGAGCCGGATCGAAGGCCTCGACGCCGCCAGCGCCGACCTCACCGAAGTGGGCACGGTGCTTTCCGTCGCCGACGGCATCTGCCGGATCCACGGGCTCGAGAACTGCATGTCGTTCGAGATGCTCGAGCTGCCGCACGACGTGACCGGGCTGGCGCTGAATCTCGAGTCCGACAACGTCGGCGCCGTGCTGTTCGGGGAGTGGGAGAAGATCGTCGAAGGCGACACCGTCAAGCGGACCAAGCGCCTGCTCGAGATCCCGGTCGGCGAGGAGCTGCTCGGGCGGATCGTCGACCCGCTCGGCAACCCGCTCGACGGCAAGGGCGAGATCAACACCACCGAGACGCGACCGTCCGAGTTCAAGGCCCCCGGCGTGGTCCAGCGCCAGCCGGTCAAGGAGCCGATGCTCACTGGGCTCAAGGCGATCGACTCGATGATCCCGATCGGCCGTGGGCAGCGGGAGCTCATCATCGGCGACCGCCAGACGGGCAAGACCGCCATCGCGGTCGACGCAATCATCAACAACCGCGACCGCGATCTGATGTGCATCTACGTCGCCATCGGGCAGCGCAAGTCGACGGTGGTCGGCCTCGCCAAGACGCTCGAGGACGCCGGGGCGCTCGACAACACGATCATCGTCATGGCCGCCGCCGACGAGGCCGCGCCAATCAAGTTCCTCGCCCCGTACGCGGGCTGCGCGATGGGCGAGCACTTCCTCTACAACGGCAAGGCGGCGCTCGTCGTCTACGACGACCTCTCCAAGCACGCCGTCGCCTATCGCCAGATGTCGCTGCTGCTGCGGCGGCCGCCGGGCCGCGAGGCCTATCCGGGCGACGTCTTCTACCTGCACTCGCGACTGCTCGAGCGCGCCGTCAAGCTGAACGACGATCTCGGCGCAGGCTCGCTGACCGCGCTCCCGGTGATCGAGACCCAGGCCGGCGACGTGTCGGCGTACGTGCCCACCAACGTGATCTCGATCACCGACGGTCAGATCTACCTGGAGCCTGGCCTGTTCAACTCGGGCGTGCGGCCGGCGATCAACGTTGGCATCTCGGTCTCGCGCGTCGGCGGCAACGCCCAGATCACCCCGATGCGCAAGGTCGCCGGGCGGCTCAAGCTCGAGCTTTCCCAGTACCGCGAGCTCGAGGCGTTCTCGCAGTTCGGCTCCGAGCTCGACCCGGCCACGCAGCGGACGCTGGCCCGCGGCGAGCGGCTCGTGAAGACGCTCAACCAGCCCGAACGCCGTCCGCTGCCGGTCGAGGACCAGGTGATCCAGGTGTACGCCGCCACCAATGGGTACCTGGACCGGATCGTGGTCGAGAAGGTCGACCGGTTCCTCGCCGAGCTCACCGAATCGGTGCGGGCCAACAACGGCGAACTGCTGGGGAAGATCGCCGACGGCGACTGGAGCGACGACACCCAGCAGGCCGTCGAACGGGCGGTCTCGAAGTTCGCCGAGGACTTCGGCTTCGACCTCGACGAAGAGGGCCATCCGATCGATGAGGGCGAGGCCAGGGCGGCGTAGGCCGCCGAATCCGGAGTCGATCGATGCCTTCGCAGCGAGACGTCAAGAACCGCATCGGCGCGGTTAAGAACATCCAGAAGATCGCTCGAGCGCTCGAGCTGGTCGCCGCCGCCCGCCTGCGGCGCGCCGAGCAGCGGATCGAGGCCCTGCGCCCGTATGCGGACGCGATCCGGCGCATGACGCGCCAGGCGGCCGAGGCGGCGGGCAACGTCCCGCAGCTGCCGATCCTCCAGGAGCACGATCAGATCAACCGCGTCGGCTTGCTGCTGATCGCCGGCGACCGCGGCCTGGCCGGCGCGTTCAACTCGAACATCGTCCGCGCGGGCGTGGCAGCGGGTCGCGAGCACGAGGCGGACGGGCACAGGCCCGTGTACTTCTCCTCCGGCCGCCGCCCGACCACGTCGCTGACGTTCCGCGGGCTCGAGCCGGCGGAGAGCTTCACCGGCTTCACCGATCGTCCCTCGTACGCCGACGCCCGGCGGATCGCGGACCGGCTGATGGCGGCCTACGTCGACAACGAGGTCGACAAGGTCGAGATCTTCTACAACGGCTACATCTCGCCGGTATCCCAGGAGGTGCGACGGGAGACGCTGTTGCCGCTCCAGCAGGCCACCCTGCTCGACGACGAGCCGGAACCCGAGCGTGAAACGCGTCCGCCGGGGGGCAAATCGGAGCCCCATGCGCTCGTGGACTACGAGCCCGATCCGGAGGAGATCCTCAAGCGCCTCGTGCCCGACTACGTCGAGATCTCGATCTTCCGGGCGCTGCTCGAGTCGACTGCGTCGGAGCACGGCGCGCGGATGACCGCGATGCACAACGCGTCGGACAACGCCAGCGAGTTGATCAAGAACCTCACCCTCGAAATGAACCGAGCCCGTCAGGCCGAGATCACCCAGGAGATCTTGGAAGTCGTGGCGGGAGCCGAAGGGCTGTCCGGGTAGACCTACACTGGAGAAGCTATGTCAGTAGCAGAAGAACAGCGCAGCGAAGCCTCGGAGGGCGAGCCCGGCAAGAGGAACACCGGCCGGATCGAGGAGGTCCAGGGCGTCGTGATCGAGGCCGTCTTCCCCGTGAGGCTGCCCGAGATCAACCACGCCATCGCCATCCGCCGGCCGGACGTGGTCAAGGAAGAGGAGGCGATCGACATCGCGGCCCAGGAGGAGAGCTACCTGATCTGCGAGGTCCAGCAGCACCTCGGCGACGACCGCGTACGCGCGGTCGCGATGGACACCACCGACGGACTCGCGCGCGGCGTCGAGGTGATCGACACCGGCGCCCCGATCACCGTGCCGGTCGGCGACATCACGCTCGGACGGATCTTCAACCTGCTCGGCGACCCGATCGACCTCGGCGAGCCCCTGCCAGACGACATCCCGCGGTGGCCGATCCACCGTGACGCGCCGACGGTGGAGGCGCTGACGCCGACGACCGAGATGTTCGAGACCGGCATCAAGGTCATCGACCTGCTCGCCCCCTACGCCAAGGGCGGCAAGGTCGGCCTGTTCGGCGGTGCCGGCGTCGGCAAGACCGTGATCATCCAGGAGCTGATCCGCAACCTGGCGGAGGAGCACGAGGGACTGTCGGCGTTCTGCGGCGTGGGCGAGCGCTCGCGCGAGGGCAACGATCTGTGGCTCGAGATGAAGGAATCGGGCGTGCTCGAGAAGACCATGCTCGTGTTCGGCCAGATGAACGAGCCACCGGGCGCCCGCATGCGCGTCGCGCTGTCCGGTCTGACCATGGCCGAGTACTTCCGCGACGAAGAGCACCAGGACGTGCTCCTGTTCATCGACAACATCTTCCGGTTCGTCCAGGCGGGCTCCGAGGTGTCGGCGCTGCTCGGCCGCATGCCGTCGCAGGTGGGCTACCAGCCGACGCTCGAGTCCGAGATGGGCGAGCTCCAGGAGCGGATCACCTCGACCAGGGACGGCTCGGTCACCTCGATCCAGGCGATCTATGTCCCCGCCGACGACCTCACCGACCCGGCGCCGGCGTCCGTGTTCGCGCACCTCAACGCGACGACCACGCTGTCCCGCTCGATCGCGGAGAAGGGCATCTACCCGGCTGTCGACCCCCTCGACTCGACCTCGACGATCCTGAAGGCGGAAATCCTCGGCGAGGAGCACTTCCAGGTCGCCAACCAGGTCAAGCAGGTGCTCCAGCGGTATCGCGAGCTCCAGGACATCATCGCGATCCTCGGTATCGACGAGCTGTCCGACGAGGACCGGCTCACGGTCAACCGGGCGCGCAAGATCGAGCGCTTCCTGTCGCAGCCGTTCCACGTGGCCGAGCAGTTCACGGGCACCCCGGGCGTGTACGTGCCGATCGCGGAGTCGATCCGGGGCTTCAAGGAGATCCTCGAGGGCAAGCACGACGATCTCCCCGAGCGCGCCTTCTTCCTGAAGGGCACGATCGACGATGTCGTGCGCGACGCCTCGCAGGGCGAGGAGGAGACCGGGTCGCAAGACGAGGAGTCGGCGGGCGACAGCGAGAGCGAGTCGAACGGCGGCGAGGACAAGGAGTAGTCACCGGTGGCGCACGAGAAGTTCCGCGCCGAGGTCCTCACGCCCGAGGGCGAGGTGTTCAACGACGAGGTCGAGCTGGTCTCGACCAAGACCGCGGTCGGATCGATCGGCATCCTCGCCCACCACGAGCCCGTCCTGGCGATGCTCGACCCGACCGAGCTCCGCCTGTACAAGACCGAGTCGGAGGTCGTCCGCTTCGCCCAGGCCGAGGGCTATCTCCAGGTCGCCGAAAACCGGGCGCTGATCCTGGTCGAAGAGGCGATGGAGCCCGGCGAGCTCGACGCGGGGAGCCTCCGCGACCGGCTCCAGCAGGCCGAGCGCGAGCTCGAGTCGGCTGGCGACGACACCGAGAAGCGGCGTGTGGCCGAGCGGGACAAGCGCCGACTCGAGGCGTTCCTGAGCATCGCCGAGGGCTAGCGCCCGTATCCTGTCGGCATGCTCGACGAGCTCGTTCTGGCCGAGCGCCTGATCTCCTACGACACGTCCAGACCGGAGGAGATAGTCGCGGCGGCAGGATTCGTGAAGGGTTGGCTCGAATCCCGCGACATCGAGGTGCGTCACCACGATCACAACGGGCTGCCCGTGCTGGTGGCCGAGGTCGGCCCCTCGGACGATGAGGGCGAGGACTACCCATGCGTGGTGTTCCACGGGCACCTCGACGTCGTGCCGGGGCGTTCTGAGCAGTTCGAGCCACAGATTGACGGTGACCGACTGATCGGGCGGGGCGCCTACGACATGAAGGGCGGCCTGGCGTCGATGATGTGCGCTTTGAAGGATCTCGAGCGGCAGGGGCAGGTGCGGGTCCGCCTCGTGTGCGTCCCCGACGAGGAGTCCGAGGAGATCGAGGACCGGTCGACCGACGCCGTGGTGGCCCGTGGCCTCGGCGGCGACTTCGCGATCACCGGCGAGCCGACCAACCTGCACATCGGGGTGGAGGCCAAGGGTGTACTGGCGATGGTGATCGAGGTCCACGGCCGCGCCGCCCACAGCTCAACTCCATGGCTCGGGGACAACGCGGTGCTGAAGGCGGTAGACGTGTTCCGCGCGATCGAGTCCCTGCCGTTCTCCAGGGAGTCCTCGGAGGTGTTCGACCGGCCGTCGATCAACCTCGGGCGGATCGAGGGCGGCGACGCCATCAACAAGGTTCCCGACGAGTGCCGGATGTCGGTCGACATCCGCTTCCTGCCCGGCCAGGACCCGGAGATGATTCTCGATCAGATCGCCCGGATCCCGTCGATCGACGTGACCCGAACGTTCATCTTCCCGCCGGTCAGCGTCGCTCGTGGCAATCCGTACGTGCGGGCGCTCCGCGAAGCCGTGACGCGCTCGATCCCCGACAAACAGGTGCTCAGCGTCGGGCGCGACGGAGCGTCCGATGCGGTCGCGTTCATGGCCGCGGGCATCCCGGCGGTCGAGTTCGGTCCCGACGGCGGAGGGCACCACGGCCCAGAGGAATGGGTTTCGGTGTCCTCGATGGCGCGCTACCGCCGCTCGCTCGTCGGCTTCGTGCGCACGCTGCCGATGTGGCTCGAGCGGCCGGCGGAGTCGGCTTCGGACGAGGGCCGGGACGCGGCCTTCATCGACGGACCGGTTCCGCGGTCGCCGGCGCGTGACGACGGCGGTGTGGCCGATTCGCGGAGCGGACTCAAAGCGATCGACGGTGGCCTCGGATGAGGCGGCTGATTCCGAAGTCGCGGGTGGGTTCGCTCGTCCGGTTCGCGGTTGCCGGCGTGCTCATCATCGCGTTCGCCGCCACGGCGACCGCCGTCGCCGGTCTGCTCCAGGTCAAGCAGATCACCAAGTATCTCGACGCGACGCCGGCGCTGCAGGTGTCAAAGGCGGTGACCGTTCCCAATCCGGGCAGCGCGCAGACGATCCTGCTGGTCGGCTCCGACCATCGCGCGGGCGAGCCGTTCAGGTACTCGAACACCGACACGATGATGCTCGTGCACATCGATCCCAACTCGTCGACGATCAACCTTCTGTCGGTCCCCCGCGACCTCAAGGTCCAGATCCCCGAGGGCGCAGCGGTCGCGACCGACAAGCTCAACGCCGCCTATTCGATCGGTGGCGACAACCTGCTGGTCAAGATTCTCGAGCAGCAGGTCTTTCCCGGCCTGAAGATCAACCACATCGTCGACGTCAACTTCGGCGGGTTCGAGGACCTGGTCAACGCGATCGGATGCGTCTACACGGACGTCGACCACCGGTACTACAACAACACCGCGTATACGGATTACTCCAGCATCGACATCCAGCCGGGGTACCAGAAGCTGTGCGGGACCGATGCACTGGCGTTCGTGCGCTTCCGCCACACCGACAGCGACATCGTGCGCAACGCGCGCCAGCAGGACTTCATCCGGTGGGCGAAATCCCAGTTCTCGCAGGACCAGATCATCCAGGAAGAGGGCACACTCCTGAAGATCTTCGGTCAGCACGCGCAGACCGACCACAACCTCCACACGACCGACGGGCTGATCAACCTGTTCGACCTGGTCGCCTTCTCCGCCGGGCACACCATCAAGCAGATCCCGTTCCCGGCGATTCTGCTCCCGTGCGCGCCGGTGACGGCCACGACCAACAGTGCCGTCCAGCAGACCCCGTGCTACGTCACGGCCGATCCGGGCGCCGAGCAGAACTCGTTTCACGCGTTCATGAGCGAGACGCATAGTGCTCCCCCGCCGGCGGGCGGATCGTCGGCGGGCGCCTCCAGCGCGGGCGGCAAGCACTCCGGTGGGAACGGCGGCGGCGGTGGTGGCGGCGGTGGCGCGCCCGGACTCAGTGCCGATGTCAGCGACGGCACCGCTCAGGCGAAGGCACTCGGTCCGATCGGGATCCCGATCTATTACCCGAAGCTGATCGTGAGCGGCGCGCAGTACTGCTCCAACACCACGAGCGTGTGCCCCCTGGAAGGCGGCGCCGGATCCGGGTTCTACCCCAGGGCCTATCTGCTGCACGACCGGCAGGGGATCTCCCACTACTCGTATCGGATGACGATTGCCATCAACCCGGTGCTCGGCGAGTACTACGGCGTGCAGGGCACGACGTGGCAGAACCCGCCCATACTGCAAAGCCCCACCCAGACCAAGACCGTCAACGGCAAGCAGTTGCTGCTCTATTCCAACGGCGGCAAGCTCAGCCTGGTGGCCTGGAAGACCCCGCAGGGCGTGTACTGGGTCTCCAACACGCTTGCCGACAGCATCGGCAACCGGCAGATGGTCGCGATCGCCGCGTCGCTGACGCGGAGCGGCGGCAGGTAGACCGCTACCCTCGGCACCGATGAGCGCGGCACGGGAACCGATCGCGGTGATCGGGACAGGCTACGTCGGATTGGTGACCGCTGCCGGGTTCGCTGAGCTCGGGAGCGAGGTGTGGTGCGTCGATATCGATGCGGACAAGATCGCCCGGCTGAAGCGGGGTGAGATCCCGATTTACGAGCCCGGTCTGACCGAGTGCGTCGCGACTAATCGCGAGCGGTTGCATTTCACGACCGAGCTCGCGCCGGCGCTGGAGCATGCGCGGCTGCTGTTCGTGGCGGTGGGTACGCCGCCGACGTATTCGGGGGATGCGGATCTGTCGGCGGTGCGCGCGGTGGTGGATGCGATGCCGAGCTCGGACAGTCATGCGCTGGTGATGAAGTCGACGGTGCCGGTGGGGACGGGAGCGGCGATCAGGCGGACGTTGATTGAGCGGGGGAAGGGGGGCTTCGCGTATGTGTCGTGTCCTGAGTTCTTGAAGGAGGGGTCGGCGCTCGAGGATTTCCGCCATCCGGATCGGGTCGTGGTCGGCGATGACGGGGACTGGGCGGGTGACGCGGTGATCGAGCTGTATTCCCCGCTGGATGCGCCGTTGGTGCGGACCGATATCGCCAGCGCGGAGATGATCAAGCTGGCGGCGAACGCTTTTCTGGCAACGAAGATCTCGTTTATCAATGAGATCGCGAATGTGTGCGAGGAGACGGGCGCGGATGTGCTGGAGGTGGCGCGGGGGATGGGTCTGGATCGGCGGATCGGGACGCATTTCCTCAAGCCGGGCATTGGATTCGGCGGGAGTTGCTTTCCCAAGGATGTTTCGGCGCTGAAGCAGCTCGCCGGCAACTCGGGCTATCACTTCCAGTTGCTGACCGCGGTGATCGAGGTGAACGAACTGCAGAAGCGGCGGGTGATCGGGAAGCTGCAGAAGCATCTGGGGTCGCTGGTGGGGAGGAGCGTGACGTTGCTGGGGCTGGCGTTCAAGGCCAACACCGACGACATGCGCGAGGCGTCCTCGCTCGTGCTCGCGGCGCGGCTGCAGGCCGACGGCGCGAGCGTGCGGGCGTATGACCCGATCGCGGAGCGGGAGGCTCGCAAGATGATGGTCGGCGTTCAGTTCGCCGACCGGGCGCTTGATGCGGTCGCGGACGCCGACGCGTGTGTGATCGTGACCGAGTGGCCCGAGTTCGCCGAGCTCGACTGGACCGAGGTCGCCAAACGGATGCGGGGCAATCTGGTGATCGACGGGCGCAACTTCGTCGAGCCTGACGCGGTACGCGCCGCCGGGTTCATCTATGAGGGCATCGGGCGTTGACGTTCCGGCGCTGGGGCCGCTGACTTGCAGGCACTGATCCTCGCGGGCGGGGAGGGCACCCGCCTGCGACCGCTGACCTCGACGATCCCGAAGCCGGTCGTCCCGCTCGTCGGACGTCCGTTCATCTCCTACATGCTGAGGTGGCTCCACGAGCACGGGGTCGAGGACGTGATCCTCGGGTGCGGGTTCATGGCCGACCAGGTCCGGGCGGTGCTCGGCGACGGCTCGGGACTCGGTATCCGGCTGCGCTATCTCGAGGAGCCACGGCCGCTCGGCACCGGCGGCGCGCTCAAGTTCGCCGAGGATCTTCTCGAGGACCGGTTCTTCATGCTCAACGGCGACGTGCTGACCGACATCGACCTCACCGAGCAGCTCGCGCAGCATGAGCGCACTGGCGCGCGCGCGACGCTCGCCCTCTACCCCGTCGACGATCCGTCGGCGTACGGACTGGTCCGTCTGGACGACGATGGCTCGGTCAAGGACTTCGTCGAGAAGCCCGGACCGGAGGAGCTCGACACGAACCTGATCAACGCCGGCGCCTACATCCTCGAGCGTGACGTGCTCGACGGGATGGCGCCTGCGGGGACGAACATCTCGATTGAGCGCGACGTGTTCCCCACGCTGATCGGCCGTGGCCTCTACGGGTACGAGGCGAGTGGCTACTGGCTCGACATCGGGACGCCGGACCGCTACCTGAAGGGGACCTACGACATCCTCGAGGGCAAGGTCAATACCGACGTTGGCCGGCAGCTCGGCGGCTCCGGGCTGATTGTCGTCGACGGCGCGACCGTGCACGGCCGTGTTGTCGCGCCGGTCCTGCTCGCGTCGGGGTGCTCGATCGCGGCGCGCGCGCTCGTCGGCGACCGCAGCGTGCTCGGCGAGGGCGTGACAATCGGCGAGGGCGCCCGCGTCGAGTCGTCGGTGCTGCTCGACGGGGTGAGCGTGGGAGCGTCGACGATCATCAACGGATCGATCGTTGGCTCGAACGCGACGATCGGCGATCACTGCCACATCGGAGGAGGCGTCGTCGTCGGCGAGGGAGTCAAGATCGGGTCGGGAAACATGCTCGAGGCCGGCGCGCGTATCTTCCCGGGCGTGGAGTTGCCCGATGGAGCAATCCGGTTTTGAGCACGACCGTCGATCTCAGCCGCGAGTCGATCGCGTCGGTCGACGCCGCGCATCAGGTCGAGGACATCCTCGCGATGCCCGACCATCTGCGCGATGCGTTGTGGCGGGTCGAGTCGGCGAACCTCGAGCCCGATGACGCTCCGGGTGGGCTGATCGTCGCCGGGATGGGCGGCTCGGCGATCGGGGGGACGCTCGCCAGGGCGGCCCTCGGCGATCGGGCGTCCCGCTCGGTCGTGATCGCCCGCGGCTATGCGCTGCCTGCGTGGACCACGCCTGACACCGCGGTCCTGTGCGCGAGCTACTCGGGCAACACCGAGGAGACCCTCGCCGTCTACGAGGCCGCGGGCGCGCTCGGAGCCCGGCGGATCGTGGCGACGACCGGCGGCAAGCTCGCCGACGCCGCGCGGGCCGAGGATGTTCCGGTGATCCCGCTCCCCGGTGGCTTCCAGCCCCGGGCGGCGGTCGCGTACTCGGTGGTGGTGGCGCTCGAGGTCGCATGGCTGTGCGGCGCCGGGGAGCGGCTGCATGCCGAGATCGACGTCGCCGCTGCGGGGCTCGAGCAGGCCGTGGAGATGTGGGGCCCCGGCGCGCCCGATGACTCGCTCGCCAAGCAGTTGGCGCGTGGGCTGCATGGGACGATCCCCCAGATCGCCGGGTCGGGCCTCACCTCGCCGATTGCCTACCGGTGGAAGACCCAGATCAACGAGAACGCAAAGTCGCCGAGCTTCGCGCATGAGCTCCCAGAGCTCGACCACAACGAGATCCAGGGATGGCAGAGCGCGAGCCAGTTCGGCCGGTTCAGCGCCGTCTTCCTCGACGACTCCGACCTCCATCCCCGCATCCGCCAGCGGATCGAGCTGACGCGCGGCCTGATCGAGGCCGAGTCCGCCGGCACCTACCGGGTCGAGAGCATCGGCCAGAACCGCACCGAGCGCATGATGTCGCTCGTGCTGCTCGGCGACCTGGTGTCGCTTTACCTCGCAGTGCTGCGAGAGATCGATCCCACGCCGGTCCCGATGCTCGACCGCGTGAAGAGCGCGCTCGCGCGCGGCTAAACGGCTAAACGGCTGCGGGGCTCACCCTACGCCCGAACGCTCACCGTTCGGGCGCCCTCACTGCCGTGTGAGGGGCCCGAACGGTGCCCAACCCCCAAGGTCCCTGCTTGCCCCAGCCCACTACCTCAAAGCGATCCCGCGCTGCTCATACAGCCGCCGGTCGGATACCTCGAGCAATTCCTCGAGCGTCGTGCCGTCTTCGGGGAATGACGCCATGCCGATCGTCAGCTCCCACGGGACTGAAATCTCCATGCCTGCGCGAGCCTCCTCGACGCGCGCCCCGATCCGGCGGAAGACCGGGTCGGCACTTTCGGCCGTCTGCTCGCCGAGCAGGAGGGCGAACTCGTCTCCGCCGATGCGGCCGACCACGTCGTCCGCTCGTGCCGATTCCTTCATCAGGTCGGCCACGGTCTTGATCAACTCGTCCCCCATCAGGTGGCCCTCGGTGTCGTTGACCGACTTCAGCCCGCGCACGTCGACGTAGGCGAGCACGAACGGACGGTTGTAGCGGCTGGCGCGAGCGAGCTCGCGCTCTGCGGCCTCGGTGAAACCGCGACGGTTGAGGATGCCGGTGAGTGCGTCGGTCAGGGCTGCGGCGGAGATGGCCGCAAATTCCTTCTCGCGGCGGCGGGCCCGGCGGCCCGACCGGAACGCGAGGGCGGCGAAGGCAAGCATCAGCCCGAACGCCGCGCCGAGCGCGATCCAGACCGCGGTCGGAATGACTTTCACGATGTCGTGGATGACCTTCGCGCCCTGGTTGATCGGCGCCGTGAAGGCCGAGCCGTCGTTCGAGGACGTGTGCTTCGCGCCGCGGTGGGCCGGCGTGTGCGTGCCGGTCTTCGCTGTGGCGTTGCCGCCCGTGGTCCCGGCGCCGGCGGTACCGGTGGGCGCCCCGCCCGTGCCGGTTCCGGCCGTCACGGCGCCGGCGCCGTTCGTCGCGGTCACGCCGGGGGCCGACCGATGCGAGCTGGCGGTGCTGTCGTTGTGGATCGCCTTCAGCGCGGACGAGATGCTCGGAAGGCTGAGGTTCAGGATCCCGCCGCTCGACTGCGTCCCGCTCGAGGTCGGCGTCGGGGTTGTGACCGGGGTTGTCGTGGTGGATCCCGAGCTCACCGGGTTCAGATTCGTCGAGGACGAGTCGTTGACCGGCGTGGTCAGAATCGAGGTGGCGACGCTGTTGGCCGGAGTGACGGTCGCCGGGGTCACGTTGAAGTTGCCTGAGGTCGACGCCGAGCTCGCCGCGGGAACGGCCGCCTGCGTGACGCTGGAGGTCGTGCTGGAGTTATCGCACCGGCCGTGGCACAGGACGGTGGTCGTCGTGTTCGTAAATCCGGGCTGACGGCCGTAGCCGAGCGTGGTGGTCGTGGTGGTGCCGGTCGTCGTGCTGGCGTTGGTCGTCGTTCCGGTCGTGGTCGTCCCGGTACCGGTAGTCGTCGTTCCAGTGGTTGTGGTGGTGCCGGTCGTGGTCGTGCCGGTCGTGGTCGTCGTGGTCGGCGTCGTGGCGGTGCCGGTCGTGGTCGTCCCGGTCGGCGTCGTGTCGGTTGTGGACGTCGTGGTGCCGGTCGTGGTCGTGCCCGTCGTCGTCGTGTCGGTGGTGGACGGGTCCGGGGTCGGGGCGACGCTCTCGCTGGCGCTCTCGACCGGCACCGGCGCAGGATTGTCGTTAACCGGGGTGGTCGCGGTCGAAGTCGTGGTGGTGGCGGCCGTCGTCGTGGCTGCTGGGGCGGAGACGGTCGTCTCAGGGGCCGCGCTCACCGAGGACACGGGGGTCACAGCGGCCTCGTGGGCGGCGGACCTGACCCTGTGGTGCTTGGGGCGGATCGCGAGGACGACCTGCTCGGGGGAGCGATGGGCCAACGCGATTCCGGCAAGCCTGGCCTCGAGCCTCGCCTCGCGGAGGTGACGCGCGTAAGAACGATCGCCGCCGGCGGCGCCCCCAACCCCGAAGACCGCGCACACGAACCCAATGGCGAGTGCGGCGATCGTGCAGGCTCCCTTGCTCCGCTGACTCATTGGCGTCCTCTTAGGGGACGGCTCCATGCCCGGCCTCCGGCTTCCTGGTTCGAGGTTGGTGTGCATGCTAGGTGCGACTTCACTTCTCAGGACGTATTTCGACAAATGTCCGAGCGGACTTAAGCCCTCTCGGAAAAAAGTTCTGAGGGGCCGCTCGAAACCTTGACAACATCGTGGTAAGGTTGAGAGTCGATGGAAGGTTTGACCATTAACGAGGCGGCGCGGACGACCGGTTGGTCGGCGCGGATGCTGCGATACGTCGAGCAGACGGGCCTGGTTTCTCCCGCCCGCTCGGCGTCGGGTTACCGTCTCTACGGGCCTGCGCAGCTCCAGCGGCTGCGCACGCTCAAGGAGTTGCTCGCGCGTTTTGACGTCGGCCTGTCCGACGTTGCGTTCGCGGCGCGAATGGCCGAGAGCCCCGACCTGCGCGACTCGGTACAGGCGTGGCTCGAAGCCGAGGCGCGCCGGCCCGAGGACGTCGGTCCGGAAGACTGGCTCCGATTCGAGCAACAGAAACACGAAAAGCTGCTGGCAGTCGCCTGAGCGCGGCCGCCCGATGACCCCAACCGTGGAGGAAACATGAGCACGACCGCTGCCAAGGCGGATTTCAAGGTGGCCGATCTTGGATTGGCCGAGTTCGGGCGGAACGAGATCCGCCTGGCCGAGCATGAGATGCCTGGGCTGATGGCGGTTCGGCGCGAGTACTCCGACAGGCAGCCGCTCGCCGGCGCCCGGATAACTGGGTCGCTCCACATGACGATCCAGACCGCGGTGCTGATCGAGACGCTGGTGTCGCTCGGAGCCGAGGTCCGTTGGGCGTCGTGCAACATCTTCTCGACCCAGGATCACGCCGCCGCGGCGGTTGTGGTCGGCCCCGACGGGACGGCCGAGGACCCCAGCGGCGTGCCCGTGTTCGCGTGGAAGGGCGAGACGCTCGAGGAGTACTGGTGGTGCACCCAGCAGGCGCTGACGTGGCCTGAGGGCCAGTCCCCGAACATGATCCTCGACGACGGGGGCGACGCGACGCTGCTCGTCCACAAGGGTGTCGAGTTCGAGCGCGCCGGCGCGGTGCCCGACCCCTCGACTGCCGACTCCGAGGAGTTTCAGATCGTGCTCGGGCTGCTCCAGCGCTCGCTCGAGGAGGACTCCCAGCGGTTCACCCGCATGGCCGGCGAGATTCGCGGGGTCACCGAGGAAACGACGACCGGAGTGCATCGTCTGTACCAGTTCGCCGAGCAGGGACAGTTGCTGTTCCCGGCGATCAACGTCAACGACTCGGTCACCAAGAGCAAGTTCGACAACAAGTACGGCTGCCGGCACTCGCTGATCGACGGGATCAACCGCGCCACCGACGTGATGATCGGC
>Ga0335078_10008000_pt1 | contig 15708 bp, 14 predicted proteins | sample Lox_Sample_32_FD_206711 | JGI IMG/M metagenome (GOLD analysis project Ga0335078, IMG submission 206711) | Soil microbial communities from Loxahatchee National Wildlife Refuge, Florida, United States - Lox_Sample_3.2 | ecosystem: Environmental > Terrestrial > Soil > Wetlands | place: USA... | reverse complement strand
TTCAGTTCGGCAAGCACGGCGCTTTCGCCGACCTCGAGGTCGGCCAGTGCGCTGCTCTTTTCCTGAGCGGCCTTGCGGCGGCGGCCGAATTTGAAGTTGAAAATCATTTTCAATACCGTTTCTATTTTAACCCTTCTGCGGCGGGGGGCAACGACCAAAGTCACACCCGATTGTGACGTGCGAACATTTTGGGAATTCACGGACTTGGCAATAAATCGCTGCTTTTGCGCAACTTACGGCTACGGCTTCGGCGACCGGCCGCGCGGTGCGCGTGGCATGCCGGCAGGATGACACTCCCACAAAAGACGTACGGCAGGGTGCGCTGGCCGGGAAAATAACGCCGAGTCATAAAGCTCGCACCGGCTTCAGCGGATCCACTTCGCCATCAGCGTACGAAGGGGCAGAACCAGAGCGCCTCGGCGCGAAAGAGCATAGCCCAGCGCTTCAGCGCTGGATAGCGTTTTTCAAGCGCGGAGTCCCTTCAGGGACGGCAGGCTTTCCTGTTAGCAAATCCTGCCAGTCGGCGGTACAAGCAGGTTCCTCGCCCGCGGTGACGGGCTCGTGATGACAATTTTCCAATGCGAACTGCGCGACGCTTCTAGCGCACATTCACGCGCACGCTGAATGTCTTCGCGGGCGGCACGTTGTACTCCCACGAGCGGCGATAGACGAAGGTCACATTGGCCAAACCCGCAGAGTTTGCGGTGAGATCGAACACCGACGGTTGCGCTCCGCCCGCGCGCCGCGCCGTGCTGTTGTTGTGCTGGGTATAGCTCTTGGTCAACTTCAACGGCGCGGGATCGCCGCTCAGCGTCCAGGCGTAGCCCGTTCCTGCGATGGTGTTCAGCTTGACCCGCAGCGTTTGGCTGGTGGTGATATCGATGTCCTTGCCATTATCCGCCTCGTGCACGCCGACCACCGGCTGCGTCTTCTTGGTATCAGCCGTCTGCTGCGCGACCGCAGCTTCGCTCAGCAAAGCGAGCGCGGCGACCAAAACCAGAACAACGATGGTCAGTACTAGCAGCGATCTCGGCATTAGAGTTTCCGCTTCAACGCTGGCGATCGCCAGCCCAAGAGCCAACAGCCAAGGGCCAAGAGCCAACAGCTAAGAGCCAAGAGCTAACTGCCAACTGCTGCCGTCACCACACCCGGCAGGCGTTCTCGCGCACCATGGGCTGTCCGGCCTTGCAGCCGAACGCCTCCGCGAATGCCGCCGAGTTCTGCACCACACCATCGACGCGCCAGCGCCCCGGCGAATGCGGATCGATGATGGCCAGGCGGCGCGCTTCCTGGTCGGTCACGTTCTGGCACCAGATCTGGCCATAGGAAATAAAGAAGCGCTGCTGCGGCGTGTAGCCATCGATGGGCTTTACCGGCGTGCTGCCGAGGATGTTCATCAGCGCCAGGTAGGCAATCTTTACCCCGCCATTATCGGCGGTATTTTCGCCCAGCGTGAGGCGTCCGTTCAGCTTCACTTCGCCTTTATCGTCCTTCACCGCAACAAAACTCGAGTACTCGTCGGCGGTGCAACTGGCGCGCTCTTCGAACGCTTTGGCGTCTTCCGCCGTCCACCAGTCCTTCAGGTTGCCGTCGGCGTCGAATTTGCGGCCCTGATCGTCGAAGCCGTGTGTCAACTCATGTCCAATGACCACCCCGATCGCGCCATAATTTACCGCGTCGTCCATGTTCTGGCTGTAGAACGGCGGCTGCAAAATGCCGGCGGGGAAGTTGATGTCGTTCATGCTGCCGCGATAATAGGCGTTGACTGTCGGCGGCGTCATGCCCCAGTCCTTCTTGTCGGTGGGCTTGGAGATCTTGTTGAGCTGGCGCTGCGCCTCGAAGGCGCGCGCGCGCGTGAGGTTGCCGGCGAAGTCGTCGCGCTCAATGATGACCGTGCTGTAGTCGCGCCATTTGTCGGGATAGCCGATGTTGTTGACGATCGCATTCAGCTTCTCGTAGGCCTTCTGCTTGGTCGCATCCGACATCCAAGTCAGCTCGCCGATGTCCTGGTGCATGGCCGCTTCGATGGCGTGCACCATCTTCAACGTGCGCTCCTTGCCTTCAGGACCAAAGGTCTTATCGACGTAGAGCTGGCCCAGCGCCATGCCGAGGCTGCGATCGGTGGAATGCACGCAGCGCTTCCAGCGCGCCTCAATTTCTTTTTGCCCGGAAAGATAGTGCTCGTTGAATTGGAAATCCTCGTCCACGAAGGCCTTCGATAGCGCGGGCGCATAGCTATCGAGGGTGCGCCAGCGAAGGTAGGTCTTCCAGTCGTCGAGCGAGGTGGAAGCAATCTGCTCGTTCACCGCCTTGAAGAAATCGGGATTGCCGACGTTCAGGCTGGTGAATTTGGGGGCGTTGCTTTGGGCGAAATATTCGGTCAGCTCGAAGTTGGGCGCGAGCGCGACTGCCTCAGTCTCCTGCATCATGTGATCGCGGTTCTTGGGATCGCGCCGCAGCGTGCGATCCATGCTGGCCTTCGCCAGGCCGGTCTCGACCGCCAGAACGGTCTTAGCTTCGGCGGCGGCAGTTTCGGGTTTGTCGCCCAGCAGCTCGAACATCTTCTGCACGTGCTCAACATACTTCTGCCGCGTCTCGACCGATTTGGCGTCGTCCTTCAGGTAGTAGTCGCGGTCGGGCAGCGACAGCCCGCCTTGATCGATGTTGGCGACCGTCTCGCGCGAGTCATGCATGTCGGGCATCTGGCCGAAGGCGAACAGCGCCTGAACCCCATCACGATGCATCGTGCCGACTTGCTGGATGAATTCCTGCTTGGTCTTGACCGCGGCGATCTGGTTCATCATCGGCGTGAGTGGCGTCGTGCCGCGTTTCTCGATGACCGTCTCGTCCATACAGGAGGTGTAATAATCACCGACCTTCTGCTGGATCGCGGTGGGCTGCTTGGCGGATTGCGTCTCCTCCAGAATGTCGCGCAGCACGTAGAGATTGCGCTCGGCCAATTCATTGAAGCGGCCCCAGCGAGATTTGTCGGCGGGAATGGGATTGTTCTTCCTCCAATTGCCGCAGGCGTACTGGTATAAATCGACGCAGGGATCGGCCGTCTTGTCCATCGCCGTCAGGTCGAAGCTGGGGATTTGCTTCGGGACCTCGGAAGTCGAGTTGGTAGTTTGGGCTGCGCAAAATAAACCAGAGAAGAACAGAACGATCGGCAAGGAGCAACAAGTGCGAAACCGCATACGTGCCTCGAGGGAAAGATTTTTGACGCCAGATAAAGGTTCTCAAACGCGCTGTCGTATGGGACATTCAGAAATACGGAATACCGCTCAGCGCTTTTTCGACGCTTGCTTGCGGGCATATCTCACGTTTGGCCGATGTCCGTTCGCCGGTGCGCGCCTGCCTGGTTTGTGCTCAGACAACATTCGCTCAACGCGCTCTGCCTCAGCCGCCGATACCCCAAGTATGCGAGCGGTTTCCGCGAGGGTTGGGAAGGGAGTATCGATTATGACTTGACGGCTCATCTACCTTGCACTTTAGATGCTTCCAAAGGCAATTGCAACGCCTCGCCAAAATTCCATCACCCTGCCGTCACGCCGCGGCCCTTCACATTGGCGCGTATGAACTCGATGATGGAATCCATCGGCGTGCCCGGCTGGAAAATCGCGGCCACGCCCGCCTGTTTCAGGCTCCCGACATCCTGATCGGGAATGATGCCGCCCACCAGCACCAAAACGTCATCCATGTGGTTCTGCTTGAGCAGTTCCATCACGCGCGGCACGATGGCGTTGTGCGCGCCGGAGAGGATGCTGAGGCCGATAACGTCCACGTCCTCCTGTAAGGAGGCGTTGACCACCATCTCCGGCGTCTGGCGCAGCCCGGTGTAGATGACTTCCATGCCGGCATCGCGCAGGGCGCGGGCGATCACCTTCGCGCCGCGATCATGGCCGTCGAGGCCGGGCTTGGCAACAAGTACGCGGATTTTGCGGTCAGGCATAAGGGGCTCTTGGCTCATGGCCATTGGCTCTTCGCTTGGAACAGGTGATGATAAACCTTGCGCGAAAATTGTGTAAGTGAGTCAGCGCCCACGCCTGTCCTCGTATCTGACCTGGGCTCATGCTTATGGACCCGCCCTCGCGGTCTCTTGCTTGCTCAATCCCGGGCCAAGAGCCAACAGCCAAAAGCTAGTTGCTAGTTGCGAATTGCTGCCTTACGATGCTGCCGTGATCCTGGAACTGCGGGTGGAAAATTATGCGGTCATCGACAACGTGGCCGTGGACTTTGCGTCCGGTCTGAACCTGTTGACTGGCGAGACCGGCGCCGGGAAATCCATCCTGATTGACGCGCTCGCGCTGCTGCTGGGCGACAAGGCGTCCAGCGACGCCGTCCGCCACGGCACCGAGAAGGCGACAGTCTCGGCAGTGTTTGGGTCGGGATCGCCGGATATTGATTCTGTGCTCCAATCCAACGGACTCGACGCGGAGGACGAAGTCCTGATCCTGCGTCGCGAAATTTCCGCCGGTGGCAAGGGCCGCGTCTTCATCAACAATCAGCCCGCGACCGTGACCGTGCTCAAGCAGCTTGCGCCGCATTTGGCCGTCATTCACGCGCAGAATGAGGCGGTGCTGGCCTTCGATGCGGCGTCGCGCCTGGCATTGCTGGACAGCTTTGCCGGTTGCGACGATTCAGCGGCCGAGAAGGCCTTTGCCGATTGGCGGCAAACGCGGCAACGCATCGCCGATTTGGAGCGCGATGAGCACGACCGCCTGCGCCTGCTGGACTTATGGACCTTCCAACGCAAAGAGATCGGCGACGCCCGGCTGCAGCCTGAAGAAGATGCGAAGCTCGAGGCCGAAAAGCGCGTGCTAGCCAATTCCGAGCGGGTGCGCGCTGTCGCGATGGCTGCTTACGACGCGCTGTACGACAGCAACGCCTCGGCCGCGGCTTCGATTCGGATAGCCACGCGGCAGATCGACGAGCTGTCGCGCTTCGATGAGCAGTTTCGGGATGCCGTGCCGGAACTCGAGTCGGCGCGAATCACGATTGAAGATATCGGCGCGCGTTTGCGTGATTACGCCGAGGGGATTGAGGCTTCGCCGGAACGCCTCGCCGAAGTCGAGGATCGGCTGGCCGCACTCGATCGCCTGAAGCGCAAACACGGGCCGAAGCTGGAGGACGTCATCGCACTGGGCGCCGAGCTTGAGCGCAAGCTGAACGAGATGGAGAACAAGGACGAGGTCCTGCGCAAACTGCGCGCCGAATTGGCGACCGCGGCGGAGCAATATCTGGCGGCTGCGCGCGCTCTCTCCCGGCAGCGCTACGAGGCCGCGCACAAGCTGGAAAAGCTGGTCGAGAGCGAGATCAACGAGCTGGCGATGAAGGCGCGCTTCAAGGTCGAGGTCAGCGGGACGGATGAGGACGCAAACTGGACGGGCCGCGGCTTCGATCAGGTGCAGTACCTGATCTCGGCCAATCCCGGCGAGCCGCTGGGGCCAGTCGACGAGATCGCCTCCGGCGGCGAGCTGTCGCGCGTGATGCTGGCGCTGAAGACGAGTGTGGAAGCGGGACAAACAAAACGCGGGGGCCGCAACGGGTCGGGACCCACCTTCTCGGCAAAAAACACCGAGAAGGGTGGGGCACCCACATCGAGAAGCTCAAATTCGGATGCCCTATCCTTGTCCCCTTCCGTTGGGGACAGGGTGGGGCAGCGAACGCTGATCTTCGACGAGATCGATAGCGGGATCGGCGGGCGGGCAGCGGAAGCGGTCGGCAAGAAGCTGAAGCAGCTCTCGCGCACCAAGCAGGTCATCTGCATCACCCACCTGCCGCAGATTGCGTCCTTTGCCGACCAGCATTACCTGATCGAGAAGCGCGAAGCTGGCGGCAGGACCAAGACCTCGGTGCGCCCGCTCGATGCGGAAGAACGCACGCGCGAGATCGCGCGCATGATGAGCGGCGCGAAGTTGACGGAGACGTCGCTGAAGCACGCCGAGCAGATGCTGAAAAGCAGTGGCCAGTAGCCAGTAGCCAGTAGTCAGTTGTCAGAGGCAGTCGTCGGTCGTTAGTTGTCGGTTCTCGGCGTTCGATTGAAGGTTCCGATGCTTCTCGTATACATCGCGATAGCGGCTCTGCTGTGGCAAAGCCCTAGTGACTCCAGTACCGCCTCGGTTAAGGACAACGAGATCTGGTTGCAAACCCCTTCTGGCGAGCGGCAGCTAACCCACGACGGTGTTCCCAAGCGCCTGCCGACGCTCTCGCCCGCGGGAGACGGTCTGATCTACGTCGTCGACCATCCCGTTGTGAACAATTCCGCCCAAGAGGAAATCATCGTCTTGGACCTCGACGGCAGCATTCGCAAACGAATCGCCCCCGAAGGTTATGTTCCGAGAGAATTCGATCGCCTGGACTGGATTGACGAGCATCGCATCGGAGCGCTGGCATCCGGCCACGCCAATAGCTTCTATTGGGTGATCAATCCACACTCGGGGAAGACCATCGAGGTCATCAAGGGCGGCTTCGAATACACCTGGTCCCATAACCGGCAATTTGTCGCCATTTGGAACGTGTTTTACGATTGCGATGACCCACACGAGCGAGAGAAGGGCTGTCCCGAACATGACTCTGTGAGCTTATATCCGAGCCCTGCCGCCTATCCGCCGGACTGGGCGGGGAACTTTGACGACAGTTACCGCTTCAGTCGCAGCCATGACATTGGAACAAGCAGGGACACGTTTGTCTGGTCACCTGACGATAAGTGGGTTGCATTTACCGATTTGATCGGACCTGAAGACGATTGGTATGTCGTGATCCTCAGTCCCGACGGCAAGATGTTGCGCGATACCTTACCCATCGACCCCGACTACGAAGCATCTTTGGAATGGCTCGACGGTACACGCTTGGACCTCCGCACCAGCAAGCAGGTATTTCATTTTGCGGTGAAGGGCGAGCAGTTCGGTGAAATCTGCGCGGTGCCTAGCGGGCCGGAGCACCATTAAATCACCGTTAACAACCGAATCTCGAGTTGCTAATTGCTAGCTGTTAGTTACTGATTGCTACTTGATTGCTCCTTCTTTTCCCGCCAACCTGCGCAGTAGCCCGATCTGGCCGTTGTGGTAGCCCTCGTGGTAATGCAGTCGGATGAGCGCGTCGCCGATAGAGCCGGTCAGCGGGGGACGGCGTTGCTCCTCGGGCACGGGGCGATTCAGGTCTTCTTCGGAGAGTGCGGCGAGCGCGGGAATCAACTGCTGCTGCGTATCGGAGAGCCAGCCGCGCAGGGTCGCGAGATCGACAAACCCGTCGGTGCCTTCCGGATGACTGCCACGCTGATAAACCGCCAGCTGTTCCCCCGTCAGCACTGGAGGTGTGCCGGCCAGCATCAGGATCGTGCCGCGCGCCGCGACCACATGGCCCAGGGCCCAATTCAGGCAGTTGCCGCCAGATTCGGGCAACACCAGGCTGTCTTCGTTACTCAGGTCCTGCAGATTGCGATTCATCGCCGCATAGCTGAATTCATACATCTTTGCCAGATCGTTGCCGGTCATTGTGCAGCTCGCTTTCGTTTTGGGAGTACACGGATTGTACAAGCCGATCGGAGGCATGTCTTGCCAGCAAGTTGCAGCCGCGAAGATGCTACGTCTGCGGTGCTGCGCACATCTAACAAATCAGCTTTGCCGTTAACTGCGGTATTTGCGCGATACGGCGGGCGATTTCGCTGGTTCGGCCGGTTACGTTGGTGATTACCGCGCTGTTACAATTAAAGTAGCTGTGGGGGAACCAGGGTTCCAAACCTATACTGATTGCAGCCGGGCCCACAGATCGCGCCGGTTTGCGCGAGCTGGGGTGGTTAGGAAGGCATGACTCAAAGCCAAGCTAAGACCCTGCTCTTGCTGAAGCCGCGCGGCTTCTGTGCGGGAGTGGTGCGCGCTATTGACATTGTTCGCATTGCGCTGGAGACCTTCGGCGCTCCCATCTACGTGCGCAAAGAGATCGTGCACAACCGTTATGTCGTGGACGAGTTGACGGCCAAAGGCGCCATCTTTGTCGATAGCGTGGAGGAAGTGCCGGCGGGCGAGCGGGTCATCTACAGCGCCCACGGGGTTGCGCCCGAGGTGCGGCAGGCCAGTAAGCTGCGCGAGCTGCGCGTCATCGACGCAACATGTCCGCTGGTAACCAAGGTGCACGTCGAGGCGGTCAAGTTTGCCCGCGAGGGCTATTCCCTCATCCTCATCGGACATCGCGATCACGACGAGGTGATCGGCACACTGGGCGAAGCGCCGGTGGTGACGCAAGTCGTCGATGCGCCCGAGGACGTGGACGACCTGCACGTCCCCGATCCCGACCGCGTCGCGTATCTCACGCAGACGACCTTGAGTCTCGACGAAACCAAGCATGTTATCGAAGCGCTGCGTCGTCGCTTCCCCAACATCAAAGGCCCGCACGCGCAGGACATCTGCTATGCCACCGAAAACCGCCAGACGGCGGTGAAGGATGTGGCCGCGGAATGCGACCTGCTGCTGGTCGTAGGGTCGGACAACAGCTCGAATTCGAACCGCCTGGTCGAGGTCGCGCGCAATCTGGGGACGAACTCGCACCTCATCGAGAACTACCGCTCGATCCGGCCGGAATGGCTGGAGGGCGCGCAGACCGTGGGCCTTACTGCCGGCGCTTCGGCGCCCGAGATCCTGGTGCAGGAAGCAGTGACTTTCCTGGAAGAGCAGGGTTTCACCGATATGCGGGAGGTTGAGGTGATGCCGGAGAACGTGCGCTTCGGCCTGCCGCCGGAAATTGTGGAGGCGATTGGCGCCGCGCCGGCGGTCGCGGACTAAGACATGGCAGACCCTCTCAGTCCGGCCGAAATGCGTTTCGGCAAGATCGATGACATTAAGAGCCGCGTGGCTGCCGCCATCGATGCCGCGCGGCGATATCTCTTCGGCATTCAGGACCGCGAAGACGGCTACTGGTGCGGCGAATTGGGCGCCGACACCACCCTGGTTTCCGACTACATTCTGCTGCATCGTTTGCTGGGAACCGAAGATCCCGTGCGTACGCAGAAGTGCGCGCGCGAGATCCTCAACCGCCAGAACGAAGACGGCGGATGGCCGATCTATAACGACGGACCCTCGAATGTCAGCGCGTCAGTGAAGGCGTATTTTGCGCTGAAAATGGCAGGCTACAGCCCCGAGCATCCCCAGTTGCAGAAGGCACGCGAGCGCATCCTGGCCCTGGGCGGCGTCACCGAAGTCAACACCTTCACCAAGATTTATCTGTGCTTCCTCGGCCAGTACGAATACGACGCCGTGCCGGCAATTCCGCCGGAGATCGTGCTCTTTCCCAACTGGTTCTGGTTCAACCTGTACGAAATTTCATCGTGGTCGCGCGCCATCCTGGTGCCGCTGGCGATCGCGTACGCCAAGAAGCCGTTCAGGAAAATTCCACCGGAGCAGGGCATCGACGAGCTTTTTGTCGGCGGCGACAAGAGCGCCATGCGGCTGCGCTGGGACAAGGAACGCCTCATTGGCTGGCGCAACTTCTTCCTGGTTCTCGATCGCCTGGTGCACTTTTTTGAGCTGGTGCATGTGCGGCCGCTGCGCTCGCGCGCGCTGAAGGTGGCCGAACGCTGGATGCTGGAACGCCTGGAGATGAGCGACGGGCTGGGCGCGATCTATCCCGGCATCATGAACTCCATTATCGCGCTACGCTGCCTGGGCTATTCGCTGGACGACCCGCAGGTCATCCGCGCCATGGACGAATTCGAGAAGCTGGGCATCGAGCAAGAAACGACCTTTCGCATGCAGCCCTGCATGTCGCCGGTGTGGGACACGGCGTACGCGGTCTTCGCGCTGGCGGAGAGCGGCGTGGCCGCACACGATCCGCGGCTGGTGCAGCCCTGCGAGTGGATGCTCCGGAAGCAGGTCACGCGCCGCGGCGACTGGTACGTGAAGAACCGCAATGTCGCGCCCGGCGGCTGGTACTTCGAGTTCAATAACGAGTTTTATCCCGACGTGGACGACACCGCGCAGGTGCTGCTGGCGCTCAGCCGGGTGAAGACCTCGAACGAGAGTTATCAGAGCCGCTCGGTGCAGCGTGCGCTGGACTGGGTGCTGTCCATGCAGTGCAAGAACGGTGGCTGGGCGTCGTTCGACAAGGACAATGATCGCATGGTCTTCCAGCACATTCCGTTCGCCGACCACAACGCCATGCTCGATCCGGCGACGGTGGACATTACGGGACGCCTGCTGGAATGCCTGGCAAGTTATGGCTATTCGCTGAAAGACAAGCCGGTGCGCCGCGCGGTCGAGTTCATCCAGCGTGAGCAGGAGCCGGATGGTTCGTGGTTCGGGCGTTGGGGCGTGAACTACATCTACGGCACCATGCTGGTGCTGCGCGGGCTGGAAGCCGTGGGCATGGACTATCACGAGCCCTGCGTACAGCAGGCGGCCGAGTGGCTGCGCATGATGCAGAATCCTGACGGCGGCTGGGGCGAGAGTTGCGGCTCGTATGACGACCGCACGCTTAAGGGCGAGGGGCCGAGCACGGCTTCACAAACCGCCTGGGGGGTAATGGGCTTGCTGGCAGCGAACGATACCCGCAGCGACTCGTTGCAGCGCGGCGTCGCGTATTTGCTGAAAACCCAGCGGCGGGACGGCTCGTGGGACGAGTCGCTCTACACCGGCACGGGCTTTCCGCGCGTCTTCTACCTCATGTACTACATGTACCGGCAGTACTTCCCGCTGCTGGCGCTGACCACTTACGCCAAAACCACGGCGCAGCCCGAAGACGAGCGCCTGCGCATCGTGCGGAAGATTGGCGGCCAGTAATCACTGGCCGGCAACTAACGACCAGTGGGATATCCTACCTGTTAAGGTAATTTCCGACAGTGGACGATGAGGTGTGTGTACCGATGACTATCACCCTGGACATTAAACCTGCAGTCGAGGCGGAACTGGCCGCGCAGGCCGCGGCGAGAGGCATGGATATTAGAGCCTATGCCGAGCATTTGCTCGAAAAAGCGGCGCATCCCGAGGAACCATCGACGTCGAAGAACTTCGTGGACTTTCTCCGGGAATCGCCACTGGTTGGAGTCGAGCTGAACCTGGAACGAGACAAGGATACAGGCCGAGACGTTGATCTATGAGCGGCTTCTTGCTCGATACGAACTGCGTCAGTGAAGCAGTCCGCATTCGACCTGAACCGCGCGTAATCTCATGGATGCGTGCGAATGGAAGTCTCCTGCATCTCAGTGTTCTTTCGCTTGGAGAAATTCGTAAAGGGGTAACCCTCTTACCGCCTGGCGAGAAGCGGCTCGAGTTAGAACAATGGCTCGAGCACGTACTCCCAGCTGAGTTTTACGATCGTCTTCTCCCAATCACACCCGAAATCTCTGAAATCTGGGGCGCCATGGCTGGCGAAGCACAATTGAAAGGCGTTGCTTTAGCCACCGTCGACGGGTCAATTGCTGCAACCGCGGAGCATCACGATCTTACCCTGGTCACCCGCAACGTAAAGGATTTCAGGATCTGCGGAGTTTCCCTCCTGAATTCTTGGGATTTACCCCAGCCATGAAATGCTTTCTTACAGGCGCAACCGGTTTCCTCGGCTCGCATGTTGCGCGACAACTGCTTGCGCGCGGCGCGGAGTTGCGTCTGCTGGTGCGCCCTACCAGCCGCCTGGACAACATCGCCGATCTCGCGGCCGATCGCGTCACCGGCGATCTGCGCGATATTGATTCCCTGCGCAAGGGCATGGCCGGGTGCGAATTTGCTTTTCACATCGCGGCCGACTACCGCCTCTGGGCGCGCGATCGCAACGAGCTTTACCAATCGAACGTGGGAGGCACGCGCAACATTCTGCAGGCGGCGAGAGATTCCGGAGTGCGCCGGGTTGTCTATACCAGCAGCGTTGCCACTATGGGTTTCGGCAATGACGGCCGCATGACCGACGAGAATTCGCCGGTCGCGCTGGCGGACATGATTGGCGACTACAAACGCAGCAAGTTCATGGCCGAGCAGTTGGTGATTGAGGCCGCTCGCAGCGGTCAGAACGTGGTCATGGTAAATCCGACGACGCCGGTCGGCGAACGCGACATCAAGCCCACGCCGAGCGGGCAAATCATCGTGGATTTTCTGCGCCGCAAGTTTCCGGCGTATGTCGATACCGGCTTGAACCTGGTCGATGTGGTGGATTGCGCGGCAGGTCATCTGCTGGCGATGGAAAAAGCGCAGCCCGGCGAGCGTTACATCCTTGGTGGCGAGAACCTCACGTTGAAGCAGATACTGGACAAGCTGGCGGCGATCACCCGTCTGCCGTCGCCGAACGTCATGCTGCCGTACGCGGTTGCGTTGGCCACAGGCGTGGTCGACACTATGGTCACAGGCAAAATGCTGCGACGCGAGCCGCGCGTGACCATCGACGCCGTGCGCATGGGGCGCAAGAAGATGTTCGTCACCAGCGCGAAGGCCGAGCGCGAGCTGGGATGGCAGTCGCGTCCGGTGAATGAGGCGCTGCGGCGCGCGGTCGAGTGGTTTCGGGCAAAGGGGTACGCGTAAGAGCAGTTAGCCAGTGACCAGTTGTCAGTGCAAACGATTGCCGAATGCGCACAAACCCGTTGCGATTATTGCGGCGATGGCGGTTGAGTTAGCGCCATTGATCGGCGCAATCCAGCCGAAGAAGGTGAACGGAGTCGATGTCTTCGAGCTGCCGCGCGCTATCGTAGCCGTCGGCGGCATCGGCGAGAAGTTCGCCCGGCGTGCCGCCGGAGTTGCAGTCGATTACGCTCAGCCGAGACTCTTGCTTTCGGCAGGAATCGTCGGCGCCCTTTCGCCCAAACTGAAGGTCGGCGACGTGGCGCGCATCCGCGAAGTGGTGGACGTGGCCACCGGGGCGAGGTATTCGACAGGCGGCGGCGAGTGGGTCCTGGCTACTTCCCAGGACGTGAGCGATGCCACCGAGAAGCAGGAGTTGCTGGCGAAATTCGGCGCTGACGTGGTGGACATGGAGGCGGCAGCTGTCGCCCAGGTGGCGAAAGAACGCGAAGTGGAGTTCGCTTCGTTGAAGGCTATTTCGGACGATGTCGCGTTCGTGATGCCGCCGCTGAACCGGTTTATCGACGAAAATGGCAGGTTCGCGACGCGCAAGTTTCTGGTCTACGTGGCGCTCCATCCGCGATGGTGGAGCACGCTGGGGAAAATCAAGGAGAATAGCAGCATTGCCACCGGGAACCTGTGCAGCGCGCTGCAACATCTATTGAAAGACAGTTGTCAGTAGCCAGTTGTCAGTTGTCAGTCAACCTGCTGTAAGCGACGAAGCGACTATAGCCACTTTTCGGATGCTGACAACCGACAACTGACAACTGAAATGTTAACGGCAACCCAAATCCGCGAGCGAGTTGGCGACGGGCCGATTCCTGCCACCATGCTGGCTGCGGTCTATCGCGGGGTGGACGATATACGCCTGGAGACGGTGCCTGTCCCGCAAATCGGGGCGGGCGAAATCCTCGTCCGAGTGCACACGTGCGGAATCTGCGGCACCGACCTGAAGAAAATCGCGACCGGCTCGCATTCCGCCCCGCGCATCTTTGGCCATGAAACTACCGGAGTAGTAGCTCAAGTCGGCGAGGGTGTCACTCAATTCCAACTCGGCGATCGGGTGATGGTGTTTCATCACATTCCCTGCGGCGACTGCTATTACTGCCGGCATAAAGTATTCGCCCAGTGCCTCACCTATAAAAAGGTCGGCGCGACCGCCGGCTTCGAGGCCAGCGGCGGCGGTTTTTCCGAGTACGTCCGCGTCATGGACTGGATCGTGGCGCGTAACGGCGTAATCCGCATTCCTGACGGCGTCTCGTTCGAGCAGGCGTCGTTCATCGAACCGGTTAACACCTGCATGAAAGGCATTGATACGCTGCAACTTACGCCCGGCGAAGTGGTGCTGGTGATGGGCCAGGGGCCGATCGGCATCATACTTGCCGTCCTGGCCCGGCGGCGCGGCGCGCGCGTTATAACTTCCGATTTGCTCCCTCGGAGGCTTACAATGGTTCAGGCGTTCGGCCTAACCGAAAGCATTGACGCCTCAACCTCGGATGCAGTTTGGGCCATCAAACAAATCACCGATGGCCGGGGAGCGGATGCCGTCATTCTTGCTGTCGCCGGAACGGCCTTAATACGACCGGCAATGGATGCGACCCGTCCCGGTGGACGGGTTCTGCTGTTTGCGCAAACCCAGCATGGCGAGGCCGTCATCGATCCGGCTGCGGTTTGCGTGGACGAGAAGAGTCTCCTCGGTTCCTATAGCGCTTCTGTGGACTTGCAGGAAGAGTCGGCGCGGTTCGTGCTCGGCCGGGAAATGGAGTTGGAGCGGCTGATCAGCCATCGCTTCCCGCTGACGCAGGCCGTGGAGGGGTTGCGACTGGCTGCCCACCCCAAGCCGGACTCGATGAAGGTCGTGATCCAACCGGGCAGCCAATGGAAGGATTGAAGTGAGCCGAAAGATGACAGCGGCGGTCCTCTACGGTAAAGAGGACGTCAAGATTGAACAGGTGCCTATCCCCACGGTTGACGAGGGTGAAGTGCTGGTCAAGGTGCAGGTGGCCCTGACCTGCGGCACCGACCTGAAGGTCTATCAGCGCGGCTATCATGCCCGCATGATCGTGCCGCCGGCGCTGTTTGGCCACGAGCTGGCCGGGGTGGTCGAGGAAGTCGGCCCCAAGGTCAAGGGATTCAAGCCCGGCATGCGCGTGGTGGCGCTCAATTCGGCGCCCTGCGGCAGTTGCTTCTACTGCTCCAAGCACCAAGAAAATCTTTGCGAGGACCTGCTGTTCAACAACGGCGCCTACGCGGAATACATTCGTATTCCCCGGCGCATCGTCGAGTCCAACATGCTGGCGATTCCCAAGCACGTCAGCGTCGAGGAGGCGGCCATCGTCGAGCCGCTGGCCTGCGTCCTGCGCGGGCTGCATGAAACCAAGCTGGAGATCGGCGACACGGTGGCCGTGATCGGCGCCGGGCCCATCGGCCTGATGTTTGTGCAGGTCGCCAAGCTGAGCGGGTGCAACGTGATCTCTGTCGTCAAGCGCGATTCGCAGGTGCAGGCGGCGTGGCGCGCGGGCGCGAACACCGTTATTCAAATCGAGAAGGTAGACGACCCAGTAAAGGCCGTTCGCAAGCTTACGCCCGACGGGCGCGGCTGCGATGTGGTGATTGAAGCCGTCGGCCGTCCGCAGGCGTGGGAGTGGACCATCGACATGGTGCGCAAGGGCGGCACCGTCAACTTCTTCGGCGGCTGCGCCAGCGGGACGACGGTAGCGCTCGACACCCAGCGGCTGCACTACAACGAGCTGACGCTGAAAGCCACTTTCCATCACACGCCGGAAACCGTGCGCAAAGCCTTCTCCCTGATCTGCGAGCGCAAAATCAAGGGCAAGGACTACATCACCGGCGAGGCGCCGCTCTCGCGCCTGCAGCAGGTGCTGCGCCACATGCTTAACCGCAACGGCGACATCAAGACGGCAATCATTCCGGGCGCGTGAAGCAGTGGCTAGTCGTCGGTTGTCAGTAGGTGGCGATCGGTCACGCGTTCGCGTAGAAGTTCGAGATTGCGACGAAGCCAGCCGCAACGCGGCGGGATGAATTTAGGGCGTGTTAACACTAAATGGTGATTTCGTGTTATGCTGCGCTGCATGGAGATCACCCCGGAGCAGTACCAGCGTATTGCCCCCAGTCTTCCCCGTCAGCGCGGCAACGTACGGGTGACCAACCT
>Ga0335078_10007997_pt1 | contig 15710 bp, 14 predicted proteins | sample Lox_Sample_32_FD_206711 | JGI IMG/M metagenome (GOLD analysis project Ga0335078, IMG submission 206711) | Soil microbial communities from Loxahatchee National Wildlife Refuge, Florida, United States - Lox_Sample_3.2 | ecosystem: Environmental > Terrestrial > Soil > Wetlands | place: USA... | reverse complement strand
CCATGCGGAGAATCGGATTCAGGTACGAGAAGATTATCAGGCCGGCCGAAGATTTCGCCCGGATCTCACTCGCCAGTTTCAGTACGTTATGCAACGTTGTGCCCTGGCGAAGCGCCCGTTCGCTGGCGCGCTGAATCACGGGCCCGTCGGCTAAAGGATCGCTGAATGGAACGCCGAGTTCGATCACCTCAGCGCCCCCGTCGATGGCGGCCAGCGCGATCTCGCGAGTGGCCGAGAGACTCGGATCCCCGCAGGTGAGATAAGCGACAAGCGACGGTTTTCTAAGGAAGGCAATAGGCATGCGCTTGGGAGATTGAATCACTCAATCAACGATTCAATGTCTCAATCCAAATTCAGGTTTTCTCTCAGTATTCCGACGTCTTTATCTCCGCGTCCCGAAATATTCACGATCACAATCTCTGATTTCTTCATCTTCGGCGCGCGCTTGAGGGCCTCTGCCACGGCGTGAGCCGACTCCAACGCCGGAATAATGCCTTCTGTTTGCGCCAAAACTTTAGCCGCTTCGAGCGCCTCGGCGTCCGAAGCCGAAAGATACTCAGCGCGCTTGCCGTCGTGCAGCCACGCGTGCTCCGGGCCGATCGACGGATAATCGAGGCCCGCCGAAACAGAATGCGTAGTTGCGATCTGGCCGGCGGCATCTTGCAGTACGTAAGAGAAGGTTCCCTGCAAAACTCCCGGCAAGCCGCCGCGAAAACGCGCCGCGTGGTCCCCGAGACGCTCGCTTCGTCCCCCGGCTTCCACGCCGATCAGTTTCACTTTTTTGTCTTTCAGGAACTCATGGAAGATCCCGATGGAATTCGAGCCTCCACCCACGCAAGCGATGATCGCGGTTGGAAGCTTGCCTTCTGCCTTCAAAATCTGCGCGCGCGCCTCGCGCCCAATCACTTTGTGGAAATCGCGCACCATCGTCGGATAAGGGTGCGCGCCCAGCACGCTGCCCAGCAAATAATGCGTGGTGCGTACGTTGGTTACCCAGTCGCGCATGGCTTCGTTGATCGCATCTTTCAACGTGCGCGAGCCAGACTCCACTCCGCGCACCTCGGCCCCGAGCAAACGCATGCGGAAGACGTTGAGCTCCTGGCGCCGCATGTCTTCAGTGCCCATGTAGACGACGCACTCGAAGCCGAACAACGCACAGACGGTGGCGGTCGCGACTCCGTGCTGGCCGGCGCCGGTTTCCGCGATCACGCGATGTTTACCCATGCGCTCGACCAGCAGCGCCTGCCCCAGACAATTGTTAATCTTGTGCGCGCCGGTGTGCAGCAGGTCTTCTCGTTTTAGATAAATCTTCGCGCCGCCCAGTTTCTGCGTAAGGCGACGGGCAAAGAAAAGCGGCGTCGGGCGGCCCGCGAAGGTCCTGAGAAGCTCATCCAAGCAGCGTTGAAATTTCCGATCGCGCTTGGCTTTCTCGTATTCTCGTTCCAGTTCTTCGAGCGCCGCCATCAGCGTTTCCGGAACGTAACGGCCGCCGTAGGGGCCAAAGCGGCCTGGGGTTTCCCCTGAGTTACGTGGCTTTGGGTATTTCGTATCTCCTGTTCGTGTTATGGACTTCGGAACCGTCGCTGTCGCCATAGATTCGGTTTTCCTAGACTCGCTTTTCCTCAGCATGCGCGGCCCGCACAAATGCCCGCACCTTCTCCGGATCTTTTTTCCCCGGCCTCGCCTCAACACCGGAAGCCACGTCCACGCCAAATGGATGGAACGTTCTCACGGCGTCGCCCACGTTCGACGCAGTCAGTCCTCCTGCGATGATTACCGGTACAAGCAGACTCAGCGACTCCACCATCTCACGCGTGCCGTCCCAATCAAATGTCGTGCCGGTTCCGCCCGTCGCACCGTTGGATCGCGAGTCAAGTAAAACTGCAAAGATTTTCTCGCCGAAGCGGTGGTTGATTAGGATTCCGCCGTTCTTCAACGCATCGCCTGGGATGACCGGAATTAGTTTCGAGACGCCAGCGCACTCTATCCTCCGGGCATCCTTCCAAACCCTGTCCATCGATTGCTTCCCGTGCAATTGGGCCGCAGTCAGTCCCGCCTGGGAGGCGACTTGCCGAATATGGTTGGCATCGCTGTCAACAAACACTCCTACCTTCTCCACATTTTTCGGCAGCTTCGCTACCATCTCTTGCACAGTTTCCGGATCAATCTTCCTCGGGCTCTTCTCATAAAACACAAACCCCAGCGCATCGGCTCCGGCTTCCACAGCCATGAGCGCGTCTTCGAGGTTCGTGATCCCGCAAATTTTGATCCAGGTCATCGCGAATAGAAGAAAAAACAGTTATCAGTTTTTTGTTCTCCGTTCTCAGAGACTCACCGTGCAATTGTCGCTTGCGCTTCAGCCAGCAGTGCTCGCAGCACGTCACCGGGCCAGGCAGCTTTCATCAACGACTCTCCAATCAAGAATGCCTGATATCCCGCCGCCCGCAAGCGTCCCACGTCTGCGCCACTATGGATGCCGCTCTCCGCCACGCTGACGACATTTCTCGGAATCATCGGCGCAAGCCGGACCGCAGTCTCTAGCTCAACCTCGAAGGTCTTTAAATCGCGACTATTCACACCGATCAGATTGCATCCTGCGTCGAGCGCGCGCTGCAATTCCTCTTGATCGTGGACCTCACAGAGAACGTCGAGTTCGTACTCTCGACTCTGCATGGTTAGCCCAATCAGTTCGTTCTGAGACAGCGCCGCCACAATCAGCAGGACCGCATCGGCACAATTCGCCCGGGCCTCCAGCAATTGAAATTCGTCGAGGATAAAGTCCTTTCGCAAGCATGGCAGATTCGTTGCGCTCGAAGCGCGCTGCAGATTCGCCAGCGAACCCTGAAAAAACTCTTCGTCCGTAAGCACGGACAACCCCGCCGCGCCCGCCGCCTCGAACTCCCGGGCCAATTGTTCCGGTTCAAAGTCTTCCCGAATCACTCCACGCGAAGGCGAGGCTTTCTTCAGTTCGGCGATCACAGCCGTTCCCCGCGTGCTTTTTACCTCAAGCGCCCGGCGAAAACCGCGTGGGACATGGCTTTCGGCCTTCCGTTCCAGTTCGCGCAGGTCCGCCGACTGGCGCGTCGCCGCAACTCTTCGGCGACTGGCGGCGACGATTTGTTCCAGCCTGGCCACCATGGCGAATCTCCTGATTATACGAGAATAGGGACAAGGCTCACGGAATGAGGTTGGGCTGCGCGGCAGCCAACCCGTGGCCAAACCTGCTCGAAACAAACCTGGCACGGTCGCTTCCGGGCCTGTTACTATAGCTCCCCAAAATTCCAGTTAGGAGTCTGAACTCACATGAGAACTCGACTCAATCTCGCCGCTGCAGTCTGTGCCGCTCTAATACTCGGTTTCGTGCTTCCTTCCATGGCTCAGGATTCCACCACAGCCACTGTGCCCGTCCGCATGGTCGTCACGCTGGAAGCATCGAAAGACAATCCTGCCCCGGTCATCAATCGCGACGACGTGATGGTCCGCCAGGGAAAGAACCGCCTTAAAGTTCTTGAGTGGACCGCGGCCAAAGGCGACAACGCTTCGTTGGACATGTTCATCCTGATCGACGATGCCGCCAATAGCAGCAGTTTCGGAACCAAGATGAACGACCTGCGCGAGTGGATCAATGCACAGCCTTCCACGACAACGCTCGCCCTGGGTTACATGAGCAATGCCACCTTTCAGCTGGTTCAGGATTTCACCACGGACCACGCGTTGGTAGCCAAATCGCTTCGTCTTCCCCGGGGCTTCGGAACCATGTCCAGCCCTTATTTGTCGCTGGTCGATTTGATGAAGCGCTGGTCCGGTCACAGCAATCGCCGCGCTGTATTGATGGTCAGCGACGGAATTGACCGCTACCGCGAGGCATTTGGATACAGAGGCGGATTCGGTCCACGCGGATTGCAACCCATCAGCGTAGACGCGCAAACCGCCAGCGACCAGGCCCAGAAAGCGGGCGTGCCGGTTTACGCTATGTACGTCCGAGGTACGGGATATGCTGCCACCAGCTTCTGGCAAGTGAGTAACGGGCAGAACAATCTCTCGATGATCTGCGATACCACGGGCGGAGAGTCGTTCGCATTAATGATGGGCGATCCGGTTAGCTATACGCCCTATTTGAACGATCTGCAAAAAGTGCTGGACAACCAATATCTGCTGCAGTTTGCCGCCAAGCCGCAAAAGAAAGGTGGACTCCAGAGCGTGACCATCATGACCGAAGTTCCACATGCCCAGCTGCACGCCGCCGATAGCGTGTGGGTGCCGGCGGCGCCAAAATAAGTTTGAAGTCGCGGCCCGCGAACCGCGCTCATTTATGCACGTTCTGGAGCAGCGCATCAAGGCCGTTCCACCCAATCTGCACGCCGATGCACAGGAGCACAAATGCAATTACGCGCAGAATGCCATGCACCGTCTGCGGAGAAATTTTTTGGGTGATCTTGGGGGCGTAGGTATAGCAAAGAAAAACGCTGAAGCTCACGGTCACAATCCCCAGCAGGATCCCCACATGGGCGAGAACGTTATTCACCACTTTTTCTCTGGAAGCATGTGCGGCCAAAGTGAGGGTGACCACGATGCAGGCGGGGTCCACCGTGATGGGAAAAGTGAGAGGGTAGAAGACCTTGTCTGCCAGGGAGTCTCCGTCCGGATCGATGGAAGATACCTTAGCGTTCGCCTGGTATTCCTTCTGATTTAGTAATTGCCATCCTACAACGGATAAAACCAACCCTCCCGCCAATTGAACCACGGGAAGGGAAACGCCGAAGAAAGCCAGCATCGCAGATCCGACCAGTTCCACTACCAGCAGGAACAACACGGAATTGATTGCGATCCTCCGGGCGAGTCGCCGGAACACATTGGGCGGCTCGGTGCCCACCAACCCCAAAATGAACAGGGCCGAGCCCAACGGATTGACCACGGGCAAGAGCGCACTGAAAGCAAGCCCAAAGTATTTCGCAACCAGCACCGCTGTACCCGAACTCACCGTGGCTCCATTATCGAAAAGGGAGACAGAATAACACGCGTCACAACGGTTGCCTACAGAGCTGGACTGGCGCATACTTTTTCGCACCAAATTGCAGCAGTGGAGAAAAGTGGATGCGAACTCTTCGCCTGTTAGCGGTTTCGATGATTCTGCTCGTTTCGGCTGCCTCAGCCGACACCGTAATTCTGCGTAGCGGCGCCAGCTATTCAGGAAAATTCACCAGCGCGGCCGCCGGCGCAATCACTTTCACCGATAATCAAGGAATCAAATACACATTTCCGGTGCGCGATGTGCAATCTTTGGTCTTTGGATCTTCTAACGACACTGTGACTTTGCGTAGCGGCAAAATCTACTCCGGACAATTCACCGGCGCCAATCCCATCGGCTTTGAAGATAACCAAGGCATCAAGTATCAGTTTCCAACCAGCGATCTGGAGTCGTTGATCATCAGCGCTTCTTCCCAGGCGCCCGCTCCTCCAGCCAATGCCATGGTGATCGCCGTTGGCACCGAAATCAGTGTCCATACCAATGAGACCATCGATTCCTCAAAATCAACTGAAGGTCAAACCTATTCCGCCACCATCACCGAGGACGTGCCAGATACCTATGGCGCCATCGCTATTCCCCACGGCAGTCCGGCGAAACTGGTTATTCGCAAGATCGAAGCCGGTCCGGGAGTGCGCAGCCCGGAATTGGTTCTGGATCTCTTTTCCGTGACTTGTGACGGCAAGCCCTACACCGTGGTCAGTTCCGACGTCGATGCGAGCAGCAAAAGAGGAGTAGGGAAGAATAAGCGCACCGCGGAGTTTCTGGGCGGCGGCGCGGCGCTCGGAGCTTTAGTCGGAGGCATTTTCGGCGGAGGCAGTGGCGCGGGAATCGGCGCCGCCAGCGGAGCTGGGGGAGGATTTCTGACTCAGGTCTTTACTCGCGGCAAAGACGTCAAGGTCCCAGCAGAAACTACGCTGCGGTTCCGTTTGGAGAAGACCTTGATCCTGAGCCCGTAAGGGTCCTTGTGACTTACGGGCTGGGCCGCGTTCCCTTATGGCCAACGTGGCGTCATTCCGAAGCCCGGCGCTTTCACCCGCGGGGCTTTTCGGTGGCGCAGCGCTTTCAGCGCTGCGATCCAGGCTGCACCACACAGACCGGCTTTAGCCGCTGAGGGAATCTTCCGGTAAGGCAAACCGGCCTCAGGGCTAAAGCCCTTTTTCCACCAGAAAGCCCCTTATCGCAGTGCTCAAGCACTGCGCCACCCAAACTCTAGTTTTGCAGCAACCTTCGCGTCGCCGCGCTCACCTCTGGCTGAAGTCCTGAGGTCTACCACGGCAGCGCTCATCGATCTGAACCGCGTGCCTTTCTGCTTTGTTTTCCTAACTTTATTTGTCATGACGCTATCGTGCACCCCATCTCGTCAGCACATTGTGTTCCCTGTGGAACATAACGCCATCCTGCCGCGGGCGCTGTACTTCGCCTTGTGCCGTAGGAGGTCCGGTTCCGGCGAAGCACAGCGCTCCCTGCGATCAGGCGCCCTCAGGAGAATGCAATACGCGGAACGTGCTGCCACCGTTCGACCAAATCAGCACCAACGCGTCCTGTCCCTTGGGCACACTCGTCAAAGCTTGCCGCACCTCGTCCGCATTCTTGACGGGATGCCGGTTGACCCCGACGATTACATCTCCAGGCTGCAAACCTGCGTTGTCCGCAGGACTGCCCGGCTGCACGCGCTCGATGACTGCACCTTTCACATCATCCGGCGCCTGCACTTGCTGACGTGCATCTGGGGTCAAGTCGGCCAGGCCAATTCCCCAGCGCGGCTTGCCTTGCTCGGAGCTTGCGCTCTCCGAGCTGTCTTTATCGCGGCTGCCCATTTCCTCAACGGTGACGGGAAGCGTCATATTCTTGCCGTCGCGCAGCACTTGCAGCTGGATGGTCGTTCCCGGCCGGTTCTGCTGCACCTCAACCTGAAGCTGGCCTGCATCGTTCACCGGCTGTCCATTCAGGCCTGTGATCACGTCACCGACTTTCAGTCCGGCTTTCGCGCCTGGTGAACCCGGCTCAATCTGGGTGACGACCGCTCCCGTATTGTTCGTGACCTCGAAGAACTTCGCGTTCTCAGGCGTCACATCCGAAATTTCGATTCCCATGTAGCCGTGCGTCACTTTGCCGTACTTAATCAAAGTTTCAGCGGTAGGCCGCACGATCTGCGTTGGAATGGCAAAGCCCATACCTGAAAAAGACCCCGAAGGGGAAATCAGGAACGTGTTGATCCCAATCACTTCGCCGCGAGCATTCACCAGCGGACCGCCGGAATTTCCCGGATTAATTGCCGCATCGGTTTGAATGAACTCACCCGGCTTGCGCGCGTCGCCATCTGGATTCGGCCGGTTCAACGCGCTCACAATTCCGCGCGTGACTGTGAAACGAAATCCAAACGGATTGCCGAACGCCAAAACTGTCTGACCAGGCAGCAACTTGCTCGAATCACCCCACGGTACGCTGGGGAAATCCTTGCCTTCGACTTTGATCACGGCCAGATCGGTTAGCGGATCGGTGCCGATCAACTTCGCAGGCAAAATTCTGCGATCGCTCATGGTCACGCGAATGTCCGTGGCGCCTTGCACAACGTGATTGTTGGTCACGATATAACCGTCGGGTGAAATGAACACGCCGCTGCCAATCCCATGCTCGATTCGCGGCTGCGGCTTCATGCCCTGACCGAATTGCCGGCCAAATCCTTGACCAAAGAACGGGCCGAAGAACTGCTGCATGTCATCGGGTATGTTTTCCGACGCCATGTCAGGTTTTGCGCGGGACGTGACTGCGACATTCACGATGGCAGGCGTCACCCGTGCCGCCAGCGTTTCCATGGCGCGATCGAGCGAGAGGAGAGCACCCACGCTGTTGTCATCGAGCCCGGGCGCGCTCGGCGCCGGTGCCGGAGCAAGGGCCGGAGCAGCGGCAGTAGCCTGCACCGGCTTGGCGATTTCATAGGTTGCAAACGAAGCAGCCAGCGCCAGAGCGATCAAGGGCGCGGCCATCCGTTTGGTGAAGATTTTCTTCCACGTGCTGCGGATCCAGCTTGTCATGTTGCTCATTCTCCTTTAACTACTAATTCTTTAGTTGTTGAACGAAAACCGCTACGTCGAAGTCTCCATTTGCTTTTTACGTTTTCTTGAAAGTCCCGGCGTTGCTCGGACTTGCGCTCTGGGAGGGCAATGTCAGGCGGATGACGTAAACATCCCAACCGTCAGAGAAGCCTCTAGCATCCATCGTGGGCTGCACGACGACGAAAACCGCTTCGTGAAGTACCGGAATTGCAGCTTCACCAATAGCGCTCACAGGAACGACAGCCCCTTGCCTTTCTGTCGCATTTTTCGCGGCAGTCACAACCGCTGGGTGGTGAATCGGCTTGCGGTGCGCACTTGCCAAACTCACTGAGGCCGCGACTGGCACCTTGAATTCCGCCGGAACCACGCGCGCCCCACCTTCCAGGATTTCGCCGGCTATTTCACCACGATTTTGCGCCGCCCCAGCCAGTTGCGCCTGCGCAAGTACGGCGCGATCGGATGGCGAATTCTCAAAAGTCACCAGCCGTGGCGCATGCGGAGAAACCAATACCACAACGGCAAACATCCCGGCCATTCCGATAACTGGCTTCCAGGCGCGAGCCTTCTGCGTATTCCTTCCAGTCAGAATCTGGCTCACACGCACGGTCATATGGCGCATGCGGCTGACCGCTGCCTGGGCCAGCGCCAACCCTTTGTGTAAAAAACTTTTTTCGGCCAGCGAAACCAGGCATTGCGCATAACCGCGAGCGTTGCCGGTGCGCGCCAAAACCATTTCATCGCATGCCATCTCGCGCTCGAGCGCCAGCTTCGACTCGATCCACCACACCGCCGGATGAAAAAACAAAACCGCCCGCAGAACTTTCTGCAACAGGTTTGTCCAATCATCCAGTCGCCGCAAATGCGCCAGCTCGTGCAGCAATACTGCGTGTACGTCTTCCGCGGAAAGTTCCTGCAACACCCACTTGGGCAGAATGATCGCCGGCCGGAAGAAGCCGATCGCCATAGGCACGTTCACTCGCTGCGAAACCCTAAGCTCAACCGGCCGCGTCTTGCGAAACTCTTTCAAACATCCGGTTAAGAGCGGATCAAGGTTGTCCGCCGCCACAATGGCCGAATTCCGCCGCAAACAGCCAAGCTGCCACAAGCCAAAACCCAATCGCGCCAGCGCAACCGTGGAAATCACGGTCCAAATTCCAAGCCCATAGAATGCCCAGGATTCGGGCAAACGAAGCGCTGAGACCGACGGCCCCAGCCCTGACAATCCACTTTCACTGCGCAGGCCGAGAAATGGCACTGCCGCTACAAACAACAGAACCGAGAACCAGGCGGCGAACCGCAAACCAGAACTCTGCTTTCCGATGAGCCTGAGCCATGCCCAGGCAAGCAGAGCCAGAGCCATGCCTTCCACCACTCCATTCACCAACTGCTGGCAGAAGAGCGGAGCGAGATCGTGGAGATTGCTAAGAACGTGGCTCACGCAGGTCCTCCGCCACTTTTCAGCATTTCGCGAAGCCGCTTAAGCTCCCCGGCATCAAAGCTTTCCTCTTCCAAAATGTTGAGTACGAGCAATTCGTGCGAATTTTGGAAGAAGCGCTGCACCAGCCTGCGAATCTCTGACCTTGTCGCCTCCTGCCGCTCCACGACAGGCGAGTAAACAAACGCCCGCCCCTGTTTTTCGTGCCGCACGTATCCTTTACGCTCCAAAATGCGAACAATTGTCAGCACGCTGTTGTAGGCCAAAGGCTTTTGCTGGGGCAGGGCCGCAAGGATCTCCTGGACGGTAGCAGGCCCCTTCTGCCACAGGACGTCCATCAGCCGCAATTCAGCCTCGGTTAGAGTTGGCGATTTCTTAGGCGGCACTAACTACCTCTCCATCAAGCCTTTCGGGCGACCACGCCTGTTTAGACGTGCACCCTGCCATTTGGTCAACTAAAAAGTTAGTTGCACGCCAGGGCCTTGCGGGTTGTATGAATCCCGGAGAATCGACACCGCTGCAAGGGTCTGATAGGGAAACCTCCAATCAACGGCTTGACAGGAGTCGCACGTTAGCCTACAAAGCTCGGGTCGAAATTTCTACTCAGGAGACAACATGCGAAATACCATCATGGGCCTAATCCTGCTGTCATTGGCATTGCCCCTTGCTGCCCAGAAGAAGGAACAAGAGCGCGTAGAAAACGCGGGGAAGGTAATCGGCGAGATTCTGAACATCCCGGATGACATTCCGCAGAGCGTCCTCGACAAGGCGGATTGCGTGGTGGTACTGCCTTCAGTGTTGAAGTTTGCGATCGGCATCGGCGGCAGCTATGGCCGTGGCGTCATGACCTGCCGTACCGGCAAGGACTATCACGGGCCATGGGGCGCTCCCAGCATGATGGCGCTTGAAGGCGGGAGCTTCGGATTGCAACTTGGCGGTCAGGCCACCGACTTCGTGCTTCTCCTGATGACTACCCGGTCTGCCGACAATATCCTCTCCAGCAAAGTAAAGATTGGCGGCGATGCTTCGGCCGCAGCCGGTCCGGTGGGGAGAAATGCGTCAGCTGAAACCGATGTGACGCTTCGGGCTGAGATTCTTTCGTATTCTCGCGCCCGCGGATTGTTTGCCGGAATTTCGCTTGCCGGCTCGACCCTCCGTCCCGATAACGACGCCAACAAAGCGCTGTACGGGAAGGAAATCAGCGCCAAGGAGATCGTGCTCACCAATACTGTGCCCCCGCCGCCCTCAGCGAAACAACTGCTGGCGGAGTTGAACAAGCACTCGCCAAAGAATATGTCGAAATAACAGGACGCCTTCCCTGTGGGAAGGCGTCGCTCGCCATTGGTGCCGACGAACTTGAGCCGCTTTGCGGGCGTGAGCGTAGCGGGAGCCCGCAGGCGAAATCCCGAGCGCAGCGAAGGACCTGGCGAGGCTACTGGTGCCGAAGAAGGGACTCGAACTTGAGCCGCTTTGCGGGCGTGAGCGTAGCGGGAGCCCGCAGGCGAAATCCTGAGCGCAGCGAAGGACCTGGCGAGGCCATTGGTGCCGAAGAAGGGACTCGAACCCCCACACCCTTGCGGGTACATGGACCTGAACCATGCGCGTCTGCCAATTCCGCCACTTCGGCTAAAGTGACAGGAGGCGGCGATCCGCCTCCAGGGAAGAACTGCAAATTTATTTTACACTGCGCACCATCAAAAATGGCGCAACGGCTCACCCTTCCAGCTTCGCCGTCATTGAAATCTTGGCGTTCAAAACTTTAGAAACGGGGCAGCCTTTTTCCGCGGCTTCTGCATACTTCTGAAATGTCGCGGCGTCTGCGCCCGGAACTTTGCCCACGACATCAATGTGACTCGCCGTGATCGCCCATCCGGAATCCAGCTTGTCGAGCGAAAGTGTGACGTTGGTGTTGATGCTCTCCGGCGTCAAGTTGGCGCCGCCTAACTGCGCCGAAAGCGCCATGGAAAAACACGCGGCATGAGCCGCCGCAATCAATTCTTCCGGGTTCGTTCCGGGCGTGCCTTCAAATCGCGTCGCAAACGAATACGGAGTATTCGCCAGCACACCGCTGGTCGAAGAAACCGCGCCTTTGCCGTCTTTCAATCCGCCTTTCCACACTGCGCTTGCCTTGCGTTGCATGAAGATCTCCTGAAATTGGAAAATTAAGTGCCGTGTGCCATTGTAGCCGCGCCCTTGCTGCTGTGTCAGGTAGAGCGAAAGGTTTGCGAGGAAAAACGCCCGAGGCCCGAGTTCAGTAGAAATCCGAGCAGCTCAGGAAGAACCCACAATTCGGGCAAGCGAGCTTGCATCCACGCTCGCCGAGTTTCGCGGAACAGTTTGGACAGAAAGTAGAAGCCAAGGCCGAGGAGAATGTCGCCAAATCTTCCTTACCTTTTTCTCTGAAGACTTTTGGCGAGCCGGCTCGATTGTCGTCCATAGTCTCTGCTATTTCAGTGTGGGCAGGCTGCTGCTCCAGCAATCGGCAGTCAAAAGCCACGCACCCAGGCGCCGCCACGAGTGTACATAGCGGCCGCGATCGGCGATTGCCGTGCCATTTTGCTGCCGAATCGCCACTGCATAGCGGCCGACTTCGACCGCCATATCTCCGGAATAATCCACGCGGATCGTTTCCAGGCGCAAATCCTCATATCCGGCATCCGCGCATTCTCGCAGCAGTTGCTCGATCGCTTTCTTTCCCTGCGCCGCTTCGTGGCGCGGCGGGATGAAAAACCCATCCATCGCAAATAGTGCGGTTACCTGGTCGTAGTTTCCAGTGTTAAACGCGGTGCACAAGTCCTGGCTGAGGCCACGAATGGTTGATTCCACATCCACAAAGGAGCTGGCGTTAGGCAGACTATTCCCGTACGGCCGATACATCCGACTACCTCCCGGGGGGAAAGGCCTTTACAGGTGCGGGTTTCGGCCGTTCCGGCGGCGAAGAGCGCATCAATTGGCCTCGATTCTAAATCAAAAATCTGTGGAAGAAACAAAGAAGTTTCCTGGGGCAAACGGAGAAACCTCGCCGCGACCAGCCAGAATATCTACTTGGGGTTATGATGGTAAGCAATCGTTTATTTCCTTGCAGTTAAGGGGCGACCATGCACTTCGAACAATTTTATCTGGGTTGTCTGGCCCACGCCTCCTACATGTTGGGTTCGAAAGGGATTGCTGCCGTGATCGACCCGCAGCGTGATGTCGACATTTATTTGCAGGCGGCAGAAAAGCACGGGCTCGAAATCCGCCACATCTTTGAAACCCATCTGCATGCCGACTTCGTCTCCGGGCACAAGGAGCTGGCAGCGCGCACCGGTGCGACCATTTACGTCGGCGCGCAGGCAGGCGCGACCTTCCCGCACGTTGATGTCGGAGATGGTTTCGAACTCGAGTTCGGAAAACTACACTTGCAGATTTTGGAGACGCCCGGGCATACGCCGGAGAGCATATGTCTCGTAGTGACCGACAAAGAAAAATCCAGCGCCCCCTGGGCTGTGCTCACGGGTGACACACTGTTCATCGGCGATGTGGGGCGGCCCGATCTCTCCGGGACCCACACAGCCCAACAACTCGCGGGAATGTTGTACGACAGCCTGCGCAGCAAACTTTTGAAATTGCCGGATAGCGTTCTGGTTTATCCCGCCCACGGCGCCGGCTCATTGTGTGGCCGCAATATGCGGGCCGAGCGATCCTCGACCATCGGCGCCGAGCGGCTCACCAATTACGCTTTGCAGATTTCCGGCCGGGATGAGTTCGTTCAGCAATTGACCAAGAATCTCCCCAGCCGTCCTGATTATTTCCTGCAGGATGCAGAGATCAATCGTGAAGGCGCGCCGTCGCTCGCGGATTTGCCGGAATTGCCCGCGGTTTCAGCTGCGGTATTACATAGCATGTTGGAGGGCGGAGCAGTCGCGCTCGATGTGCGCGCCACGGAGCAATTTGCGGCCCACCATGTGCCCGGCTCGATCCACATGGCGTTGTCGGGCCAATTTGCTTCCTGGGCGGGGGCGATTCTCGGTCTGGATTCGCGACCGGTTCTTGTGGCCGATTCGCTGGATCAGGTGTCCGAAGCCCGCGTGCGCCTCGCCCGCGTGGGGATTGAATCCGGCATGGCTTACTTGGAAGGCGGCATGCAAGGCTGGCGGGAAACGAGCTTTCCCGTCGCCACTTTGCCGCAAATCACTGTGCAGGAACTGCACGATCGAATCCGTGCCGGCGGATTGCGCGTGCTCGATGTCCGCCGCGAAGGCGAATGGCAAGCTGGACACATCGCGGGCGCTGCCTGGTGGCCGCTGGATAGATTCAATTCTGCATTGCCGATGGCCGGAAAAACTGAAGCCATCGCGGTCCACTGCAAGAGCGGCTATCGCAGCGCGATTGCCTGCAGCCTGTTGCAACGGGCCGGCTTCGAAAATGTTGTGAATGTCGTCGGCGGCCTTGACGCCTGGCAACAGGCCCAGTTGCCGACTATCAGCGAAGCTCCGGTCGGCGCATGATTGCTACCCAAGTTGCGCACCTGAAATTGGTTCAATAGACTGATAACACCCTTCTCAAGCCGGGATGGCGGAACTGGCAGACGCAGCGGACTCAAAATCCGCCGGTACTTAGTACCTTGGGGGTTCAACTCCCCCTCCCGGCACCATTGATTTTGGAGACCTTGTCTTTTCTCCGAAAATTCAGCGTGCGTCCTCGATGGTATGACCTCGCCCATCACACTTCATGAATGGATCAGCCGAATGACTCGACAGCCTGGTCTTCGGTTTCGAAAATCTCGAACAATCCCAGCACGCCGACCAGCCGTAGGGTCTGCAGCGCGAACTTGGAGGGATTGATCAGCTTTACCGAACCGCCCCGCTGTTTGGCCGAGGCCATGGATTTGACCAGCACGCCAATGCCGCTGGAATCGACCATGGGGACTTCAGCGAGATCGACCGCCAGGCGCACATCTCCGGCGTTGAGCGCCTCATCCACGGCTCGCCGGAAGGCATCGACCGCCTCCCCCAGGCGTAGCGGGCCACGCAACTGAATCACTTGCACTTCCGATCGTCTGCGAACGCTAATGTCCACGCTGGCTGCCTCCCCTGGACCGCTTCAGTGAGGGTTACATAACATTGACACAAGCCAAACCCTTTGTTACAGTTCGCGCTCAACTTACGGGAGTTGCCGAATTTTTGCAAGCGCCTCCCCATGGCACGATTCTCGTGCAAATTCGGCACGTTGGCTGGTGGAAATGCCAAACGCCTGAAGGGCTAGCAGATGTCCACGCCAAAATCGAGGACGCCGGATCTGACCCAGGCCTTGCAAAATGCCCTCCTGCGAACCCTGGAGGTTCGGCCGCGCGCACAATTGGTAGTTCAGCAAACGGCGGAACTTCTCGGGGATGGGGGCTCGGTACTTTATCTCATTGAGGAGATTGACGAAACCCAGGTGTGGGTGGCAAAGGCTGTGGCTGGAGACCTTCACCTGGATTCAGAAATAATTCCTTTAGAGTCGGGCACGCTCGGTGTTATGGCAGAGCGCCGCGAGGTTCTGCTTTTTGCCGGCAACGAGATTTCTCGTGAAGACTATTCCCACCTTCACACCCGGCGCACCCCCGTTTCACTCGCCTACATTCCGATCTTCGCTGATGAGGATATTTTGGGCTGCCTTGAAGCCGTCAGCTTTGCCGAAGCCATTTCCGACGACGATCTGTCATTGCTGCAAGAAATTACCCAGCTTGCCGGACCTTGCCTGGTGAGCGCACTGCTCTATGAACAGGAGCGGAACACCCAGCTCGAATCCATCTCTCGCCTTACTCAGCTTTACGACCTGGAGAAAACCTTCAACGCCACGCTCGAGATGGACGAATTACTGCCCATCGTGGCTTCCAAATTCCGCGAGATTCTCGACGCACAGGCGGTCAATCTCTGGATGGTCAAAGACGAGAACGAACTGCTGCTCATGAGCCGTGGCGGGGAAGATCCCAGTGTTCTTCTCAACTCGTTGCAAAAAACCGGCGAGGGGATCGCCGCCGAGGTCTCTGATTCCGGCGAACCACTGCTGATCAGCGACCCGGAAGATGAACGCCTGCGCAAGCGCAACGAAAACGTGGAAGAAGGAGCAATTTTTTCTGTCATGGCCGCCCCGCTGTTCTCGCAGGGTAATCTCGTCGCGGTGGTGGAAGCCGTCAACAAGCTGGACGGGACTCCCTTTGACG
>Ga0335078_10007996_pt1 | contig 15711 bp, 10 predicted proteins | sample Lox_Sample_32_FD_206711 | JGI IMG/M metagenome (GOLD analysis project Ga0335078, IMG submission 206711) | Soil microbial communities from Loxahatchee National Wildlife Refuge, Florida, United States - Lox_Sample_3.2 | ecosystem: Environmental > Terrestrial > Soil > Wetlands | place: USA... | reverse complement strand
GAGATCGTCGTAGCGAATCGGCCAATCTTCGACGGTCGAGCCTTGGGGCAGGGAACGCGCGCCGTAGCGCTTCTTCACTTCCGAGACGGTCTGGAAATCCCACGGCTTCAGGCGCCAACTCTGCGCGTGATAGTGGATGGAGGTGCCGCCGATGGCGTTCATCATCGGGCTCGGGCCGCCGCGCTGCGCCTTCTGATTGGGATCGGTGCGAAACGTGGGCGCCTCGCGGCGAATTTTATTGCCCGTGGTGACCATGCCGCGGACATTGTTATAGATTTCGTCCGCGTGGAAATCCTTGGTGGGATCCATCCAGGTGCCTGCCTCGATGCCGGCGACTTGCAACCCGGCGCGAGCCAGCGGCAAGACCGCAACGCCGCCCGCCGCGCCCAGGCCCACGACTACCACATCGACCGGTTTCAGATTAGTGGCCATGGTTCGATCCGTAGGCGGAACGCCGGTACGGCTTGGCCGGCGTGCTCATCTTCTGGTCTTCGGGGCCGGCGGCCAGCCGCGGGCCGGGGTAGCGGATCAGGTCCCATCCGGCGAAGTTGGTGTTGCCGCCGTAGTAGGGATCGCCGAACATGCCTTCGAGCGTGAGCCGGCGTACGCGATTGAAAAACACGCGCGCGTTCGGCACGCCCGCGGCGGAGCCATTTTCGAGAGCCGTCAGAACGGCGTCGCGCTGGTCTGGAGATAAGTCGGCCAGAGGCGCACCGTGCGCGCTGCGGGCAAACGAATCGACGGCGGCGAGGCCGGCCACCAGTGTCTCTTTCTCCGGCGCGAGATAGCCGGCAAGCTGCACGTCGATGTAATTGGCCGCGCCGCACTCGACAGCCCCGGGCCCGAGTTCATCCTTGGGAACCAGGCGATCGACGAACGCTTCGAGCGTTTTCCGCTGCTCCGGCGTAAGCGCCTTCGCGGGTGTCTGCGCCGGCGCAGTGAGCGCCGCCACCGGCACCAGCGTGGCTCCGGCCAGCACCGAACGCCGTGTTAATTCGAATGTTGGCTTCTCTTCGGGCATGCGCCTCCTCGGAATGTTGGGATTTTATCATGTCCAAACAAAAAAGCCCCGCCCCCGAGGGAGGGGCGAGGCTTTCGGTTCCGATCTGTCGGTTCGATCAGAAGACGAACTTCATGGCCAGCTGCACGACACGATAATCGCCGGAACTCAAACCGCCGGTCCCGCTGATATCGTTCGTGATCTGCCCGAAGTTTGGCGCATTGAGGGGAGCGATGCCGCCGAAGTTGCCGGCGCCGACCGGCCCGTTACCCGGAGTGAACGGGTTCAGGTGATTGGGCAAATTGAAGGCTTCGCCGCGAACCTGAAGCAGCCGGTGCTCGCCCAGCCCGAAATTGCGGGAGAGGGCGAGATTCAGTTGAAATACGCCCGGGCCCTTGATGTTGTTGTAACCCAGGTTGCCGTAGGAGCCCAGAGGAGCCGCCACGAATGCCGCCTTGTTGAGCCACTGCGTCGGGGCTTGATTGGCGGCGTAGACGTCGGTGGCCACCAGGTTCGGAGTCTGGTTGGCGATGGTGGTCAGGGCGCGGTCGGAGCCAGCAGTAATTGTGAAGAACTGAGAAGATTTGACTTCGAGGTTCGGAGCAAACTGCCAGTTGCTGGCCAGCATTCGCAGCGCTTTGCCCGAGAACTTCGGCGTTGTGGCGACCATGCTGAGCTGGAACAATTGGCGCAGGTCGATGCCCTGGCAGTTGCTGCGCCAGACGCGGCGCTCGCCGGGGATATACACGCCGGCATTGGTCGGATTCTGGTTCCAGGGATCGCTGATGCAATGCGACCAGGTATAGTTCGCCAGCATGTTCACGCCGTGGCTGAGACGCTTGTTGACCGAGAGGTTGAGGCCTTCATAGCTTCCGGTGCCGCCATCGTCGACTTGGCCGTTGCCGGCGAAGTATTGCCCCTGCGCCGGGTTTTGCATGTAGAGCGGACGCCGGAAATTCTGATTGGCGGTGGTAGAGCAGGTTGTGTAATTGACCGGGCCCGCCACGGTTTGCAGCGTGCAGGGTCCCAAGCCGAGGAACACGGCCGGGTTCATGTTCACGCCGCTCACAAAATGAATCGTGGTGGTTCCGAGATAATTGGCGCTGACCAGCCAGTCCTGCCCGAGCTGTTTCTGGATGCTGAAGTTCCACTGGTTTACGTACGTCGGGTGGAAGTTCGTCAGATCGGAGCTGAGATAGGTGCCAAAGGTGGGGAACGGAATGTTGGCTTGGGAGTGGCCCAAGCCCTGCAGCATGGCCAGCGTTGGCATCGGATTCTGGCCGGCGGTGGTAAAGCCCGGGAGCCCGCCATAGTTCGCCCAGGGATTGGTCAGATTGGTGCCGGACACGCTGACCAGGTTGCCGTAGGGAGGGCCGAATTGTTCCTGGCTCATCGAGAGCATGCTCATGCGGTCGCCGAACATGCCGTACGACGCGCGAATGACCATGCGCCCGTCGCCCTTGGGATCGAACGCGATTCCGACGCGCGGGAAGAATTTGTCCCAGATCGGGCAGTTGAAGCTGTTGCCGCATTTGTACTGCGAATCTCCCGAGAAGACGACGCCCGCCGGAGAATTCTGGTACACCGTGCTGTGCACGTTGTTGTTGAACAGATTCTGGTCGAAATGCTCATCCTGGCCGCCGTACTTCTGGAAGACCGCGGTGTACGGCTCCCAGCGAACACCGTAGTTCACGGTGAGGCGGGAGTTGACCTTCCAGGAATCCTGAATGTACAGCGCCTGGTAATACTGCCGGCTGTAGAAACCATACAGAGTTCCCTGGCTGAAGCTGACCGGGCGCCCGAGCATAAAGTCGACCAGCGGAAGGCCGCTGACGGAGCCATCGAACGAGGGGGTGCCGACGGCATTCGGGCCCGAAAGATAGTTCAACATCTGCCGGTAGACGCTGCCGCCGAAGCCGATCTGGTGCGAGCCTTTGATCCAGCTCACATCATCGCCGACTGACCACAGCGGCCCGTTGTGCGATTGTCCCGGCGCGGCAGAGACGCCGCCGATCGCCATCGCTCCGGTGACCGCCACCGCAATGACGTTGCCGCCCAGCGGCGAAATGTTCGCGCCGAGGTCGGTCCACGATTTGTAGTTGTCCGGCACCTTCACGATATTGGTACGGTTGGCGCCCACCTTAAAGGTGTTGACCAGGTTCGGGCTGGCCACCCAGGTGTGCCCCAGAGCCAGGCTGTAATCCAGATCGTTCAGACCGAATTGATTGATCGACAGCGGGTTCGATCCATCGTACGTGGAACTCTGGTTGAGCTTGGCGGACATGAACCGCCCGTAGAAAGACTGCTGGGCGTTGATCTGGTAATCGACCTTGGCCGTGTACAGGTCTTCATCCGAGTTGTTCTTGAGACCATAGACGGTGCGGCCGCACGGGTCGCTCGTGGCCGGAATGGTTTTCAAAATATTCAGAGAAACCGGATTGAGCGAAGTCACAGGGAGCTGATTGTTCACGAAGCCCAGCGATGCCGGCAGAGCGGACACGCCATTGCAGGCCGCGAAGGCGCTGAAGTCCCCGTTGGCCATGGCGGGCGTCGGAATGAATGTCGTGTTCTGGGCCGGATCGGAACGCAGCGAAGTCCGTTGATATCCGCCAAAGAAGAAGAGCTTGTCTTTCTTGACCGGTCCGCCAATGGTTCCACCGAATTGATTGCGCTTGAGAGAGTCGCGCGCCGTGGCGAAGGCGTCGCGCGCGTTCAAGTCTCCGTTGCGGAGGAACTCGAACAGGTCGCCGTGAAACGCGTTGGTGCCCGATTTCGTGATGGCGTTGACGGTGGCCGTGGAGTGGTACCCATACTGCGGAGGAACTCCGTTCCATTCGACCTTGAATTCCTGCACGGCATCCGGGAAGGGCAACGGCAGGCTGAGGTTGTTGTAGGGATCCTGATGGACAATGCCGTCGAGGTTGTAGCCAACCGAATCGGGCGCGCCGCCGGCTACCGAAACGACGACCGTGGGGTAGTTGCGCACCGAGTTGAGCGAGGCCGTGCCGGGATAATTCGCCATGCCCGCCAGGAAGATCAACTGGTGGACGTCGCGGCCGTTCAACGGCAGCTCCATGATGCGCTGATTGTCCACCACCTGGCCGACGCTGGTGCTGCGTGTCTCGACTTGTGCCGCGCCCGCCTCGACCGTCACCTGCTCGCTGACCGCGCCGACTTTCATGGAAATGTCGATGGTCGGATTGGTGTCGACCTGCAGAACAATCCCGGTTTGCGCAAACGTGCTGAAGCCTTCTTTGGTGACTTCGAGCAGGTAGGGGCCAACGGGAAGATTCGGGAGCACGTACCCGCCGTCGGCTCCAGTGCTGGTGGTTCGCACCACGCCGGTGGCGGTCTGTGTCGCTTTGAGGGTCGCGCCCGGAATTGCGAGTCCGGACGAATCTCGAACGGTGCCATTGATTTGAGCGGTCTGTGCCAGCGCCAGGCCGCACCCGATGAGCAGGCTGACGAGAAGCGATGAGACTATACGCATGGAATCACCCCTAATTCTGACCTCTTTGTCCTTTACTTTTCCACCCAAGCACCAGGAAAGATGGCGTTTCGCGAAACCTGTATCTCTGGGCCAGAATTATATTAAGTGCGCTCCGGCATGTCAAGTTCACGGGGGTTTTCTGAGGATGCCGACGGGCCCAGCTTGATAAAAAAAGCCTCGCCCCCGGAGGGGCGAGGCTTCGAGAGTTCTTTGCTTGTCCGTTCCGCTTAGAACTGGAGCCGCATCACGATGGTGCCGTTGCGCGGCTGCGCTGCCTGAACGGTCGGCTGATAGGCCGTGTTGATGAATCCGAAACCGCCGGTCAGGTTGCCCAACCCGTTGTGGGTGGGATTGACGGTCGGGTTGGTCGCGGTGGGATTCGGGATGAACGCCCGGTTCAGGAAGTTGGCGAACTCCACGCGCAGATTCAAGCTCATGCGTTCCTTGATGCGCCACGTGCGGCCCAGGTTGATGTTTTCCACGGGGTGGCGGGCGTAGCGGAAATCGCCGTAGTAGGGCGAGCTGGTCGAGAACTGCCCGAGCGCCGGATTAGTCCAGGCAGCCTGGTTGAGCACCGGTGTCGTGGACGGGTCGAAGCAGTGGCAGTTCAGATTCGAGACCAGGTACAGCGGCTGTCCCGCGACCCGGTTCATGTAGGTCGGCTGGAATAACTGGCTGGCAAGGGGGGTGGTGGCAGCCGGCACCGGAATCGGCAGACCGCTCGAGTAATTCAACAGCGTGCCGACCTGCCAATCCTGGAAGACGTACTTGGCGACGCCAAGCTGGTGGATCTTCGGAAGCGAATAACTGGCAGCAAGGGTGAACAAGATCGGCTGATCGAGCGACGAAATGGATTTGTTTCCGAGCGGGTCTCCCACCACGTTATTGACGTAGGTGGTAGGAATTCCGGCGCCGTTCGGAACGGTCGCGTTGCCATTGCCTTCCAGGCCAATGCCGCCGGCCGTGCCGAGCTGCTGCGACTTCTGCCAGGAGAACGTGCTGTTGACCGTGAGCCCGTGAGAGAACCGCTTGGTGAGGCGGGTCTGCAGCGAGTCATACCAGGTTTTGCCGAGCGGCGGCCCCAGCACCGGGATATTGGCGAACTGCGGGAAGGGCCGCAGCGCCTGGGCCACCGTGTTCGAAGCGGCGAAACCGGCGTACGGCGCCTTGATGTTGTACTGAGCGGCAATCGCCGGGTTCACCGCGCTGAGCGCCGTGGAGAGCAGGGACGTTACGCCCGTGCCGCCGAACAGCAGCGTTTGGGTCGCCGGATCGCTCAGGTTGAAGCCGTGGTTCTGGAGAATCTGGTTGGTCACGGCGTTGAGATCGACCATGCCGGGAGCCTGCCACCAGACACCGCGGTTGCCGACGTAACTCACGTCGAACGCCAGGTCCTTCATAACCTCGCGCTCGATGCCGATGCTCCACTGGTTCTGGCGCGGCGGCCGGCCCAGGTTCGGATCGACGAAGCTGACGCCCGCGGGGAGCGCCTGACCGCCGATCGGAAGCAGCGGCAGTGTTTGGGACGGGAACGCAGGCGTCGTGGGAATCCCTTTCGAAAGGGTGGTCGCCGGGTTGCCCAATCCGGACGAGCTGACGGTCTGGGTGTTGACGATTCCGGAGGTCAAAGCGCCGGCGCCATTCACGCTGGTGGTTCCATAAATGAAGCCCCAGCCGGCGCGCAGCACGGTCTTGTCGTTGATGGAATAGGCCACGCCGACGCGAGGCCCGAAGGCATATGGGTAATTCTTGGCGAACTGGCAATTGCAACTGCCGGGGCCGGTGCCTTCATAGAGGAACGAACCCGGATAGCCGCCGAGGATCGGGTTGGCAGTGGTCGGCGAGAAATCGACGGCACGGCCATGCTCTTCCTGGTAATACGTGCCGAAGTCATAGCGGACGCCGTAGGTGAAGGTCAGCTTGCGGGTGACCTTCCACGAGTCCTGCGCGTAAAAGCCGAGCTGCTTCTTCGATTGCCGGTAATCCGGAACAGCGGCGATGTTGTAGCCGTCCACCAGACCGAGCAGGAAGCTGGCATAGGGGAATCCGAGCGAACCGCCGGAAAGCGGTGTGCCAACCAGCGAGGGGAACGCGGTCTCGTTCGCATTAAATGAGTAAGCGCCGGCCGTATTCGTGTAGGAGATCTGCGGCACGGCCGACCAGTAGATATCAGAGCCGAACTTAAACGTGTGGTTCTCTTTGACCCACGTCACGCTTTCGTTGGTGGTCGGCTTTTCCCAGTAGCTGTGGCCTTGAGTCGGTGGGCCGAGCGCGCCGGCCGAGCCATACAAACCGCCGGCGGCGGTGCAGCCGGGCGCGGTGCAAAAGCCATTGAAGACCGGGAACCGGCTGTTCAGCGTCGCGCCGTTCAAGCCGAGTGATGTCGAGGCGTTGTAGTTCAGCACCGGCGCGTCATCGAAGAAGTTGTTCTGCTGATAGCCGACGCCGATGTGCGCCAGCACCGTCGGGCTGACCGTGTAGTCGTAGTTCAGACGTTCGACATGGGAGTGGATGAACGTGCCGCGCGCCTGGGTGATGGGCAGCGGGAACCCGTCGTAATTCCCATAAATCTGCGAAAACTGGGAATCGGTGTGAGTGAAGGACCAATAGAACGAGAGCTTCTGCTTGGACCCGATCATCTGGTCGATCTTGAGCGACGGAATCGTGGTATGGCGGACGCTCGGCTGCGTGGTTGTGAAATTGTTGATGTTGCCGGTGTTGGTCGGCAGCGGGATCAGGCTTTGGATTTTGAGCGCCACCGGATCCATTTGGGCCAGCGGAATCGTGTTATTCGCGAACGGATTCTCGACAGTCGTACCGTTCTGCACGCTGCGCGACAGCGGATCGTAGATCGTGTTCGAGACCAAGGCATTGCCCAGCGGATCGGTCTTGGTGCCGCCCGGCCCGGTCAGAGCTTGAATCAGCGCGCCGCTGAAATTGCCACCGCGGTAAGCCTGAGTGGGGACGGTATCGACGAACGGAACAGATTGTGTTTCGCGGAACTGCTCGAAGTTGAAAAAGAAGAACGTTCGATCCCTGCCGTTATAAACCTTGGGAATGAACACCGGGCCGCCGACCGTGAAGCCATAATCGTTGCGGCGCGCCGCGGGCCGGTAGAGGCCATCGGCGGTGCCCTTGGGGTTGGGGTTGGCGAATGAGAACGGAACGCCCGCGTTCAGAACCTCGTTCACGAGGTAGTCGTACCCGCTGCCATGGAACTGGTTGCTGCCGCCCTTCATCGTGACGTTGAAGAAGCCGCCGCCGGACTGGCCGAACTCGGGAGCAAAATTGCTGGTCTGAACCGCTACTTCCTCGATGGCATCCACGCTAGGCTGCGTCTGAGCCGCGGCGTAGGGAAATCCAATATTGGTGGAATCCATGCCTTCCACGCGATAGGCATAGGAGTTGGTCTGGGCTCCGTTGATCTTCACTTGAGAGTTCGGAACATAGTACACGCCTGGAACCACGTTCAGCACGTTATTGGGATTGCGAATTCCGGAACTGCCGGCGGCGGCGGAGCCGACGCTCAGCATCGGAAGTTGATCGAGTGTTTGAACCTGGACGTTGCTGCTGACGTCGCCAGACTCGGTTTTCAATAAGCTCGCTTCGGCAGTAATTGTCACCGAGTCGGTGGCTGCGCCAACTTCGAGCGGAATATCAATACGAAGGACCTGGGCGACGGCGACGGTAACGCCGGATCTGACGAATCTCTTAAAGCCCGGGAAGGTTGCGGTGATTTCATAGGGGCCGACCGGCAATTGAGTGAGCGTATAGTTTCCGGTGGCGGTAGTCGTGGTGTCGAAACTTGCCCCGGTCTCGATTTGCCGGGCTGAAATTGCTACGTTCGCGACGACTGCGCCTGCAGCGTCGGTGACGGTTCCAGTGATTGTGCCGCGGTCGCTCTGGGCGAATGCGGCGCACGCGATGACAAAGATACAGCATGCTCGCAAGAATGATCTCATTCGGGATTTTTCCTCAAGTGAAGCAGAATTCGACAGATTCAGGTAGCCCAGGCACACGCCTGGGGCGGCGCACTTCAAGAGTCTTTCCTATGCTTTTACACCAAGCTCCAGCGAGAAGGAGCTCCCTGACAAATTTTGATGCTCTGGCTGAGGATTATATAAAGACCTGGAACCGAATGTCAAGTAAGGTCGACCTATTCCGGTGTTAACAACTGGATCTTACGGTGCTAATAGACCGAGATACCAAGTGAATGCCGTAATCAAACGACTACGAACCGAAATGAAGACTGAGAGCGAGGAAAAAGATCGTTCCGACTGCGATGACTGCTCCGTGGGGCAGCCCTACGGATTTTGGATTTTTGACGTCGAGCTCTTCCCGATTAATGTAGGCGGGCCGGCCATGCCGCATTTCGCCGAGGATATATCCGACATTCCAGATCGTCTTCTTCACACGGCCGCGCAGCAGCATGACCATGAAAGCCAGGATGCCGCCGATGATCGCGCTTACCAGAAAGATGGCAAACCAATCCTGCCAGCCGACCAGCGAGCCGACCGCGCCCATCAGTTTCACATCGCCGGCACCCATGGCGCGCAGAGCGTAAAGCAGGAAATACAGACCGAAGCCGAGGAGCAGGCCTTTCAGGGAAAACAAGAGGCCGGCCCAGCCGCGGTAGAGAAAGGTGTTCAAGGCCAAGCCGATCAAGGCGCCGCTGACGCTAATCCAGTTGGGAATGCGGCGGTAGCGCACATCGTAAACGGCCGCCGCCAGAACCAGGACAATGAGCACCACCTCGACCCCGGGTGGCGGAAGCATCAGGGTCATGCACGATCAGTATAGCCCGGAGCGGGTCGTACCCTATTACTGTCGTTCGGCAGTAACCGGGGCGGAGTGGAGGGCCGGGAGCCGGATCCCATCCGCGTATTGGGCCAGGCCGGGAATGGTGACGGGCAGACGGCCCCGAAGGTCGATTTCCCCGAATAACGCCTGCACCGCGGCAGTCTCCGACGGCGCCACGGTGCTGAATGTGGCCATATAGGACGGCACATCCGGGAACTCGCGCAGCAGGTAGGGACTGCCGAGGGCCACGAGCACCACGGGTTTTCGCGAAGCAATCAGAGATTGCAGGAATTGGGATAAATCCCCGGCAAGCCCGGCCGAATTGCGATAGGCCGCGGCTGTGGAGAAGGCGGCCACCACGTAACTTTCGCAGCCGGGCAGATTCCTGACCGTGCTCTCCAAGGCATCGCGGGTCATGCTGGGGTCGAGCGTGGCCTCAGGCGCAGCGGGCGCGCGTTTGCGAAGTTCGCGAATCAGGACCTGGCCTTGGGAAGAGAAGCGGCTTTCTGGCAACACCAGGTAACAGGCGCGCTGCGGATCCTTGAGCGGAAGCAAGCTATTCTCGTTTCGGACCACGGTCACGGCGCGATCGGCAATCTGCTGGGCGCGCTCCTGATCCTGCGGCAAATCGAGGACCTCGCCGAGGGATTCGAGATTCACCAGTCTCTTGCGATCGAGGCCGAGAGTCTCCTTGGCCGCGAGGATTTTCAGAACACTGGCCTCAATGCGCTGGCGCGAGAGCCGGCCTTGTTGGACGGCTTTGAGGACTGCCTGGAGGGCGACCAGCGGATCGGGCGGCATGAGGAGAGCGTCGGCCCCGGCTTCGAGCGCGCGAACCGCGGCATCGGCGGTGCTGTAGCCTTTGGCGATGCCGCCCATGTCCAAGGCATCGGTAATGACGAGCCCCTGGAAGCCAAGATCGGTTCGAAGCAAGCCGGTCAGAATCTGGGGGGCCAGGGTGGCCGGCAGGTCGGGGGGAGCCAGCGCAGGAACAGCCACATGCGCGGTCATGACGGAATCGACGCCGGCTTCGATGGCGGCGCGGAACGGGACGAGTTCCAAACGGTCGAGCCGGGCTCGGTCGGCGGAAATCGTGGCCATGTTGATATGGGTGTCGTCCGCGGTGTCGCCGTGCCCGGGGAAATGCTTCACGGTGGTGAGCACGTAGTTCTTCTTGTCGGAATGAGCGCCCTCGATGAAGGCCTTGACCATGGCGGCAACGGCCTGGGGGTTTTCGCCAAAGGAGCGGATGTTGATGACCGGGTTATCCGGATTGTTGTTGACGTCCGCGACCGGAAACAAGACCCAATGAACGCCCAAGGCGCGGGCTTCGCGGGCGGTGACTTCCCCTTCGAAGCGGGCGAAGTCGGGGTCGCCGGCCGCGCCAAATGCCATGGCGTGCGGAAAGGGCGTGGTGCCATTCACCCGCATGCTGGCGCCGCGCTCGAAATCGGCACTCACCAAGAGCGGAGTTTTCGACAGCCGCTGCATGCGATTCAGGAACGCGGCGAGGGGATGCGGTTCGACCCTTGGCGTGGTGCGGCTGTTGGCCCAGTTCACGAGCACGAGGCCGCCGACCTTGGTATCGCGGATCAACCGGACGAACTTGCGGTATTGGCGGGAGCGCGGGTTCGGATCGGCGCTGGAAAACGGAATGAAGATTAACTGCGCTACCTCGTCGCGCAGGGTCATGGTCTTCAGCCAGCGGCGCGCTGCCGAGAGAGGTTGGTTCGCCAGCGGGGGCTTTTTGGGGCGGGGCTTTCGTGGGGCGATTCCCTCAGCGACTCCGGCTGCCAGCAGGCCGGCCAGGATCACTGGGAGAATGCGCGACGTCACATACTTAGTGTGCCAGATTCGCGCGAGCTCCCGTGCGAAGGCTTCCCCGATCGGCCTGCTTGCCGGGCGGCTTGCGTGCCGCCGGACGATTCAGCAGCCGCTTCACTGCGCGGACCAGATGCGCGGGTTCGCGCGAGCTCTTCGCCACCACACTATCGGCACCGGTATTTTCTTCCGTGAGGCCCAGCGGATCGACGAAACCGGAAAGCAGAATCACACGAATCTTCGCATCCAGTTTGCGGATCCGTTGGATCAGTTCGACCCCGGTCATGCCCGGCATCTTGTAATCGGTCACGATCACATCGAAGCCGGAAGACGCTACCTTCTTCAAAGCATCTTCGGCGCTGGAGGAAATCTCGACGAGATATCCGAGTTCCTCGAGGACGGAGCGACGTACCACCAAGCCGTCTTTGTTGTCGTCAATCAGCAAAATGCTCCCGTGCGGAGCAGGCGTCGATCTCATTGGGAACGGAGCGAGAGTAACAAAGCACTCGACACCGTGTCAATGGATTCGCATCATCTTGGAAAATGGCCGAATTTAACTCTTGACAACGCGCAAAATTCTATTCGACTTCGCGCGGGGCTTTATAACCGCTCTTGGCAATAATCTGATACTTCATCGGCTTGCCTTTTTCGTCGGTGACTTTAAGCGGTTCGTTGGTGGCCGGGTTCACAAGTTCCACCTTGATTTTGCGATACGTGCCGTCGTGCGCCTTGTTGGAGGGCTCGTAGGTCAGCACGTACTGATTGCGGAGCGCCTGCTGGATGTTCTGAAAAATGGTGGGAAATTCGCCATAGAATCGGGGGAAAAAAGCCATGCCGCCGGTCTCTTTGGCGAAGGTCCGGAGGGCGTTGTCGGCCTGAAGGAAATCGAGATTCTGAATCGGCCCGAGAGCGCCGTAGGCTTCCGCCATGATGCGGAGGGCCTGCATCATTCCGATCGGGTAAACGGGAACGCCGGATTCCTGGAGCTTCTTGCGCGCTTCGCCGTAATTGAGCTTGCTGAAGGTGTCGATGCCGGAAGTGATGACGACGATGGCCTTGCGCCCGTCGATACCCGACATACGGTCGGCGGTGTCGGTCAGGGCATCATAGAGATTCGCCTCTGAAAATGCGGGAATGTTCATGCGCTGCATGGCATCGCGAACTTTCGACTTGTCCGTGGTGAAATCGGTGAGGATTTCCGGGCGGATGTCGTAGGCGACGACGGCCACGTAATCATCGGGCTTTAAGCTTTCCATGAAGCCCCAGGCCGCCGATAGAGTTTGAAACCAGGTCTGTGAATAGAACTGCTGGAAGCGAGCGCTGAACTCCACCACCAGCGCGACCGTCAGAGGCGCCTCGCCCGGGTTGATCGATTTGACGGGTTGCGGCACGTTGTCTTCGGAAACACGGAAATTGCCTGCCGGGATTCCGGGGATGAAGCGGCCTTTGTTGTCCAGGACCGCGACATCGACCGTGACAATATCAACGTCGCTTTTGAAGGTGGCGAGACCCGTGGTGTCGGGGGCGTTCTTCTTGCTGAGACGGGAGGGGATCTTGGGCTGATCGGTATCCGTGTCGGGGGTGGTGCTTCCGGCATCCGGTTTGCGGGGACGGGCGACGGTCGTGCTGGGTTCCCGATTCGGTCCCTGCTCCTGGGCAATCACCAACCCTGCCAGCATGGCTATACCGACGCCGCAGAGTACCGCTGGATTCCACGATCGCATAGAGGTCTCCTCCAATCCCTAATCTAGATGGGACGTATTTTCGGCCGATTCCGTTGCGGCGCTCGACTGGCGGGTTATCCACCCGCCGCAGGTTGACAGCCTGCCCCACCTCAGGCTCAGTTTACCCAAGGGCCCCCGCCTTTTCCGTGTTTGCGCAGGTAAACCTGAAACTTCCGCTTGGCGCGCTGCAATTTCCACTGGTTATACGCGCCTCGGACATCCGGCATGGAAACGCGCGGCAATTTCGATTTGAGGTAGATGTACCCGAAGAGCATGCCGCCCAAGTGGGCGATTGTGCTGACGCCGGTATTGGGGCCGAGCGTCAGCAGCAGTTCGATGCCGGCATAGATCGCCACCATGTACTTGGCTTTGATGGGGAATAGAAAGCTCATCAAGACGGTCTGATTCGGATACATAACGCCGAACGCCAGCAGCAGTCCGAAGATCGCGCCGGAAGAGCCGATGGTGGGCGTGAACCAGTCCCTAATCAAGACGTTGGCGGCGAGCACGCAGACTCCGGCAGCGATGCCGCACAGGAAGTAATATTTCAAAAAGCGGCGCGTGCCCCAGTCCTGTTCCAACCCGGAGCCGAACATCCACAGCGCGAGCATATTGAAGAGGATGTGGGTGATGCCGGCATGCAGGAACATGTACGTGAACACCTGCCAGATCATCCCGTTGCGCACCGCGGCGGCGGCACTCAAGCCAAGCAACACCGTGGCATTGTGTTGCAAGGTAGCGCCGCCCAGGTAGTACAGCAAGAAGATGGCGGTGTTGATGATCAACAGCCATTTCACCCCAGGCGTGAGGAATCCAAAGAAGGAGGAGCGGCGGAGGTAGGGCACCCGCGTATAACTCATGACGGCTCTCTATTCCTCAGAATATCAAAACCACTTCGACCTCTTTCAGGCAGTGCGATCGCCTTTTCCGTAACGGTTGAGGACGGAAGAACACAATTGCAGCACGGCGGCGCCGCCGAGCCAGACCTGCCAGTGGGAGAAGAGGCCGGAGGGAATGGCGAAGCCGCCGGTCCAGTTAAAGTCGGAGGCGAATTTCCAGCAGCCGAGGAGGGCGGCGATTAACACGGCTGGCTTGAGCAAAACCGCGATCGCTTGCGCGACGCGGCGATTCTTCGCACGTTTGCTGCTGACCGGGATTCGTTGACCCAACCGAATGCGGACCCGCATAGGAGACTGCTACCAGTCTGACAAATTCCGGTGTTCGCGGGAATACCCCTCGGTGCGGTCTTTGGTTAGGGAAACTTTCGTACTGCCCGAGTTCTGGAGCCGCTGGAAGCGAGCGCAGGCTGGAAAGCCTGCCCTACTTCAAGCTCTTGTACACGGCTTCAATGAAACTGTCGGCGCCGCCGATCCGGTTCTTGGTGTCGTAGCGAGCGTCATAGTCTTTCGTGTAGCCCGCGGCTTTCACCTGGTCCAGCGTCATGCCTTTCTTGATCGCGGCTTCGACGCGGTCGCGGATGATCGTCACCATGTCCCGGTATTCGACCACGTCGAACTCGTCGCAAATGCGGCCGTGGCCGGGAATGATGTAGGTGCCGCCTTCTTCTTCGTGCTTGGGAATGGCGATGTCGATGATGCGGTTCAAGGCGTCGATTTCGCCCTGGATGCTGCCGCCATGGTCGATGTCAATAAACGGAAAACTGGTGGTGACAAAGATGTCGCCGGTGCTGACGACGTCGGAGTGGCGGAAGAACACGAGGCTGTCGCCGTCCGTGTGCGCCTTGGGCTGGTAGATCACCTGGACCGGCTCGCCGTTGAAGAAGACTTCCTTTTGGCCGGAGGTGTAAGTATCGGTCGGCCAGGCGTCAGGCGGGGTAGGGGATTCTTTCCCGGTCGGGGCGCTCATGCGGTCGAGCACATTTTCATGCGCGATGATCTGGGCGCCCTGCCGCGCATCGGTCAGGTTGCCGGTGACGTTCGCTCCGGTAATCGTGACGCCGGCATTGCGGACGGCTACGTTGCCGCCGGTGTGGTCGGCGTGAAAATGCGTGTTGATGATGTACTGCAGCGGCTTGTTGGACAGCGTGCGGATGGCGGCGATCACTTTATCGGCGTTCGCGGCGAGGCCCGTGTCGACCACCAGGACGCCCATGTCGCCGATCTGCACCGTGATGTTGCCGCCGGCGCCGGCGATCATGTAGACGTTGGCCTGGACGTGCAGGACGTCGAGATCGCCACCGCCCTGGGGAGCAGCGGATTGGCCGGCGGCCAGGCCCGCGAACGCCAACGCCACCGAAACACTCAAAACGTGGAATGATTTCGTGATCATGAGTCTGCTCCGGTTACTTTTTGGCCGCGGCCTCTTCTCGCTTGAAGGTGAGCTGGTATTCGGGATACATGGTCTTCGCCCCGCCTAACGCGGCATCGAGCGGCAGGTGGTACTTGTCGGCGTATTCGTGCAGGAACGGGTTCTGGCCCGGCAAATAGTTCGGCACTTCGCCTTTCGGGCGGCCCGACACTTCCTCCACGTATTCGCACGGGTACAGCCAGTTCTGGCCTTCTTGCAGGTTCAGCAGAAAGTCCTGGGTCTTGATGAGCGGTTCGGTCAGGTAAACCGGATCGGTGACGATGCTGACGTGGGTCAGGTGATTGTCGTGCCTGATGAAATGCTCGACGAGCGTCGCGCGGTCGCTTTCGGGCAGGCCGTCGCGGCGAACCCATCCTTGTTTAATGTGCGTCGTGTAGACGGTGAGGATGTTGCCTTCCCACTTCCCGGTGGAAAAGCCCATCCAGGTGTGAACCGCGTTGGCCGACGGGTGTGGGCGGCCATCCATCCAGATGGTGCGGGTCTGCTCGTACGTGCTGATGTATTGCTTGATGGCGATGACCTGCTGCGATTGCGGATCCTTTTCGGCC
>Ga0335078_10007995_pt1 | contig 15711 bp, 13 predicted proteins | sample Lox_Sample_32_FD_206711 | JGI IMG/M metagenome (GOLD analysis project Ga0335078, IMG submission 206711) | Soil microbial communities from Loxahatchee National Wildlife Refuge, Florida, United States - Lox_Sample_3.2 | ecosystem: Environmental > Terrestrial > Soil > Wetlands | place: USA... | reverse complement strand
CGGATCGAGACAAAGGGCTAGCGAGACATATTGTGAGAGGTTCCGGGAGCTGTCACTGGCCTCATGCTCGTGATAAAACTTGCACAAAATCTCAGTCTCTTCTTTGGCCTGGTCGAAGCTTTGCGTGGCTGTGCCAACTTCGGCTCTGATCTGGGCGCGGACCGGATCGGAGAGATTCAGTTCCGCGTCATAACCGCAAGTATTCATTGCGCTGAGGATGGTAAAAAGCGTCTCATTGTCTTCCAGAGCAACCTTCCCTGAGGTTTGCGCCGAACACACGACCGCCCACAGCCCAAGCAGGGCAACAACCAGCGCACTTCGCAACCTGTAAACCAGGGAATGCCTCCCGACCAGAGGGCCGATGTGAGAGTTCAGTTGCCAGTTTAAGTGGTTCCGGGCAGAGGGTCAAACAAAAGCAAGCGCTTCCAGCGGCTGGCTTCTAGCTGGAGTCGGAAAACTGCCAGGCAATGGCTAGAAGCCAGGAGCGAGAGGCCAGAAGCTCTTTACCCCCTCACACTCACCTTGGAAAACGACAACACTGCCTTCCCGGCGGTGGGCCGGCCCATAAAGGTTGCCGGACGAAACGTGGTAAAGATCAGCATGTTCTTTACCTGCGGGGGCAGATCCTTCGGCTCCTCCGGACTGGACAACACACGATAATCCTGCACGCGCCCGTTGGAGTCGACATAGGCCTCGATCACCAGAGAATCGTCCTTGATGGAACTCAGAGCGCCGCCGAAAGCCGACTGCTCCAGCTGCGGCGCAGTGTTCAGCATGAGAGGTACATCGGGCCGGCCGGCTTGCAAAGGCAAGGCGAGAACTCCCATCAGGAATCCAAATGTCAGCACCGCACTCGCCAAGCCGGCGGTAGCCGGAACCATGAAGACTTGCAACGCGTGCTCCACTCGAATCCGCAGGCCGGACAGATACAGGTTGCGGGACTGTGCAGCCTCCCGCGAGATGGCGAGACGGAGTTGCAGAGGAAGATCACGCGGCGCTTTGCGCCGTCCCACCGCCGTCAGCAACTGCTGCGTCTGCCGGAGCGACGAGTACCGGTCGTGGCAGGCATCGCAGCTATCCAGATGCCGCCGGAGGGCCATCATCTGGGTACCGGTCACCGCACCATCGAGATATGGCGAAAACAGCGGTTTAGCCTGGGAGCATTTCATGAGGCTGCCTCGATTTCTTCTCCTCCGAAAGCCACCGCGGAGCGTGGCTGCACTCTCGCCTCGCCCTCGGTGCGTTCCAGGCCCAGCGATGGGCCGACCTCGCGGGCATACGGCATTAAACGTTGCCGCAGCGCTTCGCGTCCTCGCGTCAGCCGGGACTTTACGGTGCCGAGAGAAACCTGCGTGATTTCCGCGATCTCCTCGTAAGACATCTCTTCCAGATCGCGCAGCACCACCGTGGTGCGGTAGGGTTCCGAAACCTTGCGGAGTTCGTCTTCCACTTTGGCTCTCACTTCTTCGTGCACCACGTGATCGAACGGCGACTCGGCGCCATCGACCAGAGAGTCCTTCAGCGCGCACGCCATCTCGGGAGGAGCGCCCGCTCCCACCGGCTCGATGGAGGTCTCCTTGGACTTGTGACGAAACCACCACCGGCGACGGTTGGAGGCCTCGTGGAGCGCAATGCGGTAAATCCAGGTCTTGAGACTCGATTCACCATGAAAATGCTTCATGCCCCGAAAAACCTTCAGGAACACTTCCTGCGTGGTATCGTCCGCGTCCGCCGAATCGGTCACCATGCGATATACCAAGCTGTAGATTGGCTGATGGAATTCTCCGATCAGCCACGCATAGGCTTCTTCCGACCCAGCCTTGAGTTCGGCGACAGTCGCCGCTTCCTGGCTGCGAATTCCAATCGCACTAACGAGATCACCCAACGTGGCAACTCCCGCCATGGCTCTCATGGCGCAAATCTCATTATAGATTCTTTTTCCACCACTGGGTTCCCCGAAAATACCCCTCGCGTCGTTACCGCCGAATGACCGGGTTCTCGATCCACTTTCTATTGAGATATAGACCCCGCACGGCCGCAGTAAGTTCCCCAGACCAAGAAGGCCCGCTTTTCAGAGAGTTACAGCGGTGTTGGAGGACGGGTGCCCTGGCCGTTTCGACTGGACGATGAGGCGCCTGCCCGACCGGCGGGGACGCGCGTCCTCCGTTACTGATTCTGCGGCGGGCTGACCTGAGTCGGCTGCGTGCCGGTGGCTGGGGCGGGCTGTGCCGGAGTGGTCGCCGGAGGCTTCTTTGCCTTCGGCGTCGATTTCTTGGCGGGTGGCTTTTTCACCGGCTCCGTATCGTCGACCACCACTTTCTTGGGAGGGGTTGCCGCCACCGCGGCCGCCGCTTGTGCGTTCTGCAATGCCGTGCGCAGCTTCGCAACTTCAGATTCTTTGCCTTCGGTCAAAGTCTCCATGCGATCGGCAATCGCGTGACGCGATCTTTCCAGCGCGCTGAAATCGTTCTGCAGCGATTGGAACTCGTCGCGCGTCCCGAATGCGCCGGCGGATTCCACCACCGAGGCGAACACGTCGTAGAGAGCATCCAGATTGCGATAGAGCTTGAAGGTCGCGGTGAGGTTCTCCGGCGAACTGCGCAGTTGACCGACGATCTCGGGCAGGGCATTTTGCAGATTGCGTCCGATCGAATCGGCATCCGCCTGGGATGCGTGCTTGGTGTTCGCATCCGTCTTCCATTTTTCGATTCGCAGTTTGGCTAGATCCAGCTGAATAGCTTGCGAAGTCTCTTCCAGTTGCGACAGCAGCAGATTGAGCTCGCTGACCGACGAATACGGAACGGGAGCGGCCGCCGGGGGTGGCGGACTGGAAGGCGCGACCTGTGCGCCCGCAACCGTCACCAGCAACAGCGGACATAACTTAGCAATGAAACGGATTCTCATGACCCGGGTTGGCTTTCAGCATACTCATTTTGCAGAGATTCGTAAAACCGCAAGGACTCGGCAGTTACGGAAGACTCCCGCCCGTGTTTGACTATCACTATCCGGTAAGCGAGAATTGTGTTGTCCCGCCGAAGTGGGCCTGTGGCGCAGCTGGGAGCGCGCTTCCATGGCATGGAAGAGGTCGTCGGTTCGATCCCGACCAGGTCCACCAAATCTCTCGAAGAATCCGTTGCAATCAACGTTAGGAGTGCGGCACTAAGACTTCGTCCGCGCGTAACGGCGAGTCAGGGACAAGCCAACGAAACAAGAACGTCGCGACCAAAGCTCCCGCCAGCTGCGCCCCGATGAATGGCAGTACATCTGATGGTTGAATCCCGGCAAAGGTGTCAGACAAGGAGCGGGCGATCGTTACTGCCGGGTTCGCAAACGAAGTTGACGCGGTAAACCAGTAGGCGGCGGTGATGTAGCTTGCAACCGCAAACGGCACCACCCCAGAGCGCAAGCGCGAACATCCCCAGATGACCGACAACAGCCCGAATGTAGCCACGAACTCGCTTAGCACCAATCCCCACCCATGTCGCAGATGCGAGGAAAAGGAGTACCAGCGCAGCCCAAACATCAGATGCGCGAGGATCGCTCCCGCAACTCCTCCTGCGCATTGCACAAGCATGTAGGCCAACGCCTCGCGCCAGGGGATACCGTGCTCAATTGCATCGGCGAGCGTAACCGCCGGATTCAAATGCGCGCCAGAGATCGGTCCAAACGTCAGAATGAGAGCGACCAACGCCGCGCCAGTCGCAATCGTGTTCGCCAGTAGAGCAATGGCGACGTTTCCACCCGCCAAACGTTCGCCCATAATCCCCGACCCACTTACGGCCGCAACCAGGAATGTGCTACCGAGAAACTCCGCCATCAGTCTGCGACGCAGGGGAAATTTCATTGGCGGCCGATCTTGTCGATCTCTTGCTTTATTGCCATCTTGCTGATGGTGGCGAGAGGGAGAGAAAGGAATAGACCGATGCGGTGCTCCAGAGTAACGAAGGCATCGCGGTATGCACGCTTGATTCCCTCTGCCGTGCCACGGACCGCAGCGGGGTCGGGAACTCCCCAGTGAGCGGTCATTGGCTGGCCCGGCCAGACGGGGCAGACCTCATTCGCGGCGTTGTCACAGACGGTGAAGACGAAATCGAGTTTGGGGGCGTCGGGCTTCGCAAACTCATCCCAACTCTTGCTTCGGACGCCATCCGTGGGCAAATGAGCATTCTCAAGCTCCGCGATGGCTTCCGGTCGGACCGCGCCCGAGGGATGACTCCCAGCACTAAAGGCTGTGAAGTTCGGCCGTCCTTTGTAATTCATGATTGCCTCCGCCATGATGGAGCGGGCGGAGTTGCCGGTACAGAGGAACAGCACGTTGTAGCGGTCCTTCATGTCAGTTGCTGCGAGGCTTCACCGCACGCACGAAAGCACTCATGATCTTGCCGTCCACTTGCGGTGCGATTGCGTCAAGGTCAAGGTTCTGGCCCGCTAGAAACTCGCGGGCGTCGTCCACGTTGTAAACGCGTGTTGGTTCAAGGTCTATCTGGTCAAATCCAGCGGCCGCGAGCTTGATGCGGTAGTCGTTCTCTTCTAACGATCCCGCAACGCAGCCAACCCAAAGCAGAAGGCTCTTCCGAACCTCCGGCAGCATTTCGCCGCGAGTGACTACGTCGGAAACAGCGAACCGTCCACCCGGTTTGAGGACCCGGAAGGCTTCCCGGAGGACCGCATCCTTGTCAGCCGAAAGATTGATAACGCAGTTGGAAATTACGACGTCAACGGAGTCGTCGGGCAGCGGTATGTGTTCAATCTCGCCCTTCAAGAACTCCACGTTCGCAATGCCTGACTTGCGTCTGTTCTCTTCGGCCAGCGCAAGCATCTCGTCCGTCATATCCAGCCCGTAGGCTTTACCGGTCGGACCTACTCGCTTCGCTGAGAGTAGAACGTCAATTCCGCCGCCCGACCCGAGGTCGAGCACCGTCTCGCCCGGATTGAACTTCGCCAAGGCAGTTGGGTTTCCGCACCCCAACGAGGCAAGAAGCGCCTCTTCGGGGATCTCCCCAGTTTGCGCCGCGTCGTAAAGATTTGCGGTGATTGGGTCGCAGCCACAAGACGCGCTCGCTCCGCAACAGGAACTTCCACCGCTGGTGACTCTGAGTGCTGCTTCGCCGTATTTTTGTTTCACGACTTCCTTGATGTCTGGGCTGCTCATATCAGTCCTATCTGCAAATTTGAACGATCTGCTCGGGCCTTACTGCTTGGTTCCGGGTGCAACACTCCGCGTACAGGAACTGGAGTACTTCTTGAAGAGCATCTGTGTTTGCGGTATAGCGGAGGAACGTGCTTTCCCGCTTGACGTTGACGAGGTCTTCCATCCTTAGCTTGTCCAGGTGGTGCGAAAGAGTAGAGTTGGGGATGTCCAGTTCTTCCTGAATCTCACCGACGACCATGCCGTCGGGATGCGCCGACAGGAGTAGTTGCATGATACGCAGCCGCGCCTCGGTTCCCATCGCCGAAAACATGTCTGCGTACTTGGCGACCCTCTCCAAGGATCTTTTTGCCGAAGCCTGTGTCATCTTTCGATATTTGCAGAAATATAGGAACGTGTCAAACAGCGTCTCCCCCGTGGACCTTCTCGCCACCGAACTAATTGCTATGGGACCGCGCTGGAAGATTCCGATGCACGATTTGAGCGCCCCGCGCGGCAGGGGTTGCGGCGGCAATTGCGGGGAGGATAACGGGTCTTTGCATACTTATCAATAAGCTGAAAACACATCGCTTAAGTAAGCAAGAACGACAGCCGTGCGGGCGCGTAGGGAAGCCGGTGGGAACAAATCGTGGTTGACGAACGCGGCCTTCTTCGTGATAATGCAGTTCTCATGCGAGCGCCGCGATTTACTTTCGCCCCCTTTTACCGCTACTGGTTTACGGTAGCGGCCCGGGGCGAGGCGCGGTTTCGCAAGGTGAGAATGCAATCCTAGCGTAAACACCGAGCTTCAAAGTCCTGAGCCGCGACTCTCGAGTCGCGGTTTTTGTTTTTGGGCCAATCGAACCTTAAGGAGAGCGAAGTCATGATCATCAATATGAATGAGCAAGCCACCAAGGAACAAATACAGCACGTAATCGACCGGGTGAAAGAGGCCGGGTATCAGGCCCACATCACGCAGGGAGAAGAGCGCACAATCGTGGCTGCGGTGGGCAGCGGAGGCCGTAGGCACGAACTGGAAGCGCTGGCGGCTGCTGCCGGCGTGGCGGGTGTGGTGGCGATCTCGGATCCGTTCAAACTGGTGAGCCGCCAGGCGAAGCCGCAACGCACCGTGGTCAACGTAGGCGGAGTGCGAATCGGCGACGGCAGCCTGGTCGTCATCGCCGGACCATGTTCGGTGGAGTCGCGCGAGCAACTGCTTTCGACTGCACGTGAGGTAAAGGATGCTGGTGCCCATCTGCTGCGCGGCGGCGCGTACAAACCGCGAACTTCTCCCTACGAATTTCAGGGTCTGGGAGTCGAAGCGCTGCGGTTGCTGCGGGAGGTACGGGAAGAGTTCGGATTGCCGGTGGTCACCGAAGTCATGAGCACCGAAGACGTGGACGTAATCTGCGAGCACGTGGATATGCTCCAGGTGGGCGCCCGCAACATGCAGAATTTTGCCCTCTTGCGGCGTCTGGCTGTGATCGACAAGCCAGTACTGCTGAAGCGAGGACCTTCCGCGAGCGTCAAAGAGTGGCTTTTGGCGGCGGAGTACTTGCTGGCTGGTGGCAACCGCAATGTGGTGCTCTGTGAACGTGGCATCAAAACGTTTGAAACCGAGACTCGCAATACCCTGGACCTGGCATCGGCGGCGCTGGCGCGCGAGATGTCGCACCTGCCGGTCATCGTCGATCCCTCCCACGGAACGGGCCGGCGGAGTCTGATTGCGCCCTTGTCTCGTGCCGCGGCCGCATTAGGAGCGGATGGACTTCTCGTCGAAGTGCATCCCTGCCCGGAGCGGGCGCTGTCCGATGGACCGCAGTCGCTCGACTTCGACGGCTTCCGGCACCTGATGAAGAGTCTGGCGGAACCAATGCGCTCGCCGGTTCTCGTACCGCAGCATGCCTAATGCCCGCACATGAAGGCGTTGGCCTGCGCGGCTGGGAGAACATTTCCAGGTTACGTTCGACGTAAGACCAGCTCCGATGGTGTGCGAAATGCTCTCCGAGAATGCGTACCAGTTTTGTAAAGGCGTTTGTAAAGATTTGATTAGGAAGTGCCGATAAGCTCCAAGCGTCGCGAATACGTTTGGCCAGTTACACTTACCCCCCTCAAGCCCGCGCCGCTGCGTTAGAAAATCTGCCTCCGGGCAGGTTTCGCAAGTCAACGTGGATGGAATCCGTCGCCGTACCATTCGCTCTCAATCAAGAAAACGGAATATCGACGCCGGAGAATGCAAGATGATTTCGCTGAAAAAGTATCTGGACATGACATCGGATGGGACCCACCAGTCCGAGTCGAACGAATTAGTGGCCGTGACCCTCGAGTCCTATCGCGCCGCCCTCCTGGCTATTGGCAACAGCGGGTTTCGCGCGTGTCCCTCCATCAGCTCGGAAATGCAGCAGAATCTGGCAAGCTTGCATAACAAGCTGTCCGGGGATGTTACTCCCGCGCTGGTGAAGGAGACGGAGAAAAAAGTCGAGGAACAATTGCAGCAGTGGGGAGGCCGCACCTCGGAGCACTTCAAGGCCAAGGCCAACGAGGTCAAGGAGCTCTTGATGGTTCTGGCCCGTACGGCCGAATCAGTAGGCGAACGCGACCAGCGTTATGCCGGCCACTTCAGCCAGTTCACCACCCGCCTGCAGACCATAGCCGACCTGGAAGATTTAACCGAGGTGCGCGCGTCCCTGGTGAAGGGTGCCAGTGAATTGAAAACCTATGTGGACCAGATGGCGCTTGACAGTCACGAGTCGGTGGCGCAGCTGCGGGCGGAGGTTTCCACCTACGAGACCAAGCTGAAAGCGGCGGAGGAGCTGGCGTTACGCGATCCTCTGACTGGCCTGGCGAATCGCCGCAATGTCGAAGAGCGCCTGGAATGGCGCATCAGCCATCAGCAGAATTTTTGCCTGATCATTCTGGACCTGAATCGCTTCAAGCAGGTCAATGATACCCACGGACACCTGGCAGGCGACGATTTGTTGAAGCAATTCTCCCATGAGTTGCGCTCGAACCTGCGTTCGTCGGATATTGCCGGCCGCTGGGGTGGGGACGAATTCATCGTGGTTCTGGATTGCGATCTGAACGCGGCCAAGTCGCAAATCGAACGCATGCGTAAATGGGTGTTTGGCGAATACACCATCCAGCTGGGACCGGGCAAGGGAGAATTAAAGGTTGACATTGATGCCTCGGTAGGCGTCGCCCAGCGACAGTCGGGAGAGACGATTCAGCAAGTCATAGAGCGTGCCGACGCTGCCATGTATCGCGACAAGAAACTGGCCCGCGCCGCAGGGGCCTAAATATGTAGGCGCGGACCCGTTCGACAGCTTCGCCGGGCTCAGCTGCTCAGGGCTGGCTACTAGCCCGCCGGTGCAGCAATTCGAGACAGCGGTGCTAAGCTAGAACCATTCAGTCTCATTTCCCGATGCTCGGAAACTGGCGACGGTCGGCGGCCGCACTCGTTGGCGTGGTCCTGATCGCGTTACTACCCTCCTTTGCGGCTCAAAGGAATCCGCCGGCGTGGTCCGTGCGTTGGCAGCCGCAGCGGCCGGTGAACGGCTCGCCCGTGGTGTTTCAGGTGACTTCACTCGCGCGGCTGGATGCGCTCTCCGGAAAATGGCTGGATCATGACGTTTTCTTTTCCTTCGATCCACGCAGTCGTAGCTGGTTCGGCATCGCGGGGGTCAGTTTAGAGACCCGGGCGGGTAAGTATGAGCTCGCGCTCGAAGGAAAAACTGACGCCGGGAAGATGCTTTCCTGGCAAAAATCGATCCTTGTGGCGAAGGCCAGCTACCATCAGATCGTGATTCGCGTACCGGCAAAATTTACCGAACCTAGTCCCGAACAACAGCAGGAGATCAAAGCAGACCAATCGCTGAAGCACGACGTCTTTTCTACTACGAACGCGCAAAAAGAATGGTCAGGAAGCTTTCTTCCTCCGGTGGACGCGACGATTTCTGACGTGTTCGGAACCACCCGCACCTTCAACGGCAAGACGCAGAGCGTCCACCAGGGTCTCGACTACGGGGTACCGCAAGGCACCCCGGTAGCCGCGCTCAATCGCGGTAAGGTGCTGCTGGCGCGTCCGCTTTTTTTTGAAGGAAATTGTGTGGTGCTGGACCACGGGCAAGGACTCCTCACCATTTACATGCATCTTTCGAAGTTCGAAGTGAAAGAGGGAGAGCAAGTCGCTCGCGGGCAAGAGATCGCACTGAGCGGTGGCACCGGCCGGGCCACCGGACCGCACCTGCACGTAGCCGTGCGCTGGGAGGGAATCTACCTGAATCCGGCGACCCTGCTGTCACTGAAGTTGCCGTAGATGCGCCTGTTGTTGTCGTTCCGAGGAGCACAGCGACGAGGAATCCGCTGTTTCCTTGCCGCTGCAAAACAACAGATTCCTCGTCGCTGTGCTCCTCGGAATGACAAGGCGATAGGGCGCTGCGGTCCGTGCTACCCTGCCACCGCCGAAGGCAGTGCTGGTCTTTCCCCGCTTTCCACCGCGACGCCGTCACGAAATGCCACTGTTCGGCCAGAGATGGCCGGAATGCGTTCACCGGGCACCAGAATCCCCACCAGGTTGAGAGGATCGGCGGCGGAGAGCGTGATGGCTTCTCCGCCAGGCGGCATCTTCCGCGTGGCCCGCAGAGACTCCACCGCTATGGGCAGAGCGAATTGTTCTCCCAGGAATCCGTCCACAAAGCGGCCCCCCCGAATTTCGCCGCGATCCTCGAGCCGGCGGAAAGCCATGTGCAATTCCCGCCACTTGGGCAAATTGGTTTCGCGCGCCAGTAGATCGCGAAACACGATGCCGTAGCGCTTCAGGAGCATCCAGCAGGTGGCTTCCACGGCACGATTTCGCTCGACCGCTTGATCGGTGTACAGTACTGCCCAGCGCCCTGAGCTATGTCGCGGCCGGGCGGTGCGTCCGCTGCCCTGTCCGGCTCGGCGTTTGGGATCGATCAGCGAGCGCAGATTATCGAAGCCATCAGCCGTGACCACCCCCGCGGCCACCAACTCCCACAGCGCCGTTTCCACTTCGGCTTTCAACTTGCCGGTCCCGCGAACAATGTCCGCGAAGAATGACGCGCCGCGCTGCCGCAGCAGTCCGAGCACCTGTCGCGCGCCTTCACTCAAGCCACGCGCCTCGGCCTGCTCCGGGTCAGGATTGTGCGGGGTCAGCCAGTCAGCCTCTTCGCGCACGAAGAACGTAATTGGAGCTACGCTGGTCGGAATCACGCGGCGCTTGCCGGCGGCCGAATCTTCAAGCGTTGCCGGATGCGGAGACAACCGTCCCCAGCCCACCGCGCCGGTCAGGCAAAGCTGGTCAAGCCACGCCGGATCGTAATTGGCCACTCGCCGCGCCAGAATTTGCCGCTCCCACGCATTGGCGGGAATTTCAAAACCCTGCAGCTGTCGCAAAACGTCCAGCGTGGCGCGCTCCCCCAATACTTGCGTCCCGGGAGCCACATGCTGCCAGCGCAGCAGCCAGCGCATGAATTGCGCCGCCGTGACCGGCTCAACCTGCTTGCGCAACGTCGCCACCGTCAGACGATGAATCCGTGCCAACAGCCGCCGCTCGCACCACTCTATTTGAGATTGCGCAGGGACAGCCGCCCTCGGCTGTCCGGTCGAGCGTAGCTCGACAGCCCTGCCCGTGAAATTCCCCCGCAGGATCGCTCCGCTGGATTCCATACGCAGCAACGTCTGTTCGATCTCTGAGGAGCCCAAACCCAGCAGAGAGCTCAGCTGTTCTGCGGTTGTTGGACCCAGGTGCGCCATCCATCCGGTGACCGCGAAGAGAAGAGCGTCGTCGCGGGAGGGAATCGCGTCGTCAAGTTCCGCCACAGCCCGATCGAACCGCGCATCCGGAAAAAGCAAACGGAACGTTTTGACGCGTTCGGCGGCAACCCAGTAAGACCGGCCATCCGCCGAAACCCTGGCCGCACGGCCGTCGCGGGCCAGTCTTTCGAAGTGCGCAACCCATTCGGCACCAGCAGTTCCCACGTGTAGCCAGCTGCCCTCGGCTGTCGCGTCAAGCGCAGCTCGACTTTGGTCTTGCGTCTCAAGCTCCCCCAACCCCTGCTCACCTTCGCTGAGCGAGGGCGGCTGTCCCGACGTGGTCACCGGCAGCGCAATAAGGGTGTGCAGCACATCGTGCAGTTCGTCGGCATCGCGTACATCCGGCCAGGCCTCTTCGCGCACCTGCGCGATGGCCGCCGGATCGAGCTTGCCCACTTCTTCGAGGACTGACTCTGGCAGAATTCTCCGCATCTCCACCGCCCGAGCTCGGCGCTCTTCCAAAGGCGCGTCGTCGAGGTAGGCGTAAGGATTCGCGTTGAGAATCTCGTGCGAGAACTGCGACGGAACCGGCGTGTCCACGGCTAGGCAGCGAATGCGGCCCTCGTCCATGCCGCGCAGCAGGTTCTTCAGGCCCTCCAGATCCATCGCCTCCGTGAGCACGTCTTTCATCACTTCGTTGACCAGGGGATGATCGGGAATCTGAATGTCGCCGACAATATTTTCCTGGCACGCGGCCACGTCAGGGAACACCGACGCCAGCAGATCGTCAGAGCGCATGCGCTGAATCTGCGGCGGAACTTTCTTCCCGCCCTGAAAGCGCAGCAAAGCCAGCGCGCGATTCGCGTCCCAGCGCCAGCGGGTTCCAAAAAAGGGCGAAGCCAGTGCGGCCTGTTCCAGAATCGGCTGCACGGTTTCCGCGTTCAGAAAATGAAAGACATCGGACAGCGGAAAACTGTGTTGCTCGGCCAGCGCGATGTTCAGGCCATTGTCCGTAGCCGCGGCCTGCAACTCGAAATTGAAGCTGCGGCAGAAGCGCTTGCGCAGCGCCAGTCCCCAGGCTTTGTTGATGCGGCCGCCGAAGGGCGCGTGGATGACCAGCTGCATGCCGCCGCCCTCGTCGAAGAAGCGCTCGGCAATCACCGTCTGCTGCGTGGGTACGGCTCCCAGCACCGCGCGGCCCTGCACGACGTACTCGACCATTTGCTCGGCGGCAGAGTCGTCGAGCCCGCATTCCGATTTCAGCCAGTCCACTGTCTCGGCCACCTCGGGCTGGCTCGGGGATATGCCGATCGGCGAAGTATTCGGCAGCCGGTCGCTGATCTGCTGACGAAGGCCGGCCACCTGCAGCGACAGTTCTTCCGTCCGAGCCGGCGCCTCGCCCAGCCAGAAGGGAACCGTGGGCGGCGCGCCGTGCGCATCCTCTACCAGCACGCGTCCGGATTTTCCCTCAATGCGGCGAATGCGCCAGGAAGTGTTTCCCAGCAGCACAATGTCGTCACGATTGCTTTCCACCGCGAAATCTTCATCCAGGGTTCCCACCACAACGCCTTCCGGCTCGGCGACCACGGTAAAAAGCGCGGTCTCGGGGATGGCCCCGCCGCTGGTAATCGCCGCCAGGCGGCTGCCGCGCCGCGCTCGCAGCCTGCGATTGATACGGTCACGATGGATGTAGGCACCATAGCGCCCACGCCGCGAAGCAATGCCCTCGGCGAGCATTTCCAGAATCGCCTCGTAAGTCTGTCGCGAGAGATTCCGGTAAGGGTAGGCGCGCCTCACCAGCTGGAATAATTCATCTTCATCCCAGCCGTCGTCGTGTGGCGCGGACATTCCTGTCCGCGGCTTGGTGGGGCTCGCCGCCGCGCACGCCGCGACAATCTGCTGCGCCAGAATATCGAGCGGTGCCTCAGGGATCATGAGGCGATCGAGATCGCCCTGCCGGATCGCGCGTACCAGCGCCGCGCACTCCAGCAATTCGTCCCGCGTGGTAGCAAACAGCCGCCCCTTGGGGATTGCGCCTCGCCAGTGACCGGAACGTCCCACCCGCTGCAGGGTGACGGCGATCGCCCGCGGCGAACTGATCTGCGCCACCAGATCGACGGTTCCAATGTCGATGCCCAGCTCGAGTGACGCGGTCGCGACCAGCACCTTGACCTGGCCGTCTTTCAGCTTTTTCTCCGCGGCCAGGCGCAGCTTGCGCGACAAACTTCCATGGTGGGCGGCCACGTTCTCCGCACCCAGCCGCTCCGCCAGATGGTGCGCCACCCGCTCCGACAGTCGCCGCGTATTGACGAACACCAGCGTGGACCGGTTCTGTTCGACCAGTTGCACCAGCCGGTCGTAGATCTCGTCCCACATTTCGTTGCTGGCAATCGGGCCCAGCGGGCTGCCCGGCACCTCGACCGCTAAATCGAGATGTCGCTTGTGACCGATGTTGACAATCACCGGTTCCGGACGGCCATTGCCCGCCAGGAAGCGTGCCACTTCCTCAATCGGCTTTTGCGTGGCCGACAGACCGATGCGGACGATCGCCGGTTCCTCTCTTGTCATTGTCATTTCCACGATCGCCGGCTCCTCTTTTGTCATTCCGAGGAGCGTGAGCGACGAGGAATCTGCTTGTTGTTTGCGGCTGGGAAACTGCGGATCCCTCGCTGCGCTCGGGATGACATCAAGAGCGGGGACAGCATCGAGGGAGGGAACTGTATTGAGGAGTGGCGTCTGGCGCAGCCCCAGCGTCTCCCGTCGCAGCGCCTCCAATCTCTCCAGCGACAGGGTCAGATGCGCTCCGCGCTTGTCGTCGGCGACGGCGTGAATCTCGTCGACGATGACGGTCTCCACGTCGCGCAGAATCGCGCGGCTTTTTTCCGCGGTGAGCAGGATGTACAGCGATTCGGGCGTGGTCACCAGAATATGCGGAGGATTCTTCAGCATCGCCCGGCGCTCGTGCATCAGCGTGTCACCGGTGCGCACCGCGGTGCGAATCTGCGGCATCAGCAGACCGCGATCCCCCGCCATCTGCAAAATCTCGCCCAACGGGACTTCGAGATTTTTCTGAATGTCGTTGCCCAGCGCTTTCAGCGGAGAGACGTAGAGCACCTCGGTGCGGTCCTGCAGGTCGCCGGCGAGAGCCTTGCGCACCAGGCGATCGATGCAAGCCAGAAAGGCCGCCAGCGTCTTGCCCGACCCCGTGGGCGCGGAGATGAGCGTCGTCCGCCCGGCGAGAATGTGCGGCCACCCTTGCTCTTGCGGCTCTGTGGGAGTACCGAATCGCTGGACAAACCAATCCCGGACGAGAGGATGCGCCCAGGCAAGAGAGGAAGGGGGAGACATTGCAACTATTTTACTGGAATCCGCAATATTCGTAAAATGTTCGCCTTTGGAAAAAGGCCTGACGAAGACTTTTGTCGTCTTCCGTTTAATCTCGTCCCTGGAACTTGGAAAAGGTTCGGGCGCCGGGTTCAACTTCTGTGAATCAGACGAGGGTAAAGGCGGCGGGTGGGGCGGGAAAACTTAACGGAGTCTTGCTAAAGAAAACCCACCGGCTGCCTGCTTGGGGCGTGCTCGGGTCGACAACCGGTGAGCTTACCGTTCCTCCTTACTCACCCTGTGTTTTCAGGAGTATTTGTATCGATTTAACCCTACGGAGGGCTAAAGTTGCGCGACAGATTTGTAAAGTTTTGTAAATTGTCGATTGTGCTCCTGCCAAACTCATTCCGGGATCGCTGGAGGCCGTGCCGCCATCAGCTGGGTGAAGCGGCCGTCGCTCCGCAGACCCTGGAACTCCGGATCTTTGTATACGTCATTGATCTGCTTGTACCCCTCCTCCATCGCCTTTCTCAGGTATTCCAGGGATCGGTCGCTGTCTCCCTGCTGGGCAAACAGCTTTGCCAGTACATACTCGAAGTGGGCGCGATCCTCCGGGGAGGACATCTGGGCGGAAATGCCGGAATGCGAACTGCGCTCGAAGACCGTTGGATCCAACTGCACGGCGTGATTGTAGGCGTGCATCGCATCCTCGAACTTCTTCGTGGAAAAGTACGCCGCGCCCATGTTGCTGTAGAACGACGCGGAGTCAGGCTTCAGCTTGATCGCCCTCTCGTACTGCCGAATCGCATTCTTATACTTCTTCTGCAGATAAAAAATCACTCCCAGGTTGTTGCAAGCGTCGGGAGACTGGCGATCCAGACGAATGGAACGCTCGAAGTCTTTCTTGGCTTCCGCATAGCGCTGGGAGAGCAACTCCGTGATCCCGGCTTTGTTCCACAGTTGTCCGCTTTTCGGAGTCTTCAGCAACGCCGCGCGATAGTAGTCCAGCGCGTCGAGAAAATCTTTTTGCCCGCGCAGGGAGTCGGCTTGCGTTTCCAGTTCCTGCACCGAGGCAGTCTCCGACGGAGCCTCGATGCGGCGCATCGGTGACCCCACCACCTGGGCGAGTTCGGAAGAGGATTGATTGGGCTGGGCCTGCAACTGGGGCATGGCAAGCGGGAGCACCGTCAGCATGCTGAGGAGAAACCGGCTATGCATAAGCTCACCTCCTGGAACTTAAGGTCAGGCGAACTGCCTCGCGCTTACGTCAGCCGGTTGCGAACGCGGTCACTCAGTGGGGACTGTCTCCGTTATCGGCCGGTTTCGGCGGAGGGTTAGACGACTTGTCTTCCTTAAAGATACCCGCAATCTTGCCAAATAAACCCTTTTTCTTTTTAGACTCCGCAGAGGACGTATTCGGATCGTCCTCCGCGACTGCCTGCGCCCCCGCATTGGGAGGTTTGGGGACATTGGCCGCTGGCTGA
>Ga0335078_10007994_pt1 | contig 15713 bp, 15 predicted proteins | sample Lox_Sample_32_FD_206711 | JGI IMG/M metagenome (GOLD analysis project Ga0335078, IMG submission 206711) | Soil microbial communities from Loxahatchee National Wildlife Refuge, Florida, United States - Lox_Sample_3.2 | ecosystem: Environmental > Terrestrial > Soil > Wetlands | place: USA... | reverse complement strand
GATCTGAGTGACGGTCATGTGCACGTAAAGACTCTTAATGGTCCAGTCACTCTGACCAACGTCAAGGACGGGCATGTAGAGATTACCTCGGTGAGTGGAGACGTTGCCCTCAAGTCCGTTGACGGTCCTCTGGTCCATGTCAACTCCACGAGCGGAAGAATCCTGTATGACGGCGACTTTGGCGGTGGCGGAGAATATTCGCTGATGACCCATAGCGGCGACATTGACGCGACGGCCCCGTCCTATGCTTCCATTGACGTGGTCGCCAGCTCCGAGCAAGGCAGAGTAGAGAATGACTTCCGCCTGCAGCCCAGTCATAGTTCCTTCGCAGCCAAGGCAGGGAGTGCCTTCGCCGGCACCATGGGTAAGGCTGCATCCTCGGTTAAGCTGCTCTCCTTCAGTGGTAAAATCCACCTCAAGAAACGCTAAAAACTGCTTTCGACGGGCTGGTCGTGTTGTCCGGCAATCGGCATTCATGAAACCTAAAGCTGACTCACAGTCTTTGGGCAAGCCGGTCAGACCCGGCGGCAAGCCTCGAGCGGTCTTTCTGGTCGGCTTCATGGGAGCTGGGAAAACCAGTGTGGGTGAGCGGCTAAGCCAGCGGCTGGGGTGGGGCTTCGAAGACTTGGACGATCGGATCGAAACCCGCGAGCATCGCCTGATCGCGGAGATCTTCCGGGAGTCGGGGGAGGGTGAATTCCGGCGCGCAGAACACGCGGCACTGCGTGAACTTTTGGCTGATTTGGGTTCCTTGCCACGGGTTGTGGCATTAGGGGGCGGCGCTTTTGCCCAGACCATGAATGTCACCTTGCTTGAGGAATCGGGGGTGCCGGTGGTCTTTCTGGATGGGACGGCAGAGGAACTCTTTTCGCGGTGCGAACAAGAACACCGAGAGCGTCCTTTACGCCACGATGCCAGGCAGTTCCGCCAGCTCTACGAGCGGCGGCGGCCTTTTTACCAGAAGGCCGGTTGGACGGTGGACACCAGCGGCAAAGACTTGGACACGATAGCAGCGGAGGTAGCATGCAGTTTGGGACTTCAATAGTTGCACCTGGATTTTCAGGAGGCCGCAAACCGGTGGTGTCGGCGGGAGCTTGCCTGGTACTTTTATTCCTCGTCTTAGGCTCGGGCGCACCCGCCAAAGCCAAGGAGTCCGGCCAAACTGTGGACGAGGGTTCGTTCGGCGTTTTCATGAGTGGGAAGAGAGTCGCTACCGAGACTTTTTCGATTCATCAGGACACGACCGGCAGCTCGATCCGGTCCGAGTTCAAGACGGAGGCTGGGGCCACGGCCGGAACAGCGGCTCAATCTTCCGAATTGGAACTTACTGCCAGCGGCGAATTGAAAAAGTATGAATTCAAGGAGACCACCCCAGGACAGTCGCAGGCTACCATCGCCCCCAATCAGGATTTCCTCATCGAGCGTTACAGCAGCGGGCCCGGGGAAAAAACCCGCGAGCAACCATTTATGTTGCCGGTTACGACCAGTGTCCTAGACGATTATTTCTTCATCCAGCGTGAGGTTCTGGCCTGGAAATATCTGGCAACCACTTGTAAACAAGACAAAGGCCCCTTGGCATGTCCGCTGAAGCAGAGCGTCCAGCTGGGAACGGTGAACGCACATTCTCGGACTTCCAGTCCCATAAGCGTGGAGTACGAGGGTAGAGAGAAGGTAGCGATCCGCGGCGCAGAGCGCGAACTAATCCGCCTGGACACTAAGAGCGACGTAGGCGACTGGAGCCTGTGGCTGGACGATCAGCTGAAGCTGCAGCGGATTCTGGACCAGGCAAGCGGTACCGAAGTGGTTCGAGACTAGGGGAACAGTGGCCATCATTGACACGCGTGCGGCTCGCATTTTGACGACGGCGTTGTTGTTTGCGCTGGCGCTCGGTTTCCTCTTTGTGGCGCGGCGTACCCTGATCGCTTTTCTGTTTGCCATTTTTTTTGCCTATCTGGTTGAGCCGGCCGTCTCGCGAGTGGAGAAGTGGACAAAGAGCCGCGGGGTGGCGGTCGCAGTCATTTATTTGTTGATCGCCGTGTTGTTGGTCACTTTCTTCTTTTTCGTAGGTCCAAGGATCGGGCACGAGGCGCAAAAACTTGGCCAGGCTCTCCCGGCGTTGCTCGATCAGGTAAGCTCCGGCAATATTGCGGTGAAGATTGGTTTAGCGCACGGCTGGAGTGGAACCACCATCCTGCAGGCTCAAACCTTCCTGGCCAGCCATCGCAACGATCTCCTCGACCTGGCGCAGCGGGCCGGAATTCGAATTGCCAGCGCCGCACAAGAATCCTGGCTGCTGATCATAGTTCCGATCTTGGCGGTTTTTTTTCTAAAGGACGGCCGCGCTTTTGGCGAAAGTGCTCTCAGCTTCGTTCATACCAGGCCGCAACGGGAGTTCCTGGAGGGAGTGCGTGGTGACCTGAACCAGATGCTGGCACACTTCATCCGTGCCCAGCTGACCCTGGCAGCCTTTTCTTTGATTGTTTACACCTCCTTTATGGGACTCATGCGGGTGCCTTATGCATTGGTGCTGGGCACAGCCGGCGGCATTATGGAGTTCATTCCGGTAGTGGGACCGCTGGTGGCAGCGATATTGATTATTGGGGTGGCTCTGCTGATGAGTTATTCGCATTGGTTAACCCTGCTGGTGTTTCTGGCGGCCTGGCGCATGGTTCAGGACTATGTGGTTTCGCCGCGCATCATGGGGAAGACCATGGAACTGCATCCGCTGGCGGCGATCTTCGGAGTGCTCGCGGGGGGCGAGATCGCTGGAGTATTAGGCGTCTATCTTTCCATCCCGGTCATGGCCAGCCTTCGCATCGTATGGCAACGATGGCGCTTATACGCGGAGAAGAAACGCTTCGGGCCATTGAATGAGTATTCGTTCGGAACGGAAGTCAGTCCGCGGCCATAGTATTGCCTCAGGGCTCTCCCGGCTCTTAGAGCTTCCGACGAAATCTCCCGCCCGATGCAATCCCTCGGAGAATCCAGTACCGAGTTTCCCTCCCACGCGCAGTTCCAGTCTCTGGCTCAGGGCAGGTTTACAGATACGTCTAGAAGCGGCTGTCTGCCATCACACCGCACCGTGACGCTGGTCGCTGACCAGAGTAGCGGAAGCGGGATAGCTTTAGTGTGAGGTCCATGAGTCCTTCCTCGTAAGTCGGCCCCGCAAGACCCAAACCAAGGCAACTCGGAAATAGCGGGTTTTTGCCGACTCGAAGTCCTGTACTCGTCATTGCTCTCCGGGCGCCGGAAACCCAAATAAGCTCTGATCAGCCAGATGATGTGGCGGGAGGAATACGTGGGACGCGCGAGGATCGCCCGGCTCAACCCGTCCAGGGAATCTCATTCCCCAATTCATTTCTCCATAACTCGTCTGGAAGGAGGGAAATGCCATGAAAGGCAATAGATACTGGGCCGCGGTGAGCTGGGCTTTGGCCACCGTGACCATACCCCTGGTGGTGATCTCAATGTTGACGCCTGGCGCCTGGGCCTGCGGCAAGTACAGAGTGATCCATCGTTTCACCGGCGATGAAGGCGGCGACGGAATGTATCCGCGCACGGGCCTGCTCTTCGACGCTGCGGGGAATCTCTACGGTACGACACCTTACGGGGGTACATGGCTTGGGACTGCTTTCAGGCTGGCGCCGAATGCAGACGGAAGCTGGACCGAGAACACGCTCCACAATTTTGAGGACAATGGGGATGGAATCAATCCAATCTCCAACCTGATCTCCGATACGGCTGGCAATCTCTATGGCGTGACCTACAGGGGCGTAGGTAGCTCGACGTCCTGTGACCACGGCTGTGGCACGGTATTCATGCTGACCCCTAATGCGGACGGAAGCTGGTCACACAGCGTCCTGTACAACTTCCCAGGTGGACACCTGAAGTACCCGCTTGCCGGGATGGTGTTCGACGCATCAGGCAACCTCTATGGCACAACTCATGGGACGCCAGGGAATGTGCTGGGAAAGCCCTACGGTGCCGTGTTCATGCTGCAGCCCTCCACCGGCGGCGTGTGGAACTTAACTGTACTGCACTACTTCAAAGGTACGGACGGGAGCAATCCCTACGCCCGCTTGGCCCTGGACCCCGCCGGGAATCTCTACGGCACAACTGAATCTGGCGGTGCTTTTGGTCACGGCGTCGTCTTCAAACTGGCACCGTCCTCCGATGACAGTTGGAAAGAGACCGTGCTCCATGCCTTCACCGGCGGCGACGACGGAGGCGGTCCCGAGTCAGGTGTGACCATCGACTCGCAGGGTAACCTCTTCGGCGTGACCGGGCACGGCGGTGCCTATAAGGCCGGCGTTGCGTATCAGCTCATACCGTCGTCGGGCGGAAAGTGGAAGGAGCGGATAATCCATGCCTTTACTCGCGGCAAGGATGGGGGCGTTCCCGTTTCCGACCTGATCTTCGATACCGACGGCAATCTCTATGGAACAACGGTAGGGGGTGGCTACCTCGAAGGCAGTTGTGCCCCCGACGGCTGCGGCATGGTTTTCAAACTAGCGCCGGATGAAAGTGGTCACTTTCGGGAGACTGCACTTCATCGCTTCCGGGGCGGTACCGGCGGAAGTGCTCCGCTCTATGGCAGCCTCATCTTCGGTGCTGCTGGCCATCTCTACGGTACTGCATCCAACGGAGGTATCGGCAAATGCGCCCTCGGCTGTGGCGTTGTGTTTGAGATCACGCCGTAACTCAGGGCTCCGCGATGTGATATTTCGAGTTCTCACACAGACTCTCTGGGGGACGGCTTTTCCGTTGCATCGGAGTTTTGCCAGCGGGTCTGATACAGCCTCATCGGTCACTCTGCGGCTATCCGTTCCCCGCCACTCCAGCTACGGCGTCCGTCGTCACATTCCGCAAGAATTCCGCCGCGGCCTCCGGCGGCATGGTATTGATGAACATCCCCGAGCCCAACTCAAAACCTGCGACCCGCGTCAGACGCGGAATAATGCTCACGTACCAATGAAAGTATTTCACCCCGTGCAACTCGGCGGGTGCGCTGCGCAGCGTGTAGTTGAAATCGGGGTCTCCCAGGCCGTGGTAGAGCTTGCCCAATATTTTTCTTAATGTGCGTGCCAGGTCGTTGAGTTCCACGCCGCTGATGTCGCCAAAGCTTGCCATGTGCCGCCGGGGAAAGATGTGAGTGGCGAACGGGGTTGGAGAGGCAAATGGCTCCAACGCCACGAAGTGTTCGGTGGTTAGGATGATCCGATCTTCCTCGGCGAGCTCTTCCTGCATCATCTGGCAGAACATACACTCCCCGAATTCGTCATGGTGTTGCATAGCCACCTGGAATCTTCCGCGCACCTGGCTGGAGATCACCGGCGTGGCGATGAGCTGCGAATGGGGATGCTCCAGGCTGGTGCCCGCATCCAGGCCGTGGTTCTTGAAGATGGTGACGTGGGCGATGCGCGGGTCGAGGCTGAGTTCGTCATAGCGCGATTTGTAGGCACGGAGAACGTTGGCCACGTGCGCATCCGTCATCAGCGCGGTAATGTGCGAATGGTCAGGAGTTTCGACGATGACATCGTGCACGCCGAAACCCGCCATGCTGCGCCGCAACCGATGAATCGTACGCACCGGCTGGGCGTCGCGCGCCAACGCCGAAAATTTGTTTGGGATCACTCGCACTTGCCACGGATCACTGCCTGCGGTCGGGACCCGCAAGACCTCGGGCGGTGTCTTGTCTTCATTGCCCGGGCAGAAAGGGCAGGTCGGTACAAATGCCGCCAGTTTCTTGGGGGGCTGCTGCCGAGCCAATTCCTTCGGCCGTTTGGCGCGTTCGGTTGCGATGATGACCCATTCCTTGGTAAAGAAATTCTGACGCAGTTCAGGCATATGTACTCCTCAGATTCCTAATCGGCAAAAACCACGGGAATCTTTGATTTGCGCGGTTCCCGGCCGCAACCGCCCGCTAACCAGTGTTGTAAAATCGGGCTAACATGTCGATAAAGACTCCTGTAGGCATTCTGGGCGCGACCGGCATTGTCGGGCAGCGCTTTGTCCAAATGCTGGAACATCATTCCTGGTTCGAGGTGGCCTGGCTGGCGGCGTCCGACCGCTCGGAAGGGCGGTTGTATGGCGATGCCGCACGATGGCGCATGAAGACCCCCATGCCCGCGCGCGTCGCAGAAATGCGAGTTTCCCCCGCCCAGCCGGAGGGTGCCCCCAGGGTGATCTTTGCCGCCCTCGATGCTGCTATCGCGGCCGACCTGGAGCCTCGTTTTGCAGACGCTGGCTGCGCGGTGGTCTCAAATTCCAGCGCATTGCGCATGAAAGGCGACGTTCCCCTTGTCATTCCTGAGGTCAATCCCGATCACATCAAGCTGCTCGAGTGCCAGACCTGGCGCAAGAAATCGCAGGGCTTTGTCGTCACCAACCCCAACTGCTCGGCCATCGGCCTGGTGCTGGCGCTCGCCCCATTACAACAGCTCTTCGGAATTGAAACTGTGATGGCCGTCACCATGCAGGCAGTCAGCGGTGCGGGATATCCCGGCGTGGCATCACTGGACATCCTCGGAAACGTCATCCCCTACATCGCTAAAGAGGAAGAAAAGATGGAGGAAGAAACCCTCAAGCTGCTAGGTCAGCTGAATGGTTCGGGGGTGGTACCCGCAGGGTTCCGCATGAGTGCGCACTGCAACCGCGTCGCGGTGGAGGACGGGCATACCGAGTCGGTGTCCATAAAGTTGAAAAAGCAACCCAAAGCCGAGGAGATCATCACGGCCTGGACCGAATTCCGCAGTGAGCCTCAGAAGCTGCAATTGCCCAGCGCCCCTCCGCAACCTGTCCGTTATATCGGGTCGGCCGACCGGCCGCAGCCTCGTTTCGACGTGGATGCCGGCGAAGGCATGACGGCTACGGTGGGCCGTCTCCGTCCTTGCAGCGTGCTGGACTGGAAATTCACGGTTCTCTCCCATAACACCATTCGAGGTGCCGCCGGCGCTGCCCTGCTGAACGCGGAATTGCTTAAAGTCAAGGGTTACCTCGATTGAAGTCTTGATCGATACTTCGCACGTCAGCTCCAGGAGGCGCGGCTGGGTCTTCGACAATGATCGTCATGAAATTTGGCGGCACTTCGGTGCAGGACTCGGCCGCGATTCAGTCTGCCGCGCGAATTGTGAAAAGCCGGTTGCCGCAAAAACCCGTGGTCGTAGTCAGCGCTATGGCCAAGGTCACCGATCAGCTGCTCGCCATGGCCCGGGCTGCGGGAGGCGGAGAGCGCCAGGCGGCTTTGGATCTGTCGCGAGCCCTGCGCGAACGCCACTACAACACTGCCGGCGAGCTCCTGGGAACAGCTGTCTTCACCCAATTTCACAGCGATTTGGAGGAATCTTTTGAAGCTCTCGATGAACTCCTGCGAGGAATTGCGGCCGTGGGTGAGTTGACTCCCCGAACCACTGATCATGTGGCGGCCTATGGAGAACTTTTATCGAGCAAGATCTGCGCGGCGGCTTTCGCTGCCTGCGGCCTGGACGCCGTGTTGGTAGATTCGCGGCAATGCATTGTCACCGACAGCAACCACATGCATGCTGCGCCGTTGATGGAAGAAACCCGTGAACGACTGAGGGCCACAGTTCAGCCGCTGGTGGCGGGGGGACAGGTTCCGGTTATGGGTGGCTTCATCGCTGCCACAACATCGGGGGTTACCACCACTATCGGGCGCGGAGGATCCGACTATTCCGCCTCCATCATAGGCGCCAGCCTCGATGCCCAGGCAATCGAAATCTGGACCGATGTGGACGGGATGATGACCACCGACCCAAATGTTTGCAGGGACGCCCGACGGATCAAAGTCATCAGCTTTGATGAAGCCGCCGAGCTGGCGTACTTCGGAGCCAAGGTACTGCACCCGGCGACCGTGCTCCCTGCCATCCAGAAAAACATCCCGGTTTTTATCCTCAACTCGCGGAATCCCGCCTGCGAGGGGACTCGCATCACCGCCCGGGCTCCGCAGTGCCGCAATTCCTTCAAGGCCATCGCCGCCAAGAAGCGGATCACGATCATTGACGTGGCAGCTCCGCGTATGCTGCTGGTGCACGGTTTTCTGCGGGCCATTTTCGAGGCCTTCGACCGCCATCGCGTACCGGTAGACGTGGTCTCTACGTCCGAAGTCAGTGTTTCCCTGACCGTGGACTCGAACGAGTCCATTCCCGCCCTGGCCGCCGATTTGGCCAAGCTGGCGGATGTAAAGTATGAAGGCCGGAAAGCGATCGTCTGCCTGGTGGGAGAGAATTTGCGCGAGACTCCGGGGGTGGCGGCGCGCGTCTTCAGCGAGTTGACAGATGTGAAGATTCGCATGATTTCGCAGGGGGCGTCGGAGATCAATCTAACGTTTGTGATCGAGGAGGATCAGGTGCCGCAGGTCATTCAGCGCCTGCACAAGGTATTCTTTTCGGATCTGGATCAGGCGGTGTTCGCCTAGCACCAGAATCCGTGCCGGCAATCGGCACCTGACTCCGCTACGGCTGGTCTGGAAAACTCTTGAGGCTGACGTCTCTTTATGAAACTTCTTCTACTGGGTCACGGCAAGACTGGATCGATGGTGGCCGATGTGGCTCATCAGCGCGGCCACGAGATCGCAGCCCTGCGGGCTGCCGACAACCCGCATGCATCGGCGCTCACGCCGCAGCGCCTGGCAACGTTCGAGGTCGTGCTCGATTTCACTACACTGCACGCCGCAATCGAGAATATGGAGGCGTGCATTCGCGGACGCAAGAATGTGGTCGTCGGCACGACCGGATGGTACAGCGAGCTTCCCAGGATCAGGAAGATGGTGGAAGAAGCCGGCACCGGTTTTTTGTACGGGGCAAATTTCTCGCGCAGCGTGAATCTTTTCTTCGAAACTGTGCGCACTGCAGCTATAGCGTTAGGTCAGGGGTATTCAGGACAGATCTTTGAACGCCATCACGCGCACAAGAAGGATGCTCCTTCGGGAACCGCTCTGCAGCTGCAGGGCGTGGTGCGAGACGCCTCCGGAGCGGAACTGGAAATCGTTTCGTTCCGCGAGGGCGACGTAGTGGGCATGCACGAGCTGGTTTTGGACTCACCGGCAGATACCATTTACCTGTGCCATGATGCGAAATCCCGGCTGGGCTTCGCTGAGGGGGCGGTGCGCGCCGCCGAGTGGCTGGCCGGCAAGACCGGGTTCTTCGACTTCCGGGACGTTTGGCGAGGGTTGTAGCGGCCAGCTTCGGTCCTCCTCTTTTGCGCCGTTGCCAGTTCGCGTTATCTTAGACGTATGCAACTCCGCGGATGTGGTACGGCGCTGGTAACTCCTTTTCGTCAGGACGGCTCCATCGACGAGCCCGCTCTGCGCAACCTGGTTTCCTGGCAGATCGAATCGGGGATCGATTTTCTGGTTCCCTGCGGAACGACGGGCGAAACTCCTACCCTGACGCATGACGAGTGGCTGCACGTAATCGGAGTTACGGTTGAAGTTGCGGCTGGACGAGTGCCCATTATTGCCGGCGCAACTTCCAACTCTACCCAGGATGCTGTGGCCAAGGCCAAAGAAGTAGCAGCCCAGACTGGCGTGGACGCCATTCTCACCGCCTCGCCGTACTACAACAAACCGACACAGGAGGGACAATATCGCCATTTTCACACCATCGCCGACGCCGTGGAGAAGCCGATCATCCTGTACAACGTTCCGGGCCGCACCGGCGCGAACATCGAGCCGTCTACCCAGGCTCGTCTGGCTGAAGTTCCCCACATCGTTGGAGTCAAAGAAGCCAGTGGAAACATCAGCCAGATTGCCGATGTGTGTAACCTGGTTCCGGAGACGTTTCTGATCTTTTCCGGCGATGATTCGAGCACTCTGCCTGTGATCGCGCTGGGCGGGGTTGGGGTTATTTCCGTGGCGTCGAATGAAATTCCTCGTGAGATGGCGGAAATGACCCGTGCCGCCCTCAACAACGACTGGACCGCCGCGCGCCGCATTCAGCGTAAATATCTGGGTCTGATGCAAGCGAATTTCATTGAATCGAGCCCGCTGCCGGTAAAGGCGGTCCTGGCCATGATGGGGAAAATTGAAGAGGTCTACCGGTTGCCGCTGCTGCCGATGCGGCGGGATACCCGCTCGCGCTTACAGAAAATTGCCGCCGAAGCCGGAGTCATCGTTAAACCCGCCGGGGCAATGCCGGACACGGTGAACTTCTACATCTACGAAAACTGGCTTGCCGGCCCACACAAGATCGTCCTGCACCGCTCCAGCTGCGGGCAATGTAACCAAGGCAAGGGGCGCCCCGCCGGTCATGACGCCAACCATGCGCGCTGGCACGGTCCGTATGCCACGCTCACCGAGGCGCGCGCCGCTTCCCACAATATGACGGGCGTGCTGATCCGAAGCGAGTGCAAGTGCATTTGAAGACAGAAGTAAGAAGTTAGAATGCAGAAGCACAGGATCCGCCAGCCGGATGGTGGAAACGAACCTCTGACTTCCTCCTTCTGACTTTCATCTTTCCTTTATACTCTCTGCTTCATGCATCCCTTAAGACCCGCTATCGAACGCTTGGCGTCGCTCGGCGAAGTAGAGCGCAATCCAGAAGCGCATCGGACCTTCCTCGAATTCCGCGACGAGCTGACGAAGGGAAACATTCGCGCCGCCGAGAAAATTGGTGGACAGTGGATTGTCAATATGTGGGTAAAGCAGGGCATCCTGCTCGGGTTTCGGTTGGGCGAACTGGCCGAAATGAACGATGGGGCGACACTCTCGTTCGTCGATAAAGATACCTTCCCTGCCCGGCGTTTTTCTGTCGAAGATAAGGTGCGAGTAGTGCCAGGAGGGTCGTCAGTGCGGGTAGGAGCGTATGTTGCTCCCAGCGTTATCTGCATGCCGCCGATGTTCATCAATGTCGGCGCCTACGTGGACGAGGGCACCATGGTGGACTCCCACGCCCTGGTCGGCTCGTGTGCGCAGATTGGCAAGCGAGTGCATTTAAGCGCTGCGGCACAGATCGGAGGCGTGCTTGAGCCGGTGAATGCCTCTCCGGTCATCATCGAGGATGATGTACTGGTGGGCGGCAACTGCGGTGTCTACGAAGGCACGCTGGTACGGACGCGCGCCGTGCTGGGAGCGGGAACGGTTCTGACCCGTTCGATTCCGCTCTATGACCTGGTTCGCGGAACCATGTACAAGGCAAGCGAAAGCGCGCCACTCGAAGTGCCGGAAAATGCCGTGGTTGTGCCAGGATCCAGGGCGATTAAAAAAGGTCAAGCGGGTGAATGGAATCTCTCTCTTTATACGCCGGTCATCGTGAAGTATCGCGACGAAAAAACCGATCGTGGGATTGAATTGGAAGACTGGCTGCGCTAATCCCAATTGTCTACCAAGATAATTGAGTTCTCATTCAAGAAGACAACCTGGCGGAATCAAGCACTACGGAGAGTTCTTTTTGGTTTTCGCTCAGCTTGCGGCGCATGTCCAAATGCCGCTGGCGGAAGTGATTCCTGGCCCGTTCTCCCCAGGCGCGCACAAAATAATAGTTCAGTCCGGCGCCAATCACCGAACTGGCAATCGGGATGAGCCGGGCCGACCATTTCTCGACTGCTTCCGTGCTAGCCTGCACCGCAATTCTCTGTATTACTTTGGGCACGAAACGATTGACCACTTCCTTCTCCAGCAATTCCCTGCTGATGTCCACTCCCGCAGCGCTGGCAGCGGCAATCCAGAGATCGGCGGTTTCCTGGTCGGTATTGAATTCGAAGCCATAGAGCAAGCTGAGTTTCTGCAGCGTGCGCAGAGTGATTCCCGCCAGGATGCTCAGATCAGGAACGATGGTGATGATCCCGCCCAGGCCGAGGCCGGCTCCTTCGGCAGCCGCTACTCTCATGCCGCTGTGAATGACGTCCGTGGCTACGTCGTCGAGCAAACCCATCTCTACCGAGTAGAGCCCCCGAAAGCTGTTGACCGGCAGCCCGTAAGCAATCCGCAATTGCAAGAGAAACTTGTTGGGATCGACTTTGACGGTTTCATAGGCATGTTGAAAGCCGCGCCGCAAGCCGTTTTCAAACTTGCGCACCAGCCACCGTTTCTGGGGATACTCCGCCATCTCTTGCAACCTTATCGCAGAAGGCCGCCGGGTGGAAGGGCGGCTTTAAAAAGTTCATCCTCAAGAGCTCGAATTTCGCGCCTGTGCTAGCATCAATTGACTTCGCAATGGCTACCGGAAAACTGCACATCGTACCGCTGGGCGGGTTGGGCGAGTTTGGAATGAACTGCATGGCCGTTCGCTGGGGTGACGACATCATCGTCATCGATGCCGGCCTGATGTTTCCGGAAGCCGAACTGCTGGGCGTAGACATCGTTGTCCCGGATATTTCCTACCTGATCGAAAACCGTCAGCACGTACGCGCCATCATTCTTACCCACGGCCACGAAGACCATATTGGAGCTCTGCCCTGGATGCTTTCCGAACTCACGGTTCCAGTGTGGGGTACCGAGTTCACGCTCGCCTACGTGGAAGATAAATTGGACGAGCATGGTCTGTTGGAAAATGCAGACCTGCGGGAAATACGCGCTGGTGAGGGCTTTAAAGTCGGCGCCTTTACGGTTCATCCCATTCAGGTGACGCATAGCCTGGTGGACTGCGTCGCGCTGGCCATTCATACACCCCTGGGAGTGATTCTTCACACCGGCGACTTCAAAGTCGATCCGACGCCAACCGACAACAAGCTCTTCGACTTGCACGCTTTTGCCGAATGTGGAAAGGAAGGCGTGCTGGCCCTGTTCCAGGATTCGACCAACGTCGAACGCAAGGGCTTCACGCCCAGCGAGCGTGCCGTGCGGCGCAAGTTCGACGAAGTATTCGCCCGCACCGAGCGGCGGCTGTTCATCTCCTGCTTCTCTTCTTCGATTCATCGGATCAAGCTGGCGGTTGAACTGGCTGGGCAGCACGGAAGGAAAGTCGCGTTCATCGGCCGTTCGATGAACAGCTCGGCGGAAATCGCTGAGGATCTCGGCTACATCGAGATTCCTGAAGGCCTGCTCATTCATCCCGGCGAGATGAAGAATTTTCCGCCCGAAAAAGTGTGTGTGCTGATCAGTGGCACCCAGGGCGAACCGATGTCGGCGCTTTCCCGCGCCGCCGTGGATAATCACAAACACGCCAAGATTGAGAAAGGCGATACGGTCGTTCTGTCGTCGCGCATCATCCCCGGCAACGAAAAAGCGATCTACCGCATGATCGATCACCTGTTCCGCCGCCAGGCACACGTGATCTACGAAGACGGCTCCTCGCCGCCGGTGCACGTCAGCGGACATGCCAGCCAGGAAGAGTTGAAGCTGATTATCAATTTGGTGAAGCCGCGGTATTTCATTCCAATCCATGGCGAATACCGGCAGTTGAAGCTGCACGCGGAGATGGCCGCGGCTATGCACAGCTCGGTAGGCCAGGTGATTCTGATCGAAAGTGGCGACATTCTTGAATTTGACGAACTCGGCGCGCGCAAGGCGGGGCGTGTGAACGTCGGACGGGTGTGCATCGATTCCGGCTCACGCACCGATGTGGTCGAGGATCTGATCATCAAAGACCGCCGGCACCTGAGCGAAGACGGCATCGTGCTACCCATTATTGCCATTAATAAGCTGTCAGGGCGGGTCGAGACCTCGCCGGAAATCGTCACTCGCGGCTTCGAGCCGGGAGAAGATGGTTTTGTTGATGGCGCGCGCCAGCTGGTGATGCAGACGCTTGAAGTCTCCAGCGACGAAGAGAAAGCCGATTACGGCGTAATCAAGGAGAAAATCCGCGCTGACCTGAAACGCTACATCTCGAAGCAGACCCAGAAACGTCCACTGATTATGCCGGTGATATTGGAGATTTAGCAGGGAATGCCAACGGTCCAAGCCTACCTATTGCGCCGACTCCACGGTAAGCTTCAACCCCACAGCCTTCGTTACCGCAACCAGCGTTGAAAGACGGGGATTTCCCCGAGCCGATAAGGCCCGGTACAGGCTTTCGCGCTCAATACCCGCCGCTTTAGCCACTTTGGCGATGCCGCCGCGCGCCTCCGCGATGCGGCGCAAGGCGATCAGGAGAACGCTGGGCTCGTCGTCATCTTCCAACGCGGCCCGAAGGTATTCCACCGCGAACTCCGGATTGTCGCGCAGCTCTCGAACTGTGGCTTTGTCGTGCGATATGCTTGCTTGACGTTTCATCGCGTCCTTTCTCTGTAGTCCTCCAGATACTCCAGTCCGCGCTTGATGTCGGAAGACTGTTTGCCCTTATCCCCTCCACAAAGCAGCAGAGCGCGTTCTCCTCCAACAAGAGCGAAATAAACTCGATAACCGGGTCCCCAGTCGATCCGTAATTCCCATAATCCTCCACCTAACGATTTGCAATCGCCGAGGTTTCCAGCGGAGAGCCGATCGATCCGGGCTATGATTTTCGCCCTAGTTCGAGCGTCTCTCAGTCCTGCCAGCCACTCACCGAAGACGTCTCTACCCGATCCGGTGAGATAGCGGCGAACTTCCATTTCTGTTATTGTAACTTATAAATCACAAGCGGGCAACTGCACGATGGCGGATTGGTCACCTATGTCAGTGGGTTCGCCCACCGCAGCCCCGGAAAGCGTGCGAAGTCTCGATCCGCCGTGTGGAGCACGCCACCATATTCAATCGTCAAAGCAGCCAATTCCGCATCGCTGACCAACGGACCCGAGGCACTGGCCTCAAGAATGGTCTGGCGAAGCAGGACCCAGTGGCGGTCTCCAGGCGTCAGCGCCTGCACATTCGGCTGCGCCAGCCACTCGTCTACAGTCTGCAACGCCTCCTCCACAGGCCGAGCCGAACGGAGAAGGCGGCGATTTGTGACCACCCGTAAGAAAGCAGATATGACCTGCCAGGACAGTCCCACCGCTTCTGTACCTGACAGCGTCTTTTCCAACCACCCTCGGCTTTTGACATGGTGAGGGGAATCGGAATCGTACGAGTAGATGAGCAGGTTGGAGTCAACGACAATCAACGGTGGTAAGGACCTTCCAGGTATTCAAGTAGCTCCTCCACCTTTTCAAACGGTGGCAACCCCAGATTCCACGGTGTCACCTTAAAGGGCTTTCGGGGCGGCTGCTTCGGCGCGGTCAGTCCCAGGCGCAAAAAGTGATTCACCAACTGCTTGAATGGCTTCCCCGAGCGCCGCAGCTCTTTTTCCAACAGCTTAGCCACGTCCTCATCGAGAGTGAGCGTAGTACGCACATCATGATGCTACATGATAAGGCATCATGATGTCAATCGCAGCTGCGAAAAGACGCATGGTATCTTACTTACACCACACGAACCATGGTCACTCTGAACGATATCCGCCAAGCTCAGGAACGTCTGCGCGGCATCGCAGTCCGCACGCCCCTGCTGGAATTCCGTATCCACGAGGGAAGGCTGCCTTCGGACTCCGATAAGCTCTACCTCAAGCTGGAGAATCTGCAACCGATCGGCGCCTTCAAGTTGCGCGGGGCTTACAACAAGATTGCCTCGCTTACGGCAGCCGAATTGAAACGAGGAGTCATCACCTATTCCAGCGGGAATCACGCGCAAGGGGTGGCGTACGCGGCGCGGGCTCTCGGCGCAAAAGCCGTCGTGGTGATGCCGGGCAATGCGCCTTCGGGCAAGCGCGATGCGACGGCAGCTTTGGGCGCGGAGCTGGTACTGGTTGGACCCAGCAGTCTGGAGCGCCAGCAAAAGGCAGAGGAGTTGGCTTCGCACTACGGGT
>Ga0335078_10007993_pt1 | contig 15714 bp, 11 predicted proteins | sample Lox_Sample_32_FD_206711 | JGI IMG/M metagenome (GOLD analysis project Ga0335078, IMG submission 206711) | Soil microbial communities from Loxahatchee National Wildlife Refuge, Florida, United States - Lox_Sample_3.2 | ecosystem: Environmental > Terrestrial > Soil > Wetlands | place: USA... | reverse complement strand
CATCCGTGGAGACGCAATCGCTATCAACAAATGAAAACACCGATACTTTTTGCGGCTTGGTGAACCTATAACTGGGGGACATTTCTATTGTGGTATGACACCGTGAACCCCAACCTTGACTTCGAACTATTTTCGTACTACGCTACGGGTCGAGCGGCGAACCGAGGTTTGAAAACCTGCATCAGGTTTCAAATCCGAAGCGACTTCTCCTTGCCGCGTTCCCAGGGAATTCAATATAACTGCGAGCTTCAATAAGGATGAGGCTTGTGCGTTCGTGTAGGAGCTCGCCGGAGCTCTGCAACCGGAAAATGACAGCATAACAGGGGCGAAAAACTCGCCCGGTCTGAGAGGACCTTATGACCGTAGATCGAGCCTGGGTCGCGCGTAATCTCGGTTTTGACCCCATTGCAACTCCAGCCCCAGCCAAGACATTCGAAGTTGCGGCGGCCGCTGTCAAGTCTCCCGCGCATGAGGACCTTGCGCGCGAGATCATCGACTTCGACTCCGAATCGGCGGCGGGCATGGCCTTCTTTGAGTTTTCCACTGCAACCGGCCTGTCTCGTTTCACCGAGATTCCGTGGCCCAAAACGTTGGCGCCGAAAACCGGACCTGCCCCCGGAGCGGCGAGCCGTCCGCTGCCCCGTGCCGATGTGTTAGTCGTGACCTGGACAGTTGACGAAGGTCATGCTTTGAGCCGCGTTCTAACTCCCGGAAAGGATTCGCGCAACGACTATCGTTCCTATACCCACAACTTCGCCAAAATCGCAAAAAAAATGCGTAAGGGCTGTCCTGCCCTGGAGGCGAAGCGCCTCGGTGCCTACTGGACCACCAAGATCGGCGATAAGAAGGTAGTTATATTCAAATCAGATTCACATCTCTCGCAGGACACAAAAAAGGCTCCAACAGGAACTCAAACACTGCCCAACCAGGATGTCTGGAAGCAGATTATCGATGAGGTCCAGCCCAAGCTGGTCATCACAACGGGCACGGCCGGCGGAATCGGCAAGGACTGCGAAGTGGGCGATGTGGTTGTAAGTCCGATTATCCGGTTCGATTGTTTGAAGTGGCTCAAAGGCGAGCCTTACCATGATGAACCTTTCAAGGATGCCGCTCCCAGCAGCCGGCTGTTCGCAACCGCCAAGAGACTCTTCAAAGCCAATTCTGGACAACTGCCGAAAGATAACACGCGCGCTCCGCGCATTGTATTGAGCGCAAGCCTGCCGAAAGCGGTTCTTACGACCGACTTTTTTGGTTTCGATACTTCCGACAACCACTACGGCCTTCAAGGCCTGGGCTCGGTGTCGGAGATGGGCGACGCTGTGCTCGGTCTGGTCGCGAAAGAAATGGGCGACAGCGCTCCACCCTGGGTTGCGGTGCGCAATGTCTCCGACCCCCAGATCAAAGCCGAAGGCACGCTCAAGGAACAGGCCAAGACCGCGGCCACGATCTACAAAGGCTATGGCCGTTGGAGTTCAGTGTGCAGCGCGATTGTTTGCTGGGCCCTAATTGCCGCTTAAGACGAAGAGATCAGAAGGAGACTGAAAAAGGGCGTCGGTCGAATCAACGTAATTGCAAAACTCGAAGGGAGAGATTCTCATCATGGCATCGAAGGAAGTCCAATACGTACTAGTTCCTGCCGCCGGTCTTGTCGCATCCGAAACCAACCCGGAACAGATCCAGCTGTTTCAAGCTTTGCAGCAAACCGTCGTGTCGCCCAACCCGGTACGCAGCATGTCAACGCACACTGGAGTGCTGCCGGTAAAGGTTCTGGACTCGATTGGTGAGAAGAAAGCCAAACTCATCCAGTGCTCGCCGGATGATCTGCCCGCTCTCCGAGCCAGTCATCCGTCGGTGAGAATCCTGCCGGTCGTTTATTACCGCCCCGCAGTCATGCGGTATGAAATCGGAAGCCCTGTGGGTGTCGCCGCCACGCGAGCAAAGGTCAGAGCTGCCAAGCCCAGCGGCATCACCATCGCCATCGTGTCCGCAAAAGACGGCAAGCCCGTTGCCAAGGCCATGGTTGTAGCTTTTACAGACTTTGCAGCCAAGGCAGGAGCCCAGGGAACGACGAATGCTCATGGCCAGGTCACTCTGGCCTTGGGAGGCAGCAGCAAGAAGATCGAGCGTCTCTATGTGTATCCCGCGCTGAGCTTTTGGCCGGGCTTGCAGGAAAATATCACATTGAAGGCTGGCGCCAAGATTCCGTTGCTTCCCGTTGATCTCACCTTCACCGATTGCGTCCGATTCTTTTATCCCGGCAACGACTTGACCTTTGGACGGGGAGTCACGGTCGGCGTCATTGACTGCGGTGTCGCCACCAACCACCCTGATCTGGTCGTCAGCGGAGGCCAGAACACGGTGACTGGAGAAAAACCCGGCGACTTCGGCGACAACGGGAGCGAAGGGCACGGCACTCACGTCGCCGGAATCATCGCAGCGCGCGGAACGCCGCCAAAGGGCATTCGCGGCGTTGCTCCCGGGGTCACCTTGCGCAGCTATCGCGTATTTGGCCAGGGCGCGCCCAACGCTTCCAACTTTGCCATCGCTAAAGCGATCGACGCCGGCGTTGCGGATAAATGCGATCTGCTCAACATGAGTTTGGGAGGAGGCGACCCGGACACCCTCACGGCGGAGGCGCTCACCGCGGCGCACAACGCGGGAGTTGTCGTTCTCGCCGCCAATGGCAACGACAGCCGGCAGCCGGTTAGCTTCCCCGCCGCCAACAGCCTGTGCCAGGCCGTTTCTGCCATGGGACGCATCGGAACCTTTCCCAAGGATACCGAGCCAGCCGGTAGCGTGGCCGCTCCGTATGGAAAAGACAAGAAGAACTTCATCGCTGACTTCTCGAACATCGGGCCGGAAACCGATCTTACCGGCCCGGGCGTCGGAGTGATGTCCACGCTGCCCGGTGGCTTTGGCGTTATGAGTGGAACGTCAATGGCTACGCCCGCCGAGACTGGAGCGGCTGCGCGCCTGCTTGCCACCAAGCCGGCGATTCTGGCAATGGCTCGCGATCAGAACCGCGCCTCGGCAATGGTTTCCGCCATCGCCGCTGCATGTAAGCTTTTCGGTTTTGGACCTACCTTTGAAGGCAAAGGCATGATTTCGGTTTAGGTTTAGGAAATCTGGCCGACAATGGCTGGTATAGTAGCCTTATGAGCCGTTTCGTGCTTCGCTATGGTGGCTCCGATGCGATACCAGCCGGCCACTTGAATACGATTCGTTCTACTCCCGGGCTCAAGGTCATCGACGAATCGCCCCGGATGCTGCTGGTCGATGGCGAACAATCGTCGTTACAGGAAAAGCTCAAGGACATGCCGGGATGGTCGCTTCATCCGGAGCAGACCTATCCGATGCCCGACACTCGTAAGCGCCTCGCTTAGCGGGGAAAGACTACGGCATCGCGCAGAGTGGCGTCGTTTTCAACTGCCTTGCGGGTGCTCTCGAGAAACTCTGTCAGCTGTGCCTCCGGGTTCGCGGTTGGCCGTCCTGTCAGGTAGCCCTGAATTTCATTTCCGCCGCATTTCTTGATCAGCTCGAGTTGCCCTTGCGTTTCCACCCCTTCCACAATCACGCGGATGCCGATGTTGTGGGCCAGAGCAACAAGGGAGTTGACCATTGCCCGGTTCTCCGGTTTTTGCTCGAGATCTCTTACGAACGCGCGGTCGATCTTGAGGGCATCGAAAGGCAATGACGGCAGATAGCTGAGACAGGAATATCCAGTTCCGAAATCGTCAATTGCGAAACTGACGCCGATCGCGCGCAACCGCGCCATGCTGTCGGAAGCCCGATGCACGCCGGTCATCATGATTGTCTCGGTGAGCTCCAGTTGAAGCAGGTCGGGCCTTAGTCCGGTCCGCTTCAAAATATCTAGCACTTCCTCGATGAAGTCGTTTCGCTTGAACTGCAGTGTGGAAACGTTGACAGCGACCTGCACAGGCAGGGGTGACATAGCTTGCCACCGAACCGCTTCGGTGCAGGCCACCTCCATAATGTAAGCGCCAAGCATCACGATCAGTCCGCTCTCTTCCGCGATGGGGATAAACTTGTCGGGGGAAATAATTCCGAGCGTCGGATGGATCCAGCGTGCCAGCGCTTCAAATCGGACCAAACGCTTGGTTAGCACGTCAAATTCCGGCTGGTAGTGGACCTGAATTTCTCCGCGGCCAATCGCTCCCCTCAGCTGGTTTTCCAGATTCAACCGTTCGCGCACCAGCATGCCCAATTCGGGTGTGAAGTAGGTCGCGCGGTTTCGGCCGTCGCGCTTGGATGCATACATGGCACTGTCCGCCTGTTGCGTCAATGCCGCGGCATCGGTCGCATTCTCCGGAAAAAGGCTGATGCCAATGCTGGCGCCAATCGTGAGTTGATGGCCTTCAATCAGGAAAGGGGCGGAAAGGGCGTCCAGGAGATCCTGAGCAACCAGGGCAGCCTCTTCCTTCTTATGGAGGCCCGAAAGGACGACGGTAAATTCATCGCCTCCCAACCGGGCCAGAGTGTCGGAGAGCCGCACGCGCGACTGCAACCGCGCCGCCACCTGGACCAGCAGCAGGTCTCCGACGGAGTGCCCCAAACTGTCATTCACGAGCTTAAAGCCGTCCAGGTCGATGTACAGCAACGCAACGATCCGCGATTCCCGTCTGGCGGTTGCAAGCAACTGCAACAATCGATCGCTGAGCAGGCGGCGGTTCGGGAGCCCGGTCAATACGTCATTCAGCGCCTGGAACTGTAATTTGGCTTCGGCTTCCTTTTGCGCTCGTTCATGGCGCTCGAGTTCGGCAAGCATTGTATTGAAGCCTTTGCCGAGTTGGATAATTTCGTCGGTTCCCGAGGGTGAGACTCGAACCGCAAAGCTCCGCTGGAGGCTCACGTCATCCATGGCTTTGGCCAATTCAAAGACGGGCTGTGAAATCTTGCGCTGAAGCAGTGCTCCCGAGATTCCACCGACGATCAGAGCGATGAAGGCGAGCAGGCCGGATGCCTGGAGCAATTGTCTCCGGCGCCGTCCGAGGTCCTGCAAATCCGAACTCAGAACAAGCGTTCCCACCAATTCGCCTCTCTGGGTCACCGGACGGCGAACCGTGGGATAGTTGGGGTCGGCGCGGAGCGTGTTGGCCAATGCCGCCGGACAAGTTTGAACTACTCGTTCCCGCCTATATCCCGCGAATAGCCTTCCCGAAAGGCCGTACAGGCAAGCTGAAACCACGCTCGGTTCCGCGCGAAGCGCTTCCAGCACTTCCCCCGCGGCCGGCGCGTCATCGAAACTTAGCGCAGCCGTGGAGTTTTGACCCACGACATCGGCTAACGTAGAAAGGCGGTCCTGCAGCTTTGTCCGCGTGCTGGCGCCGTCGAAAACAAGAATCGCAAGCGTGAGAGTCCCCAGCGCCATGCTGCTGGCTAGCAGCACGGCCAGGTTCATCCGGAATGCGAGACTGTTGCGCCGCGAGATCTGCATATCAGTTAGCCATGTCCGAAGTTGGCCGTATCAATGTGGCGATGTTCAGCAGGCGGGAGCTGATCTTCAATCGGGCCGCCTGGGCGTTCTCCAGGCCGATTTGGATTTGGATCTGTTCGCCAACCGTGACCAGGCCGATCATTCCTCCCTGGCGGACGAATGTTTCCGTGTCGCCAACCGTCAAAATGCTTTTTCCGCGCGCCTGCTCGAGCGCCGCGCGGACATTTTTCGGCGAAGGATCGGCGATGTAAAGAATGCTGCAACGAGCGATATCCGGCTCCGACGGTGAAAGCAAGACTCGGATTACCCTCGAATCGCTCGTCTTGCCGTTCAGCATCTTTCGAAGGATTTCGCCGGTCTGACTCACCCCCACGAACCCGATAACTATTTCCTCGTTCTTTTGCGGCCATTCCACATACTTCGTCAGGTTGAACACGAACGCCGCTTTCACGGCCCGTTCGTCGCGCGGCTGTTCCTGCGCAGCCCCGGCGATTGGAGTAAGCGTCACAAGAACCGCCAGCATCCACCGCCAGGGTCTGGAGAGTGGCCGCTTCATTCGATCGCTCGCATGCAGGAGAACGTGAAAGGCTCGACGCTCCGGGGCAGCCCGCCCGCGCAGTGCGGATCGCCTGTGAACCTGAATCATTGCTTGCCCCGGCCTTCCTTCAACCGCAACCGATACGAGATTCCGACACGAAACGTGCGTCCATCTTGTCGGATCTCGGACTGCTGGAGTTCGGGCCCAGCCGGGGCAAACCAGCGCTGGTTAAACACGTCATAGCAGCTCGCCGAAAATTCCCACCCTCCCCACAGCGGCTTGGTGGAGAACGTTATGTTCGTCAGGAGTGACGCCGGAACATCCGTGGACTGGAAGGTTGTCTGGTAACTGGTGTACAGCGATTCCAGCCCCACGAAGGCCAGGTGCGTGGCGGGAATCGTTCCGTGCAGCTTGAAGGTATGGCTGGGCGAATTCTCCAGGTTCGCGTGTACGGTTCCTTCCGTGGCATACGAAAACGTGTAACTCGCCTGCGCCGACAAGCCGGACGCCCGCCTCGCCTCCACCTCGAACTCGGCCCCGCGCCCTTTATCGCGGCCGACATTGATGAAGTGATTGAGGCCGCTCGTTGGGTCCGGTTCTTCGTCGATCAGATCGGTCAGATCGTTATAGAACCCATTCGCGGTCACCGACAGCCACGGCTTCAGATTCCGTTCGAAGATGATCTCGTGCGAATTGAGATGTTCCGGCTTCAAAGGCGAGCTCGGCGCGAGGAGCGAAACGCCATCCTTGTAGTACTCCTCATAGTCGCTCGGGGCGCGAAAGGCTCTCCCAAAGATGTACTTGATCGTGGAGCGCGAGTTGGGCTGGTAAATCGCTGCCGCGCGGGGGCTGAAGGCAGTTCCGTAAACCTGGTACACATCGGCCCGTCCACCCGCTCGAATCGTAATTTTCGGAATGAAATGTAATTCTGCTTCCCCAAAAGCGGCCGCTAACCAGGAGGTCCGGTCAATGTTCAACACCGATGGTTGACCCACGTAGTAGTTTTTTTGCTCCAAGCGAAGGCTGTATTCGGCGTCGAGTCCGGCAACGATCCGCTGACGGCCGAACCGTGTCCCCAGAGTTGCCTCCGTGCCGATCCAATCCGCGCGCCCCCGCGACACGCCCGTATAGTCCGGAGCGTCGCCAAAATGTCCAAATCCGTAAAAGCCGTACCAGTCATAGTAAGCACGCACGTCAAAGTCGGTGGCGGGTGACACCGCGCGGTGATAGCTTGTCTCCACGTAGCCTCGCCGATCGGTGCTTTGCGCGGGTTCATCGAAGTTGCTGCCGAAAGAGGCCGTCGGTATGTCTTTGCTGCGACTTCCAAACATGGCCTGGAGTCTGAATCCGCCATATTGCAAGTCGGCAAATGCGTGCTCGAACCGGTTGCCATCAAGATTTTCTGCCACGCCGCCATTCGTCGCCGCAAACTCGGAAAAATACAGATCGGATGTTCCCGCGCTCCGGTACAAGCTTCCTGAGAGCAACGCCGACAACTGCCCCTGTTTGTAGCTGCCCGTTACCCGGCCGCTTCGACTCAAGAAGGAAGCTTCGTTCCCTGACACCTCGACTGCTGCCCCATCATCGGGTCTCCGCGTAATGACATTGACGACCCCGAACACCGCATTCGTTCCGAACAACGACGAACTCGGTCCCCGCACAATCTCGATGTGGTCGATGAGGTCGAGATCAAGAGGGAATTCCGTTCCGAGCAGCGCGCTATCGAAAATGTTCTCGTTGAGGCGATGCCCGTTTACCATCAGCAGGATTCTGGAGTTGTAGTCGCCGGGCCGTTGAATGCCCCGCACGCCAACGTATGTGTAGTCACGATCGTAGGAGGTGTAGAACCCCCGCACGCTGTTGAGCACATCGCCCAGGGTCCGCCAACCATAGCGCGCGATGTCTTTCGAGGTGATGATGGTGACCGACGATGGGGCGTCCCGCGTCTCCTCCAGATGCCGCGATGCGCTGAAGACCTTGGTTTTGGCCAGGTCCTCGATGCTCAGGGACATCAGATCCTGGTCTTGCGCGGGTTCGGCATAAGCGATCCGGACGGTCAGCCCCAGGCACAGCATGAGGGTTGCGCGTCGCAGAGGCGCGCGAAAACGCCTGGGGATACACAGTCGCATACCTGCATAATCGGCATTCTTGGAAAGAACAGGAGGGACGGGAGTGACCGGCAGTTTCCGCTACTGATTACACATGTAACAACCCACGTCGGGGGGCGGGATGAACTGCATAAGCGGGGGCGGCCCAGTATCTTGGGGCAGGAGACTACTTGGATCATCGAGCAACGGCTCTCTGAGCCGGCAGCCCTCCCGATTCCCGATCATGGCAGCCCTTTTTTCATGGCTGTCCCTGGCCCGTCATCGCGCGAAACAGCCAGGCCCGAGCTGTTACCCACTCTCGCTTCACCGTCGCGGGAGAGATTCCCAGTACCTCGGAGGTATCTTCGATGGTCAGGCCGCCAAAAAATCGCAGCTCCACAATGCGGCCCTGCTGCGCATCGAGCGCGGTCAAGTCCTGCAAGGCTTGATCGAGCACGATGACATCGACTTCATTCTGTTGCGCGGCCACCAGCGGAAATGATTCATCCAACGTGATGCGGGTGGCGCCCCCACCGCGCTTGGCCGCGCCCCGGCCGCGCGCATGCTCCACCAGAATCTGCCGCATCAAATGCGCCGCAATCCCAAAGAAGTGTGCCCGGTTCTGCCACTGCGGCGCGCTCTGTCCCGCGAGCCGTAAATAGGCCTCATGCACCAGCGCGGTGCTCTGCAGCGTGTGATCGCTGCGCTCCCTGCGCAAATAATGTTGGGCAAGTTGTCGGAGTTCGGAGTAAACCAGCGGCATCAGTGCGTCGAGAGCGTTCTGATCTCCCGCGCGCCAGCGCGCGAGCAGTTCCGTTACTGGACTGGTGGGTTTCTCTGGCACGCAGGTTACCCCAACAGCGCCAGGGGCGCGGCGCCGAATAGCGGGAAGCTTAAGCTCTTCCGCAATATCCTGTCAATACAATGAAAACACATGAGTTAACATGGGCCTCTTTTAACGTTCGGAAAACTTACTCCTCCTATTGTTTGCTCTTCTCTTTTTCCGCGGTTAATTATCGAGATACCTCCAAGTCAGATTCACGCACCATTAACTATCCATTCAACAAGCCGCAATCACGACTAGTCAAAATTGGCCGTGTTCGAATTTTTGACCAACGCGGATGACCTTCCGCCTATCCTGACCAACTCCTCGCGTGTTCCCGGGCTGCCGCCCTTAGCCGAAAAGTTCATTCCCCGGCAACAGGCACGCGACCTGTACCGCCGCGTGCGCTCTGCCCCGCAGGGTTCGCTCCTCGAAGCTCTCCTTTCGGAGATGAAGATCAATCTCGAAGTTGCGTCCACCAACCTGGGGCGTATTCCCGCAAAGGGTCCTCTGGTGGCCGTCGCGAATCACCCGTTCGGAGTCCTCGATGGAGCGGTGCTTTCAGTTCTTTTATCCCGCGTGCGATCGGACGTAAGAGTTCTTACCAACTCGCTCCTTGCCGGTATTCCCGAACTGCATCAGTACTGCATTTTCGTCGACCCGTTCGGCACGCGCTCCTCGGCGGATCGAAATCTGAAAGGGCTGAAGCGGGCCATTGACTGGTTGCGTCGCGGTGGCGCGCTAGCGGTGTTTCCGGCTGGAGAGGTTTCCCACCTGAACGTCCGCCAGGGCCATGTCACTGATGCTCTGTGGAATACGACCGCCGCGCGCTTGATCCGCAAGACCGCCGCCGCTGCTCTGCCCGTTTATTTCGCCGGCGGTAACAGCCTGGCGTTCCACCTTCTTGGCCTGATTCATCCGCGCCTGCGTACATTGTTCCTTCTCCAGGAATTTCTCCAGCAACGCGAAAAAGAAATTCGCGTGCGCATCGGCAAGCCCATCCCAGCCGAACTGATCAACAGCCTCGAGGGCGACGAGGAAGCGACCGAGTACCTTCGTTTGCGCACCTATCTTTTGTCGCATCGCGGCAAGGGAACAGTTTCCCTTCCCGCGAGAGTCCGCCACGTACTTCCTCGCAGGGCGCAGGAGCCAATTGCGCCTCCGGTTCCGTCGCGCTTCGTGATTGACGATATTTCCGGTCTTCCCGCCGACCGCCTCCTCGCCGAAAACGCGGAGTTTGCCGTCTACGCAGCGCGCGCCCCCGAGCTTCCGCATCTGCTTGACGAACTTGGCCGCCTCCGCGAAATTACCTTCCGCGCCTCCGGCGAAGGCACAGGGCGCAGCGCCGACCTCGATCATTTCGACCACTACTACTGGCACCTGCTTCTTTGGGACAAAAGCGCGCGCGAGATCGCGGGCGCTTACCGCGCCGGCAATACCGACGAGATCATCCGCGCTCACGGCATCAAAGGCCTTTATACGCACACCGTTTTCCGCTACGACGAGCGCCTGTTCTTGAAGATCGGTTCCGCGCTTGAACTCGGCCGTTCTTTCGTACGCCGCGAGTACCAGCGCCATTACGCGCCTCTTCTCCTTTTATGGAAGGGAATCGCGCGCTTCGTCGCCGCGCGGCCTCAAACTCCGGTCCTTTTCGGAGCCGTCAGCATCAGCAATGACTACAACAGCCTGTCGCGTGAAATGATCGTTCAATATTTCGAGCAGCGCGACGATGGCCGAGAGTTCGCCGACCTGGTCCGGCCGCGCACCCCGTTCCGTGCCCCGCTCCTTCGCCGCTGGGATTACGCCGCTCTGTGCAACGTCAGGCGCGACCTCGACCAACTCGGCGAGCCCATCTCCGACCTCGAAGAAGACGGCAAAGGGGTTCCAATCCTTATTCGGCAGTACGCCAAGCTGGGCGGCAAGCTGGTAGCGTTCAATCTCGACCGCAGATTCTCGAACGTGGTCGATGGCCTGGTTATCGTAGATCTTCGCGAGACCAACCCCGCGATTCTGGAACGCTACATGAGCAAAGAGGGAGTAGCCGCCTTCCATAATTTTCACCAGACGCGGCATTTGCGAGACCGAAGTCACGCCAATCAGTAGCGCTGATTTTCTGCCACAAAAAAGCCCAGCGCTTTCCAGCGCCGGGCAGCCATACATCGGAGAGATCACTTCCGAATAGGAGGAACAACGTTCACTTACGAAAAAAAATTCGCGCTACGCTAAGCGGAGATCCGCGCGCTCATCACCCCAGCGCCCCGAACCTGCTCGCCCTCGCTGACCCACTCCCAAACCCGCCGTCCGCGGTCATTGGATAAGCTGCGAGCCTCGCCATAATTCACCAGCCGGTTCAAAACAGTGGTCACCGAAGCCAGCGGATCCTTATGCCGCGCCAGAATTGCCGGAGCCTGCCGCTCCAACTCCGCGCACACCTCGCGCGCTCCCATCGGACGCCGCATCTCCATCAATACACGCCGGCACGCCTTGGTGAACCCCGGCTGCCGCCCGTTCGGCTTGCGGTCAATCAAATCCAGCAACTCTTCGCCAAGCGCTTCCTCGCCAAAAAGATCTGCCAGTCCGGTAATGGTCTGCTTTACGGTCCCGATACGTTTCATAATCTCGGCGCGCTGCTGCAACAACTGCCGCAGCTCTTCGTGTGCAGCTTTCACCACTTGATTCACCGAAACCTCATTGGCCAGCACATTCACGTTGTGCAGACCGTCATGATTGTTCTTCGCAACTTCCATAACACCTCCAATGCGAAAAAGGCGAGACTCGCCCGAGCCTTTCCACTACATACGGGAAACAGTCGATCAAAGTTCCCGCCAGACAGGAGGCAAGCTCCCCACCAGCTGAACACTTGCTTATTGTTTGGACGCTTCGAGAGGGAGAAAGAAAGCAGAAAAAGAAAAGGAAATCGCCCTTCGCCGATTGCACTTGTTCGCGGCGGTGTTCGTGCTGTCCGATTATGGACAGCGCCAAAGAGCGAAGGGCGAAAGACGAACAGCGAAGGGCGAAGAACAGTGGACGAACGACGGCCAACCATCGACCAGCGGCCGCCCACCTATCCCATTACGGTCGTATGCTCCGGGCGGATCTTATAAAGCACGCGTACCTCGCCCGGCTGACCATACGGATATTTATCCACGCCCAGATATTTTTTCGCCATCTTGTCGATGTGCTTATCCGCACCATCTTCAGTAATCTCAACCACCGTTCCGCGAATCTCCAGATAGCGATAGGGGTTGTCCGGATCGATGACAGCCAGCGCCACGCGCGGATCGCGCCGCACATTCTTATCCTTTTGTCGCCCCTTCGCGGAGTTGAAGATCACATGCTCGCCGTCAAAATCGCACCACACCGGAGTGACTTGCGGCGCCCCATTCGGCATCAACGTTCCCAGGCTGGCAAATGCTTTCTTGTGAAAAAGGTCTCGATATTTCTCAGGAATCGCATTGGACATGGCGCAGTCTCCTAAAATGAATTCGCTGTCGATTATAGATGTCCACAATGCCCGCACGGGCTCAATCAAACTGCTTGAGCGGCAAAAAGATCGCATGACAGGGGAAAGTGGAGAAGCGACCTCCCGCGTCTTCTGAAAGGGCAGTTAAGAGCTGGAAGTCAGCGCCTGCACGCGCGGCAGCAGGGCCCGCAGCAGACCCACGAAATGCCCCATCACCCGCCGTCCGACCTCGAGCACTTCTTCATGATCCAGCGGCTTATCCAGAATCCCGGCCGCCATATTTGTCACACACGAAATCGCGAGCACTTCGATCCCCATGTGCCGCGCCGCAATCGTCTCCGCGACGGTAGACATCCCCACCAGGTCCGCTCCAATCGCCCGCAGATACCGAATCTCTGCCGGCGTTTCATAGCTGGGCCCCGCCAGCGCCGCATAGACACCCTCATGCGGAACGATCCCCAGCCGCCGAGTTTCCTCCAGCGCAATCTCGCGCAACTGCTTCGAGTACGCATAGCTCATATCCGGAAAGCGATGCCCGAACCGTTCATCATTCGCGCCCGTCAGCGGATTCTGTCCCTGCAAATTGATGTGATCGCGCAAAATGACCAGCGCCCCCTGCCCATACGAAACATCGATCCCGCCCGCCGCATTCGTCAGGATCAGACTGCGAACGCCCATTCTCCCCAGCACGCGGGTCGGAAACGCCACCTCCGCCGCCGAATAGCCTTCATACAAATGCACCCGCCCCTGCATGACTGACACCGGTACATCGCCCGACTTGCCGATTACCAGCTGGCCGGCGTGCCCGATCGCGGTGGATTGAGGAAACGAAGGAATGTCCTTATAAGGAACGCGCACCGCGTGGGAGAGATCGTCGGCAAATGCTCCCAATCCCGACCCAAGCACCAGGCCAATCTTCGGGCGCAGCGCAGTCTGCGAGAGCACAAAGGCAGCCGCCAATTCAGCGCGAGCAAAGAAGTCAGTCATGTTTCGTAGCGCGTGTCTCCGGCTATGATGAGCGCTTGCCGCCCCCGCCATGCCAGAACCCAGCATTGTAAATGGATGAAGCCATTTCATCTTGCGGCATGTTGCCAAAGTCTGCGCGTCCAGCCGATTCTCGCGACTTTTGCACAATGAAAATCCACAAGCGCAGACACAAGCTGGCATTCTGCAACGGTCTAACCTTCGCAAAAACCCGCATAAACACTGGACATGACGAGGAGCCCGCCAGTCCACTGCACCATCCCTGCGTCACCGGCCTGTGGACGCCCCGCACTCCATTGACAAATCAGTACTTACAATTCCGCGAATTCCATTGACCGTAAAAGCAGCCGTGGTAAAACCATAATCGTTCTTTGACACGTTCTGAAGTTTTCCCGGTTGGTGCAAGGTCCGGGGCTCAAGCGAAGTCACTCAGACAGCCGCGAGGCCAGTTTGAGAGGGCAAGCAAGGGTCTATAGCTAAGCGCTGGTTGAGGCGAACAGGAACATCATGTCGAAGGCAAGATAGAGTCCCGAGGCGTTGGACTGATTTATCCGGTTGGCGGTGAGCCCGGAGCCCGAGCAAGATCGGCCTGCAATGCACCCGCAAGGGAGTTGCAGGAAAAAGGTCAGCAAGGGTCTAAACGCGAGCTACTGGCCGAGACGAAGAAGCCCAACATCCCCTCGGGACTCTCTATTTGTGCGTGCTGATGAAGGCACGGGCCCAGAAGACCAAAGGGTACGTCTGAAGATGGAGTCGGGGAAGTTCTGAGTCAACGTCGCCCGGCCGAGGACGTATTTGAGGATCCCTACAGCGGGATATTCCCATGCTTCCGGGGCGGATTTTTGTCTCGCTTCGTCTCCAGCATCTCCAGCGCCTGAATCAATTTCTTCCGCGTCTCGCGCGGCTGGATCACGGCGTCCAGAAATCCTCGATCCGCCGCGATATATGGATTGGCAAAACGGTCGCGAAATTCTTCAATTTTTGCCTGCCGCAACTGCTCGCGCTCCGATCCGCTCCCGCCGTTTTTCGCCGCATCGAGTTCGCGCTTGTACACGATGTCCACCGCGCCCTCCGGACCCATCACGGCAATCTCCGCGCTCGGCCACGCATAATTCACGTCGGTGCGAATATGCTTGGAGGCCATCACGCAGTAGGCCCCGCCATACGCCTTGCGCGTAATCACCGTAACCTTTGGCACGGTCGCCTCGGCAAACGCGTAGAGCAGCTTCGCGCCGTGCTTAATGATTCCTCCATATTCCTGCTGCGTTCCCGGCAAAAATCCCGGCACGTCCTCGAACGTCACCAGCGGAATATTAAAGCAGTCGCAGAAGCGCACAAACCGCGCCCCCTTCACCGACGCATTGATATCCAACGTCCCGGCCAGCATCGCCGGCTGGTTTGCCACCACACCCACCGGCTTGCCATTCAGTCGCGCAAATCCCACGACAATGTTCTTCGCGTAGTGCTCGTGAATCTCGAAGAAATACCCGTCGTCAACCACAGTCGCAATAATGTCCTTCATGTCGTACGGCATGTTCGACTGTTCGGGAATTAAACTGTCGAGCTTCGCGTCCACGCGATCGATCGGATCATTGCAAGCCTTGCGCGGCGGGTCTTCCAGATTGTTCGAAGGAATAAAACTGAGCAGCTCGCGCACCATCGAAAGGCACTCCGCATCGTCGCGGCACAAGAAATGCGCCACGCCTGAAGTCTCGTTGTGCGTGTGCGCACCGCCCAACTGATCCTTCGTGACCTCCTCGTGCGTCACCGTCTTGATGACATCCGGCCCGGTGATGAACATGTACGAGGTCTGGTCGACCATCAAAATAAAGTCCGTGATCGCCGGCGAATAAACCGCGCCCCCGGCGCATGGTCCCATGATCGCGGAAATCTGCGGCACAACTCCGCTATAAATTGTGTTGCGCAAAAAGATGTCGGCATACCCCGCCAGCGACATCACGCCTTCCTGGATCCGCGCCCCGCCGGAATCGTTCAGGCCAATTACCGGAGCTCCCATCTTCGCCGCCAGATCCATGATCTTGACGATTTTCAGCGCATTCGTCTCTGAGAGCGATCCGCCAAACACCGTAAAATCCTGCGCGAACACAAAAACTAGCCGCCCCTCCACGCGCCCGTATCCTGTAATAAATCCATCCCCATAAAACTTCTGCTCATCCATTCCAAAATCGTGGCAGCGATGCGTGCGCAGCTTGTCGGTTTCTTCAAACGTGCCCTCGTCGAGCAAGAACTCTACCCGCTCGCGCGCCGACATCTTGCCCTCTTTGTGTTGGCGCTCGCGCCGTTTCGCCCCGCCACCCTCTTCGGCAAGCTGGTCACGTTTTTTCAGTTCCGCAATCTTCTCTT
>Ga0335078_10007992_pt1 | contig 15714 bp, 16 predicted proteins | sample Lox_Sample_32_FD_206711 | JGI IMG/M metagenome (GOLD analysis project Ga0335078, IMG submission 206711) | Soil microbial communities from Loxahatchee National Wildlife Refuge, Florida, United States - Lox_Sample_3.2 | ecosystem: Environmental > Terrestrial > Soil > Wetlands | place: USA... | reverse complement strand
TACCGCCGCGAGCACGAGCCGGCCAAGGCGTTGCCCATCGTCCAGGACCTGATTCGCCGCTTCCCGCGCAACTATCTGCTGCGGTTCGAGGAGGCAGGGATCTACTCGAACCTGGGCGACAGCAAGCAGGCCATCGCCTGTGTCCAGCAGGTGGCCGGCTTGAAGACCGAAGGCGCGCCCGGCTACGCGCGCGTGCCGTGGGAGTCCATCTACTATCAGTTGGGAACCATCGAGTTCTGGTACAACGACCTGGATGCCGCCCTGGCCAACATGCAGAAAGTAACCGCGCATGCAGACGAAGTGGATCTCAACACCGGCGTGCTGGCCTGGATGCGGGTTGGTCAGATATACGATCTGAAACAACGTCACCGGCTGGCTGTCGAAGCGTACAAGAAGGCCATGGCCTTCGCCCCGGAAGCCGAGGCCGCCCGGGAGTCGCGGCACTACATCTCTTCTCCCTACCACCGGGAGAAGAGCTAGCCCGCGGCTACTCCACGTTCAACCTGACCGGTTCCTCGATCAGCTTGGGCGCGTTGCCCGTGGTCAGCACCATCAGCGCAAAGCTGCCCGTCATGGCTTTGGCGGGGATCTTGAACTTCAGCGTGGTGGGGGTCTGCTCGATCAGTTCCACCGGCACGTCGTGCTTCTCATCGGTGAGGTAGAGCTTCGCGACGTGAACCTTCGCCAGGTTCTGCCCCGAGGCTTTGATGACGTCCCCGGCTTTCCCGAAGACCGGATCGACCGATGTGATCCGCGGCATGGGCTGTTGCGCGAACGCGGCCAAGCTGGCGGCCAGCACCAGTGGTGCCAATAACGACAGTTTCATCTGAATCTCCGCTTCTGAGCCCAAATGTATGTCGATTCGCGCGCGGATTCAAGGGGGGGCGGTGGTTTCAAGGCAAAACCAATCAGCCACAGATCCACACAGACGCACCGAGATGGAATCGTATTTATCTGCGTGAATCTGCGGCTGAATCTTGTGTTTCAATCCGCCAGGCCCGCGAACAGCACCGTGCTCAAGTACCTCTCGCCGAACGATGGGATGATGGTCACCACCAGTTTCCCGGCATTCTCCGCGCGCCGCGCCACCTGGATGGCGGCCCATAGCGCCGCGCCCGATGAAATCCCCACCAGCAGGCCCTCTTCCCGCGCCGCCCGGCGGGCCGTGTCCAGCGCGTCGTCGTTCTTCACCCGCACGACCTCGTCATAAATCTTCGTATTCAGAATCTCCGGAACGAAACCCGCGCCGATGCCCTGAATGGGGTGCGGCCCTTTCGCGCCGCCCGAAAGCACCGGCGAGGCGTCCGGCTCCACCGCCACGCAGCGGACCGACGGCTTGCGCGCCTTGATCACTTCCCCCACCCCCGTGATGGTGCCACCGGTTCCCACGCCCGCCACCAGCACATCGATCTTGCCGTCCGTATCGTGCCAGATCTCCTCCGCCGTTGTTTTGCGATGGATCTCGGGGTTGGCCGGGTTCCGGAATTGCTGCGGGACGAAGTATCTGGAGTCCGCGGCAGCCATCTCCTCGGCTTTGCGGATCGCGCCTGGCATGCCCTCCGCGCCCGGCGTCAGGATCAGCTCCGCGCCATACGCCCGCAACAGCGCGCGCCGCTCTTTGCTCATGGTGTCCGGCATCGTGAAGGCGCACCGGTAACCGCGCGACGCGCAAACCATCGCCAGGCCGATGCCCGTATTGCCGCTGGTCGGCTCCAGGACCACCGTGTCCGGCCCGATCTTCCCCGCCTTTTCCGCCGCCTCGATCATGGAGAATCCGATCCGGTCCTTCACGCTATGCGCCGGATTGTAGAACTCCAGCTTCGCCACCACCTCCGCTGCCGCACCCGCTGCCAGCCGCCGGATGCGCACCAGCGGCGTGTTGCCAATCAATTCAGTAACGTCGTTCGCAATTCTCATCTCTCCTCCCGAGCTTGGTTGAACTTGGCCACCCGTCCAGTATGCGACAATTCGGTCCGGCCGGCGTCGTTCAACAGGTTTATAATCGGGCTGAACGATCCGCATGAGCTTGCCGGACCGCACTGCCGCTGCCGTCCTCACCGCTCCGCGCGGGGCCGTCGTGGTGACCTCGGTGCCGGTCGCTGAGCCGGGCACCGGTGAAGCGACCGTTCGCATGGAAGCCTGCGGCATCTGCCACTCCGATCTGTTCGTCTCCTCACTCGAGAAGCTGCCGCTGGCGCCGCTCACGCTAGGCCACGAAGGCATCGGCCGCGTCGTCGCGGTAGGCGCCGGAGTCAACGGCCTGGCAATTGGCGATCGCGTTGGGATCACCTTCCTCGCCTCCACCTGCGGCGCCTGCGACCTATGCCGTACGGGCCGCGAGCGATTCTGCGCGCGCCAGCTCAATTTCGGCTACACCGTGTCCGGCGTGTTGGCCGGTTATGCGGTGGTGCCCGCGCCCGGCCTGGTGCGCGTTCCGGAGGACGTTCCGGCCGCCGAAGCCGCCCCGCTCTGCTGCGCCGGATGGACCGCTTACGGCGCGCTGCGCCAGGCGGGGCTGCGCGAGGGCGAATCGGTGGCCGTGTTCGGCATGGGCGGGCTGGGCCACATGGCGGTGCAATATGCGCGCCACCTGGGCCTACGCGTGGCCGCTGCGGATGTCTCGGAGGCGAAGCTCGAAATGGCGCGCGCGCTGGGCGCCGGCCTGACGCTCGTGGCCGAGGATGCCCCCCGCACACTGCACAAGCAGTGGGGCGGAGTAGATGCGGCCGTGGTCTTGACCGGATCACCCATTGCCGTCCAGCAGGCCTTCCGATCTCTGAAGCGCACCGGCACGGTCATCCTCGCCGGACTGTCCACGAATGTCTACGAGTTGCCCATCGTGGATACGGTCCTGAAAGGCGCTGCGATCCGCGGCAGCTACCTGGGCACACGCGCCGATCTGGAGGAAGTCTTCCGCCTCGCCCAACAAGGCGTGGGCCGCGCACACGTCGAACCTCACACGCTGGATGAAGTGCCCCGGTTGCTGGAGACGCTGCGCGCCGGCGGAATCCTGGGCCGCGCCGTGGTGGTCTTTTAAAGAGGTTGGGCCGGGGGCCGCGCTACTTGTGTTCTTTCCCGAACCATCCGCGGATTCCGCCCTTCTTCGGCCGCTTCGCGCCGCCGATGGCGCGGTCGATGGCGGCCAGCGCGATCGGCGCCATGATCCGGTATCCTTTGGCATTGGGATGCAGGCCGTCATCGGATGTGTCCGCCTGCAGGTATCCGGCCTGGTCCACCAATGCCGAGTAGTAATCGATGTAGGGAAGCCGCCGCTGCTGGCAGAAGCTCTTCAGCCAGTTATTCAGCTCCACGATCCGCGCCGGCGGCCGCCGGGTGGTTTGGGCGTATTGCGGATTCACGTCCTTGTGGTAATCGCTGACCGGCAGCAGGGAAGCGAACAACGGCTCGATCTGGTGCGCTAGTGCCACGTCCGCCATCATCGACAGGTTGTCCTCGATCGCGCTCACCGCAATGCCTCGCGCGAGATCGTTGGTGCCGGCCAGCACCACCACCAGCCGCGGCTGAAGGTTGACCGCATCGGCCTGCATGCGGCCCAGAATCTGCTCGCTGATCTGGCCGCTGATGCCGCGATTGACGAAGTCCCGCGAGCTGCCGTAATACTCGTTGAGCCGCCAGCCATCGGTGATCGAGTCGCCCATGAATACGACGCGCGGCCGTTGCGGCGACGGCGGCCCCAGCCTGCTGTCGGCCACCGCGTAGCGCTTCAAATCGTCGGGATCCGGGTTACGCAACTGCTCTTCCTGCCACTCGATCAGCGCGCGGAAATGCGCCTCCAGGCGGTCCGCCGCGTCGCGCAAGTCGCCGAACTGCCGCCTGGCTTCGTCGGGAAACGGATACGGCCGGGGCACGGTGGCCGCGACCGCCAGGTAGGCGCGCACATTGTTCAGAAAAGTGTAGGTATCGGCGGCGTTCCGAGGCGCGGCGCCCAGGTTGGCCAGCGCCTGCCGGGCATCCGCCAGCGCCGGCGCTCCCGAGCGCGTCAGCCCCGGCACCGCCAGTCCGGTAGCTTCCATCAACTGCACCGCGCGCTGTTCCAGCGCCAAAGCGTCGTGATTGGAAAGCAATGCGCCGTTCTGGGCGAGCGCGGCCGCGGCCACCGCCCAGAAACAGGCCAGCCATCTCATGATCTGTTGTCCTTTTCGAGTTGCAATGTGATCGTGCCCACCGCGAATTGCAACCGCACGCGGATCTGCACCGGCAGCTTGCGCGCGTCGTCGGTCAGCCACACGTACAGGTGCCCGTAGCGGCGGTAGAGCACATTGTTGAACAGGAAGGCTTCGTAGCGGATGGCCTTGAACACGCCGGCCGGCGTCTTGACCATCTCCACCTGCTGCGCCTCCACGCGCGCCATCACGCTTTTCTTGCCGTCGCTCACCGCTACTTCCGTGCTGTGTCCGGGCTGCAGGTTCATGGTGCGCAGCTCATATAGGCCGCCCAGCACATCATGCACGCAGGATGGAATCGGGATCTCGTGCCGGTTCACCACCGCGTTTTTGTTCAGGTCCCTTTCCAGGTATTCGGCTTTGCCCGTCTTGTGATCGAACGTCACGCGGGTTTCCTTGCGCCGCGAGCCTTCCTCCGACCGCAGATAGGAGTCCGCCGAGCACAGGTCCGATTCCAGGTCGGAGACGTAATCGTTGTTCACCTTGAAAAGCTTGGAGACCAGGCCGGTGGATTCCAGGTGTAAATCGGCCTGCCAGCCCGGATCGGCATCGTGCACCGTGGGACCCCAGGTCAGCCGCGCCTTGCCCGCCGTAATCAGCCGCCACTCGACCGTGTATTCAAGTGTTTCACGGGGGGGGAGCGCACCGGGGGCCGCTACCACTGCCGGAGTTACGCACAGCAGAAGCAGCATCCAAACTGCTTTCATTAAAGCCAGTGTAACGCGTTCCACGGGGCGGCTAAGGGGTCAGAACGTCCGCCACCGCGCCCGCCGGCTTGTTGCCCTTCTGCAGAAAGGCCAGGTAGGCGCCGGCATCCCGGGTCGCGCCCGGAAAGGTGGCGATGGTGTTGCCGTCCGGATCGACGATCGCGTAATAGGGAATGGCGATGGTCTTGTACTTGGAGTCCTCCAGTTGCTGGTTCTCCTCCGATACCTTGTCGGTGCCGTCTGTATACAACTCCACGAGCACGAAATTCTTCAGCGCGGCTTGAATTTCCGGCCGCGTGAACATGTTGGCCTTCATCCAGTGGCAGTTGGTGCAGGCGTAGCCGGTGAAGTCCACGAACACCACCTTGCCTTCGCCGCGCGCGCGGTCGAGCGCCTCCTGGTATTGGTTCTTCATCCAGACGAGGCCGCCCTGGCTTTCCGCCTGGCTGCCCGCACCGGCAGCGGGCGCGGGGATATAGGCATCCAGATCGCCCAGGCGCGCGCCGAACATGCCCGGCGCCAGGCTGATGGCGAAGATCAGAAACGCCATGCCCGTCAGCAGCCGCCACATCCCCATAGGCTCGTCTTTGGCGATGCCCTGCAGGCGCAGGAAGCCGAGCAGATAGAGCCCCGCCATCGCAAACAGCACGATCCAGGCCGCCAAAAACCGCTCGCGCGTGAGGATGTTCCATTGCAGCACTTGGTCGACGCTGGCCACAAACTTCAGCATGGCGGCCAGCACGATGAACCCCATCACCACCTTCACGCGTTCCATCCAGGCGCCGCTTTTCGGCAGCCGCTGCAGATACGAGGGGAACAGCGCCAGCAGGAAGAACGGCAGCGCCAGCCCGAAGGCGAACGCCAGCATGCCGGCGAACGGACGGATTCCGCCGCTGCCTACCGAGGCCGCCAGCAGCGTCCCCATGAAAGGTCCCACGCAGGCGAAGGCGGATAGCGAGAACGTCAGCCCCATCAGCAGCGTGCCCACAATGCCGCCCCGCCGGCTGCCGCGGTCCAGGCTCGTCAGTAGGGATGACGGGATGGTGATCTCGAACGCCCCTAGAAGGCTCAGCCCGAATACCAGCAGCACCAGCGTGATGAAGCCGTTCACCCAGGGACTCGACCCGAGCTGCACCACGCCGAACGGCCCCAGGATGGCCGTCGTCGCCAGGCCCAGCGCAGAGAACAGCACCACGATCCCCAAGCAGAAGAGCGTGGCATGAAACACACTCTGCCGCCGCGTCCCCTGCCGGTTCAGAAAGAACGACATGGTCACCGGGATCATGGGAAAAACGCACGGCGTAAAAATGGCCGCCAGGCCGAAACCGAAAGCCACTAGCAGGAACGCGCCCAGACCTTGCGTGTCCTGGCTGGGAGGTGGAGGCCCGGGAGCAGCCGCAGCCTCGTGCTTCTTGGACGTGCCCGAAACCTCGATGTAGCCGGCAGGAATCGCTGGCGCGGCCCCCCGCGCTGCCGGATCGATGGTCAGAGTCGCGCTCGCCGTGCGCCGCACCGGCGGAATACAGACCTTGTCGTTGCAGGTCTGGTAGCGCACTTCGGCGGAGATCTCGGAAGCGCCTGGCGAGGCGTCCGGCTTCAACTGCAGTTCGAGCAGGAAAACCGCCGAGTCCTGGTACGTCTCCGTGTCCAACTGAAAGTTGGGGTCGTAGGCTCTCTTGGGGGGCGACTGAAAGATGCGGACCTTCGCCACCGCAGGATTCGGTGCCAGCTTGATGGTGGTGGGAATGGCCGCCGCGGTGGTCATCGAGTAGAGATGCCAGCCCGGCTGGATCTTGCCTTCCAGCCGCGCCACCACCGTGCGGCCTGGAGCGGCTTTCGCAGGATCCACCGTCAGCGACCAGGTGGCGTAGTTCGGACCGCGCGCCAAAGCCGGCAGGCACAGGCAGGCCAGCAATGGCAAGACGCTACGAAATCCGCCGCCCATTGGCCAACTCGTCCTCAATCTTCTGATTCACGTTCCCCGTGGAGAACTCCGCCGCCACCCGGATGGCGTTCTTGATGGCGTTCGAGTTGGAGCGCCCGTGGCAGATGATGGCGATGCCCCGCACGCCGAGCAGCGGCGCGCCGCCGTACTCGGAGTAATCCACGCGCTTTTTGAAATCGGCGAAAGCCGCCCGCGCCAACACGTAGCCGATCTGCCGCGTGATGGTGGCCCGCAGCGACTCCTGCAACATCTGCTTGACCATCTCCACCAGCCCCTCGCTCACCTTCAGCGCCACATTGCCGATGAAGCCGTCGCACACGATCACGTCGCTCTTGCCCGTGTAGATGTCGCGCCCCTCCACATTGCCCATGAAATCGATGGGCAGGTTCTTGAGCAAAGGAGTGGCGCCGCGGGTGGTTTCGTTCCCCTTGTGCTCTTCCTCGCCGATGGACAACAGCCCGACCTTGGGGCGCGGCTGGCGCAGAACCACGCGGGAGTAGATCTCGCCCATCACCGCGAATTGCGCTAACATGCGCGGCGAACAATCCACGTTGGCTCCCACGTCCATTACCACCACGGGCTTGCCCACCAGCGTAGGGAAAATGCCGGCCAGCGCCGGACGGTCCACACCCGGGATGACGCCCTGCACCATCTTGGCGGTGGCCATGACCGCGCCTGTGTTGCCGGCCGAAACGAAGCCCTGGGCGATGCCATCCCGCACCAGCCGCGCCGCCACCCGCAGGGAACTGTCGCGCTTGGCGCGCACCGCGCGGGCTGCCGAGTCTTCCATGGTGACGTGTTCGCTGGCGTGCACAACCTCCAGCGGCAGCCCCCGATGGTCGTCGTATTGCAGCAACTCCCGCCGCAGGATCTCCTGGCGGCCCACCAGAATCACTCTCACTCCCAATGTCCTGGCAGCCCTGACAGAACCCTCCACCTCCGCCTTCGGAGCTTGGTCACCGCCCATTGCGTCAACGGCAATGGTGAGCATATTTTGGGGTGGTTACTCCTGTTCGACTTCCACTACTTCGCGGCCCTTGTACTGTCCGCAATGCGGGCATACACGATGCGGCAGCTTCGGCTCATGACAGTTGGGACATTCCGACATCCCCGGGGTTTTCAGCGCGTCGTGCGCGCGGCGATTCTGGGTCCGCCGCTGGGAGTGGCGTCGTTTCGGGTTCGGCATTTCGTTTCCTCTAAAATGGTTTCAGGTCTTTCAGACCCTGGAGAGCACCCCACCGGTTGCCGGCGTGCTCCTCCTTGCAGTCGCACGGCGCTTCATTGCGGTTCTTGCCGCAAACCGGGCAAATCCCCTTGCAATCCTCCCGGCAGATGCGCTGCATTGGCATCACCAGCAGGACCTGCTCGTGCAGAATATCTTCCAGCTTGATCCCGCCGCCCTCATAGAAGCCCAGTTCGGCCTCACCTTCATCGATCTCCGCTTCCTCCTCGCGGGCGATGTAAGACATCGGCCGGTAGAACAGGTCGAAACTGCTGTTCAACGGGAATCGCGCGCGGCCCAGGCAGCGGTCACATTCCGCCTCCATCTGCACCTCGAAGCGGCCCCGGATGCGCACCTCGCCATCCGTATTGGCCAGTAACTCGGCCGTCCCCTGCGCGTGCAAGGGGCCCGCCTGCCGCATTTCATCTTCGTGAAAATCCAGTTCGCCCGCCGCGAAAGTCTCGTCGAACCGGATCTTCCGCAATTCCATCTCTTTGATGCTGAGGAACATAGGACTACCCGGGCGCGGGGAAACGCAAACAGCCATTATAGCGCACGCCGGCCTGTGCGATTCTGCGGACAACAGCGGCAATGACCCAGGAAGATCTCAATCAGATTCGGACTGCGATTCGCGAGGAGGTTCGCGCCATTGTTCGCGAGGAGGTTTCCTCGCAACCAGCGCATAACCCCCGCTTTGGCCGCCATCCGCCAGGAGTCCGACGAGCGGTTGACCACAGCGGTAGTAGCCATCCGCCAGGAGTTCGACCAGCGCCTGACCGCCGCCGTGGTAGCCATCCGCCAGGAATTCGCGGAACGGCTGGGAGCCGCGGTCGTCTCCATCAGCGCCGACTTCTCACAACTCCGCCAGGAAATGATCCATCGCATCGAGGAATTGAGCCGCCGCATGGAGGCGCTGGAGCGGCGCATGGACCGCCTGGCCGAAACCGGCGCCGATATTGTCTCGAACCTGGCCGCCCTGACCCGCTGGGCCAATCGGCTCGACAAGGACAACCTGGACCTCCGCGGCACACAGATCGACCGGCAAAGAGCCATCGATGACCTGGTGAAGCGAACGCTCCGTCCGCCCGAGCAGCCGGCTGCCTAACCCGGCAGGAACCGCCGCACACCCCAATCGTAGGCCGCCGCGCCCAGGATACCCCCTACAATCGGCCCCACGATGGGCACCCAGAAGACCATACTGCCGTCCGTCAATCCGTTGTTCTTGAACCCCGCCACCACGGTAAACAGCCGCGGACCAAAGTCGCGCGCCGGGTTGATGGCGTAGCCATGCATGCCGCCGAACGACATGCCGATCACCACCACGACCGCGCCGATCATCACCGGCGTCAGGTTGGCGCCCAGCGGCTGGTTGCGCTCATCAATCAGGGCCATCACCAGGAAGAGCAGCAGGGCCGTACCGATCGTCTGGTCGAGCAGGCCCGCGGTGGGGATCTGCGGAAAGGCCGGGAACGTGGTGAAGACGTTGGCAGTGTGCTCCAGCTTGGGATCGGAGGCGTGGAACGCGGGCAGGTATTCCCAATACACCAGCCCCGCCGCCAGGAACGCGCCCGCCGTTTGCGCCAGGATGTACGGCGCCACCTTGCGCCACGGGAAATCCCGGAAGAGCGCGAATGCGATGGTCACCGCCGGATTCAGGTGCGCCCCGGAGATGCGCCCGGCCGTGTAGCAGCCCATCGTGACCGCCAGCCCCCAGCCGAGCGTGATGTTGGTGAATCCGCCGTGCACGACTTCGCCGGGGATGCCCTTGCCGAACAGCAGCACCATGGCGACGACGCCATCGCCGAACAGAATCAGGATCAGGGTGCCCAGGAATTCGGCGATCACCTCGGCACTGAGGCTATGTTTTGGCACGAGATGGGATTCTATCACCGATCCTGTATCGCCCGCCAGGCGTCCACGCCGCCCGCCAGCGGGTGCACGCGCACGATGCCCTGCCTTTTCAAGAGCAGCGCCGCACGGGCGCTGGAGGCTTCGTTTGGTCAACTGCAGAACAGGATGATGTCGCGGTTGCGCGGAATCTCGCCTTGACGCGCCTCCAGTTCTTCGAGCGGAATGCGCAGTGCGCCAGGCACACTGTCCGTATCACTTTCGAGCGCGCTGCGCACATCCACCACCACGATCTCTTCGCCGGACCCCAGCTTGTTTCGCAACTCCTGCGCGGTGATGCGGGATACCGCCAGCTTTTTCAGAAACCGCCGGCGCTGCGAATACTTCCAGCCGATCCAGCCCCCCAGCAGGGCCACCGCCAGCACCGCCACCCATGCGCCCAAGCCGGCGGCATAATCGCCCACCCGGTCCAGTTGATGGCGGAAGACGTAACCTAGTCCGCCAAAGGATACGATCCAGAGGAGCACGCCAAGGGAGTCGAACAGGATAAACCGCGCGAAACTCACACCCGACAGGGCAGCCATAGGCGCCGAGACGGCGTTCAATCCGGGCACGAACTTGGCCACCAGCAATGACCGGCTGCCGTAGCGTAGAAAGACAGTCTCGGTCCGCCGGACGCAGGAGTCCGGTTCGAGCGCCAGCTTGCAGATCCAGCGCAGGACCCTGGTTCCCCGCCGCCCCAACAGAAACCAGAAATTGTCCGCCAGCATGCACGCCGCCCAGCCGCTGAGGATCACCAGGTGCGGACTTATGCGTCCGTCCTTGGCCAGCGCGCCGCAGGCCACCAGTAGCGGCGCCGAAGGCAGCGGCAAAGCGGCCTGCTCCGCCAGGATCCAGAAGAACAGCAGCACATACCCGTGCCGCAACACAAAGTCGAGAGTGTGACTCACCGGCTGAGCGCCAGGCCGCGCATAACCGCTATCCTATCGCGCTTTTGAAGAATTGCCGATCAATTCCGTGGAGGTGGTTGTGCAGCGCTTTGTTACATTCCTGTTGCTCTTGGGCTGCCTGCTGCCGGCCGCGCCCGCCGCCCAGAAAAACTCACGATGGCATGCCGTCTGGCGCGTCAGTCAGGTTTTGCTGGCGGGAGCGAACAGTGCCGATATCACGAGTTCGTGGGGCAAGAACGAGGCAAACCCGATACTGCGTACGGGCCAGCAGTTCGGCTACGGCTCACTGGCCATCAAGTTGGGGGTGCTGGCGGGCGGTCTGGCGGCGCAGCACTATCTGGTTCGCAAGTCTCCGGAACAGGCCAGGTGGCTTTCGTTCGCTAACCTGGGCGCAACCGCCGGGTTGAGCGCGGTGACCGTGCACAACATGCACGTACAGAGGTAGGTGTCTCCTTGTTGGCGCGCATGACTTCGTGGCGGTACGGTCCGCTCCTTCGGGTCTTCCTCCTCACGGTCACGGTTGCCGCACTGGCCGAGATGGTGGAGTGGGCGGTATCCCCACACCTCAGCCGGTGGCTTGCTCAATCGGCGGGTGTGGTGTTCGCATGGACGAGCATGAACGCTGGCTGGCTACCATCCTGACGAGCATTACCGACGGCGTGATTGCAGCCGACGCCATGGGCGTGGTGAAGTTCGTGAACGCGGCGGCCGAGCGGATTTCCGGCTGGCAGCAGCCGGAAGTCGTGGGATGCGACCTAGCGGAGATCTACCACGCATGGGACGAGTCCGGTGAAGCGCCGGCCGAAATCCCACCGCTTCCGTCCCTCCTGGAAGCTCCGGAACAGTACCGCGAACGCCAGATCCGGCGTCTGGCGCGCAAGGACGGCAGCAGCATCCTGGTGGAGCAGAGCATTGCGCCCATCAGCGACGGATCAAAGGCCGTGAGCGGGAGCGTGGTGGTCTTTCGCGAACTGGCCGGCCACGGGACGTGCGCCGGCAACGGGGTGAATGGCCATGATCTCCATTAGGACCTACCTGGAGCGGCTCACGCGGGACCCCGGCCGGGCCGAGGCGCCGGGTCCTCTTTCGGCCGCGCTGCGGCAGGCATTGCGGATGCTTATTGCGGGGCTGCCATTCGAACCGGTGCCGAACCGCACGGGCCACGGCGGCGAGGCCGCCGGCGAGTTGCTGAAGCGCCTGGATGAGGCCCGCCATTCGTTTGACGTTCTGGAAGTTGCGGACGAGGCGCCGGCTGCCCTGGAACGGGATGCCCGGGCAGCCCGCGCCCGCCACCGTGCGCAGAGCGAAGAGCTGCAGGCGATGATCTCCATGCTCACGGAAACCGTGGCCAGCATTTCGGTGCACAAGGACAGCTCTGTAGCCCGGCTGCAGCAGATCGAGCGCGTCTCGCTGGTGGAGGACATGCGCGCCTTGAAAACCAGCCTGTCGGAGTGCCTGGCAGCGGTCCGGGAGGCGGCGCTCCAGCAGCAGGTGCAAGCCACCGAGTCTATCCAGCGCCTGGAGAGCCAGATCCGCAGTTCAAAGGCCCACCTGGCCAGTCAGCCGCCGCCCCCGGCGGAGGACTCGGACCTGGTGCTGAGCGATGAGCCCGAGCCGCGGGAAAGCGGGTATGCCGCGGTCTTCCTCCTGGATCGCGCCGACCTGATCGCCCGGCGCTATGGCGAGAGCGTGCGCAGCGAGGTCCTGGCCTTCGTTCGCCAGCACTTCAAGCGCATGCTGATGCCCAACGACCGGTCTATCCGCTGGAACAGCGCCGCGTTTGTCGTGCTCTTGCAGCGTACGGGCACCGCGGACGATGTCTCGGCCGAGTTGCGCAGCCTGGCGTCGCTCGGCAGGAGCCAATATTTTGACGTCGGCGACCGCTCCGTCCTTCTGGATACGTCTCTCACTTGGACCGTCTTTCCGCAGGCCGACTTTGCATCGCCCGACCTGTTCTTCAAGGCCGTTGAGGATTTCATCCGGCAGTCAGCCGAACGGCAGGCCGCCCAGACCAAGTCCGGCGCGCCCGTGCGCCCGATTCGCAACACCGCATAACCGTCCGGCGCCGCATCCCCGTCTAAGGCACCGGAAGCACCGGGATGCCCCTTTCTTCCGCCGGCTTTCGCGGCGTCGCCGGCGTCACCGTTTCCGGATGGTAGGGCGACAGCCGCGGCGGGCGCGCGTCCGGCTCCAGCAGCCACACCGTGCGGTGCGGATAGTAGTGCAACAGTGCCTCGTTGGCCGCGTCGCCGCGGTCGAGCGCCCACACCACCCGCGCCCCGTCGATGTCGGCCGCGTTGTGAATCCACTCCCCAAACAAGTGCTGCGGCCAATACCGCACGAACACAAGCTGCCGGCCAGCGCTCCGGGCAAGCTCGTCCCGCACGGCAATCCGGCCTTGCGGATCGTCGTGGTTCACGTAGTCCCAGCTTTCGTACGAAAGCATCGTAAGTGAGGCGTTCCGGTCCGCGAATAAGTGAAAGCCGTACCAGAACAGAAACTGAGCGGCGCACAGCAGCACGACGAGCGTGGCCGCTTCCTGGCCCGCGCCCAGGCCTCGCACCCGGATGCGGCTGAGCCGCTCGAGTCCCGCCACGCTCACCAGCACGAACAGGCACGTGGCCGCGGCGATGTAGTGCGGGTAGAAGTACGGATAGAAGTTCGTTCCTAAGGCCAGAATCAGAAGCGTGGCTGCCACCCAGGCGAATCGCCATTGCCGCAGCGACGGCAGGAAGAACGGCAGCACCAGGTAGAGCGCCGGCAGGAAGAAGAAGCGGTAGAATCGCACGCGCCCGGCGGCCCGCTTCCAATATGCCGCGAGCGTGTCGGTGCGCGGACCGTGCACGGCCGCCTGCGCCTCGTAGTCCAGCTTCTGGCTGGCGCTGAGCGCCTGGTGCGGCACGGGGTTGGGCTGCGTGGTGAAAGTTGCCGGCACACCGTACTGATGCCGGCTCAGAACATACGGGAACGTGGTCCACTGCCCCGTCACCGCCCGGTTCTGCAGCAGCGTCAGTCCCAGCGCGGGCGCCCCGGCGAGAGCCGTAACCCCAACCAACCGCGCGATCCTGCGCCACTCCTCGACCCCCCGTACCGCCGGCGCAAAGAACAGCAGCACCGCTCCCAGCACCAGCACCGATTCGAACGGCCGCGTGAGGATCTCCAGGCCGATGCCCAGCCCCAACCATACGGCGTCCCGCACACGTCTGCTATCTCGCAGCCGGGGCAAAGATCCGAACACCAGGCAGCCGGCCGCCGCCGAAACCGCGCCGCCCCAATAAGTGTTCATCCAATACCGCAGGGGTCCGAACTCGATCGCCGCCAGCACCCCCCCCACCAGCGCCCAGCCCGGCGTCGTCCAGGCCCGCAGCATCCAGTAGCACAGCGCGCAAAGCGCCGCCACCGAAAGCACCACGCCCGCCCAAGGCGTTCCGAAAATCACCCATCCCAGCGCCAGCACCAGGCCCTGCCCGATAGGAAAGATCGAGCTGTAAGTCGGCTTCTGCAACACAAAGATGGTTTCGAAAAACTGGTGCATCGCGTGCGGCGGATTCGCCAGGCGGAAGTGCTGCAGCGTGTCGGCCGAAAGCAGATAGGCGAAATCGTCGGAGCCGCCCGGCGTTGGGACCGGACTCTGTGCCAGCATGGCCAGCCGCAGCGCAACAGGCAGCAGCGCCAGTACGAGCATCGACCACCCCGTGTGCGCCGCCAGCCTGCGCGCCCGATCCTTCAGCCCGCTGTGCGCGAAGATCAACAGCACCAGGAGCGCAGCAATCTCGAATTCGATGAAGTCGCTCGCGCCGAAGCCGATCGGATTCTGCAGCGGAAGAAACGACTGAAACAGCCCCCACATCGAATGTCTTACTCGATGTTTACCGCCGTATTCTCAGACGCCATCATGTGTCCCTGGCTGTCTCTAACTACCACCCGCACCACATAGCTGCCGATCTTCACACTGAAGCTGGACTTCAACCGGATGCCCGGGCCGATGCGCTCGAGCGTCGCGTCCTTCAGCCGCATTTCCACCGTCTTTTGTTCGCCCGCGACGAAGTTGCCGTCCGGATCGAACAAAGCCGACACCACCGTTAGCGTATCCCGGTTGCGCCCTTCCTCCTTCCGGTACGGCAGGCTCCGGATGTCCAATTGCGAGATCACCGAAAGGTTTGCGTCCGCGTCCCCGGAGCGGAAGAACTGCGTGTGCACGGCCAGCGGAATGTCTCTGATCACTTCGCGGGAGAACACCGCATCCTCGATCTCCTGCTTGGTCACGTCCGCTCCATTCGTGTCCCCTTTGGGCGCGTAATAGCCCTTGCGCGCCTGCACCGTCAAGCCCTTGGGATCTCGCAGCAAAACTCGCAGCTTGTGATACTTGCCGTCCGACTTCAATTCGAGCGGCGTAAATGCCAGCACGTAGATGAACTCCGGCGCGCCCGCGAGTCGCCGGAACCCTTCCAGGAGGTCGTTGTTGGCGTGAAACCATTGGCCGCCCGTCGAATCCGCCAGGTCTTCCAGGATGGCCTCCTGCGCTACGGCCTCCTGATTCATGTATAGGTTGATCATTGTCATCACCTGGGGGCTCACCACGCCCCCCCGTGCGGCGTCGTACGCGGGAGGGGTCCAAAGCCCGCGCACATCCAGCGTGCTGATCACGACCTTGGCGTGGATGGCCCGGTTAATCAGGTCGGTGATGTCAGACTGGTCAGCGAAAGGTACCAGGAAGCCCGGTGAGCTTAAGACTATGCTGCGCTGGCCCGGCATGGCCATCATCCGGCGGATCACCTGCTTCACGACGCTCGCGGTGACGCGTGTTTCGTACTCGCCATCATGCAACGCGCTCTGCGCGAACGCCAGAACTTCCGGC
>Ga0335078_10007990_pt1 | contig 15716 bp, 12 predicted proteins | sample Lox_Sample_32_FD_206711 | JGI IMG/M metagenome (GOLD analysis project Ga0335078, IMG submission 206711) | Soil microbial communities from Loxahatchee National Wildlife Refuge, Florida, United States - Lox_Sample_3.2 | ecosystem: Environmental > Terrestrial > Soil > Wetlands | place: USA... | reverse complement strand
ATCGGCTTTCTGACCATCGCCGCCGTGCTGGCCGCGATTCTGAACCGGAGAATGTCGCCGCTGGCGGCCCTGATTGCGATCCCGGTGGTGGCGGCGCTGGCCGCCGGTTTTGGCGTGAAGACCGCGTTGTTCATGGTCGACGGCATTCAGAGTGTGGCGGCGGTGGCGGGGATGTTCATTTTCGCCATCCTCTACTTCGGCGTGATGACGGATGCCGGCATGCTCGATCCCATCATCGGCGGGATTCTGCGCGCGGTGGGCAGCGATCCGCCACGGATTGTGTTGGGCACGGCACTGCTGGCGCTGCTGGTGCATTTGGATGGCTCCGGCGCGGTGACCTTCCTGGTGACGATTCCGGTGATGCTTCCGCTTTATGACCGGCTCGGCATGGACCGGCGCGTTCTGGCGTGCGCCGCATCGATGGCCGCGGGCGTGAACTTTCTGCCGTGGACCGGACCGATGATCCGGGCGTCGGCGGCACTGCACATCCCGGTGATGTCCATCTTCCGGCCGCTCGTCCCGGTGCAGGTTGCGGGGCTGGCGTTTGTGGCCGGCTGCGCCTGGTGGCTCGGAAGGAAGGAACGGAAACGGCCCGGGTTCCAGGGCGGGGCCGCGATGTTTCAGCGCGAGTTGACAGCCGAAGAGCGGGCGCTACGGCGTCCGGGGCGTTTCGGAATCAACGTGACGCTTACGATTGCGCTGATCGCGGGCATGATTGCGGCGCGGTTGGAGCCGGTAACGGTTTTCATGATCGGCCTGGTGCTGGCGCTGTGGGTGAACTATCCGGATCTGAAGATGCAGCGCGAGCGGGTGGACGCGCATGCGCGGGCGGCGCTGCTGATGGCCGGAATCCTGTTCGCGGCAGGATCGTTCACCGGCATCATGAAGGAATCCGGCATGCTGGGCGCGATGGCGAAGTCGGTGGTGGCCCTGACTCCGCCTGCGCTGGCGCCGCATGTGCCGTTCATTCTGGGACTGGCTTCCATGCCGCTCAGTCTGCTTTTCGATCCGGATTCATTTTATTTCGGGGTGCTGCCGGTGCTGACGGAAGCCTGCCGCGCGTTTGGGATCGCACCGGTGCACATCGCGCAGGCCGCGGTTCTGGGGCAGATGACCACGGGTTTTCCGGTGAGTCCGCTCACGCCGGCCACTTACCTGGTGGTGGGGTTGGCGGGCGTGGAGCTGCGGGAACACCAGAAGTTCAGCTTTCCTTTTCTTTTCGGCGCGTCGGTGCTGATGACGCTGGTGTGCGTGGTGATCGGCGTGTTTCCGTGGTGAGGCGAGACGCCGCAGCCTACCGCTTAGCCGGGCAATCCACCCATCCGCCCGGTCAATCTTGACACTTTAGTACAGATTTAGCATCCTATAGATGGAACGAGATTTCGAGGAGAGCTGCGTGAGCACTTCAGACCACACGATCGAAACCTTCGCCAACCAGGAGTACAAGTGGGGGTTCGTCACGGAAATCGCTGCCGACACCGTCCCGCCGGGTCTCGACGAAGACGTTATCCGCTTGATTTCAAAGAAGAAAAATGAGCCCGAGTTCATGCTGGAGTGGCGCCTCAAGGCGTACCGGCATTGGCTCACGATGGAGGAGCCGGCCTGGGCCAACATTCATTACCCACCCATCGACTACCAGGCCATCCGCTACTACGCCGCTCCCAAGACGAAGGTGGACCGGCCGAAGAGCCTCGACGAGGTGGATCCCGAGCTGTTGCGCACGTATGAAAAGCTGGGCATTCCGCTTCAGGAGCGCGAGTTGCTGGCGGGCGTCGCGGTGGATGCGGTGTTCGACAGCGTTTCGGTGGCCACTACATTTAAGGAAAAGCTGCGCGAACTGGGCATTATTTTCTGTTCCTTCTCCGAGGCGGTGCAGGAGCACCCCGACCTGGTGCGGAAATACCTGGGCACCGTGGTTCCGTCCTCCGATAACTTCTTCGCGGCTCTCAACTCGGCGGTCTTCAGCGACGGTTCGTTCTGCTACGTTCCCAAGGGTGTGCGCTGCCCCATGGAGCTATCCACGTACTTTCGCATCAACGCCAGGGATACCGGCCAGTTCGAGCGCACGCTCATCATTGCCGATGAAGGCGCCTATGTGAGTTACCTGGAAGGCTGCACGGCGCCCATGCGCGACACGAACCAGTTGCATGCGGCGGTGGTGGAGCTGATCGCGCTGGATAACGCGCAGATCAAGTACTCCACCGTGCAGAACTGGTACCCGGGCGACAAAGAAGGCAAAGGCGGGATTTATAACTTCGTTACGAAGCGCGGCGCGTGCCGGGGCGTCAACTCCAAGATTTCGTGGACGCAGGTGGAAACCGGATCGGCCATCACCTGGAAGTACCCAAGCTGTTTGCTGATCGGCGATAATTCCGTCGGCGAATTCTACTCCGTCGCCCTGACGAATCATTACCAGCAGGCCGATACCGGGACCAAGATGATCCACATGGGCAAGAACACGACCAGCACCATCGTGTCGAAGGGTATCTCGGCGGGCCATGGCCAGAACACGTATCGCGGCGGCGTCAAGATACTGAGGAGCGCCACCAACGCACGCAATTACTCGCAATGCGACTCGATGTTACTGGGGGATAAGTGCGGTGCGCACACCTTTCCGTACCTGGAAGTAAAGAACACTTCATCGCAGGTGGAGCACGAGGCCTCCACGTCTAAAATCGGCGAAGACCAGATCTTCTACTGCCGGCAGCGCGGGATCTCGACCGAGGATGCCGTTTCCATGATCGTGCACGGCTTCTGCAAACAGGTCTTCCGCGAGCTTCCCATGGAGTTTGCCGTGGAGGCGCAGAAACTGCTGGGAGTGAGCCTCGAGGGCAGCGTCGGATAAGTTCACTATGTCATTACTTGAAATTAAGAATCTGCATGCCAGTGTCGGCGGTCGCGAGATATTGAAGGGAATCGATCTGGCGATCGGCGCCGGCGAGATACACGCCATTATGGGCCCTAATGGGTCGGGCAAAAGCACGCTTGCGCAGGTGCTCTCGGGCCGCGATCTTTACCACGTGACGGAAGGGCAGGTCACTTACGATGGCAAGGATTTACTCGAAATGTCGCCCGAGGACCGCGCCTGTGAAGGCATCTTCATGGCGTTTCAATACCCGGTGGAAATCCCCGGCGTGAGCAATTTGTATTTTCTGAAGGCGGCGCTGAATGCGATTCGCAAACATCAGGGCCTGGCTGAGCTGGACGCCATGGATTTCCTGGGGCTGGTGAAGGAAAAGATGGCGCTGATGGAGATGGACGAGACGCTGCTGAACCGCGCCGTGAACACGGGCTTCTCGGGCGGCGAAAAGAAGCGGAACGAGATTTTCCAGATGGCTGTGCTGGAGCCGAGACTCGCCATCCTGGACGAGACCGATTCCGGCCTGGACATCGACGCGCTGAAGATCGTAGCGAGCGGCGTGAATTCGCTGCGGAGCCCCGCGCGGGCGATGATCGTGGTGACGCATTACCAGCGCCTGCTGAACTATATCGTGCCGGACTTCGTGCACGTGCTGGCGGAGGGCCGGATTGTCAAATCGGGCGGCAAGGAACTGGCGCTGGAACTGGAAGAATCCGGCTACGCGGAGATGGTGGAGACGGCATGATCGAACGGATCCGCGAGGAGGCCCGGCAGCGTTTCAGCGAGCTAGGTTATCCGACCACTCACGACGAGGAGTGGCGCTTTACCAGCGTGGCGCCGATCGTGCGGACGGCGTTTACGTCCGCCTTGCCCATTACGACGTTCCGAAAGCAGCCCGGCGCAGAGATTACGAGGCTGTCTGAGGCTCCGGTCGAACAGTATCTGGCGCGCTATGCCAGCTACAAAGACAACCCATTCGTGGCGTTGAACACGGCTAACTTCGAAGACGGACTCTTTGTGCACATCCCGAAGGGTGCGGTGATCGAGGAACCCATCGAACTGATTATGAGTTCCGCCGCCAATGGACACCCTACGGTCACCCACCCGCGAGTTCTGATTGTAGCCGAGCCGGGAAGCCAGGCGACGATCATTGAAAGGTACGTGGGGCAGGGCGGCACTTACTTCACCAATCCGGTTACGGAACTAGTCGCCGGTGACAATGCCGTGATCGACCACTACAAGTTACAAACCGAAGGCGACCGCGCATTTCACGTTGCGACGCTGCAGGTGGCGCTCGGCCGCGACACGAACTTCCGATCCCACAATATCTCGCTTGGCGGCGCGCTGGTCCGCAACGACGTGAACGCGGTGCTGTCGCAAGGCTCAGAATGCACGCTTAACGGATTGTATCTGGTCGACGGCGAACAGCACATTGACAACCACACGGCCATCGATCACGCGCAGCCGCATGCCGCCAGTCACGAATTATATAAAGGAATCCTGGAAGGCAAGTCCAGGGCGGTCTTTAACGGCAAGATCTTCGTACGCAAAGACGCGCAAAAAACCGACGCCAAACAAACCAATAAGAACCTGGTGCTCTCCGAGGACGCTGTCATCAACACCAAGCCGGAGTTACAGATTCTCGCCGATGACGTGCGCTGCACGCACGGCGCCACCATCGGCCAGTTGGATCCGGAAGGGCTGTTTTACCTGCAGTCGCGCGGCATCGGCCGCGAGGACGCCCGCAACCTGCTGATCTACGCTTTCGCGCGCGACATTGTGGACCGTATCCAGGTCGCGGCCCTCCGTGACCAGTTGGAAAAGCTGTTGCTGGAGAAACTCCATGGCAATCGCAATTAAAGCATGGCCGGACCAGACTACCCGTGAGGCTTTTCCCGTCCTGAACCAGCGCGTCCACGGCAAGCCGCTCGTCTATCTCGATAACGCCGCCACCACGCAAAAGCCGCAATGCGTGATCGACGCGATGAACCAGTTTTACGAGGTGGATAATTCCAACATCCACCGCGGCGTCCACGAGCTCAGCGAGCGTTCCACGCGCCACTATGAAGAAGCGCGCGCCAAAGCGCAGCGTTTCATCCACGCCGCGGACTGGCGCGAAATCGTCTTCGTGCGCGGCGCCACCGAAGGCGTCAACCTGGTGGCATACACCTACGGGCGCCGGCATATCCATGAAGGCGACGAAATCGTGATCTCGGCCATGGAGCACCATTCGAACATCGTGCCGTGGCAGATTCTGTGCGAAGAGACGGACGCGGTGCTACGCGTGGCGCCCATCAACGAGCGTGGGGAACTGCTGCTCGACGAATTCGAGAAGCTGCTGGGGCCGCGCACGAAGCTGGTCTCGGTGGTGCACGTGTCGAACGCGCTCGGCACTGTCAACCCGGTGGCCGAGATCACCCGCATCGCGCATCGCCATGGCGTGCCGGTATTCATTGACGGCGCGCAGGCCGTGGCTCATATGAAGGTGGACGTGCAGGAGCTGGATTGCGATTTCTACGCGCTATCGGGCCATAAGATGTTCGGACCAACCGGCATCGGGGTGCTCTACGGGAAGGCCGCGCTATTGAACAAGATGCCGCCGTATCAGGGCGGCGGCGATATGATCCGGTCGGTTAGTTTTGCCAAGACGACTTATAACGACGTACCGTATAAGTTTGAGGCAGGAACGCCTAACATTGCCGGCACGATCGGTCTTGGCGCGGCAATTGATTACATCAACGAAATCGGCCTCGACCATATTGCGGCTTACGAGCACGACTTACTGACCTACGGCACCCGGCAACTAGAAAACATCCCCGGATTGCGGCTCATCGGGACGGCGCGGGAAAAAGCCGCCATTTTGTCATTCGTTCTGGACGGTGTCCACCCGCACGACGTGGGCACGATTCTCGACCGCGAAGGCGTGGCCGTGCGCACCGGCCATCACTGCGCGCAGCCCGTGCTCGAATGGTTCGGAGTGCCAGCCACCACGCGCGCCTCTCTGGCCTTTTACAACACAAGAGGGGATATCGACGCATTAGTAGCCGGCATCGGAAAAGTAAAAGAGGTTTTCGGCTGATGCTCAACGATCTTTATCAGGAAGTCATCCTCGACCACAGCAAGCGTCCGCGTAACTTCCACCAGATGGCCGATGCTACCCGGCATGTGGAGGGCTACAATCCGCTGTGTGGCGACAAGCTGAAGCTGTTCGTGAAAATGGACGGCGAAAAGGTGGAGGACATCAGCTTTGTGGGCGCAGGTTGCGCTATCTCGACGGCGTCGGCGTCTTTAATGACCGAAACAGTCAAGGGTAAGTCACGCGAAGAAGCCGTGCGAATGATGGAACGCTTCCATGATCTGCTCACTACCGAAAAACCGCAAAACGGCAATCTCGGTAAGTTGGCTGTTTTCTCGGGCGTGCGCGATTATCCGGCCCGCGTGAAGTGCGCCACGCTCGCCTGGCACACGTTGAAATCGGCGCTCACCGGCGCGGACGAGGTGGTATCCACCGAATGAGAGAAAAAATCATCGCCGCGCTCGGTACGATCTTCGATCCCGAGATCCCCATGGATATTTACAGTCTCGGACTGATTTACGACGTGCGGGTCAACGCCGCCGGCGAAGCGCATATCAAGATGACTCTGACCGCGCCGAACTGTCCGGTGGCGGGAAGCCTCCCGGCCGAGGTGGAACGCAAGACGCGCGCGGTGCCGGGGGTGAAGGACGTGAAGCTCGAATTGGTCTTCGATCCACCGTGGGACAAGAGCCGCATGTCGCCGGAAGCCCGCATGATGCTGGGCCTGGATGACGTGATCCCGGCCGATAAGCTTTCGCGGACAAGGCCATGAAACTCAGCTCCCACGAAGAATACGGGCTGCGGTGCCTGCTGCGGATTGGCTTGGCCGGGCCGGAGGAGAGCCTCACGATTCCGGAGATCAGCCAGGCGGAGGCGCTTTCGCCGGCGTACGCCGCAAAGCTTTTGCGCATGCTGCGCCGCGGCGGATTCATCAAGAGCGCGCGCGGCAAGGCCGGCGGCTATACGCTGGCACGTCCTGCCGCACAGATCGTGATCGGCGACGTGATCGGCGTGCTCGGCGGCCGGCTGTTCGAATCCAAGAACTTCTGCCACGAGCACTCCGGCCAGACTACCATCTGCACCCGCTCCGTCGATTGCTCGGTGCGGTCCCTGTGGCATGCCGTGCAGTCAGTGGTGGACGAAGTCTTGAGTAAGACGACTTTGCAGGACTTACTTCGGACGGAGGGCGAGATGAATTCGTGGGTGAAGACGATTCCCACGCATACGCAGCTTACGTTTCTGCAGTAAATTATTCGGCGCGCAGCGCGGCCATCGGATCGATCTTCGTCGCGCGCCGGACCGGCCAAGCGACGGCGGCCAGCGATGCAATGATGAGCGCAACGGCGACTGCCGCGAAGGTAACGGGATCGTGCGGGCGAACCTCGAAAAGAAGGCTTGCCATTCCGCGTGACAGCCACCAGGCCGCAACCAGGCCGCCCGCGATGCCCGCAATCGAACGCAGCATGGCCTGCCGTAACAGAAGCCACGACATTCGTGCCGGCGAAGCTCCCAGAGTCAGACGGATGCCCAGTTCCGGCCTGCGCTGCGCGACCGTGTAGGCGAGCAGGCCGTACACTCCGATCACAGCGATCAGCAGCGCCAGGCCGGACACGGCGCCGGTCACGGCGGCGCTGAACCGTGGCAGGGCGGTCGAGCGGTTGAGCGTCTCATTCAACGTGCCGATCGCGCCGACCGGCTGGTTCCGGTCCAGGCTGCGAATCATCGCCCGCGTGGCCGGGGCCACGCTCAGCGGATCGCTGGTTGTTCGCAGCAACAGGGTCGTCCAGGCGAGCCATTCCTGCGTCTTCTGCGCATAGGGAATGTAGATGACAGGGCCTTCGTGCGTTTTGAGCCCCATGTGTTTGACATCGGGAACTACGCCGACCACAGTGATCCAGTGCGGCTCGTCTTTGAGCCGCAACGTTCGTCGAACCGGGTCCGCCGAAGGCCAGTAGCGCTGCGCCATGGTTTCGTTCACGATGGCCACCGGCATGGCACCTGCACGATCGCCGGACGTGAACGCGCGACCCCGGATCAGCGGGATGCCGGCGGCCCGCAGGTACCCGGCACTGATCACACGCAGTCCCGCTTGTACCGGCGGAGCCGACGGACTGCGAACCGCGCCTTCGATAACAAACTCGAAGGTGGGGTTGTTGCCCTCGAGCGGCGTATCGCTGATCTCCGCCGCCGCGGTGACACCCGGCAACGTGTTCGCGCGATCAAGCACCTGTTGAAAGAACGCGGCCTGCGCGGCATTGGACGGATACTTCGCGTGCGGCAGGGTCAAGGTCATGGTCAGCATGTGATCGGTCCGCAACCCAGGCGCAACCGCCAGCAGCCGGATCAGACTCCTTGCCAGCAGACCGGTAGCCACCAGCAACACAGCCGACAGCGCGATCTCGACGGCCACAAGAACGCCGCGCTTGTGCTCCACGTTTCGCGGCGTGCCGCGCGCTCCCGAGCCGATCGGCGCGCGGAGATCGGCGCGGGAGACGTGCAGCGCCGGCGCCAGCCCGAAGATCAGCACCGTGGCAGCGGTCGCCACCAGCGCGAACCAGACTACGGGTGCACTCAAGCTGATGCCCGCCGCGCGCGGGATCAGCCCTTCGCCGGCGGTCCTGACCAGCGCGATGCCGCGTGATGCCAAAGCCAGGCCGAGGACGCCGCCCAACACAGCCAGGGCGGCGCTTTCCACCATCAACTGGCGCAGAACGCGCGCGCGGCCCGCGCCCAGAGCGGTCCGCATCCCGATCTCGTGGCCCCGCGCCGCTCCCCTGGCGAGCAGCAGGTTCGCCAGATTGGCGCAGGTAATCAGGAGCAGAAGAAGACCACAAGCCTGCAGCGTGAGCAGGATCGGGCGGGTCTTTCCGACCAGCTCTTCCTGTAGCGGCACTAGCGTCACGCTCCATCCGGCATTGGTGGCCGGATAGGCCGCCGCCAGCCGTGACGCGATCACATCCATCTCCGCCGCCGCATCGCGCGGCGTGGCTCCACTTCGAAGGCGACCGATTACCTGGAGCCAGCGTCCCTCACGGCTGGCGCGATTCTTTGCGTCCAGAGAAAGCGGCACCCACGCATCGGTATGGCGCGACGGGAACGCGAATGCCACAGGCATCACGCCGATCACCGTGTACAGCGAGCCATTCAGCGTCAACCGGTGGCCGGCGACGGGCGGCTCTCCAAGCGCCCGCCACAGATGGTGGCTGATCACCACGACAGGGGCACTCTGCTCCTGGTCCTCGTCCGGCGCGAATGTCCGGCCGAGTTGCGCGCGCGAGCCCAGCGCCTGGAACAGGCTCGCCGAAACGAGTTCCGTTTCGAGACGCCTTGGCTCGTCCACGTCCGTCAGGTTCATCGGCCAGCTCGCGTACGCCGCCAGCGATTCGAACGCATGCGATTGCGCCCGCCAGTCGTAGAAATCGGCCGGCGACACGTGCATATTTTCGGCGCCGTGCGAGGCCGACCGGCTCCACATCGCGAACAGCCGGCCGGCATGCGGATAAGGCAGCGACCTCAACAGAACGCCATCGACGGTGCTGAAGATCACCGAGTTGGCGCCAATCCCAAGCGCCAGAGACAGAACCGCCACCGCGGAAAATGCCGGGTTCCTCCGCAGCATGCGGATGGTGTACCGCAAGTCTTGCAGGAGCTCGTCGGCCAGCGCGAACGACCATCTTTCGCGACATCGTTCCTGGAGCCAGGTCTGGTTGCCGAACCTTCGCCGGGCAGCCGCGCGGGCATCCCTGGGAGACGCGCCCTCAGCCATCAACTCGTCGGCCTTTTCGTCGAGATGCGCCTGCATCTCGGCGCGCAAGTCGTCGTCGAATCGCCTGGAGCGGAAATACCTGAGAAAGCGTTTCATGCGCCCGCCAGCCTCATCACGCGGGTGATGCCGTCGATCGCGCGGCCCACGCGCCTGGTTTCCACTTCAAGCTGTTTCCGGCCGGCCGCAGTCAGGGTGTAGATGCGCACCCGCCGGTTGCGCGCCGACATTCCCCACTTTGCGGTGACCCAGGCCTCGATGAGCAGGCGTTGCAGTGCCGGATAAAGTGAGCCTTCCTCGATGTGAAGCAGGTCCTCGGAGGCCTGTTGAATGCGCTGGGCGATCACGTAGCCGTGCAGCGGCTCCTGGCCAAGAGTCACCAGGATGAGCATCTCGAGCGTGCCCGGTAGTAGATCGTTTCTCGGATTCATCGCCATAATCTATGCAAAGATAATCTATGCATAGATATCATGAAACAGAGATCGTGTCAAGCTGTCCGGTACTGCGCCACCACATCCCACAACCGCACACCTCCGCGCACCCAACTCATTGAATCGGAGTGCGGCGAGAGTGGCAACACACCTGCCAATGCATGCGCGGAGAACTGTCTGTGAACACCCTCGTCCTGGACCTTCGTTACGCTGTGCGCAACCTGCGCCGCCATCCGGCGTTCACCGCCGTGGCGCTGGCTGCCCTGGCTATTGGCATCGGCGCCAACACCGCCGTGTTTACCGTGGTCGAATCCGTGCTGCTGCGGCCTCTGCCCTATCGCCAGCCGTCGCAGCTTTACACTGTCCGGCCGATGCCGAAAACGCCCAGCCCGTTCATCATCGGCACCATGTCGGACCCCGGTTTTCTGGCTTGCCGGTCCGCCACCGAGGCTTTCCAGCAACTGGCGGCCTATGACTTCACCGACTGGAACGGGACGGGCGTGGGCGATCCTTTAGCCATCCATGGCGAGCAGGTGACCGCGAACTTCTTCGCCACGCTGGGAGTCCAGCCGCAGCTTGGCCGCGGATTTCTGCCGGCAGAGGAGACGCCCGCGCACGCGCAAGTCGCCGTGCTGAGCGATGCTTTCTGGCGCGCGCATTTTCAGGGGAGCCGCGAAGTGCTGGGCAAAACGATCATCCTCGACGGCGCGCCGCACACCATCGTCGGCGTGATGCCGGCCGGCTTTGAACCGGCTGCGGAGTTGTGGGTACCGGCGGTCCTCGATCCCACGAACAATCACATCGCTTTTCGCAACGCCATTGGCCGTCTCGCGCCGGGAGCCACGGTGGCTCGCGCGAAGGCGGAACTCGACGCCGTGAAGGCGCAGCGGGAAGCCGCCGCACATCGCCGCGACGACACCGAGATGGTGATCGCGCCCCTGCGCGACAGCATCGTGGGAGCCGCGCGGCCGGCCCTGCTCGTCTTTCTCGGCGCCGTCGGATGCGTGCTCCTTATCGCGTGCGTCAACGTGGCGAATCTGCTGCTGTCGCGGGCGGCCGCACGCCGGCAGGAGATCGCCATTCGCGCGTCGCTGGGCGCCGGCCGCACGCGTTTGCTGCGGCAACTGCTCACGGAAAGCGTGGTGCTCGGCGCGATCGGCGGATTGCTGGGGCTGATCGTGGCCGTGTGGGGCGTGGCCGCTTTGGTTCAGCTCGCGCCGCCGAACCGCATCCCGCGGCTGGAAGAAATCCACTTTGATGGCTGGGTGCTGGCCTTCAACGCCGGCGTTTCGCTCTTCACCAGCCTGCTGTTCGGACTAGCGCCCGCGTGGCAGTTGACCCGCGCCCGCCAGCCGCAAAACTGGAAAGACGTCTCGGCGCGCGGCAGCGCGCGGACGGGCGCGCTGCGCTCCATGCTGGTTACCGCGGAGGTCGCGCTGGCGCTGGTTCTGCTCATCGGCGCTGGATTGCTGGTGCGGAGCTTCGAAAAACTGCGCACGGTGAACCTGGGCTTCCGCCCCGAAAACGTTCTGGCGATGAGCGTGGAGTTGAACGGCAAGCGGTATGCATCCGCCGCTCAAATCCGGCAGTTCGATGACGCCGTCGAGGAACGCATCGCTGGCCTGCCCGGAGTCACTGCCGTGGGCCTGGTCAACTGGCTGCCCATGTCGGACGCTCTCATTCAGGGCGATTTCAAGCTCGGCGATCAGCGGGTGCCGCCGGATTTGATTGCGGCCAAGCCGGCGGTCAGTCCGGGCTACTTTCACGCCATGGGAATTCAGCTTCTGCGCGGGCGCACATTCGACGCGGGGGACACGCTGAAGTCCACGCCGGTGGCCATCGTCGATGAGACTTTCGCCCGCCGATTCTGGCCCGGCCGGAATCCCATCGGCAAGCGGATCAGCTACTCGGACGAGCCGAAGGCCGGCGATTGGATGACCATTGTCGGCGTGGTCGCGCCCATCCGCCAGGAGAGTCCGGCGTCGGTTCACCCGACCGTTTATCAGCCTATCGCGCAGGTGCGGGCATCGTTCTTCCTGCAGGATGTCAGCTTCGTCGTGCGGTCGCGTACCGGGCTGGCGAGCCTCGCGCCGGCTTTGCGGGCGCAAGTTTGGAGCGTGGATAAAGATCTGCCGATCCGCGCCATGAGCACCATGCACAGCCTTCTTTATGCCTCCACCGCCGAGCCGCGCTTTCAGACGCGGGTACTGTCTGCATTTTCGTTGACGGCGTTCCTGCTCGCCATCGTCGGGATTTACGGCGTTATGGCTTACTCGGTGACGCAACGCACGCGGGAGATCGGCATCCGCATGGCGGTGGGGGCGGAGCGGAAGCACATCGTGCAAATGGTTCTCTGGCGCAGCGGGGCGCTGGTGGCGGGCGGACTCGGCATCGGACTCGCCGCGGCGTGGGCCGCCACGCGCGTGCTGAAGAACTTCCTGTTCGAGGTAACGCCCGCCGACCCGCTCACCTTCGCAACCGTCTCGCTGTTGCTGGCTCTGGTGGCGCTGGCCGCCTGCTACGTGCCGGCGCGCCGCGCGGCCAACACCGATCCGCTGGTGGCGTTGCGGTACGAGTAGACCAGGTACGCGCTGTTTTCGAACACAGGCACGCGATTCGGGAGGCGGTCGCGCGGCGAAAGCACCAAGTAGTCGACGCCCAGCGAGAAATCGTGCGCGACATCCCGCGGATTGAACGGCGCCAGGAACACCTGCTGCCAGCGCGACCACCATTCGAGTCCCAACTCAGGCAGATAATTGACCTGACCGCCGCCTTTCCAATCCACGTAGACTGCGCGCCGTGCCTCGCTGCGGAAAATGCCGGGCACGAGGCTTCTGCGGCGGTCCGCAAAGAGAAACACGGAGTCGCGCGGCGTGGATGCGCGCGCCCACGTGGATAGCTGCGCCAGTTGCGGCGTATCGAGGTGCGGATGCGTGCGGACGCGGCCGAGCGTCGGGATGAGGAAGAACGCGGCGATGGTGACACAGGCCAATGCCGGCGCGCGCCAGCGAACCGCGAAGCAGGCCGCGGCAGCCAGTATGACGACCACCAGCGCGCGATTCCAGGAAGGCAGCGCGGTCACCACCGTGTTCGCGGGAATCAAATAGACCAGCGCGAACCAGGCGAACGCCTCCGCATAGCGGCGCGACTCCGCCGCCATGATGCCCGCCGCCGCGCCACAGAACTCCGCGATCACCGTGACGAACAAGAGGGCGCGCATGGGCTGCGCCTGCGGCAGCAGCACCCATTTCATCTTTTCCAGGAGCAGATAGGAAAGCGGCACGGTCAGCATGCCCACCAGCGGCAATCCGACGAGGAAGTATCGCAGATCTTCGGGCGCTCTCTTGCGCACGCGCGTGTATGCCAGCAGCGACACACCGTACAGAAACAAGTAATTGGGCAGCCACTGGCGCCACCACTCCGAGATCCAGGAATACGGCGCGCGCATCCGCTGCAAACGCTCGATCAGCGGCGTGACCCGCGCAAAGAAAAGCTGCGCCTCGCTGGCGCCTTCCTGAAAGCGCGCCGCGACAGACAGCAGAATGCACGCGACCGCCAGCGGCACGAAAGCGCGGAGGCTTCGTTCAGCGCGGGGGCGGCGCGCCACCGCCAGGCACAAGTACACCACCCAGAACGGCGCCACGGTCGGGGGATGCATCAGAAAGGCCGCCGACGCCGCCGTGCCGGCCGCCACATCGCGCCGGTGCGCGACCAGGCCAATCGCCAGAAACAGCAGGGGCACGGCGAAACCGCGCGGGTCCGGCTCAAGCTCGAACGACAGCACGGCCGGTCCTACGATCGACGCGCCCAGGGAGATGGCGCCCGCCACCAGCAGAGAAGCCGGCACGGAAAGCCCCAGCGCAGCGGCCATCAGGTACAGGCCCCAGATGCCCAGCGCGCGCGTCGCGATCTGCTCGCCTTCCAGCACCTCGCGAAAGCCGAGCCCCGTGACGCGCGCCAGACCGCGCGCCGTCTCGTCGTACAGGGTGAACGAAACGTGCGGCCGCTCCACCAGCATGTCGCGCCGCAACACCGAAGGATCGCGCAGATGCTCCAGGATGGGAACGTAGATCTGGGTATCCTGCTGCAGCCAGGTGTGGCCCGGAAACTCGAACCACGTAAGCGCGGTGAGGATCAGAATGCCCACCGCCACCGCGAGGTTCTTCATCGCGCGGGCGTTTTCTCCAACTGCTGTTTCGCCCACTGGCGGTTGGGGTCCAAGGCGAGCGATTTCTCGAGGGCCCTGCGTGCCTCGGCGTTATGATGCTCCTTGCGCAGCGCCAGCCCCAGCCACAGGTACGCCTCCGCCGAGGTAGGATCGAGCGCGGCCGCCTTACGAAAATCCGGGATGGCCACGGTCGGGCCGCCGCCCAGCGCCTCGGGCAGATAGTAGTTTCCGACGCCGCGCGCCAGGTAGGCGCGGGCGGATTTCGGATCGAGTTCCAGGGCCTTGTCGATGGCCTCGCGCGCGCGCTTGCCGTATGCGAAAGCGGATAGCACACTGGCCGAGGCCATCTGCCCGCACAGCGTGCCCTCCACCCGATAGTATTCAGCAGCCTTGGGATCAATTGCCAGCGCCCGCTCGGCGGCCTGGAGGCCGGCCTCGGCCGCGCGTCCCACCTGGCTCTTGTCGTGCAACTCGAGCGACACCTCCGCCAGGTATGAAGATGCCAGCGCCACGCGATATTGCGCATCGGCATCGTGGGGCGATTTCCGCGCCGCCACAGAAAGCTCCGCGACCTGTTTCTCGAGCGCCGGCCGGTCCTGCCGGTCGCGGGCGTTTTTGAGCGCGCCGGGCGCGGCCAACAGCGCAGCCATCAGGATGATTGCAGCCATCTCTTCCATTACAGCGCACGCCGAGGCATCACGGCGGCCTGCGTTACCATGATGAGGTGCTCGCCTCCATTCTGTTGCTGGTGCTTGGCGCGCTCCCGCTGTTTGGCGCCGAAGCCATCATCGAGGACCGCGTGGAGTTCAGCCAGGTGTTCGGGGAGACGCGCAACTTCCGCATTTTTCTGCCGCCGGATTACAACAGTTCAAAGAAACGTTACCCGGTCATTTACTGGTTTCACGGCTGGGGCGAGCGCTACAACCAGCCATCCACCGACCCGCCGCATCGCAACTATGATAGCGGCACGGATTACGGCGGCGATAACATCGCCAACTTCGTCGCCACGCACGACCTGATCGTGGTGAAGCCGGACGGCTACAACCCGCGCTTCGCGGGCGACAATTACCGGCGCCCATACAACGTCGGCCCGGTCGAGACCAATCGCCAGTTTCCGCTGTACTTCCCGGAACTGGTGGATTTCATCGACGGCAACTTCCGCACGATGGCCGACCGCGACCATCGCGCGATCACGGGCTTTTCGATGGGCGGATTCATGTCGTTCTGGATCGCCGGCAAGTACCCGCAACTGGTGTCGAGCGCCTCGAGCTTCATGGGGTCGCCCGAGTTTTTCGTGGGTCCGCGCGACTTTCCCGTGGAATACTGCCATGACGATATGTACGGCAACTACGAAGGCGTGCGCACGCGCCTGGTGACCGGCTCGCGCGATTTCATCCGCTTCTACCACGCGCGCCTGA
>Ga0335078_10007989_pt1 | contig 15716 bp, 11 predicted proteins | sample Lox_Sample_32_FD_206711 | JGI IMG/M metagenome (GOLD analysis project Ga0335078, IMG submission 206711) | Soil microbial communities from Loxahatchee National Wildlife Refuge, Florida, United States - Lox_Sample_3.2 | ecosystem: Environmental > Terrestrial > Soil > Wetlands | place: USA... | reverse complement strand
GATCCCGATTTCTCGAAGATCCCCGTGGCCCAGTTGATCGACAAGAAATATGCGACCGCCTGGCGCGACTCGATCGACCCGGCCAAGGCCAGTCCGAGCAAGGAACTGAAGCGCCCCGCCGTGTTCAGCGAACTGGAAACGTACGCCGCCAATCATGCGCCCGCGGCCGCGCCGCACGAATCCAACCACACCACGCACTACTCCGTCGTTGATGCCGAGGGCAATGCGGTAGCCGTCACGACCACAATCAACGACTGGTTCGGATCGCGCGTGACCGCCGACGGCCTCGGTTTCCTCCTCAACGACGAGATGGACGACTTCTCCTCAAAGCCCGGCGTCCCCAATGCCGACGGCCTGATTCAAGGCATGGCCAATGCCATTGGGCCCGGGAAGCGCCCACTCTCGTCTATGACGCCGACCATTGTTGTGCACGACGGCAAGACCGTCCTGGTGCTCGGGTCACCGGGCAGTTCGAAGATCATCACCACGGTGGCGAACGTCCTGATGGGCGTTGTCGATTACGGTATGAATATCCAGGAAGCGGTCAATGCGCCGCGCTTCCACAATCAGTGGCTGCCCGACGTGCTGAATGTCGAGAAATGGTTTTCCCCCGACACCGTCAACGATCTGCGCCGCATGGGCTATAACGTTCAGACCGGCCTGCATGCGGGCGACACGTATGGTTACTGGAGCGACGCCGAATGCATCGCCGTCGACGAGAAAACGGGCGATCGCGAGGGTGCGACCGATGGGCGCAACACTAACGGCAAGGCCGTGGGATACTGAAAGGGAACTGAAAAATTGAGCGATTGAGTAATTGTGCAATTGAAGTGGTTTGAGAACAATTACTCAATTACTCAATTTCCCAATTACCCAATTTTCTTATGCAAAAAGCGGTCTCAACCTATCTTTTTGTCAAAGAGCGCCTGCATCCGGGCATTCTCGACGGGCTCGCGCGTAGCGGCGTGCAAGCGATCGAAATTTTCGCCGCGCGCCAGCACCTCGACTACGCCAACCGCAAAGCGCACGTCAAGGAAATTGCCGACTGGTTCCGCGGCAGCGGCGTTCCCTTGAACTCCGTGCACTCTCCCCTCTATGCCGACTACGAGTGGGGACGCGCCGGCGCTCCGCCCGTCAATATCGCCTCCACCGACCGCGCGGCGTGTATCGAAGCGATGGACGAGATCAAGCGCGCCCTCGAAATCGCAGAGCACATCCCGTTCCGTTTTCTGGTACAGCACATCGGAACTCCCAACGAGAGCTTCAGCGAAAAGAAATTCGAAGCCGCGATGACGTCGATCGAACACCTTCGTGCCTTCGCCAAACCGCTAGGTGTGCGTCTGTTGCTCGAAAATATTCCCAACGAACTGTCGACTCCGGATCGCCTGGTCGAGATGATTCGCAGCGCGCACTTCGATGATGTCGGTGTCTGCTTCGATTTCGGCCACGCCCACATGATGAGTACGGTGAACGAAGGCTTTTCGATTCTCAGCACCTACATCCGCTCCACGCATGTCCACGACAACACCAAAGAAAAGGACACGCACCTGTGGCCGGGGCAGGGAAGCATCGACTGGAAAGAGGCGATGGAGCTATTGCGCACCGCGCCCCAAACGCCCCCGCTGCTGCTGGAGCTAGCAGACGACGAGAAAGGCAATCCGCTCGACCGATTGCAGGGAGTGTTCGACAAGCTGGAAACTGCCTAAAGGAATTGTGTAATTGGGCAATTGAGTAATTTTGTAATTTTGCATTTCTAGGCAGCGGTACCAGTGCTGCGCTTTTCAATTACCCGATTACAAGATTACTCAATTACTAAATTTCGAATTACTCAATTACAAAATTTCTATGTCCACTGTCACCACCATCGCAGAAATCGGCAAGCACGAAGGCCAGCAGGTCACCATCCGAGGCTGGCTCTACAACCTGCGCGAGAGCGGCAAGCTCCTCTTCCCGCAATTTCGCGACGGCTCCGGCATCATTCAAGGCATCGTTCCGAAAAATGCCGTGACGCCTGAAGTATTCGACGCCATCAAGACGCTCACCCAGGAATCAAGCGTCATCGTCGAAGGCAAGGTTCGCGCCGATAAGCGCGCGCCCAGCGGATACGAACTCGACGTCTCCAACGTTCAGGTCGTGCAGCGCGTGCCCGAAACCGATCCTTATCCAATCACGCCTAAAGAGCACGGCACCGATTTCCTGATGGAGCATCGCCATCTTTGGGTGCGCTCGCAGCGCCAGGCCGCCATCCTCCGCGTGCGCGCCGAGATCATCAAAGCCGCTCGCGACTTCTTCGACGACCGCGGATTCACCCTGACCGATCCGCCCATCATCACTCCGGCCGCGTGCGAAGGCACGACTACACTCTTCCCAGTCGATTACTTCGACGAGCAAGCCTTTCTTACGCAATCGGGCCAGCTCTACGTCGAAGCCACCGCCATGGCGCTGGGCAAGGTCTATTCCTTCGGTCCCACCTTCCGCGCCGAAAAATCAAAGACGCGCCGTCATCTCACCGAGTTCTGGATGGTCGAGCCCGAAGTCGCCTATGCCACCCTCGATGACGTCATGGAACTCGCCGAAGGCCTCATCAGCTTCCTCGTGAAGCGCTGCCTCGAACGCCGCCGCGCCGACCTCACTACGATCGGCCGCGACCTCTCGAAACTGGAAAAAATTGAACCGCCATTCCCCCGCATCAGCTACGACGACGCCGTCAAGAATCTGCAGGAGGGCCATGCCAAGGGCGCGCTCGAGTCCAGCTTCGAATGGGGCGGCGATCTCGGCTCGCCCGACGAAACATACCTCTCGGCGCAATTCGACAAGCCGGTGATGGTGCATCGTTATCCGGCGACGGTGAAGGCCTTCTACATGGAGCCCGATCCACAGCGTCCCGACCTAGCTCTCTGTGTCGACGTGCTCGCGCCGGAGGGCTACGGAGAAATCATTGGCGGATCGCAGCGTATGGCGTCGCACGAATTGCTGTTGCAGCGCATTCACGAGCACGGCCTGCCGGAAGAAGCGTTCAAGTGGTATCTCGATTTGCGCAAATTCGGCAGCGTGCCGCACGGCGGCTTTGGCATGGGAATCGAACGCGCCGTGGCCTGGATCTGCGGCCTCGAACACGTCCGAGAAACCATCCCGTTCCCCAGAATGCTGTACCGGCTCTACCCGTAGGAGGATTGAGTAATTGGGAAATTGAGTAATTACGTAATTGTTCTCCCTGATTTTCAATTTCCCAATTACCCGATTACACAATTACTCAATCATCATGACCACAAACTCGCTCCCCTCCAACATCAGCCCCAGCAAAATTCGCGTCATTGGTGTCCCTCTCGATCTCGGACAATCCCGTCGCGGCGTCGATATGGGACCTTCCGCCGTCCGTGTCGCCGGACTCGAAGCGCGCCTTGAGGCCCTCGGCCACGAAGTGGAAGACGGCGGCAACGTGTCCGTCGCCATCCCCGAGCAGAAAAAAGAAGGCGCCGCCAATGCGAAATACCTGAAAGAAATTACCGCCACCTGCACCAAGCACGCCGAATTGGTCCTCAAGACTCTGGAGGCAGGCAAGGTCCCCCTTTCTCTGGGCGGCGATCACTCGATGGCCGCCGGAACCGTTTCTGGTGTGGCCGAGTTTTATCGCAGGCAGAACCAGCGCATCGGCCTCATCTGGATCGACGCTCACACCGATATCAACACTCCCGAATCTTCCCCCAGCGGCAACGTGCACGGCATGCCCCTCGCCGCGCTCATGGGACTTTGGCCCGGCGACCTCGCCAACATCTACGACTTCTCTCCCAAAGTCAAACCGGAAAACTGCGTGCTCGTAGGGGTGCGTGATATCGATGCCGTCGAAAAAGAGAACGTCCGCAAGGCCGGCATCGGCGTCTTCACCATGCGCGACATCGACGAGCGCGGCATGCGTACCGTCATGGAAGAGGCCCTCCGCATGGCCGGACGCGGTACCGCTGGCTACCACATCTCGCTCGACATGGATTGGGTCGATCCCGAAGATGCCCCCGGTGTCGGCACCCCGGTCCGCGGCGGCGCAACCTACCGCGAAGCGCACCTAGCCATGGAGATCATTGCCGACCACGGTCGCATGTTGAGCTTCGAAATCGTAGAAGTGAATCCGGTCATCGACGAACACAATCAAACCGCAGACTTGGCGGTAGAACTAGCACTCTCCGCCTTTGGCAAGAAGATCATATGAACCAAGCCACGAACCCACGCGGATCTCCTCGATAACTAAAGAAAGAAATTGATCCGTGAAAATCCGCGCAAATCCGTGGCAAAAGATTTTGAATTGAATGCCGGTACCACCCCAGCGATTGACGCCGCCCTTCCACCGCGTCCACACTAATAAGTCATCTTTAGGTCAACCATGAAAAAGCTCCGTGTCGGCATCTTGTTTGGCGGGCGCAGCGGCGAACATGAAGTCTCGCTGCTTTCGGCCGCGTCCGTTCTTAACGCTATTGATAGAGAGAAGTATGAAGTTGTCCCCATCGGCATCACCAAAGAAGGACGCTGGCTCACCTCCGAGCACGCCGAGAATCTCCTGACCGGCAAGCTGGTGCTTGAGCCCCGCAATCTCCGGGCCGGTGATCCCGACCTCACCGAAGCCGCAGCTGTTCTCGCGCGGGGCGAAGCCGTCGTCGTTCCGCCCGAGCCCGTTCACCGCGACACCGGCCTGGTCCCTTTTCAGACCGACTCCCAATTCCTCCGCCGCGCCAGCGATCGCGCCATCAACGTCGACGTCATCTTCCCCGTGCTCCACGGCACTTTCGGCGAAGACGGCACCATCCAGGGTCTGCTCGAACTCGCCGATATTCCCTACGTCGGCGCGGGCGTTCTCGGCTCTGCTGCCGGCATGGACAAAGACGTCATGAAGTCTCTGTTCATTGCTACCGGACTGCCGATCGTCAAGCACGTCACCGTCCTGCGCAGCGCTTGGGAGAAGAATCCGAAAGACATCGAGAAACTCGTGGCACGCAAGCTGAAATATCCCGTCTTCGTGAAGCCCGCCAATCTGGGCTCCTCCGTCGGCATCAGCAAGGCGCATGATCGCAAGGAACTCGGCCCCGCCATCGACGAAGCCGCCAAGTTCGATCGCAAGATCGTCATCGAAGAGGGCGTTGGAGGAAACAAGAATAAGGCCCGCGAAATCGAGTGCTCGGTGCTGGGCAACGACGAGCCGCAAGCCTCCGTCCCCGGCGAGATTGTTCCGGTGAAAGAGTTCTACGACTACAACGCCAAGTATCTCGAAGAAGGTTCTGAGCTGATCATCCCCGCGAAGCTCACGAAAGCGCAAACCAAGAAAGTTCAGGAACTCGCAGTCAAAGCATTCCAGGCCGTCGACTGCACCGGCCTGGCGCGTGTCGACTTTCTGATGGATCCTAAGACCGGCAAGATTTATTTGAACGAAATCAACACCATGCCCGGCTTCACCGCCATCAGCATGTATCCCAAGCTGTGGGCCGCCTCCGGGCTGGAATATGCCGACCTGATCGATCGCCTCATCCAACTCGGCATCGAGCGCCACGAAGACAAAAAGAAGAACCAGTACAGCCGCTAGAAATTGCCCATTGGCAATTGCCAATTGCAGATTGAACACTCAAAATTGGTGCCAGGGATGAGCTGGTTAAGAATTGTGTCTTTGCTGTTGATGGCCGCGACGGCTTGCGCAGCGCAAACGGCATCCCCGGCCCGCTGTCTTTCCTATGAACCCGCAGTGGTGAAGCTGGAAGGCACCCTCATGTCGAAGACGTATTCCGAGCCTTCAGCGAACGAAGGCGGTGCACAAGGGAACAAAGCAGAGACTTACTGGCTGATCAAGCTGCCTCACCCGATTTGTGTCGACGAAGATCCAAAAGATCCGGACCTGAATGGCGCACACCAAGACCTCGGCCTGATTCAGTTGGTAGTGGATCCGGCAACCTACAAGAGTCATTCCAAGCTTGTCGGGAAACGTGTGATTGCAACCGGTACCTTATTCGGCGGAAGCACCGCACATCATCACACGCTGGTTTTGCTGACCGTGACCACGCTCGAACAACCGTAGTCCGCGGTGGAAATTCGCCTACAGCCCCCCGCCATTTCTGCCGATAGTACCCACGTGGCTCACAATCGCCTGCAGCATCTGACCCCCAACGACTGGGCTCTTCTCGCTCCCAGGTGCCACCGCCGTACGTTCAAGCTCGGCGAAGTGCTGATTCGTGAGGGAAGTCTTAGCCACAAGCTCTACATCATTCGCTCCGGCGAAGCCGCCGTGGAACTTGCCGGCACCAGGGCCCGCGCCGTGGTGGCCATGCTCGGCCCGGAAGATATTTGCGGAGACATGTCGTTCGTGGAGCAGGGGAAGACCACTGCCGCGGTCGTCACCAAGAGCGTCGAGCTCGAAGCCGACGAAATTACCTGGGAGGACTTGCGCGATATCTTCAGCGCTTTTCCCCGCCTCGCCTCGCGCTTCTATCAATCTTTGGCAGTAGTGCTCGCCCGCCGTCTGCGCGATACGTCTCGCCAACTCGCTCACGAAATGGCGGCCGGCGACCGTTGCCGCGAGGGCCGGCAACCCTAGCTCTTACTTTTTACCCGCCTCGCACACAAAGTTCGCCGCATCGTTCGTATCGCCCTGACCTTTGTACCTCGCCACTAGCGGATACACGCACAGAGGCCGTGTCATCTTGGTATGTTCGCGATCGTTACCTTCGAACTTCGACGCGATAATCGTCTCAGGCGCGGTCCCTTTTTCCACCCACTCTTCCAACGCCAAATTTGCACTGTGCGCAGCATCGTGGAATTTCAAGTCGCCCACCCACCCGAACGAGTCTGCACCCGGACCGCCGCCGCAATGCTGCATCCCCGGAACCATGTACAGCCGTACAAACGAATCGGCGTCCCCCCGGCCCATCTTGGCAACCGCTGCATCGTAGTAGTTCACCGTACTCAGTGCCGGAATCGCGGGATCATTCCATCCGTGATACAGAATCAGCTTTCCGCCGTGCTTCTTGAACGGTCTCAGGTCTGGATCGTTCGCGTCGAGGGCGCTCGCCGTTTTTTCCGTCGCAATCTTCAGCCCCGCGTCCACAGCAAAGGTCTTGTAGTCCCAATCGGGTTTCTCATACACCATGTTCGAGAAGTACCCGATGCCGAAAAATGCCATCAGGCTTTTTGCCGGGGCCGGTCCAGTAATCCAGAGACCCCAGCCGCCCTCTCCCGTTTCTGCGCCCGGCAAGTATCCGGGAAACAGCAACTGACCCTTGGCATCACGAACACCGTCGTAAAGTTGCTTGAGAGTTTTCACCTGCGCCGAAGTCAGGCACTGGTCCGAATCTTCGTTCTTGCACTCGATCGTCGCCGGATCGAAGTGGCATTGCCGCGGATCGTTTAACACTCCGTCCTTGACGCCATCGGCCGCGTCACACGCCGCATTCACCGCCTCGGCAATCGTCCCAATCTTTTTCGGCGGAATGAAACTCGCCGCATCGAGCGTCAACGCCTGCGTGTCAGTCGCAGCCAGCGTCAGCAAGTGCGTCCAGTTGTTCGCGGGAGCGCCCGCCAATATTCCGTCGTAGTCCTCCGGATAGCGCTGCGCCTCCATCAGCGCCTCGCGCCCACCGTCCGAGCAGCCGGCAAAATACGAACGCTGTTGCGGCTTCCCGTAATACGCGTGGATCAATTCCTTGGCTACCCGCGTCATCTCGTGAATCCCGCGATGTCCGAAGTCGACAACTTTCTCCGGATGCCCGATCGCCCAATGCGCATCGATCGGCGATCCCGCGTGCCCGGTGTCTGTAGCAGTCGAGACATAGCCCGCCTTCAATGCCATCGCCATCTGCATGTCATCGATGATGCCCGCAAAACCTCCATTGCCAATGCCCTGCAGCTTGCCGTTCCATCCCGACGCAGGAAGAAACACTTCGATCTTGATATCGGAATCGGCGGTCGGTGTCGCGTCCACGGCAACGCGGCAGAATTCCGGCAGCGCTTTGTACAGAGCAGATACATCCATCTGGGAAAAAGGCGCGGGTCGGCCAACATACGCTCCCGCCGCGACCGTCTGTGCCGAGGTGATTTTCGCGTTGCTGATTTTCAGTTCCGCCAACTTCTCGCAGTTCTCCGCGGAGACGAGCGGAAAGTAAGCCAGCAATAAGCATCCAAGGAATATCAGCCGTAAAAAGTGTCTCGGTCGCATCTCTGTGAACCTCAGTGACCTCTGTCGTGAAAAGGTGTTGGTTAGTGCGCCCCAGCCTTCTCCATAAACGCAGCCTGGTCCGCCTTCATCTTCTTCAATCCGTCCATCGGCAAATACACCATGTGCCCCGCGTCGTAAGTCGCATACGAAATATTGTCGCGATATTTCTGCGGCAGGTTTAGATGATCGATGGTGTAGTTCGCCGCGTAATACGGCGTCGCCAGATCGTAATAGCCTTCCATCACCAGAATCTTGAGATACGGATTCTTCACGATCGCCTGCCGCATCGCCGTCGCGGTATCCGGAAAGCCTTCGATCGCCGATCCCCAGTCCCACCGGTCATTAGGACCACGCGGCGCGCTCACGTTGTACGGCATATCGACTCTGTAGTTGAGTTCCGTCCGCAGATAGTTGTTGAACACCGACGTAAACGGAGGCATGGTCGCTGACCCCGTTGGATCGTAGAACTGCGTATCGAGCAGCCCATTCGGATCAGGTCCGGTATAACGCGCATCGAGCCGCCCCACCCGCACTCTCTGGTCGATCAGCAGATAATGCGTAAACTTCCGTACGTTGATGCGCAGGTTCGCCTCGTCCACGATCTCCTTGCTCAGTCCCGTAAAACGCGACAACTGATCGATGATCTTCTGCCGCTCTTCCGCCGTGAGCGAATCGCCCTTGTCCAGCGCCCGCGCGTACTCGTTCGACGCCCACTGCTCCGACTGCTGCCGCGCCTTCGTCATATCCTGCGCTAGATCGGGCGCCAATTTGTGGTGATACCCCGCGATCATGGTGAACGACGGAATCAAGAAGACGTACGGTTGGTCGTTGGTGAAGTTGTCTTCCAGCGTCTCGAAGTTCAGCACCGTCGAAAGCAGCGTGATCCCGTTGAACGAAATCCCCTTGTCCGCGAGATATCCGGCAATGCCCGCCGCGCGCGTGGTTCCATAGCTTTCTCCCAGAATGAATAGCGGCGATCCCCAGCGCTCATTGCGGCTAATGTACAGCCGAATGAATTCGCTGAACGCTTCAATGTCGCCCTTCACACCCCAGAATTTCTTCATCATCTCCGCGTCGGCAGCGCGGCTGAATCCCGTGCCGATCGCGTCGATCATCACGATGTCGCTTTTGTCGAGCAGTGTGTACGGATTGTCTTCCATCCGGTATGGCGACGGAGGCATGAAGCCATCCTGCTGCAGCACCACGCGCCGCGGTCCTAAGGCGCCCATGTGCAACCATATTGACGCCGATCCCGGCCCGCCGTTAAACGCAAACGTCACCGGACGCTTCGCCGCATCCGCTCCATCGAGTGTGTACGCGACATAAAACATCTCCGCCTCGATGTGCCCATCACCGCGCTTGATCGGCAGGCGTCCGGCAGTCGCCGTGTACCTCAGCGTCTTTCCGTCGACGGTGATCTGGTGATGCGTCACCGACGGCGCCGCCTCGGCCATGTCATAGCGCTCTTCCTTATTGTCCTTATCTTTGTCGCCGCTCTGCGCCTCCCGAATCGCCGGGTTCTGTTCCGCCGAAGTGTCCGGCCTGATGGCGGCCTCTACCGGCTTTTCGGCTATCTGGCTGGATGTTTGTTTCTTGGGTGATACAGGTTTGGGTGTATCAGCCTGTTGCGCCCATAGCGAATTGCCGATCAGAACCGACAAACCAACCGCGAAGCAAGCGAACCTTGTCATCCTAAGACCCTCGAAGATACGAGATTGCCCCAGAGACCTGTCATCTCCACCGAGTGCGACAGATTGTACACCCGCGCGAAATGCGTCAGATTCCTAAGGTGGCGGCTCGCGGGGATGCCAGGATCTCCCTCGATTTCGAGTGCCTTCAATCACTCGGAGAAGTGAGTGACCGCACAGCAAACTTCCGAACTTAGGGATAAAGTTACTCGGCAGTCTCTCCGCAGAAGCACTTCCCAAAAAAGAGTGCGTGAGCCCAGAGGGTGCAGAACCTTGACGGGGATTTTTTTCTTCAACCAGAAAGAAGGGAGGATTGATATGAACAAATACCTCGTCGAACGTTACAAAATCGCGATCACCAAGACACCACCCTGGTGGATTATCGCTTACCTGCTGATCCCCGACTGGGACCGGTTTGATCAGGGATTAGTCGAAGGCTTCCAGAAGGTCGCTTTAGGCCAGGACAAAGCCTTCAACAGCTTGGTCGAAACTCACGTCTCAGCTTACATCGAAAAGGGCGTCATGCCGCCGGCAGCTATCCATGGAGCGATTCTGAATATTGCCGAAGACATGATCGCCGGTCGCACTCCTACACTTCGCGCGGGCGATTACATCGCTCTGCGGACTTTCAGTCGCGCAGCTAAGTAACCACCAACAACGGACGCGAGTCCGTCTCGCGGAGTCGCGTCCGCATCTGCGAGGACACTATGACCTTCGAAGGTTTTCCGCACCTGATCGGTTGGGAACTGACGTTGGCGTGCAATCTCCGCTGCCGCCATTGCGCCTCGTCCGCGGGCGCCCCTCGTTCCAGTGAACTTACTTTGGCGGAATCGATGGCAATCTGCGATCAGTTCCCGGAGTTACTGGTCTGCGAAGTGATCTTTACTGGCGGCGAACCATTTCTGAATTCCAATTGGTCTGCCATCGCCACCCGGTTGCGCGACCTTGAAATCAAGACCGGCATCGTGACCAACGGCCTCTTCATCACCGACGACGTTATCTCACACATGCGCAAAAGCGGACTGAAGTCGGCTGGCATAAGCATCGATGGTTTAGAAGAGACGCATGATCGAATCCGCTGCCGCCCCGGAGCATTCCACCATTCAATCTCCGGTGCTCGCCGCCTGGCGGAAGCTGGCATTCAACTGACGGTCATTACTTCCGTGACGGCGCTTAATCTCGATCAATTGGATCAGATCCTCGAACTCGTCCGCTCTCTCGGTGCGTGGCAGTGGCAACTGCAGCCGCTGTTCCCCACCGGGCGCAGCAATGGCAGTCCCGAATTCCGTTTGTCTGCACAGGACTACCTGCAATTAGGCCGCTTTGTCCGCCATCAAAACTCGAATGGTGGGACCCGTTTGCCTCGCATCGTGCCCGCCGACAGTTGCGGGTATTTCTCCGAATTCGATGTGCAGAAGTATGGATGGTCTGGATGTAGCGCCGGTCGGTCCAGCCTCGGCATCATGAGCGATGGACGCGTCAAAGGATGCCTCTCGTGGCCTGACTCGACCGTAGAGGGCGATCTCCGTAAGGACGATCTGTGGACGATATGGTTTCGTCCTAGCGCCTTTGCGCATCTCAGGGAGTTCTCCGACACTGATATGGGCGGTCTATGTCACGGATGTGAGCGCGCCCTTGATTGCGGCGGAGGCTGCGAGGCCATGTCGCTTGCTGCCACGGGAACTTGGCACAATGACCCTTACTGCTTCCGGAGGTTGCTCCAGGCTCCGAATCCAGAGGTGGAACTGTTCTCGCTTGCACAGTGAACGGATGTCTCCTCGTCCGCTTTCATAACAGGGAAAGAGTCACAGCACGCTGCGCGGTTGCTGCGTTTGTACCGTGCTATCCTTCCGCTCATGCGCCGGCTCTTCATCGCTGTTCTGATCGTCCTGCTCACAATCACTGCACTCCAAGGCCGCGTCGTTCGCGTCGACGTCGCCTCTCGCACCGATGTTCTCGGAGGCAAAACCTTCGGGGAAGTCGGCGCCTACGAACGCATCGCCGGCAAGGTGTATTTCTCCGTGGCGATCGGGAACGTTCACAACCACCGCATCGTCGACCTCGACAAAGCCGTCAACCTTAAGAACGGCGAAGTCGAATTCTCCGCCGACTTCGTCGCCATTCTTCCGAAGGACCCCACCAAGAGCAACGGTTCCATGCTTCTTGAAAATCCCAACCGTGGACGCCCGCGCATCCTTGCTCTCATCGACGGTGGCGACTGGAACGCTGCTAACGACGCAGGCGACGCCTGGTTTTTCCGCAACGGATTCACCTACGTCAGCCTCGGATGGCAGTGGGACGCCGCTGGCGCCGACGCTCTCAAACTCTACGCGCCCATCGCGAAAGAGATAGACGGCAGGACCATCACCGGACTGTTACGCGGCGATCTCATGCCATCGACAGTAATGGGCGAAATTCCTCTCGGCCACTTGATTATTGGAAACATCGGTGGCTCCGAGTATCCCCCAGCCGCACCCGACGATCCCCGAAACACTCTTACAGTCCGCGATTTGCGCGACGCCCCGCGCACCGTCATTGCACGTAGCCAGTGGCAATTTGTGAATCATCCGTCGTCATCCCGAGAGCCGGCGCCTTCGCCAGCGGGCCCAGGGACCTCCCCTGCAACGAAAGCCGTCGCTACCTCAACTGCGGATTGGCACATCCATCTCAACGGCGGCTTCCAGCCCGGCAAGATTTACGAGTATGTGTATGTAGTGCAAGATCCCGTTGTCGCCGGCTTAGCCTTCGCCGCCGTCCGCGACTTCGCCTCGTACGCCAAGCACACTCGCGATGCCATCACTCCCGCCGCCCGCGTCTTCGGCGAAGGCATCTCGCAGAACGGACGCTTCCTGCGCAATTTCCTCTACGACGGATTCAATGCCGACGAAGACGGCCGCATCGCGCTCGACGGCGTCCTCGCCCATGTGGCTGGAGCAGGGCGCGGCAGCTTCAACTACCGATTCGCCCAGCCTTCCCGCGACGCCCAGCCTACCTCTTCTATTTTCTTTCCCACCGATATTTTCCCCTTTACCGATCTTCCTGAAAAAGATCCGCTGACCGGGAACAAAGCCGGCCTCCTCGACCGCGCCGCCGCCGACAAAGTTGTCCCTAAGGTTTTCTTCTCCAATACCTCCTACGAATATTGGGGCCGCGTCTGTGCCCTGATTCACGTCACTCCCGACGGAAAGAACGACGCTCCGGTCTCAGAGAATGTCCGCATCTACCACTTCACCGGCCTGCAGCATTTCTCCGGCCCGTTCCCGCCGAAGAAAGGTGAACACGATCTGTTTGGTCAGCAGCCGCAATCGCCGCTGCCTATTCATTATTTCTGGCGTTCCATGCTCGCTAACATGGACGCGTGGGTGCGCAACGGCACCCTCCCGCCGCCCAGCAGCTATCCGAAAATTGGAGATGGGAATCTGGTATCGCTCGCCGATTATGCGTTTCCGAAAATTCCCGGCGTGAACGTCGCACACGAAGCCAACGCAGCGTATCGCATCGACTTCGGCTCGCACTGGCAGGATGGAATTCTCACTGTGCAGCCCCCGAAAGTGGGCGAGCCATTCCCGGTCCTCGTCCCGCAAGTCGACGCTGACGGCAACGAGCGCGACGGCATCCGCCTCCCCGAGATCACGGTCCCGTTAGCAACATATGCAAGCTGGAATCTCCGCGATCCATCGATCGGTGCGCCCGATCAGCGCGTGGCCTTCGAAGCGTCGTATATCCCCTTCGCGAAAACCGCTGCCGACCGCCAGAAATCCGGAGACCCGCGCAAGTCCATCGCAGAGCGCTATTCAAACCGTGAAGACTACATGGCCCACTACAGAAAGGCAGTCGATGACTTGGTCCAACAGCGCTGGATCCTCCCCGAAGACCGCGAATCGCTGCTCCAGCAGGGCGAAAAGGAATGGGACCTCAATCAGTAGCGCCAGGGACGCGCCACCCAGTCATCGTTGAACTCACTCCAGACCCAATAAAAAAGCCGGGCATCATTCCGATGCCCGGCGCCAAACGGCCTTCTTCCTACTTCTCCTGCGCGATCTTCGCAATCTCATCGTCGGACAACACGCGGTTGTAAACCCGCATGTCGTCCAGATGTCCCTTGAAGCCGTACGGGCCTCCCGGGAATGAGCCGATCCAGAACGGCCCGGCGGTGTTGAAGTCGTAATGGAATTGATTCTGCTGCCATCCCTCGTCCGAAACAAACGTCAGAGGTGCCTGCGCACCGTTGTAGTAGATCTTCAGCACCTGATTCGGTTCGTCGATGACAAAGACCAAGTGGTACCACGCTCCCGGCTGAATCAGCCCAGGCGCGGTCGTCCACTTCCCGCCGGTCGATCCGTCTCCCACCTCGATCACCACCGACTCGTCACTCGTGTCCCAGCGATTGATTCCAAGTTTGAATCCGTTGGTCGACTCCCCGGTATCCGCATTCGCCATCACCGTGTTGATGCTGTCTTGCATGGGATTGTCGACGTTCACCCAGACCGCCACCGACAATTGTGTCCCAAGGTTGATGCCCGACATGGCATTGCTGCTACCGTCCAGATACAGGCTGGCGCTGCCTTCGTGCACCACCGCCGTATCGAACTCGCCGGTAATGTCTGTCAGGTCGTTTCCGTGGCCCGATGCATCGGTCCCATCCCCATTCATCTTCCACTGCGAGAGGATGTCCGCATAACTGAGCGTCGTGAAGCTGAATCCCATCGTGCTGGGCAAGCTGTCTTCGTCCGCATCGCGCAGCCCGGTGGTCACCACGGTGGAGTATTGCGTTTCCTGCGCCAGGGGAGCTTCCGGCGTCAGGCTTACCGTTTGCGAAGGCCCGTCGTAAGTCACGATGATGGGCACGTTCTGCGAGTTGCTGGTCTGCAGGATCTGGAACGTCGTATCGTTCACCGTGCTCGGATCGAGCGCCACCTGGAACGGAATCCGTACCACAATTCCCGGATCCACTTCGATGGCGCCATTCCCCGGCGCAATCGCCACCGGATTGACCCATGCGCTCAGCAACAGAGCCTTCACCGTCAAAGAGAAGTCGGCGGTGTCGCTTGCCGCACCCTTGGTGAGCGTCGCCGTCATGGTCACGTTTGCGTCTGTGTCGGACGGAACCGTCACCCCGCCCGAAATCGAGATCACCGCCGGCGCACTCGATGACCATGTGATGGTGCTGCCGTTCACGCCCGCCGTTGGCAGCACGATATTCCCCGTCACATGCGACGCCGAGTCTCCCGGTCCATAGCCGATCGTAAGCGCCGCTTTGTCGGCCGCCACCGCCGCCGCATCGTTTACCACCGGCATCACCGTCAACCCGAAGTCTCGCGTGTCGCTATATGCATTCGAAGTGATCGTGGCTGTCAGGTCCACAACCACTGCATCGCCCGACGGTTGCACAACCACACCCAGATCGCTGATGACCTCCGGAATATTGCTGCTCCAGGTCACCGTGCAAGAGTCCGCACCTGTGCTGGGAAGCGTCACATTCTGCGTGACACTCCCGGCCGAATCGCCCTCGGCGTAGCCGATTTGCAAGGCTGCCTTGGCCGCTGCCACCGCATCCTCATCGCTCATCTGCCCTACAACGGTCAGTACGAACTTGGTACTGTCACTGGATTCGCGCAAGCTGACCGTCGCGCTTAACATCACCGTCGCATTGCCGACCGGGGGCCGTTGCACCACTCCCTCATCCGATATCAGATCCACGTTGTCCGACTGCCAACTGATCGTGCATCCGCTTGCCCCGGTCAGAGGCAGCGATACGTTTTGGGTAACGCTCACCGCCGAGTCGCCCTCAGCGTATTGAATTTGCAACGCCTCAATCGCAGCCGCGACGGCCTCGTCGTCCG
>Ga0335078_10007988_pt1 | contig 15716 bp, 12 predicted proteins | sample Lox_Sample_32_FD_206711 | JGI IMG/M metagenome (GOLD analysis project Ga0335078, IMG submission 206711) | Soil microbial communities from Loxahatchee National Wildlife Refuge, Florida, United States - Lox_Sample_3.2 | ecosystem: Environmental > Terrestrial > Soil > Wetlands | place: USA... | reverse complement strand
TGGCACTCCGGAAGACCTCACCAACTTCGATCTGAACGGGACGGAGCTTCCCTCTGACATCGTCCGCTTCGCCACTTTCATGCGGTTTCTTGATCAGCCGCAGCCCGCGCTCGCTACGGAATCGACTTTGCGGGGGCGGCACATCTTCCATGAAATTGGTTGTGCTCTCTGTCACACTGGCTCGTTCACTACCGGGCAATCGTCGATCGCCGCGCTCACTCATATTGAGGCCAGCGTGTTTTCCGATCTGCTTCTCCATCACATGGGGCCCGGGCTTGCAGACAATGTGAGCCAAGGGGCAGCGGGGGGCGACGAGTTTCGTACGGCGCCGCTCTGGGGACTGGGTCAGAGAATTTTCTTTCTCCACGACGGCCGCACTTCCGACCTGGTGAAGGCAATTCACGAACATGCGAGCGAGGGGAACCGCCAATACCCTGGCTCTGAAGCTAACGCTGTGGTTCACAATTTCAGGCAGCTTCGGCCACAGGAGCAGCAGGACTTGTTGAACTTTTTGCGTTCGCTGTAAATCGCGAGCCTGGCGCGGGAAGGTGGAGGGCTGAGTGGCAGCTCGGTCCCCACTTTGCGTCCCGCGCCAGCAGTTACGGAGCTACGAGGTACATTCTTGCGACTTGGGCGGCGATCTTGCCGGGGTCGGCATCGACGAGGTTGGTCAGGACCACGACCGTGAGTTTGTCATCCACGTAGCGTGAGATGTGCACTTCGAATCCCTGCCAGGCGCCGCCGTGATCGAGAAGTTTGTGGCCGTTGTTAGAAAGAATGCGCCATCCGAAACCGTAGTTGCCGGGATTAGGCTGCCCGTTGAGAAGTTTTGCGGGAGTCCACATTTGTTCGAGGGTGGAATGGTGGAGCAGCTTCTCTGTATAGAGAGCCGCATCCCATTTCGCGAGATCCAGGATTGAAAAGTAGAGGGCGCCATCGGCGGTGGTGTTCAGGGTGGGTGAGACCCATTCCTGATTCTTCAGTTCTCCCTTGACCAGACGGTATCCGGCGGCGCGGTTGGGAACGATGTCCGCTTCGCTGATGATGCGCGTGGTAGTCATGCCTAACGGGCGAAAGATCCGTTCTTGCAGGAAATCTCCGTAAAACTCACCCGTGACCTGATGGATGAGGATGCCGAGGGTTAAATATCCGAGATTGGCGTAGCTATATTTGGTGCCCGGCGGGAAGGCCAGCGGGATAGCTTCGACAATCTTGAGCAGATCGGCTTCGGTGTAGTCCTTACGGAAATCGAACTTCTCCGGGTAGTCAGTGAAGCCGGCGGTGTGGCTAAGGAGTTCACGGATGGTGACCTGGTGCCATGCGGCGGGAGCGTCTTTGAAGTAGTTGGTGATGGAATCGTCGAGATGAATTTTGCCTTCTTCCACGAGCATCATGACGGCGGTGGCGGTGAACTGCTTGCCGACGGAGCCGGACTGGAAGACGGTTTCGGGCTTGACCGGGACTTGCAGTTCAACATTGGAGAAGCCATAGCCCTGAGCACGGACGACGTGGCCGTCACGCGCGACCAGCAAGGACAGGCCGGGGATGTGCCGGCGCTGCATTTCCGATTGGATGTAGGCGTCGATGGAGGCAGGGGTTTGGGCAAGGGCCGAGGAGATGAGGAGCAACTCGAGCATCAGGGTGCCGAGCTGCGCTCGACCGGGACGGGCGAGGCGCCCGTCCGCACACGACCCTTCCCCACACCGCCTGTTCACACACAAACAGGAGCGAATCAAAATGTGACCCTGGCGGCGATTTGACCGATGCGCGGCGTGGCACCCCGGTAATACGTGCCGGTGGTGGTGATCTGTCCGAACTCCGGACTATCGATGTTGGTGGCATTGTCGACGAACGTCGGCTGCGCGAACTCGGGGTGATTGAGCACGTTAAAGAACTCCAACCGTAATTCCAGGTTGACGCGCTCGGTGATGGCGGTCGTCTTAGCCAGGGCCAGATCCATATTGGTGAGGTGCGGGCCGCGCAAGGTGTTGCGATGCAAGCCGTAGGTGCGGTCCTTAGGGTTGTTTACAGGATCAACGGACGGGAAACAGGGATTGGGGGTACCGTCATCGAAATAGGCGCTGTTCTCCAGCGGGACATTCGAGAAGCTGTTGGGATCGAAGTAGAAGTTGCCGGTGACGGGAGTAGTGGTGATCTGACAGCCGCCGGTCACAGGATTTGTGCCGTAGCTGATTTCGTTGATGGTGCGCTGATGATCGGGGTTGAATGTCGTGAGCGGGCCGAGCACAGCGGCGTTGGTCAAGATGGCGTCGCCGGCGCCAGAAGTTCCGGGGTTGGTGGGGTCATTGAGTCCGGGTAAAGACGCAGAAATATCGAAGGGAAATCCGGTTCTCCAGGTCACGATGGGATAGAGGCTCCAGCCTTTGGTCAGGCGTTTGGGACCACCGGTCCAGGCGCGATCGAAAGGCAAATCCCAGCCGCCGCTGAAGGTGACACGATTGCGGACGTCACTATCGGCGGAAGCGTAGTAGAGGTCAGGGCTGTAAGTCGGAACGTAGGCGTTGCGCTGGCGGAAGCCGGAAGCGTTATCCAGGTTGTGCGAGTAGGTGTAGGCGAGAGTGAAATACAGGGTACCGATGGGCGAATTTTTCGGCTGTCGCGTGAGGCTGGTTTCAAGAGCGTTGTAGTTGGCATTGGAGGTGTTCTGGAATTCCGGGAGCGTGCTGAAGCACGGTATTTCCACAGTGGTTCCACAAGTGGCATTGCCGGGAAGCTGATTGAGCACCCGGGTGGTGGTCCCGAGGATCATGGGATTGATGTCTTTGAGCGCGGTCAGGCCGTGCGACGAAGTTCCCACATAGTTGGTCTCGAGGACGATGTCGCTGAAAAGGTTACGCTGCACGCTGAGGTTGTACTGATAGATGTAAGGGGTGCGCAGATGGGGATCGACGAGATAGACGATGCCGTTGCTATTGATGGGCACGAAAGGGGCGAAGGAGACCCCGGCGGAAGGCGGCTTTGAGGGAAAGGAGTTGGGAACCCCGGCTTGGGCGCAGGTGCCATCATCATTGAAGGACACGCATGCGTTGGGAAATGGTTGGCTCATATAGTTTATGGGTCCGGCGGGACTGGCGGGAACACCGTAAAAGAGGCCGGCAGTGCCTTCGAAAGGAGCCTGGCCGTTGAATTGAAGATTATCTTCGGCCTTGAGGATGTCGTAGAACATACCGAAACCGCCGCGAATGCTGGTTTTGCCGGAGCCGGTGGGGTCCCAGGCAAAGCCGACGCGCGGGGCAAAATTGGTTTTGTCAGGAAAGTTCGAGCCCCTGGGAGCGCCAGGGTCGCCGGGGAAAACCAAGCCCGTGGGAGCATTCACGAAGCGGTGGGATTGTTCTCCGGGAATCACGGAAAAGCTGCGGCCCTGGGTGTCACTCTTGGGGGTGCTGTATTCGTAGCGGAGCCCGAGAGTGAGGACAAGGTTCCTGCGAGCGTGCCACTCGTCCTGGGCAAAAACGTAGGTGTTTTTTGAACGAATGTTGGAGGGGGCCTTGGCACTCTGAAAGTAGTCGTAGGGGATGCCCAGCAGGAAATCGGCATAGGAGTTGCCGGAACCGATGCCGCCGCTGCCGTAGTAGTCGAATTCACCGTTGATGATGAAGTCGTAAACCAGGTTTTCCTGATAGGGAGTAAATCCGCCGCCGAACTTCCAATTGTGGCTGCCGCGCGTCCAGGAGACGGAGTCGGTCCAGGAGAAGGTGTTTTCGACGTAGCGCGTGGGACCATTTTCACTATTTCCTATGGAAAGTCCGGTATCGAAAAACAGGTTCGTGGGACCAGTGGGAACATCCGGGGTCACGGCAATGCCGAAGGCGGAAGGCGGAGGCAAGCGATTGGTGGAGGTATCGGACAGGTAGTTGCTGCGATGGGTCACGAAGTGAAATTCATTGAGCAACGTCGGAGAAAATACCCGGGTATAGCCAATATTGGTGTAGTAGTAATTGGCCACGGTGAGGCTGCCGAAGCCGGGAACAGTGGCGAAAGGAAACGGATTGGAGAAGGGTGTGCGGTTCAGGCCTACGGTTGCGGAAAGTTTGTCTTTGGAACTGAGATTGAAATCAAACTTGGTGGTCAATTCGTCGGCGTTGCTGTATTCGCTCAAGGTGGTGGAAAGAAGACCACCGGGGGCGCTGGGAATCAAGCCAGCCTTGATGTAGGCCTGGGCAACGGTGTTGATCTGGCTGGGTGCGATGATGGCCTGGTTCTGGAGCACGGCACTCGGCTGGAAAAAAGGATTGGCCTGAAGGAACGCCTGGACACCTGGGTCCGGTCCTCCGTTTGGGCCGGATTGGGAAAAGTTCCCCTGCACTTCCAGCGGCGTGAAAACCGGGCTATCGACGTCGGGAACTGCCTGCACCTGGCGCTGCCCTTGATATGCGAGGAAGAAGAAGATCTTGTCCTTGACGATGGGGCCGCCGAGAGTTGCTCCGTACTGGTTGCGCTTGAGGTCGAGGCGCGGCAATCCCTGCTGGACATTGAAGAAATCGTTGGCATCGAGGACTTTGTTGCGAAAGAACTCGAACAAGCTACCGTGAATTTTGTTGGTACCCGATTTCACCACCATGCTGATGATGCCGCCGCCGTTGCGGCCATACTCGGCCGTGTAATTACTGGTGAGCAACTTGAATTCGGCGATGGCATCGGGATTGGGATCGAGCAGATTGCTATTGTCTAACAGATCGTTGTTCTGGCCGCCATCGAGCAAGTACATGACGGAATCGGATCGTCCGCCGGCGATGCTGACCTTGCCGGCTCCACCATTGTCATCGTTGCTCTCGGTGACGCCGGGCTGAAGCAGCGCCAGATCGAGAGTGTCGCGACCGTTGAGCGGCATATTGGTGAGGGTGCGACCAGTCACGGATTGCCCAAGAGTGGCAACCACGGTTTCCACGGGCGCGGCCTGCGCGCCCACTTCCACGGTTTGGCTGGCGGCGCCGACTTCCATTTTGATATCGACCCGCAAGGCCTGGTTGATGAGCAGTTTGTATTCCTCGCTGACGACCGTACGAAAGCCCTCGTGCTCGGCCGTCACTTTGTAGTTGCCGATGGGAAGGGCAAGCACCTGGTAATAGCCGTCATGGTTGCTGGTAGTCGTTCGGCTCACCTGGGTCGCAGTGTTGGTGACGGTGACTTGCACGCTGGGGATGACGGCTGCGGTAGCGTCGGTAATGGTGCCGGCGATTCTCGCCGTAGCTTCCTGAGCGGAACCGAGTGTCGGGAGCAGCAGAAGCGTAGTGGAGAACAGCGCAACCTTTAACAGTTTCATCGGGGGCTCCAAGTGTTTGCAGCGATGATGAAAAGCGGAATGGCGCGCGATAAGTATTCCGCCTGAAAAAGCGGGGCGGTGCGGGGATCACAGGCCGGATTCGAGCTTACCGGAATCGACCAAGCGGGCTACCTGCTCCAGGCTGTATGGCGACAACGAGACGGAATTAATGACCATAAGGCATGTGCCTCTGGACGGAGTGCCCGCATCTTGTCAGAGGAGATGGCAGAAGTCAAGAGCGGCAACAAGATACCCGGGAAAGGAACGCGGGACGGCCATTTTCGGGCAAGCGGCAGATTCCGTGATGCGGCTCCCATGATAGAATGACGCTAGTTTTGCCACCCGTCTTGGGGTGCCCCTCGATTCCTGACGCCAGTAACGCTGGCAAATGTTTGTTCATCCGTGTCGTCTAAACAGTCGCAAACTGGATTGACCAATTCTGGAGGTATCCATGGCAGCTTGGCATGATCGAACGCACTCCTTTGGCGGGAACCCGTGTCCCCGGCGAACTGCCGGCGGTGAGGTTGCAGGCCGGCTTCGCTGGCTGACACTGTTCGTGATCTGCGCGGCAGGACTGAGTTTCGCCACCGATGTGGTGACCTACCACAACGACATTTACCGGACGGGACAGAATCTTCAGGAGACCATCCTTACGCCGAGCAACGTCAATTCGGCCAGCTTCGGCAAGCTGGCAACGCTTCCGGTAGACAACGTCATTGATGCCGAGCCCTTGTACCTGTCGGCTGTGAATATTCCCGGCAAGGGAACGCACAACGTGGTTTATGTGGTGACGGAGAACGACAGCGTGTACGCGTTCGACGCCGACCAAGGCACTTTGTTGTGGCAGGTGTCAGTGCTGGGCGCAGGAGAAGCACCTTCCGACACCCACGGTTGCGGGCAGATCAACCCGGTTATCGGAATCACCGCGACTCCGGTGATTTCCCGAGTTACGGGTCCGCATGGAACCATCTATGTAGTGGCGATGAGCAAAAAGGGTTCGACCTACTATCAGCGAATCCACGCCCTGGACGTGGCCACGGGAAAGGAAGAGGGAGGGTCGCCGATCACGGTAGCGGGGAAATATCCGGGTACCGGGGACGGCAGCCAGGGTGGATATGTGATTTTCGATCCGGGACAGTACGCGGAGCGGCAAGGGTTGTTGCTGCTCAATGGTGTGCTCTACACCGCTTGGACTTCGCACTGCGACCAGCGCCCGTACACGGGTTGGGTGATTGCTTATAACGCGAAAACCGGGGCCCAGGCGGGGGTGCTGGATCTGACCCCGAACGGGAGCGAAGGAGCCATCTGGCAGGCGGGTGCAGGCATGGCCTCCGATGGCACATCGATTTATTTGCTGGACGCAAATGGCACCTTCGATACTGACCTGAACGCCAAAGGGTTCCCGGTGAACGGAGATTTTGGCAACGCTTTCGTGAAGATTTCCAGCAGCAACGGCAAGCTCACAGTGGCGGATTATTTCAACATGTACAACACGGTGCAGGAATCGGAGTCGGACACCGACCTGGGATCGGGCGGGGCGATGTTGCTTCCGGCGATGAAGGACGGTGAGGGGAAGTCGCACTATCTGGCGATCGGAGCGGGGAAGGACTCGAATATCTACATTGTGAACCGCAACAATATGGGGAAATTTAATCCGCAAAACGACAATGCGATTTACCAGGAACTGGACGGTGTGCTGGGTGGGGGAGTGTGGTCGATGCCCGCCTATTTCAATGGGAATGTGTACTTCGGGCCGGTCGGCAACAACTTGCTGCAGTTCCGCTTCACGAATGCCAAGCTCTCGACCAGTCCGGTGGCAAGAAGCAGAGCCACGTTTACCTATCCAGGAAGTACGCCCAGCGTCTCGGCCAATGGAACGCAGGACGGGATCGTGTGGGCCATTGAGCACAGCGATCCCAATGATGTATTGCACGCTTACAGCACCAGCTCAGTAGCGCAGGAGCTATACAACTCCGGGCAAGCACCGAACGGACGCGACCGGTTCGGCTCGGCCAGTCACTTTGGCACCCCCTTGATCGTGAACGGCAAAGTGTATGTTGGAACGCAGAATGGGCTGGCGGTGTTTGGGTTGCTAAAGTGAAGTTGCGAGGGAGTGAATCTGTTTGTGTGCAAAGCGGTCAAACCCGTATCAAGCTTGCCCGACGGGCCCGCTTTCACATGGTTATTCACAATTGTTGTTGAAAAGTGAGCCGAGTTGCGGGGCGAGTTTGCAGAAATACAAGAACAACCAGCCACGGATTTCCACGGATATGAGCGGCTCTGCAAAAGAGCTTTAATCGCTGAGAGCTCTCATCGCAGAGAGACTGAGAAACCCCGCAGAGGACGCAGAGAAAAACTCAGCGGAAGAGGGACTAGAAGAAGAAATAGAAAGGGCCGTGATATTGGTTATGCTCTAGTCGTCGGCTCCTGCGAGGGAGCTGGCGACGTGGAGTCATGCACCATCACGGCCTTCGATGTAACCACTGCTTTCGCAGTTCCCAACCCCGGCCACGTCCTCGCAGAGCAGCCGGTTTTTTCGGGTCAGGTCGCCCACCGAGTTGCCCCGATGAGCCGATTACCCAGCTTACTTCGGACTGGCTAAGTTTTAATTTGAGCCAACCCTTTCAGCCGTCGACGGGCGCAAAGTTAAATACTTGAAGAGGAATTGTCAACGCCCCATTTCGGTGCAGCGTGGGACGGTATTGCACAGAGTTTTCCGAACTGCAATCTGTTCTGGAGGGATGCTTTACGGATGGCAGGAGTGTTAGGACCCATTTTTGCACAGGTTCTTGCACAAACCCGGGGAGCGGGAACCATGCTAGTTTCTTGACGTGGGGCCGTGGGTACCGCATGTTGATTCTGAGGAGTAACGATGCCGGAGCTGGTGGCGTATGTAGATGGCGGGTCGCTGGGGAATCCAGGGCCGTCGGGGATTGGAGTTGTGATCCATGGAGCAGAGAGTGGGCGCTTGCGGATTGCGAAGTGGGTGGGACGGCAGGACAACAATGTTGCGGAATATCTGGCGCTGCTCGAAGCGCTGCAATGCGCGGTGTCGCTGAAAGCCGGCACACTGCACGTTTACTCGGATTCGGAAGTGGTGGTTAAACAGATGATGGGAGAGTACGCCTGCCGCAGCCCGCGTTTGTATTCGCTGCATTGGATCTGCCGTAAGCTGGCTCGTGGGTTGGCGTTTTCGATTTCGCATGTACGCCGGGAAGAGAATATGGAAGCCAATGATTTGGCCAACGCGGCGGCACGGGGCATCCAGCGGGAGCACCACGGCTAAAGGCGGTCGTTTATCGACCTTATGGGCACGGCTGAAGCCGTGCCCTTCCACGATTCGTCAGCTCCCTCTTCTAACCCGAGCCCAGGTGCTAACCAAGCTACGCGGGCAGAGTCCATCCTTCCCAGGAGCCGCAACATTGATGTTCTCCTTGTTCCAGCGCCGCCTTGTGATCGCGCTTATTCTCGCCGCGAGTGCGTGGTTGACGCAGGCGCAGGATGCTTCCCCACAACGGGCCCAGCGTAAGACCAGCACTCCGTACACTGGCGATTTGTCGATCTTTGATTCGCCGGGGCGAGAGGACCGTCTGCAAGTGAATCGCGTCATGGACATCCTGGGCATCGGTCCGGGAAAGAACGTGGCGGACGTGGGGGCGGGATCGGGGTGGTTCACGGTGCGGGCCGCGAGGCGCGTCACGGAAAGTGGAAGTGTATACGCGGTGGACATTAATCCGGAGGCCATTCGTTACATCGAGAATCGCGCGGAAAAGGAGCATCTGCACAATGTGAAACCGGTCCTAAGCAAACCCGACGACCCACTGCTTCCCGCCAATGCCCTCGACGTGGTGTTGCTATTGAAGACCTACCATGAGGTGGAAAAGCCGGTGGTTCTGCTACGGAACCTGCGGGCGTCGTTGCGGGGAGAGGCAAAGATCGGGATTATCGATCGCAACGGGAACGGGGAAAATCATGGCGTGGGCAAAGGGGTAGTGGTGCAAGAAGCGGGCGAAGCCGGCTACCGGTTGGTGGGGCAGTATGACTTCGTGAAGGGCGATGGCATGGATTATTTTCTGGTGTTCGCGATGAAACCGTAGTCGTGTGGTTATGGTTTCATGTTTTCGGGGATGGGCATGCGGGCTTCGAGCCGCTGGATGCCTTGCGGGCAATGTTTGTGGAACAGGCGCTTCAGGTCGGGAGTAAATTCTTTCAAGATATTGGTAGTGGCATCTCCGCTGAGACTTCCCGCAAAGCGGTTCATGGTACCGCCGAAGGTGCGGTCCGGAAGCGGGTAGTAAGCGTTCTGCAATGAGCTGGTGAGAGACGCTCCCAGAAATTCTGCCTGATTAAAGACGTTGCGGCCCCAGTCATCGCGAGTCACCAACACTCGGGTGGCGGCGTACCATGCGCGAGAGAGCACTCCAGGCTCACCGGATGGGAAATAGCGCGGATCTTCGTGCAGCAGGCTTGCCAGCACAAAATTTTGGATGAAGCGGCGGGATTCGACGTCGGCGAGAGTGGCCCCCAGCCGCTTACCCCAGCCTTGCATACCGCCTCCGTATTGCGGCCATGCCCCCCACATTTGCGCCCAAGTTGCATCGAAGGCGGCGGAGGCGAAGGTGTAAGGGGAATAGGTTTGGTGGAGGACGAGTTCGAACTTACAGTGACGGGACAAGGGAGCGTAGGCGGATGGCGCATCGGGAAGATTTGCCGGGTCCGCGATGAAACCTGCTGGCACCATTCTCATCTGGCTGCAGGGGAGCGACGGGGATGAAAGCGTACTTGCAGGCTGCGCCAGCACGGTGGGCGCCGGGCTCTCTAGTGGAGTCGTAAGGTTTCGCGCGAGCCAGGGTTCATCCCGGGCGTCAGATCGCTGCGCGCGGGCAGATCCCTGGGCCACCGCTACCACCATCGCGAGCACCATTACCCGGACCACTATTACTGTCCTCGAGGTATGCGGACCAGTGTTGCTTGGATGGCACGCATGTGGAAGAGTTTGCACGCTGCGGGCAACCGTGTGGAACTGGGTGGGCCGGCCAGGGAATGGATGTGCTGGCCCGCAAATGCTGCTGCCAGAGCCAGTTATCACGGGTTGATGACCGTGCCGACGGAATCCGAAAGCGATGCGAAACCGGCCCAGATTGCGCCTCCGGCTTGTTTCGTAGCACCCCGGTTGCCATCCCCTGGTGAGCGGCCGATTCCCCCAAAAGGGGCCTCCCGCACGGGAATCCAGCGAAAGCCGAGGCCGGCGATTTCACAAATAATTCATGTGACTGCCGCATAATTTCGGCGGGACTGGGTTAGTAAAATCAGGGGTATCCCTTGGGGGGCGAAAATGGATGAAACACGGCCCGTGCGACTGGGTCCGAGGGAGCAGGAGATCGTTAGCTTGCTCTTACAGGGCTGCGGCAACGAGGAAATTGCCAAGGTCACCGGGATGAACCGCCGAACGGTCAAAGCACACTTTAATCGGCTGTTCGCGAAGTTTGGGATCAGCGGCGGAATCAAACGGGTGAAACTGGCAACTCTTCTCTACCGGAGACAGCTATGTTCGGAGAGCAGCGAGGAAGTGGGCGAGACCGGAATCGGCGGGAGCAAGAAATCATCGAACTCGTTGCCCAAGGACTCACGAACCGCGACATCGCAAGAGAGCTCGGGACCACCGAGTACGTCATCAAAAACCATCTTCGAACCATCTTCGACGAACTGGGGCTCTGGAACCGGGTCGAACTAGCCTTGTGGTACGAAACCCGCAAGTGGGAACATGCGGATCGCCGGAAATCGGGCGGTACGCCCGGATCGAGCCGAAGCCCGCACTTCTGGGATCAACCAAGCAGCTCAACTAATCGGCCAGGAACGGCGGGCCGCCGGCCGGGGCGTTTAACTTGTTCAAGGCGAAGCGGGCGCTCCGGTCCACATACCAGTCGCCCACGACTCGTTGAATGATCTCTGGCCACTGCGGCCTGGACGGACTTTTTGCGGAGGCCAGCGGGGGCTGAGTGGAGTGGGTTCTTGCGGAGGGGCGGCCAATCTCACGGATGTAGGCGGGAGGGCCAACCAGCAGGGCGATGCGCTGGCGGGGCTTGCTTTTCCTGATTCGCACTGAGGCCAGCGCAGCTTGCTCGGAGTTTTCCGGCACTGCCAGCAATACCAGATCATAGGGGATGTTTTTCCAAAGAGACTGAGCGTCCTCCAGGCGACTGGCGGAGTGTACCTCGACCTCGCGGTTGCGAAGAATAGTGGCGAGGAGGTTGAGTTTTCGGGAGTTTTCGTCAATCAACAAAACTCTGCTGCGACGTTCGCTGTAAAGGATGGTCATAGAGTGATCCCCCGGTGGTTTGAAGATAGCAAGGGAAGGTTGCGGAGAGGTTGCGAGCAGGTTAAGGTTTGGTAAATTGAATGGCTGGCCTGTGACTATGCTGCGTAACTTTCGGTTCCGTTGGACATCCACTGCATAGTGAATGGTGGAGTTTTCTTTATGCGAAGTTTATTGGTATTGGTGGTTGCGCTTTGGATCGTGGCGCTGGCGGGCGTGCCGGGAACGGTGGCGGGATCGGGAAAGAGCGGCGACACTGCTGGGCGCGTGCCTGTTCTGGTGGAGCTGTTCACATCAGAAGGATGTTCCAGCTGTCCACCGGCTGATGCGTTCCTGCAAAAGCTCGATCAGCAGCCAGTGTTGGGAGGGGAAATGATCGTGCTCAGCGAGCATGTGGATTACTGGAACCATATTGGCTGGAAGGATCCGTACTCCGCGCGATTCTACAGCGACCGCCAAAGTGTTTACGCGCGCCGATTTGATCTGGAGGATCCTTACACTCCGGAGATGGTGGTGGACGGAACGAGCGAGTTTGTGGGCAGCGATCCGGAACTGGCGCGGAAGGCGTTCGATCGGGCGTTGAGAGTGCAGAAAATTCCGGTACGGCTGTCTGCGATTTCCATTGCGGCGGGGAACACATTGCAGGCGCATGTGGAAACGGGGACGACGGCTGCGGACGCGGATGTGCTGGTGGCGGTCGCGCTGAATCACGCCGAGTCGCAGGTGTTACACGGCGAGAATGGCGGGCGCACGTTGACGCATACCGCGGTGGTCCGAAGCATGACGAAGATTGGAGCGGTGACCAGCGGGCAGGCATTCGCGAAAGATGTTCAGATCAAGCTCGATCCAGGAATCGCGCGCGACAATCTGCGGGTGATCGCGTTTGTGCAGGAGCCACATCAGGGGAAAGTTTTGGGAGCGGCGGTGGAGAGGGTGACGGGGGAGTAGATCGCCTAGACGAGTTCCAGGGCCATCTGGAGGGCGCGATCCAACTCGGCGAGCTTGGGCCTGGCGAGCGATCCGAGGAATGGGGTCGCTTTTGCGCTGGCTCACCAAGTTGTCGCACATGATCCAACTGGGATGTTTCAACCCTTCCTCAGGACCGACGGCTACCTGAGTGGAGAGACCTTCTCCGTTGCTGAAGACAGGGGCGCAAACCACAGTGGAGAACTGGGAATCGATCAGGACCTGACGGCTCACAATCACAAACGTTCGATACTGTTTGCGGTCGCCACCGGGTTTGTACACACGATAGAGTTCTCCGCGCTTCACGTTTAGTCAGTTTCGCCGGGGACCTGGTATTCCAGGACGTCGGCGGCCTCGGTGTTGAGCCGCTGAGCGGCGGCGTTGATGCGTTCGAGATCGCGAGCTTGAACGGCGGCACGGGCGCGCTCCCGCAGAAACTCCCGCAATACACGCTCGATGAAGGCGGAGCGGGAGTGCTTAGATCCGGCAAGGCGATCCACAGCAGCCAGCACGTCTCCTGAGAGTGTGATAGAGGTCTTCTCTTTCATACTACTATTATACTACCAGACACGGCCCGTGATATGGTTTTGAGCCGGGGATTGCAGAGTAGGAGCTCTCGACTGCGCAGAAGCACCCGCGAGCGACTGCTCAAGACGACAGGACTTCCGGGAGTCTCAGCGAGTAGCCCAGGCCGGCAGGTTCACGTAGGACTTGTCCAGAGCGGCGATCGAAGGGCAGCCGAGAAGCCGGAGAGTACGTTCCAGATCTACACGCAGGATTTCCAGGGCGCGGGCGACCCCGGCTTCGCCGGCGGCAGCGAGGCCATAAGCATAGGCGCGTCCACAGAGAACGGCGCGGGCCCCGAGGCAGATGGCCTTAATAATGTCAGCGCCGCGGCGGATGCCGCCGTCCATCCACACTTCGGCGGCGCCGTTAACCGCGGCCACGACTTCCGGTAAGGCGCGCAGTGAGGCGGAAACGCCATCGAGCTGGCGGCCACCGTGATTGGATACGACAATCGCTTTGGCTCCGCTGTCCAAGGCGTGGCGGGCATCGTCACCGGTGAGGACGCCTTTGATCACGATGGGGCCGCGCCAGGCGTCGCCGATCCAGCCCAGGTCGGCCCAAGTGACGGTGGCTGCGGCGAGGGCGGCAGTGATATCCACGAGCGGCATGGGGCCCTGGCCGGGAACGACAACGTTGGGGAGACTGGGGAGGCCGCCATCGAGCAGGAAGCTGGCCAGCCAGCCGGGATGCGCCAAGACTTGGGGAAGAAACGGGAGCTTGGCAAAGAAAGTGCCGCTGATGAGCTCTTTCATGCCGTTGCGAAGGTCACGCTCACGGACGCCGGATACCGCCGTGTCGATGGTGACCACCAACGCGGAGAAACCAGCTACGCGAGCTCTTTCGATGGCGGCTTCGGCGGCACCGCGGCCACCCATCAAGTAGAGCTGATAGAAAACCGGACCGGAGGAGGCGGCTTTGACGTCTTCCAAACGATGCCCGGAAATGGTGGAAAGAATGTAGGCGGTGCCAGCGGCGCCGGCGGCGTGAGCGGCAGCCACTTCGCCGCCGGGATGCATAAGGCGGCTGTAGCCGACGGGAGCCAGAAGAAACGGGACAGAGAGATCGAGGCCAAGGACGCGGGTACGCAGATTGCATTGAGAGACGGCGACGGCATGACGCGGGCGGAGGGTAAGGTCTTCGAATACGCGGCAGTTCTCGCGCAGGGTCACTTCGCCTTCGGCGCCACCGTCCAGGTAGTCGAAGACGACCTTGGGCAGGCGGCGACGCGCCAGAGGCTGGAAGTCCTGGATGCAGACAACGCGGGGAGCGGCGCGACTCGTCATGAGTAGCTTCGTTGAACATCTTACAACGAGGGACGGGTCGGGGATCAGCCTCGAGGAAAGGATGGGCGATTTGGCCGGGTTTGGTTTAATGTAGATTTCGATGGTCAACTGGCTGACGATAATTGGAGTAGGGTTTCTGCTGGGGATTCGGCACGCGACCGATCCTGATCACGTGATCGCGGTGACCACGATTGTGAGCCGGCAGCGGAGCATCCGTCATGCAGGCCTGATCGGGATACTCTGGGGCGTGGGCCACACCATCACGATTCTGTTGGTCGGCGCGGCGATCATTCTTTTCAATCTGGTGATACCGCCCCGCATTGGCCTGACCATGGAACTGGCGGTGGGCCTGATGCTGATATTGCTGGGCGTGCTTAATTTGTCTGGAGTCACGCAGTGGGTCACGGACAGGTTCATGCCCGTGCACCGGCACGAAGAGGTCATCCACGCGCACTGGCACACCCACGGCGAGGACGCCCACAGCCATGCTCACGGTCACCATCCAGAAGTGCATCTGCACTTGGAAGACCCGCCGAAAGGGGCATTGCAGAAGACGCTGGCGCGAGTTGGGATCTACCAACTGTTGCGACCGTTGGCGGTTGGGATCGTGCATGGGCTGGCTGGGTCGGCGGCAGTGGCTCTGCTGGTTTTGACGACAATCCGTGACCCGCGATGGGCGATTGTTTATCTGTTGGTGTTTGGGGTGGGGACGATCGCGGGGATGATGCTGATTACCGTGGCCATCGGGGCACCCTTCGCCTACACCGGCAAGCGATTCACGAACCTCAACCGGGGGCTGGGAGTGGCTTCAGGCCTGGTGAGCGTGGCCTTTGGGTTGTTGGTCACGTTCCAGATCGGGTTTGTCGACGGACTGTTTACCGCCCATCCGCAGTGGACACCGCACTAGTCGGCCGCCATCTCCTGTACTTCTGACTCCAACTGCAAGGACTGGGACGCCATTGCCCCGCGCAGCTCGGCTTCGAGCGCGGCCAACTGCGCCTCGATTTCCTCGTTTGCCTTGCGCTTACGGATGACCTCTTCGCGGTAACGGCGCAGGAAGTAATCGATGGTCTCGACGCGAATCCGGATGGAGCCGGTGGGCTTATTCTCGTCCAGATCTTTGAAGCAGAAGTAGGGCGTACCGGACTGCTCGATGATGCCTTCGACCACTCCATAGATGGGCGCGTCGTGGCCGCACTTAAAGCTGGAAACCTCGAGCGCAACCAGGTTGGGATGGCGCGCAGTGAACTTTGCCGCCCAGACCTTGTGATTGGTGCTGCAGGAGTAAGAGTTTTTCCAG